>Ga0233365_1000513_pt1 | contig 17742 bp, 9 predicted proteins | sample ElkDunMinimDraft_27_FD_191535 | JGI IMG/M metagenome (GOLD analysis project Ga0233365, IMG submission 191535) | Fecal eukaryotic communites from dung pellets of Tule Elk in California, USA - Elk Dung C36 | ecosystem: Host-associated > Mammals > Digestive system > Large intestine > Fecal | place...
CTTTTACCGCGGTCGTAGACGGCATCGGGAAGGTATCGGAAAACGACGCCGCGATCGAGCGATTCTGCTGCCGGAAACGTTACCAGTTGGTTGCCGTAATAATGCCAATTGGAAAACGCGATCAGCGATTCGTGGCGGCTGCGGTAATGCCAGTTCAACTGCAGGGTTGGGAGCCCTGAGGCTTTGGCTTCATCAAGGATGCTCTCCAGATCCTTTTCATGATCCTCGATCTCCTCTTCGTTCTCGTCGCTCTCGGCGCGGCCAAAGAAGTTGGTCGGTGGCAACTGCTTGGGATCACCGACGATGATTGTCTGGCGTCCGCGAGCGATCGCGCCGATTGCGTCCCAGGTCGTAATCTGTGAGGCTTCGTCAAAAATCACCACATCAAATTGGGCCTGTTCGACCGGCAAATACTGAGCGATCGACAGCGGCGACATTAGCAGGCAAGGCGCGAGTTTGCCGAAGGAGTCGGGCATCGCTGCGATCATCGAGCGAATGGACCGGCTGGGTCGTTTCAGTTCGATCTGGTGGCGCAGCAGTCCGAGTTCTGACCGTCGTGGGACGCCCTCGGGCGCGGGCAACTGGTGCGAGACCGCTTCCTTAACCTTGGCCGATGCCATCTCGCGGGCGAGTTCATCCAGTCGTCGAAAGTCGGCAATCGCCTCTTCATGGCGAAACCGCTGAAACGTTCGCAAAATCGGGTTGCGATCGATGGCTGCGGGGAGCCACCACCGCGAGTAAGCCAGGCGAAAACACTCGCCAAGCTGGTCGGGCTCAAACCGACCGGATTCCAGGGCGGCGACCAACGGCGTCAATCCAGCGACTTCGGCTCGCCCGGTGACATCGCACCAGGCAGTCCATCGCTGCAATTGCGTTCGCCGCGTCTGTACCTGCTCGACCGTTGCCAGCGCAGCGTCGATGCTCGCATCTTGTTCGGGATCAAAGGGACGAGCGCCGGCGGCATCGGCATAGCTTACTGCGGCGACTTCAAAATCGGTGAGCGTTTGCAGGAGCTCGGCGGCGACGCGGTAGACCGGCAAGTCGGCTGACGTGCCCTTGACCGCCGGCAACAGCGCCTTGGAGAGCTGCGGCGTCGCCACCAACGGTTGACCGACCGCAATGATCGCCCGGCGAAGTGCAGACGCTTTCCGGAGATACGCTTCCAGTGCAGCCGCGTCGGTCTGGTTACGGCGCCAGTGGCGAGTTTGGCCGGCCAGCGGGTTTTGATCGATCGCCTGGGTCTGCTGCTGCATCGTCCGAATCGCAGCCAGATCGCTGGCGGGATTGGCATCGCCACTGGTTGCATAAGTCTGAAGCAGGCGGGTCAACTTGCGCCGCCCCATCCACGAAAACGGCCAGAAGGCTGCGTTTGCCTGTCGCCACTGCTGCTCCAATTCGTCGACCGCGATCCGGTCCAGCTCGTCCCCATAGTCGGCTGCTGCGGCGGTGCGTGCCTGCTCGTAGTTTGCGATTGCAGCGCGGAGATCGGTCACGGCGGCAGGAAACTTGCTGAACTGCCTGTGGAACAGCAGACTCATGTCCTCGCCGGCGCAGGCCAATAGCGTCTTGGCCAGTCCGCTGAGCAGATTGAGTTCCGCTTGTGATCCCGTTCCTTTACCGGCGATGCCGAGTTCGGTGGCAAACGCATTAAGATTTTGTTGCAGCTTCAGCGCAGCCGTTTTCAATTCATCACATCGCGATAGCAGCGCCGCTTCCCAGGCGGCGGACCAGTGCGGCGTGTTGACCCGCGGGAGCGGCGCCGCAGGATCGAGCGCCGCATAAGTCACCGCAACTTCGCTAACCAAACGACAAAGCGTCTCATACGCTGCCGCATCGTGCTGCACCGTCTCAGGCCAGTGCAACTGAGGTGTTTCCAGCTCGCGACCTTTGACGGAAACGCCATAAGCCTTATAAGCGGTCCAGCCATTAGGATGCGACTGGTGGATCGCCTCCACATACGCATTGAGCTCATCGCGGCGGATCTTCAGCCGCTCGCTGATGGTCAGCCAATCGCTCCCGTGGCGGCGGCGATTGTTCCGCCACGCGGCATCGAGCTGATCGAGAAACAGCCGCCGCTCTGCCTTGCTGGAGTGCAGCTCCAGACAACAGTCGCCCAGTCCGTGGGCCCGCAATCGTCGGTAGACGACTTCCAACGCGGCGGTTTTCTCGGCGACAAACAATACCGTTTTCCCAGTAGCCAAACACTGAGCGATCATGTTGGCAATCGTCTGGCTTTTGCCGGTTCCGGGTGGTCCGACCAAAACAAAATCCTGGCCTTGCGAAGCCGCCATCACCGCAGCCAGTTGCGAGGAGTCGGCGGCCAACGGATGAAAGATTTCGTGCGGCTGGAACCGGCGATCGACCTCCTCAGGATGCGGGATCGATCCCGCTGCCGAATCAAACGGCTGGTCCGGGTCGCGGATCAGATGTCGTACGACCCGGTTCTTTTCCAGTTGCTCGCTGCGATCGACAAGGTCCTTCCACATCAAATACTTGGCGAACGAAAAGGTCGCCAAGGATGCTTCGTCGACGACTTCAAAGCCTGGAATATCACGAACCTCGCGCCGTATCTGGTCCAGCACTAAGGGGACATCAATGCCACTTTCATCGGTCGGCAGGTTCGATTCGAAACGCGAAAGATCACGACCAAAATCCTTCTTCAACAACTGAACCAGCGTCGCATTGAACCGCACCTCATCCTCATGGTGCTCCAGATAAAACGGCGACACAGCGCTCTTGCGGGTCAGCTTGGTAGGCACCAGCAGCAACGGCGCGCGGTAGCTGGTTTTGTCGTCAGCGCTGCGTTTCCATTTGAGAAACCCGACAGCCAGAAAGAGGGTGTTGGAGCCCCCTTCGGCCAAGTCGTTGCGGACTTTGCGATACAGGGTCGTCAGCCGGCTATCGAGCTCCGCGCTACTCAGTGGGCATGACAATTCTCGGCGCTGCATCGCCTGCCGTGCGAACTCGAGATTCAGATCCTGGTTGGTCTTTTGGCGATGCAGTTCCGCGTCGCGATCGCCCTGTGGATTTTCTTCGGGCAGCGACACGATGCGAACCTTGCTGCCTTCGGCGAGCAGATCTTCCAGGCGGGAAATGTCGGGGCACAGAAACGGAAGCGTCTGCTGAGTCTGTTTAAAATTCAACAGTCGGTTGCGCAGTGACAGGTCCAATAACCTGCGTTGCCAGCGGTCGATGCGGCCTTCTGGTGTCGCAGGTTTCTCCTCCGCTTCCGCGGCGGCGAGCAATCCGAAATTTGGCACGGCCGGCAGCGGCAAGGGCCCGGAGGGCTGTGCATCGGGCTCAGTGGTGGTGCTGGCGGAATCATGAGACGCCAGCGGGCGAATCTGCGCCATCCGCGCCCGCGTGATATCGATCGCAGCGATGAACCGAGCCTCTTCCGATTCGCTGGTGGCGACCGCAGCAGTGCGCGCGGCGTCTTCGAAGCGCGCGGGCGGTCGGTGCGTGACCAAGGTGGTCTCGAAGGTCACCAGCTCCCTCGCCGCAATCGCCTTGCGGATTTCGCTGCAGTCCGATTCGATCAAGCGGTTGAACGTCTTCTCGACCAGCCAGGCACCGGCGAAACAGTGACCATCGAGCATCACGACCACCGGGTTCAGTCCGACCGCTTCGATGGCGGCGGCAAACAGCAGCGTGCTGTCTAGGCAAGTAGCCAGCTGTTCCGAAAGCACCGTTGCCGGCCGCCGTGTTTTCTGCCCAACCCGCTCGAAACTGCGTGGCGGGTTGGCGTAGGTCAACGCTCTTTCAGCGACGGCCGACCAAATCGCCGCAGTCAATAAATAAGCCCGCCGTGGATCAGCGCTTTGATAGCCATCCAAAGCGGATGAATGGCCATGGCGATGCAGGACGTCGGCCGCCAATTTGAGTACGGACGCCAGCGCCGGATCGTTGGGCATCACGAATGCCGCGAGCAGGCCGCCCATCGTTCCCATCCCGCCCCACTCGTCGCGAGCCAGCACGCGCAGGTCGTGCGAGGCTTCCGCTAACAATTGCTCTGCGTCGAACAGCCGGAAGGTCGCGATGCCGCGTTCGGCTTCATTGAGTCCCAGCAGGTAAGTGGGATCGAGTTCGACATCGCGGTCGCGAACCGCAACCGAGCCTCCCGGGGCGATCCGGTCGATGAGCCAGCGTTTGGGCCGGACGAATCCAGGCACCACCTCGAGTTCCAGACGCACGTCGGTCAGCGTCTCGTCCGTCGGATTGCTAACCACCAGGGCTTGCAACAGCGGGACCGAGTTCTGCCAGGAGGCGTAATTGATGCACTCGGCAAGTGCGGCTTCGATGGCAATCCTGCGGTCCGGCTGGTTCCCCGAATCCGCCGGGGCTTCGATCGCTTCCTCAAACGTGCCGTCAAGTGTCATCCGTCGCCTCTACTACCTGCTGACCTGCAAAAACCTGCGGCAAGTATAACACGACTAGAGGACGCCTGCCCCCTCTGACGGCATGCGTAATCCAGCCACTGCGTTGCACTCCCTGCCGAAGTCCGTCAGTAACGCGTTTCTAACGCCTGCGTGACGATCAAGTCGGGGCTGAGCGACTGGAATACCTGGATGTCGAGCGAGTATAGAGCTCGCTCATTTTGCAACCGCTCGCGAACCAGCGTATCGATCTTGGGATGCCCCGATTTTCTGTACCAGCCGTTATGGAAGGTTGGGTTAGGAAACAGGTAACGGTAACGGTGTGTCGCTGTGCAGTTGGAGCGAAGGGAGCGCAGCGACCGTAGCGGAAGCTGCACAGCGACGCGCGAACTCCGACGGGGGCAGGTAGCCAAGCGAACTGTGCGGACGTACATCGTTGAAGTCCTCGCGCCAGGCTCGGGCCTTCAGCCGCGCGTCCGCCAGGCCCAGCAGTTCAGTCTGATGCAGGTACTCATCCCGCAGACGGCTGTTGAAACTCTCGCACAGCCCGTTCTGCCACGGCGAGCCGGGCTCGATGTAAAGCACCTCCACGCCAATCTGGTGCAGCCAATCCTGGATCGCCTTGGCGATGAACTCTGGCCCATTGTCGCTCCGCAGACGCCTGGGCACGCCATGCATCGAGAACAACTCCGCCAGCGTGTCGATCGCATCCTCACTGGTAATACTCCGCGCCACCTTGATCGCCAGGCAGCGACGGGCGTACTCGCAGACCACGTTCAAAAAACGCACCGTCGTCCCGTCGACCGTCGAGGACTGCACGAAGTCCCAGGTCCAAACGTCATTTGGGAACGCCGCTGGCTGAACGTCACACCCATTGGCGCGCACGCCTGTGGCTCGCTTTTGACGGCGTTTTCGAGGCACTTTTAATCCTGCGGCGCGCCACAGGCGATACATCTTCTTCATATTCAGCGTCTCACCTTCGCGTCGCAACAGTTGGCAGATCCGACGGTAGCCCCAGCGCGGCCGCTGCCGAACCAACTCCAGAATCCGCTTCGTCAAACGGGCATCCTCATCCTTGGGTGTCCCCTCAAAGCGCTGGCTCGAACGCGGCTGGTCGAGCACTCGGCAGGCCCGCCTCTGTGAGACGGAAAACTTGGCTTGAAGCTCGATCACTGCAGCGCGACGCGCCTGAGGGGTGGTCAGTTTCCCTTGGCGATCTCCTTGAGCATCTGGATATCCAGCGCCTGATCGGCCACGATCTTCTTCAGCCGGTTGTTCTCCTCTTCCAGAGACTTCAGCCGCTTGGCCTCCTCGCTCTTCATTCCGCCGTACTGGGCTCGCCAGCGGCTCAAGGTGGCTTCGCTGACCTCTAGGCTCTGCAGCACTTCGCCGACACTCTTGCCGGCCGCCAGCATGGCGTCGGCGTCTCGGAGTTTGCGGACGATCTGCTCAGGTGAGTGACGTTTTCGTTTCTTGCTCAATGAAAATCCTCCAGCCAGTATAGGCTCTAGACTTTCATAACGGCTGGATCAGGTTTTGGGGAGCATGCCAATCTGACCGCTGGTCGCGTCGTGAGGAATCAACGTCTGGGTCACTTTGGCCAAATCGCTGACGCCCTCGGGATAGTCACACTCGTGCGTGACGCCGACGAGTTGGTCACGCAGGCCCAGACCACAGATGATTTCCGTCGCGCTGGGCAGGAGAGAAACGATTCGCATGGGGTTCATCGACTGGTCCAAGATTTAACTTCGCTTCGAGCCGCTCCCGACTGCGGCGGTCGAGTGTGATCGACTTCGGAGGATCGCCCTCGCCTGCGTGGCGTAGGAACGTGAGTTGCTTGAGCGGCCCGCGTTTGGGCGGCATCAATCTGGCGACGATGGCCAGCAGCCGCAACTCGGCAGCAGGCGATAACGCGACACCGCTCTCCGCCGGCGGCACGTCGTCCTGAGTGGCTGCTGAGGCCAGTGAGTGAAACATCAGCTCCATCGCCTTGGCAAAAGATTCCTGTTCCGCCTCGGCGAACAACCCATTTTGACTCGGTGCCCCGAGCAAAATGCGAACGCAGCCCGACTCGATCCCGAGCAGTGGCAAGTCGGCCATTCGTTCCACCCACCGCTTGCGCCGTCCGGCCGCCGGCGCCGTTTTCACGGACTCAACGCTCTCGATCGTCGCTTGCAGTCCCAGCCGAAAAGCAACGACGTAACGGCAAACGGTACCTGCAGAAATTTTACCCAGCTGAATCCCCTTCCCTTCCAACTGGATCGCTAGCAGCGCATCCGCCGGCAACCGCCCTGGTATCGCCTCGTCCTGTTCGGTTGCCATAGCGGAATTGTACGCGAATCGAGATTTTCGGTGGTTATTCTCGTTCGGCGAAGTTCTCGCCTGAGAAGTTGGTTCGCCGCATTCAACTCGACGAGCGAGATGTATTTGAACGCGGGTTCGGGCGTCGAGAGACGAACTGCCTGTGTCAGAGCCTCAGGCTTCCTTCGCTTGAGCCAATCGAATGGGCCAAGTAACGAAATGCGTAGCCATGCTCGAGAATTAGGTTGACGGCGCCATGTCTGTCTCCTGCGGAGACTTCCGGGCAATCCGCTGTGTCCATCAATCCTGAGACAGTATCCCGGCGGCAGGGTGCTAGGAATGCGACTTTGGCATCGGCTACAATCGCCCCCTTGGGGAGAGCTGACCGCGTCATGCGGCGGGTCTTCGGCATTGTGAATCAGGTTTCTAAATTGCCAGGGGGCACGTCTTGAAACAGGGACGAACGAATCATCCCTTTGTGGAATCATCCGAAAACAGCCTGGGTGTCGGTAAACTAGTTGCGACTGATGGCGAAACCGCGACAGTTGAGTACTTTCGGTCTCCCGTCGAAGTAGATCGCATCCGCCGTGAAGTTGCCTGCCTTAGCCTTGCGCGAAAGGAATTACTTCCCGAAACCAGGGTCTACTTTCGGAACCCCAAAACCGACAGTATCGAGATCGGCCGCGTCCTTGACTATCAACGAGACGATGAACTTTATCTCGTTCGATTCCCAAACAACCAACCGCGAATGCTTTCGAGCGACGAATTTGAAGTTCGTTGCCGCTTGCCGATCTCGGAACCAACCGACCACTTGGCGAGCCAAGTCAATGAAACGGCTTTTTGGCATGAAGCTCGTTCTAACTTTGTAAAGCACCTCCTGGAACAGCGTTGCACCAGCGCAGGCCTTTCCGCACTGCTGTCCTCTTCCGTCGAAATCGTCGCTCATCAAGCATCCGTTGTTCGTCGCGTTTTGACGGATCCCTTCCAGCGTTACCTATTGGCCGATGAGGTCGGGCTTGGGAAGACAATCGAAGCCGGTGTGCTGATCAAGCAGTTCACGCTCGACGAACCGCTCGATCATCAAACCGTCGTAATTGTTCCTAAATCCTTGCTGGTGCAGTGGCAGCAAGAATTGACGCACTGCTTTCACCTGGGAAGCGAACTCGGGATCTCGGTCCACATCGTTTCGAGCGACGACGAGGCTGGGATCGCTGCGGTTCTCGCCGAAGCCCGAATGATTGTTGTCGACGAGGCACACCATCTCAGTTCTTGGGCTTGGTCCTCGGCTCCGATCGAACAAGCAATATTTCACACCGTGGCGAAGTCGACTCGCGATTTGCACCGTCGAGTGTTGTTGCTTTCGGCGACGCCGGTGCTGCATAACGAACAATCGTTTCTGGCGATGCTGCATTTGCTTGACCCACAAGTCTATCCGCTCGACAGTCTCGATTCGTTCAAGCAGCGTGTGCAGTTGCGACAGGAAATTGCCGAACGCATGATGGATCTGCGAGAAGACGAATCAAACTTTTTCCTCGGCGACACGCTCGACGTGCTTGGTGAGTTGCTCGCCGAAGACAGCGAATTTCAAACGCTGCGACGAGAACTTGGGCAACTCGTCGAACAAGACATTGACGAACGGGACAGTCGTCGCATCGAACTAATCCGTTCGATTCGGACTCACGTCAGCGACATGTGGCGACTGCATCGACGGATCCTGCGAAGTCGGCGAACCGACGCGACATCGGCGTATCTGCCTGGTCGCGGCGGCGCAAAACGGATCGTGTACACTTGTGACAACGAATCCGGGTTGGCCGAAGCGATCGAAGCGTGGCGATTGACCCTTTCGGCATCACTGTTCACGGCGACTGATTCGGAGAAAGACGCCGCCAGAGGATTGGTCCGCGTCATGGACGAACTGGCCTCTTGCGAACCCCGGCGCGCACTCGAATTCGCGACCACTCGACTTGGCAGCGGTGCCTCTAACGCAACCAGCGTTCTCCCGCTGTGCAGCGGCGAACCGGAAATGCTGCAACAGATCATTCGAGCAGCCACCGACTGCGATCAGTCTGCAAGGTTGCAAAAGCTGTATCAATTGATTGGCAGCGGCGACGAACAGGTCTCCTACGTCGTGTTCGCAAGCGAACCCGAAACAGCCGACATGATCTTTGAGTTCCTCGATCTGCGACTTCCCCGAGGTCGCGTCCTTCGCCACTCATCCGAATCTTCCCTCTGGACACAATTCAAGAACGAGCATCGTGGTCACGTTCTTATTTGTGATCGGGCGGCCGAAGAGGGTTTGAACTTGCAGAAACGTGGTGCCAGCGCGATTCACTACGACCTGCCATTCTCACCAAACCGCATCGAGCAGCGAATGGGTCGCCTCGATCGCTTTGGCAGCGGCATGCCAGTTCAGGCTGCTGTGTTGGTTTGCGATGGTTCGGCCGTCCAGAAACGCTGGTTCGATCTGATCGACGGTGCCCTTGGCGTCTTCACTCGTTCGATCGCCAGTTTGCAATATGTCATTGAAGACTCGATGCGAAGCGTCTTCGCTCAATTTTTGGACTCGGGTGCCGATGCTTTTGTCGAAGCCAGCGAGAAACTCGGCGGCGATGAAGGCGTGGTCGCCAATGAACTCAAACGCATTCGCGCCCAAGACACCATTGACTCTTTCGATACCGATGCCGTGACTCAGGAATTCGCGGACGAACTAGAAAACAACGATCGAAAGCTTGGCCAACAGTCGGTTGAACACTTCACAATGTGGCTCAGGCGTGGTTTGCACTTTCGCATTTCGGGTAAAGAGCAAAGGTACGACGACGTCTTTCAATATGAGTTCACTCGCCGTATCGATTACGGCAGGCGAGGACCGTTCGGGAAAGACACGCTCATGCCCATCGACGAATTCAAGCGTTTTTTCGCAAGTTCGATCGACGATATAGAAATGGAAAAACCGAGCGTCTTCACGACCGTTCCGATGACGTTTGATCGCGTCACATCGCAACGGCGTTCGTGCCGATTATTGCGCGTCGGTGACCCTTTCGTCGACGCGATGGAAGCATTCACACGATGGGACGATCGAGGATGCAGTTATGCGTTTTGGCGTTACGTGCCATCGTATTGCGGAGAAGAAGATCCGGCCGTCTTCTTCAAGTTTGATTTCGTCGTTTCACCGGCAATCGCGCCGCTGAAAGCTTTGTGCGAACGACACCCTGGCGCTAGTTGGAACGCTGTGCTGCGTCGCACGCAAACCATCATGCAACCACGTTTCACAACGATGTGGCTCGACTCGGATCTCGAAAGAGTCACGGGCAAAGACGGTCGTGCCAAACTGCTGACGCCAGCGTTCAGCAAAGGCCGCTCTGGGTTAAAAGAAGATTTTAACCTAAACCGTAATCGCTGGGATGAGGCGACAGAACTGTACGACATGTCGCTGTGGCGAGACCGGTGCGTTGCGGCGCGAGAGACTTCCGAGCGTCTGTTGCGGGAACAATCCGGTTTGCCAAAATGGTCGTCTGAATGCGTCGAAAAGGCCGCCAGCCAAGGAAACCAGATCCAGCAACAGTTCCGCTCGCGCCTAGCGATGACAACCGGTGAAGCCAAGTCGTCGCTCGAGAAAGACCTGCAGTTTGAGGAAGCACTCCTGGAAGCTCAGGTGGATGCATTTACGAATCCTGATCTAAGAGTTGATTCAGTCGGGGCGATCTTTCTGTCGAATCGCATGCCTTTCAATGAAATCGACGAACGAGAGGATGACGATTGAGCGACTTTCAGGCCATCCAAACCGCTCTGCGTGAACTTCCTAATACCGATCTCCTCAAGGCGTCACTGCGCGATCGCAGTTGCGAGCAACTACGACGAGCAGTGCTGTCACTGTCTACCAACCCGCAATCAGTTGGCTCGGGTGATCTCGCTGGTTTGGTTCGGCATGTTCTGCGGCGAGGAACACTGTGCGATGACCCCGAGTACCTGCTGACAGTGCCGTCTGAATCACCGTGGCCGAATGAAGACTTGTGGGCTGAATCGCACGTCAAGGTTGTTGGTAGTGATCAGCAATCCCTCCGGTTGCGTGCTCCGAAGTCGTGGATGGCTGACTGGTTGCAAGACAGCGACAAGTTTAGCCCGTTTGAGGCGAGTCTTCGCGAAGATTATCGTCGCAAGGGTTGGCCCGCGTCGCCACACTTGCCGCTCGACACCGCGTTGGAATACGGTTTGAAATTGCCGTTCAAAGGCTACCAAGGCCCAGGCCAACGACTGGCGATACGCTCTGCATTCTTTCTGAAGCCAAGCGGAACGTTGGTCGTCAACCTCCCCACCGGTACCGGCAAGAGCCTGGTTGCTTGGGCGGCCGCATTGCTCGCCGCTCCGCGTGAACTGACGGTTATGATCACGCCAACCATCGCGTTGGCGATCGATCAGGAAAGGCAACTGCGGGAGAATTATCCGCATGCTCCTGGAGGACTACCGGCGGAACTGGCTTGGCATAGCGGACTTAGCGACGCCGCGAGAAAAGCTATTCACCAGCGACTTCGCGACAACACTCAACGAGTGCTGATTACCTCGCCGGAGAGTTTTGTTGGATCACTAAGTCGCGTGCTTTACAAAACAGCCGAGAGTGGATTACTTAAATACTTCGTCGTCGATGAAGCCCATCTGGTCGCTCAGTGGGGCAATGACTTTCGGCCCGAGTTCCAAGCGATGAGCGGTCTTCGGCGGGAGTTGATCAAGCGATGCCCGGAAACGCGAGCGTTTCGTACTCTTCTTCTCTCGGCAACGCTGACGCAAGAGAGCTATGACGTCTTGGAAACATTGTTCTCGGACGGGAAATTTGATTCTGTAAACGCGGTTGCTTTGCGACCGGAACCCGAATACTGGCAGTCCGCATCAGCTACGAAGCGCCAACGAGACAAGAAGGTAGTCGAACTCATTCGTGTCGCGCCAAGACCGTTTTTGCTTTACGTAACAACCAAAAGAGACGCCGACTCCTGGCATCGCCAAATTCGCGAACTTGGCATCAAACGTTGTGGTTGCGTGCATGGCGGCACGCCGAATGACGAACGTGAACGAGTGATTGATCTTTGGCGAGCGGGCGAGATCGACTGCGTCGTCGCGACCTCGGCATTCGGCTTGGGTATGGACAAGTCGGATGTCCGCACAGTGATTCATGCGTGCATTCCTGAGTCAATTGATCGCTATTACCAGGAAGTAGGGCGCGCGGGACGCGATGGTTGTGCTTCCGTTTCGATCTTGCTGCCATGTGAGGATGCAGACAAGGCTACGGCGAAATCAATCAGTCAAGATCGCATTATATCCCTCGAGAAAGGACGGGACCGATGGGACGATTTAATGAAGGCTGCTGCCTTCCTGCCTCACAAGCAGATCTGGCGGGTAAACCTGAACACTCGGCCGACACATATTCATCAAGACAGTGATGCCAACGTCGCTTGGAATCTGCGAACGTTGGTTTTGCTAAATCGGGCTGGCATTATCCGCTTGGAGTCTGAAGAACCTCCGGATACCCAGCGTATTGATGGGGAGAGCGATCAAGCGTTTGAGGGACGCCGGCAGAAGGCGACTGATGAGTATTTTGCGACAGCCTATTTGACGATTTTGAACGATCGGCATCTTGATGAAGAAGTCTGGGAGAGGGTTGTCCAACCTGAACGCTCGCGAATGTATGCGGCGAGTCGCGAGTCGTTTGACCGAATGAACGATCTCTTGAGTGGGAACCAAGAGATCGGCGAGCTGCTTCGCGACACGTATACAGTACGCACCTCCAACGGTGGCCCGCGACCAGAGCACTGCTGCTCGGGTTGCACGTTTTGCCGCGCAAATGGCGTCGAAACAAGTCACCGATTCAGTCACCCAGAACCGGATCTGGTCCAGTGCATCGAGCACGGCGACGTCGCTTCGCTTCAAGCACTCTTTCGAGTTCAGTCGCCAGTCGTTTTTGTCAGCGTCTCCAATTCTCAAAGCGACCGCGAGCGTGTCAGTCTTTGTCTGAACATCATTCGGCAGTTAGTTGGCAGAGGTGTCGATGAGGTTGCGATTCCCAGCGAATGGATGAACAAACGTGAATGGAAAGCTATCCATGAGGCGTCTCCTCGACGCCTCGTGGTGGGAAGCCCTGTTTCATCATACGATCTTCGCAAAAACGACCTCCGTTTACCTCGCGCAACATTTCTGTTTGAGAATCCTTCACCTGTTGTCCCCCGCGATCTGATTAATATGGAACGACCTTTTCATATCATTTTTGCATCTGAAGATGCTGTCGAAGCTGGAACCGGACGAAAGTTCTTCAGCACTCGTCCTAACATTCGCGACTACGAGTTAGTTCAAAGGTTAGGACAGTAATGGCGATACTCAACCAAACGAACGATGGACTGTTTCACGTTTTGATCATCCTGACCCGGTGCCTCGTCGCGATTGGACCATCCAAGAAAGAGAAACTTCTTGCGTTGTGCGCACCTGAGTCAATTGTTGATCCGAAGATGGCGAGACAAACACTACGAAGGTGGACGCAGATTGGATTCTTTGAAGAAACTGACGACGTCATTAGCTTCTGCGAAGATCTACCAATCAAGTTCACCAAGCGAAATTTATCGAACAACGAAATCGCTCGCGTAGTACGACACTTGCTTTTCTGTCCTAAAAACAATGAGCGTTTTTGGGAAGCTGAAGGCAATATGTCTGCTGACATGTGCCGTATCACGGCTTGGATTTTGGCCCAAGACGTCCACGAACTGCGACCAACTAACTTTCAGGAGCCGGAAGCTCTTTATCTTTCGCAATTGCAAACTGATGATGCAATCTTTCAGAATAACACGCGATGGAACGGATTCAAATCGTGGTGCGGATTTCTTGGATTCGGAGCAACCGAATCGGGGAAGCCGAATGGCGAGTTGATTGTCGATCCGACAAAGGCCATCAAAGATGTCGTTCGCGAAATGGTTGATCGCAGTAAAACTCAGGCTGTGGACACATTTCTTTCAGAACTCGCAGACCATGTACCCGTGGTTGATCGAGGTGTGTACCGATTGGAAGTCGAATCTCGACTCAATGAATCCAAATGGAAAAGGCCAGGCAAGCAGGATGTTTCCACGTCGCTGTCTCGTGCGCTACTTCGATTACAGTCGCAAGACGTCATTCGGCTTGAAAAACGATCTGATTCTGATGCCCAGGTTAGGCTCATCGGTCGCGGCGGTGATGTCGTACAAAGCGTCACGCACGTTGTTCGGGGAGATACAAAATGAGTTTGTTAAAGTTTTGGCCAACCGAAGCGGATTGCCTGGAGTGCATTAAACCAGAGGCGGAGAATCCATCAGATGCGATTTTTTTGGCTGTTCATCAGGAGATGCGGTTTCTTCGTAGGAGTTTTAAGACTGATCATGCTGAAAGCAAGTCGCAGGAGCAACTGTTGACCGAGTTTCTTCGCGACGAACCAAGCGGACGTGTCATTTTGCCTATTCTCGGCGAATCTGGAATTGGTAAGTCCCACCTCGTTCGTTGGCTCAAGATCCAATTGCAGCAAAGGCAAGATCACGACAAGCGACATGTCATCTTGATCCCCAAGAGTTCAAGTTTGAAGTCAGTTTTGGGTAGGATACTCGAAGGTTTGGTTGGGCCGCGATACGACGAGATCAAGAACCAATTGAAATCTGCCCGCGAGCAGATGGATGAGATTGGCGCTAAGCAGCGAATTCGTGCTGAGTTGTTAACCGCAATCGAACGCAACTATACTGAGGCCTCAAAGCGAAAGGAAAATGCGCGGCAACACGGAACACCGATTAGCAAGCAAGACAAGTTATGGCTTGGCCACGGAGATCCGCGATGCCTTCCATCCTTGCTGAATGATCCTGCGACACAGGTCTTGTTTACGGAAGGAACCAAAGATCGACCGGGTATTATCTCAGAATTAGCTCGGCATATTGCAAAGGACACAGTGGCAACGGACTCGCCACGGCGACAATTCGAGCGTGCCGACTTTCTAGTGCCTGATGAACTTGCGAATGTCGTAAAGGAAGTAGGACCTATCGCTCATCGGTACCTTGATAAGCTTCAGCGTACAACCGATTCCAGTAGTTTGGACGAAGCTGTTGAGTTATTGAACGGTATTGTCGACGACGCAATCCGACCACTCGCGACGCCCTCTGACACGAGCTTGTCGGAGTTGTTTTTCCAGATTAGGAAGCAATTGCTTGTTGATGGAAAAGAGTTGGTTCTCCTAGTTGAAGATTTTGCCGTTCTCGCAGGTGTACAAAGAGCTTTGTTCGATGCATTCAACAAGGAAGGCGTAACCGGAGGCAAGATGGAGGCCTGCGTTATCCGCACGGCACTAGCTGTGACGGATGGCTACTTCTTTTCAGCGAATCTCGACACCCTGCTATCGCGTGCTGTTCACGGATGGTGGATTGAGGCAGGTGAGAATTCCGATGAAGGTACCATCATTAACCAAATCGGGAATTTCATCGCCGCTTACTTAAACGCGGCACGGATCGGTGCGAAGCAATTGGAGCAGCATTATGCGCGAGCTGGCAAAGTTGGAGAGAAGGCTCCCAATGCAATGGATTACCTCGGTCCCGAACCAGACGAACTCGCCTTGCTGGCCAGTTTCGGGCAGTCCGCCGACAATTATAGCCTGTTTCCATTCAATCCCTCAGCGATTGCTACCATCTCTGACTGGCGATTACGGGACCAGAACGATCGATTGCGATTTCACCCTCGTAGCATTATCAACGAAATCATTCTTCCGGTCGTCAAAGACTCTCGTACTAGTTTTGAACGCAATGCCTTTCCGCCAAGTAATTTCCTTGGCTCCGAAAAAAGAATCTGGGCTGACTTGCGAACGGAAGTCCGGAGGAAAGAAAGCGATCCCGAACGGCAGGAGAAATACCTATGCCTGCTTCACTTCTGGGCGAGCAAACCCGAAAAACTATCTGACGCAAGTTTACCAGCAGGCGTCTTCAATGCCTTCGGCCTCGAACCGCTTGATGGTAGTAAAACGGCGGATGTTCCCAAAACTTTGAAATCCCGCTCAAGTGTCGATGAGAGTGCAAAGACAACTAAAGTCCTGGAAGACGAGTTGGACAAGACGGAATGGCAAGTAGACAAGGAACCCAGGGCAATCCAGTTGCTTGTGGACAAGCTTGACGAATGGAAGAATGGTGGGGTTCTTGGGCACACCGAGGCAAACAAAATCCGCAATTTGATTAATACCCACATGCTTTATTCGATCAATTGGGATACCGAGTTGCTTCGCCCAATCAAGCCAACAACCAGAACCTATGCTGAACAAATATTTCTGCCGCGAGCCAAAGGAAATCCTCCGAATTCGGACAAAGCATTTATAGTAGTTGCCAAAAACGAGAGCTTTGAAGACACTAACATAGCAAATGAGGTGTTCGCTTTAATTAGAGCGATGGCTCGGTATGACCATTACGGAGGTTGGAAGTACGATCAAGCCGATGAAGACTACATTGTGATCGCAAACTTCGTCGACAGACATTTAGATCACGCAGCAGGTTGGATCCACTCGAGATACAAGTCCGTCGACGGTTTCGCTATTCCTTCGCTCACGCAGTCGTTGCTTTGGCAGGGGCGGCTGCTTAATGTTGAAGCAGCCCATCGGTCAGACGATGCAAGTCAGATTAATGCCATTTTCGCGGATCCTTTAGAGCGAACGTGCAGCGACGACGATCAAGATTGGAATGAGTTTCTTGCCGAACTGATCTCGCATCGTCGATTGCTTCAAGACGAATTGTTGACCCGTGTTGGGGCGTTCCAAGGTGTGGGGACCACTCCTTACGCTGTCGACGCTTCTCAGTTACTTCACATCATTGATGATTTTCGCAAAAGCTGGAAGGTTTCCGGGAAATTTCCGGCAGTACAAGGCGGTGTGTCCGACGAGCTGAAGGCCATTGAAAAACACGTTGGTTCGCTTTGCCGAGTTGGTAGCGCAAAAATCGACGCTCGTCGAAAGCGAATTGCAGAGCAATCGAAACGCATCGTAGATGAACTTGGAAAAGACTATGACAAGACCGAGTTGCTGAAGGATTTGGAGAGCGTTTGTACGCTATCGCAACAGTTCGGACTATCGGGTGACATTTCGGTAAATCAAGTTCGCAAACTAGCCGAGAGATTTCGCGAAGCACCGGTGAAAGAGGTTGGGAAGCAGGTCGACGCGATAGTGTCCGGTGATGACCTACCTGCACAGATGACTGCAATCGCCAAACTCGACATCGAAACCCACGCGTTACTCGTTGAATTTTCTCAGGCGTGCGCACAATTTCTTCGGGAACGTGCCGGAAAGGCTCAGAACAAGATTCTTGCGTGGTCTGCCGACGTTGTCGAAAAGAAAAAGTTGGACGTGGATGAAATTCTTAAAACGCTTGAAGAGGCGGTAGTTTCATACCAAAAGGTGGATGCATGATAGCGGAAGAATGCAAGAAACTTCGTCAGCAACTCGAAGAACTAGCGTTGGCAGAAGAACGAGAAACTATTCATGACCAACTCGAACAGCGGAGATGCGAGTTGGTAGAGGTGCGTGACATGTTGCTGGCAGTCACCAACTCACTCAAAGCAATTTCGGCAAGAACCAAATTAGTTGGTGATCTGGATTCGGAAAAGTGTCTTGATCGTGTTCGCAAGGTTCGAGAATCGCTGTTGGCTGATCCGCTCAGTATAACGAAAGGCCGTCAGTTCACCGACATGCGGAAGGCTTTCGAGAAGTTTGCGACCGATGGAAGCGCATGTGCGGAGGCGACTTGGTCACAGTTCATGCCGCGAGCACGTCCGTCAGTAGACACGAATCAACTTGCTCAGGCAGAACAGCAGAAAGACTTTAAGGCAATTGCCGTAAAGTTGAAGAACCGGGCAAAGTATGCTGAACAACTTGCCAAGAGGCCACCCGCCAACGAAGAAGACTTCGCCGAAATTGAATCTGCATGGGACGACATCCGCGAGATGATAGCGGCGTTGCCTGACGTTGCTGACGATCCGGTCGTACAAGAATTCCTGAAAGCGGCCAACTCATCTGGCGGAGCGTCCATCGACTTGCTCACTGACGAGG
>Ga0233365_1000520_pt1 | contig 17513 bp, 16 predicted proteins | sample ElkDunMinimDraft_27_FD_191535 | JGI IMG/M metagenome (GOLD analysis project Ga0233365, IMG submission 191535) | Fecal eukaryotic communites from dung pellets of Tule Elk in California, USA - Elk Dung C36 | ecosystem: Host-associated > Mammals > Digestive system > Large intestine > Fecal | place...
ATCCAGATTTTTTTCACCATACTGACAACGGCTGACAATAGAACGGTGATATTGCCGAACGGGCCGCTGGCCACCGAGACACTGGTGAATATTTCCACCCAGCCGACCCGCAGGCTCGAATGGACCTATACCATTTCCTATGGTGATGATGTCGACAGGGCGAAGGCAGTACTGGCGGATATCATCGCCAGCGACAGCCGGATACTGAAGACTCCCGAGCCGTTCTATGCAGTGGCGGAGCTGGCGACGGGCTCCGTTAATCTCGTGGTGCGCGCGTGGGTGAAGTCCGGTGACTATGGCGGCGTTCTCCATGACTTTCATGAAGCGGTTTACAAGCGCTTCCCTGGGGAGGGATTGAACTTCGCCAGGGCAGAGCGCAATATCCATGTCTACCAGGAGAAATAGATCACACCTGGTGTCTGAACAGCGGTGCTATGATGCAATCGCAACATAAACAAGTCTTTCGAGAGACGAAATCAAGGAGCAAGGAATGAAAATATTTTCCAAGATGAGCAAAGGGATCGCTACGCTGCTGATGGTATTGTTCTCCTTCATGAGCGTACAGGCACCGGTCATGGCTGCTATGGTCACGACTGAGCAACTCGCATATGAGCAACATACAGAGACTCAGCGCGATGCGCTGCGTGATTTCTTCTCCCGTGATGACGTAGTCGCCCAACTGGCCGACCGCGGAGTTGACGTGAATGCTGCGCAGGATCGAGTTGGCAGCCTGACCGCGGCTGAAGTGGCCACGCTGCATCAGCAGATCGACGAGCTGCCTGCCGGTGAAGGCCTGGGTGTCGTCATCGGCATCATCGTGATCTTCATGCTGCTGGATATCGCTGGCGTGACCGACATTTTCCCGGGAATATAAGCCGCCTCGCTGCCAGGACAATGGTGCAATTCTGCTCCTTTCGACTGTTGAAATCCGTCCTGGCAGCGCTCCTGACGGGGGCGCTCGCTGGCTGTGTCGGCGCGCCCCAATCGGCCGCACTTCTGGCATCGTGGGAGCAACAGACCCTTCCCCTGCAATCCCCCATCCTGCTCGACAACGTTCCCTTCTTCCCTCAGGACGAATACCAATGCGGCCCCGCTGCCCTGGCTACCTTATTGGGCGCCGATGGCGTAGCCATCACACCGGAGGAGCTGGTGGATCAGGTTTACGTGCCTGCCCGCCAGGGCTCCCTGCAGATCGAGATGCTGGCGACCCCGCGTCGCCTCGGGCGGCTGTCCTACCCCCTGTTGCCGGAGCTGCAGCAGGTGCTGGATGAGGTGGCGTCGGGCAGGCCCGTGCTGGTCATGCAGAATCTGGGTCTGGAGCGCTTTCCCCAGTGGCACTACGCGGTGGTGGTCGGCCATGACCTGGCGCGAGAGGAGCTGACCCTGCGCTCCGGGTTGATCCGCGACTACAGGGTTTCGATGCGGGTGTTCGAGCGCACCTGGAGCCGCGCCGGCCGCTGGGCCTTCGTGGCGGTGACGCCGGGGGACATGCCAGTCAGTGCCAACGTCCAGAGTTACTTCCAGGCGCTGACCGCTTTCCAGGGCGCAGCCTCTGCCGCCGATAGCCAGAGCGCATACGATGCGGGGCTGGCGCGTTGGCCTGACAGTCTCGAGCTGGCCATGGGGCAGGCCAATCTGGTCTACGACGGCGGTGATCCCCTGCGTACACGGGATCTCTACCTGGATATCGTGGCCCGGCATCCGCAGTCCGCCGCCGCGCACAACAACCTCGCCCAGGTGCTGCTGGAAACCGGTGACCTGGGGCTGGCCGAAGATCACGCGCGCAGGGCGGTGGCCTTGGGCGGCAATTTCAGTCAGGTCTATGCCGAGACCCTGCAGTCCATCCTGGCAGACGCGGCGCAGCAGTGAGACCCGCCATGCGTCAGAAACCCAGTGGGAAGTGGAATCCTGTTCGCAGGCTGCGGCTCTTGCGGTCATAGCTGATCAGGGCCTCGCCGTAACCGTCGTAATAGCTGATGAAGAAACGGCTGTTGACCCAACGGGTCATGGGAATGGAGAGATCGAGCTGGTAGCTGATCTTGGACGTTTCATCCCCCTTGCTGGTGCGCAGCTCGATCTTCGCCCAGTTGTTCAGATCCAGGTGCGTGGTGATCTCCACGTTGCCCAGATAATCTTCGATATCCTTGTTGAACTCGCCCAGATTGACCACGTCCCATATTTTCACCGTCCAGGCGAACATCTCGCTGTAGCGGAAATGCTTCTGCACGTACAGCCTGTCCCAGCTGCGCGATTCCGGCCCGTCACGCCCATTGGACTGGTGCTCGTAGCCAGCCTGATCCAGCAGGGCAACGCCGGACTCACGGCCGAATACCTCCCGTGCGCGGGCGAAGTCCCAGAATACCTCCGGGTTGTAGTTGTGCTCCTTGAAGGGGGAGGAGGACTCGGAGATATCCCACCACGAGCGCTGTGAGTAGCCGAACTTGATGGGCTCTAGTAGCGTGAAGCCAGCTGCGTGGGGGAACAGGCTGAACTGCATGCCAAGCTCGAAGCGGATGTCGAGATCCTGCCCGGAGAATGGGGGCTCGCCATCGCGATTTCTCATCGAGCCAAAGACGATGTAGTTGTTCTTGTAGGGTTGGAAGTAGGAATTGTCCAGTTCTGTGGCCAGCGAACTGCGCCGGGCCGGGGCCGCGGACCCAGCCTCCGGGGTGGCCGCGGAGGCCAGCGCGGCGTTGCACATGCGACGAAGTTCGGCAACGGTGCGTGCGACGTTCTCTGGCCGTGTCACCTGTGTGCGCAGGCAGTCATCAAGGGGAGCGTCCTGCGCGACGGCCTGGTAAGGAAAGGCTGCCAGCCACAGCACCGCCGCTAGCCAGCAGTGATAAGGTGTCTTCATGTGAACGGAATCCATGCAGATGATGTCGTGTGAGATAAACCCTTTGCATTCTACATGCAGTAGCGGGTCGTGCGGCAAACAGCGCACTCCACCGTTTTGCTGCCAGTTGTGATTGAGCCGGCATAATGACTGTGGTTATATCGCATCGACCCCGATGCGAAGCATCCAGGGGCAAATATCCAAGGGGTAACTATCGGGAGCCACCTGACCTTGATGGAACATCCGCTGCTGTTGTTGTCCTCCCAGATTATCGCGATCCTGTCGGTGCTGCTGCTCGGCCTGGGATTTTTCAGGGCGGCGCCGAAATCGGGTGGTGCCCGCCTGTTCCTGCTGTTGTCATTGTGTGTGGCCTGCTACCTGTTGGGGGAAATGTCGATGCCCCGGGTGGACGCGGCCTACCGCCTGCAGCCTGGTGCCTGGGGCGTCTTCCTCAATCTCGGCAGCAACGCCACACCTGGCGTGTTCATGCTGTATTGCCATCGCACCTTCCAGGACGATCGCAAGGCCCCCTGGCCCTTTAGTCTGCTGCTCGTGGCCCAGCTTGTCCTCGATCACCTGAACTACCGCTCCTATCGCCCATCACCCTTCCTGGCGGTGGAGGCGGACAGCACACTGGTGCAATGGCTTATCGGTCCGGTGCCGGATGTCGTGCAGCTGTTCTTTGCTGCCCTGGCACTGTACTGGACGGCGCGGGGCTGGCGATCCGACCTGGTCGAGAACCGCCGCCTGCTGCGCTGGGTGATTGTCGGGGTCCAGGCGATGCTGCTGCTGGTGATAGTGGTGCTGGAGAACTTCCTGCTTGGCGACACTCCAAGCCCCTTACTGCAGGCATCCATCAGCTACGTGCTCGCGCTGCTGAGCCTGCTGTTGCTGGTGTCGGTCCAGAAAGTGGACTACGTGGCGCTTGGGCAGGCCATACGCAAGGTGGCCCCCTTCGTGCCGGCTGATCCTGCCGACGAGGCATTGAAAGTCGGGTTGGATCGATTCAGAAAAATGTTCGAGGACAACAGAATTTATCGTGAGCACGGTCTGACGATTGCGGATCTCGCACAGAAACTCGAGCTGCCGGAATATCGCCTGCGGGCGCTGATCAACAAGCATCTGGGCTATCGCAACTTCAATGCCCTGCTGCATGAATACCGAATAGAGGACGCCAGTCGCATGCTGGCAGATCCGGCCCAGCGGCACCTGCCGGTGCTGACGATTGCGCTGACCGTCGGCTACCAGTCCATCACGCCATTCAACAGCGCCTTCCGTCTGAGCAAGGGAGTAACGCCTACGGAGTTCCGCAGGCAGGCCCTGCAATCGATGGTTCAGGATCAGGTCTGATCCTGCCAGTTCCGCAGGCAGGAGACCAGCTCTGCCGCCAGCCTTTGCGTCACCGGGCCGGCGGCTTCCTTGGATGCCAGCACCAGATAGAGTTCGATGAGGCGCTCTCCGCCGATCGCCAGAGGCAGCTGCCGCAGGCGACCTGCCTGCAGATCGTCTTCCACCCAGTCGAAGGGGAGAAAGGCAAAGGCCAGGCCGGAGCGCAGGATCTTCAGACTGGTGGAGAAATGACTGACGGTCCAGCGCTGTTCGGAGCCCAGCCAGCCCACATCCTGCTGGCGCTTCTGACCGGAGTCGCGCAATACGATCTGGCGATACACCTGCAATTCCCAATCGTTGATGCCATCCGGGTCTGTGAGCGGATCGGCCAGTGGGTTGGGCTGAGCGCCCTCTTCCTGGCAGCGGATCTTCATGGCGGCGACATCGCGGTGGAACAGTGGGTGATCGGGATGGGCCACGGGAATCATGCGCACCTGGCGCACCGGTGTGCCCAGGAAGCCGACTGGCAACTGGCTGCCGATGACGATGTCTGCCTGCTTCTGCAGCAGGGCCTCCTGAGTGCCGGACAGTGATGTCTCGAGGATACGCACCCGGGTAAACGGGTAGTGCGTGGACACGGCCTCCAGGGCAGGAAGGATCCTGCGCACGTCCAGCAGGGCATCAAGCGCCACAGTGACTTCGGCCTCCTGACCCTCGGCCTGTTGCCGGGCGAAATCCTCGGTTTCCTCCGCGTGCTTGAGCAACTGCGAGGCTCGCCGATACATCACCCTGCCTTCCTCCGTCAGCACGGCCCGGCGTCCCTCCTGCTGCAGCACCGGCTTCGGCATTTGTTCGTTCAGGCGCGATACGGCGTAGCTGATGCTGGACTGGCTCTTGTTCAAGGCTTCGGCGGCTAGCGCAAAACTCCCTTCATCCACGACAGCCTTGAAGGCAGCCCATTGCTCCAACGATATTCGGGGTACTTTCATGATTCTCCACCCATCCTATTAATCTAAAAATTCGATTAAATCCTGCAATTAATCGCGCCAATTGATCGGGAATATCGCTGTAGTATGACTCCATTGATCAGACGGGTGCAACGCCGCGGCTCCACCGCCGCCAGCACCACACAAAACCTTCAGTACATACAAGGAGTCAGCATGAAAATCCTGCAATTGAAAACAAGTATCTTTGATGGCACCGATAAACAGGGTGTTTCCAGTCAGCTCAGTGACGAATTGATCGCCGGACTGCTGCAGCAGGACCCGGAAGCCAGCGTGGCGATTCGGGATTTCTCTACCGATCCGGTCCCCTATCTGGATGGCGCCTGGTTGCAGGCGCTGTCTACCCCCGCCGAGGCGCGGACCCAGGAACAGCAGCAGAAAGTTGCCTGGTCGGATGCGGCCATTGCGGAGCTGCAACAGGCCGATACGCTGGTAATCGGGGCGCCGATGTACAACTTCAGTGTGCCTGCCATGCTCAAGTCCTGGACAGATCATGTAGCCCGGGCGGGTGTGACTTTCAAGTACACTGACCAGGGCGCTGTTGGCCTGTTGCAGAATAAGAAGGTCTACGTGGTGGTGTCCACGGGCGGCCTGCATGCGGAAGGGGTCACCGACTTCATGAGGCCTTATCTGCGAACGATACTCGGCTTCCTGGGGCTGACGGACATCACTGTAATCGTCGCGGACGGTCTGAACATGGGGGAAGAGCCCCGAAGCGAGGGCCTTGCCGGGGCGCGACAAGCGATAGCAGCCACCCTTTCACAAGGGAGGCAAATTCACTCAATCAAAGAAGGAGAAGCAGCATGAGCACAAGACGGGTTGAAGAACTGCTGGTGGCACAGGCCGCCTCGGACGGCGACGGCGTACGATTGATGCGCGTATTCGGTGGACAGAATCTCGCGCGCTTCGACCCGTTTTTGATGATGGACGAGTTCGGGTCGGCGGAAGCCAGCGATTATATCGGCGGCTTCCCCTCGCATCCCCATCGTGGTTTCGAGACGGTAACCTACATGCTCGATGGTCATATGCAGCACAAGGACCATATGGGCAATGTGGGCGAGCTGAAGAATGGTGACGTGCAGTGGATGACCGCCGGCTCCGGCATCATCCATTCCGAGATGCCGCAGCAGAAGGAGGGCCACATGCGTGGCTTCCAGCTATGGGTAAACCTGGCGGCGGCAGACAAGATGCAGGCGCCATCCTATGCCGATATCGCTGCGGCGGATATTCCGGTGTATGAGAGGTCAGGTGTCACCATCAAGGCGATTGCCGGTACCGTGGAAGGATCCCATGGACGCCTGCAAGGCCGGGTCAGCCGGGAGAAGACAGAGCCGATCTACCTGGACATCGCGGTCGACCAGGCGCCTTACGCCGAGTCCTTCAGTGTGCCTGACGGCTGGACAGTCCTGGTCTATGTCTATGAAGGACAGGCCGACGTCGCTGGGACCACTGTCAGCACCTCACGCATGGCACGGCTTTCGGCGGAGGGTACGGTGACGATCCAGGCAGACGCGCCTGCGCGCATTCTGCTGATCGCGGGTAAACCACTGGGCGAGCCGATCGTGCACTACGGTCCCTTCGTGATGAACTCCCGCGAAGAGATCGAGCAGGCACTCGCGGACTACCGCAGCGGTACCTTCACTGCGGCCGGTTGATCGAGTAATTGGCGCGCGGGAAGTGGACAGCCACTTCACCCGCGCGCTCATCTGTGCGTAGCAGAACCACCTCATGCGCATTGCAGTAGAGCAGCGTGCCGCTGACCGGATTGATGCCGTAGTCGGTCGGCTGCACGACGATCGCGCTGCCGGGCAGGAAGTCGGGGTGCAGCGAGCCACTTTTTTCCTTGTTGCAGGCGGAATCCCTGGCGATCGCGATGGCCTCGGCGCTGCTGATCTCGGTGCTGCTGCCTTCGCCGAAGGCATCGATGCGCTCCATCCAGCGTCTGACCGCGTGGAAGGGCTGCAGCAATTCACTGACAATGGGCCGGCTGGCGACAAACCACAGCGGGTGATAGACCGAGAAATCGGCAATGACCGGTGAATCCCCGAACAGGAAGTCCTGTCCATCGCCAAGCTGTTTTTCCAGTTGGCTGAGAAACAGAACGAAGGTGTTGCGCCCCTCCACCAGGGACAATGGCGCGGACGGCGCACCCTGACGCATGGCCGCCCGGTCCGCTACCATCGCCGCCATATCTTGTTCGCGTCCTGCGAAGACCTTCTTCAATACCTCCAGCATGAGCGTCAGCGGCATGGCCGACTGGAACAACGTGCTGTCAGCCCAGGCCGCCATCGCGGTAGCAGCGGCCACTGCATGGTCCGGGTACAGGTTCGGGGTGGGCGCAAGCTCGTTCAGCTTACGTGCGATGAGGGAGGTGTCACAGATGATATCGGCGCCAATCTGCAGGACCGGCGTCTTGCGATAGCCGCCGGTCAGGGCAACGACATCGGGCTTGGGCATGATGCGCGGGATGATCACTGACTTCCAGGTCAGTTGCTTGGCCCCCAGGATGCAACGGATCTTGCGTGCAAAAGGGGCCTGGGGATAGTGGTGAAGAATGATATCGGTCATGGGTGTGCCTGCTGTTGTGCGTGGGGTGAGATTATAATCTTACGTATATCTTACCTGAAGACCCCGCAGGGCGGGTCTATCGCGTGCCGCCGCTTCGTTGTCAGTCTCCTTGTGAGGCGTTGATGACTTTTGATGCCCTGTTCGCGAAGCACGAAAAAACCTTTCTCCCTGCCGCGTCGAGAAAGCAAAAAACCATAATCCTGTTCCGGAACGCTGCGTCTGTTTTTCCCTTCTATCAGTTCTGACTCCTGTCGATTCTATGGTGGATTTCGCCAGAAGAGTGTTCTGGTCCCGCTGATATTGTGATATCGTCCGGCAACCTTCATTCTGCAGGAGATTGGACAATGCCGTCCTCTTCGCCATGCTACATGCCTCTCTCTGTATGGCTTCAGCGCCTTCTCGCGCTTTGCCTGATCTCTTTCTCCGGCTACAGTTCTGCGGGCATCGCGGAATTCAACGCCGCTGCACAGACAGGGGACTATGTTGCTGCTGCCCGGGAGACGGCCAGCGCCTGGGAGAGCTACGACAAGTCGCGGGACAGTGCGGTCACAATTGCGCGCGAGTTTGCCTTCGTGAACTATCTGGCCGGCGATTTTGAAGCTGCCGCCAGTTTTACTGCTCATCTGGCCGACGAAGGCGTACTGGCCGGGCGGGACGATCAACCGCTGACCAGTCAGGTATTGGCCGATCTTATAGCGCTGCGCCTGGAGTCCACACTGGAGAGCAGGAGCGCCCTCGCTCAGAGCTTGCAGGCGCGTCTGCCGGAAGAGGAAGTCGACAATATTTCCCTGCTGGCTGCCAGGGCATTGTACAGCGACGACTGGGGCCATGGGCGACTGGCGGAGATCGAGGCCAGTTCCGCTCTGGCGATAGCGTTCTTTGAGCGAGCCGGCGCCAGCGGCCTCGTGGAGAAGCGCAGAGCTGAGTTGATGGCGGTTGCTGCAGAGTTTGTCAGATGGCGCAACGTGCGCAGCTATGATCAGTTCGTGGATCTGCACAACGCGATTGTAGCGGATGTCGACAGCATCGAGGATGAGATAAGCAGGGAGACACTCATTGCTCTCAAGTGGATAGCACATGCCTGGACCAACTCCGCCTTCACCTACCTCGACTCGGTGAACCCGCAGACCGGTTCCCACATTGAACGCGTGCGACGCCGCGAGCTGGAAAATTCAAGCAAGGGCTTCTTCTATGCCGCCTACACAGACGAATCGTTGCCGGTCTGCGAAAACAGGCTCGCCTGGAACGTCCGCTATCCCACCTCTGCCGGCTTCAATGGATTGATCGGTACTGTTCTGATCAAAATGAACTTCGATAGCGACGGGCGTGTAAAGAACCATGAGCTGCTGGCCTCCGTGCCGGTAGACAGCTTTGGCGCAAGTGTCATAGACACGATCTCCAGAGCCCGTCTGCGTCCTTCACGGGGGCAGGATACTGACAATTGCACGCTGGCAGTCAACGACTATATTGTGACCATCAACTTCGTCATTTATTAGTGGCCGCCCAGGCTGGCGATCACCGAGCGAAGCCAGGGCGGATTACATCCCCCCACCCAGCTCCGTATACATCGCCCGCAGAAAGCGGTCCGGGTCTCCCCACTGCGCGTCATGGCTCGCCGTCGGCCGTTCCGCCACCACCTGCTCATAGCTCAGACCTCTCTCCACCAGCGGCCGCACGCGGCTGGTGATATCCAGAATCATGTCGCGGAACTCCATGACGTCGGCGCGGGTGGACGGCTCGCCATGGCCGGGGATGATGATGGTGTCAGGGCCAGCCATGCCAATGCCGTAGGCAAGCGCCTCGATGGTGCCCTGCAGGGTGCCGCCGTTGGCGGTGTCGATGTAGGGATAGCCGGTGGTGCGGAACACGTCGCCCATGTGCAGGACGTCGGAGGTGGTGAAATAGATGTAGCTGTCGCCGTCGGTGTGTGCGGGCGGCACGGAGATGGCCATCACCTCTTCTCCGTTCAGGTGAATGGTGATGTCTTCCGAATAGGTGAGCACAGGCAAGGCGATGTCCGGAGCCATCTCGCGCATGCGCACGCGGACTTCATCGCGGGCGAGGATCTCGATGCCCATGCGCCCCAGGTTCTCGTTGCCGCCGGTGTGATCGCCGTGCACATGGGTGTTGATCAGGAAGCGAATCTCGCCATCGTTGATTTCGCTGATGGCAGCCAGAATCCGGTCGGTGAGCGGTGCAAACTGGTCGTCAATCATGACGATGCCATCGTCGCCGACGGAAAGACCGATATTGCCGCCAGCCCCCTGCAGGTAATAGACGCTGCCGCGGACTTCGTGCGCAATGATCTCGACCGTGCTGTAGTCGGTCTGGGCATGGACTGTCGCGCCCAGGACAGGCGCCGTCAGCAGGATGGTTCGGGATAGCAGGGTCTTGTAGTTATTCTTGAATGACATGACGCTCTCCTTGTGAAACCGATGGCGGAATAGAGAGTAAGAGGGGGCGAAACGCCCCCTTATTTCATTGCGATAGAACGGATGGTCAGGGCGCTACAGGCGTGCTCATTGGCGGAGGACCGTAGCGGTTCGGGCCGGGGGTGCCTGGCAGTGCCATCAGCACCAGCAGAATGATCCAGCCCACCAGGGGAATCAGGGCCACGAGAGCCCACCAGCCGATGCGGTCGGTGTCGTGCAGGCGCCGGATGGTGACGGCCAGTGAGGGAAGAAGCACAGCCAGGCTGTAGAGAAATGACAGGATGCCCAGACCCAGCAGGTTTGTGACTATGTTCAGGGCGATCACAATGCCGAAGTTGATCAGCGCGAACATCCAGAACTCCTGGCGTCCGGCCCGCCCGGTGAAGACGGTGTATTGCCGCAGTACATTTGTGTACCAGTCCATCACGTTATTCTCCTGCATGCTGTTCTCCTTGTCTTATGGTGTTGGTCTCGTAGAGCTTCATTCTATGATCCGAGGGCGAGATGCAGTCGCCTCGGTCCGCGCAAGTATAGCGCCCCACCTTAGTCGGGGGGAAAGGACGTTGCTGCTTTTCTCGGATTCTGAGACTCTGTATCGCAAAGTTATTTGCATCTATTGACTGTGAATGGCATGTGGAGGCATATTCCGCTCAATGAACCAGTCGCATCCACAACCTGACGAGCGTCCCTCGGTCATATCGTTACGCAAGACAGCGGAAGACAATCTGCGCTTCATCCGTTCTGCCATGGAACGCGCTACTTCCTTTACCGGGGTGTCGGGCGTTGGCTATCTGCTGGCTGGCGCAAGCGCGGTGCTGGCGGCATGGGTGGCGGCTACCCGGCAATCCTCCGAGGCGTGGTTGCTGGTATGGATGATCGAGCTGGTGGTGGGGGGCGCACTGGCCTTCGGCCTGACCGTTCACAAGTCGCGTCTTCAGGGGGCTCCGCTGTGGTCGGGGAGTGGGCGCAAGCTGCTGATAGCCTTTGTGCCAACCATGCTGGCCGCCGGACTGCTGACGCTCAGTTTTGCTCTTCACGATCTGGTGAGCTGGCTGCCGGGTGTCTGGATGACACTCTATGGCGCGGCCGTCATGACTGCCGGGGCTCATTCGGTGCGGGCGATTCCTGTGATGGGCGCGGCGTTCCTGCTGCTGGGTTCTGTTGCCCTGCTGCTGCCAGCAACAGGTGACGCGGTTCTGGCCCTGGGATTTGGCGGTCTGCACATGGCCTTTGGTCTTTATATCTGGAGAAATCATGGTGGCTGAGACGAGCCGGACAAAAACAGCGGCAAAACGCAGTGCGGTGCAGGCGGAGGTTGGCCGTTCGGCAAAGAAGGTCAGTCACGATCTCGATCGCCTTATTCACGAGCGGACACGGCTGGCGATGGTCAGTGCCCTGGCGGCGAGCGATTCCCTGAGCTTCAACGAGATCAAGGCGCTGCTGGGCGCATCCGACGGCAACCTGAGCGCACATGCCCGCAAGCTTGAGGATGGCGGCTATATCGCCTGCAATAAGAGCTTTGATGGCCGCATGCCGCGCACCGATTATCAATTGACGAGTGCCGGGCGGCAGGCGCTGGATCGCTATATCGCCCATATGGAAGCGTTGATCAAGGTGGTCAAGAGCACTTGACTGTCCTCCAGGGCTGGGGGGAATAAAGGCAATTTTTCGGCTATTAACTTTGTAATGCAAAGTTCTTTTTAATGATTAAAGAGGCGAGGTGCGGGATGAAAATGGTGGAGGCAGGGTGGGGTGATCGCGCTGGCGGATTGTCCAGGCAGGTGGTGGCAGCAGGAGCGGCGCTTGGTATCGCCGGGGATCTATTGTTGTGGGACATTGACTCGCTGGGGCCGGGTTTCACGCTATGGGTCGCTTTGCTCGGCGTGGCCGTGGTGGCAGTGAATCGCCACGCGACGCGGGAGTGGCGAACCCAGTTGTTGCTCTGGACACTGGTTGCCGTGGTCGCTGCTTCCATCCTGTTGCTGCGGGCAACGCCGGTATTCGTGCCGCTGGTAGTGCTCACGCTCACTGCTTGTGCGGTCATGGTGTTGATGCAGTCCGAAGGAGTCGGGTTGCGGTCGGCTGCGGTCCACGACCAGGTCCGTGCGTTGTTGCGATTACCCTTGCGTGTGGTCCTGGGGGGCTGGCCGCTTCTTGGCGAGCTGAATCTGAATGGGGCGAGAGTGGGATCGCGTTGGCAGGCAATGCTGCGGGGAGCCTTGCTGTCACTGCCTCTGCTGCTGATCTTTGTGGCGCTGTTCTCCTCCGCCGATGCGACCTTCGAGCGGTATGCGTCCGGTGTCGGCGATCTGCTGGCCAGGGATCTGCCCCGCCATGTCCTGATCGTGGTGGTGCTCGGCTGGTTCAGCACCGGGCTGCTTGCCTGCGCCATTCCCCAGCAGCGGGTCAGCAAGCGTGAAAAGCCCTCCACCAGGCTGCTGGGCGAGCAAGAGGCGGTCATCGTGCTTGGCTCCCTGGTCGCTCTATTCCTTGTTTTTGTCATGGTTCAGCTGGGATATCTGTTTGGGGGCCGGGAGGTGATCGAGCAGACCAGCGGCCTGACCCTGGCACAGTATGCCAGGCGGGGATTCTTTGAGCTGATGGTGGTGGCTCTGCTGGCCATGGCGATTCTGCACGGGGTTTGCGCGGGCCACGCAGGACGACTCAGGGTGCTGGGGCTGGTGCTGGTGGCGCTGGTCATGTGCATTCTTCTGTCCGCTGCCCAACGCCTCGCGCTCTACATCGACGCGTTCGGTTTGACCCTTGCCCGCCTGCTGGCCAGCGCCTGCATGCTATGGGTGACGTGCTGCCTATTGATGTTTACTGCGGCGCTGATACGCCAGCGGGGCGCGGGTCTCGCGTCGGGCTACCTGCTGTCAGGAGTGGCAATGGTCCTGATGCTCGCCGTCGCCAATCCGGCAGCGCTGGTGGCTTCGGTCAACCTGCAACAGGCCATCGTGAAATCCAGCCAGGATGGGGACGCCAGCCAACTCGACGTAAACTATCTGCTGCAACTGGGGCCGGATGTCGTGCCCGTGGTTCTCGACAGGTTGGCAGAATTACCCAAAAAGCAACAATGCAGCTTTGCCAGCGGACTGCGCGCCCGCTACCGGCCGAAGCCTTGGGACAATGCTGACTGGCGGGCCTGGAATGCCAGCAGGAGTGCGGCAGAGAGGGCTGTGGAGAGCGCGGTCAGAGAGGGCGGTTTGCTGCGTGCGGCTGACTGCAGTGAATACTTATTGGGTGGTTTTTATTCAACAAAAGAATAAATATATTCTTAGTTATTCTTATGTTGAATATGTTGCGTTCTCTATAATGCCTGACATTTCAATCAGGGGACGCGGGAAAAATGGATTGGCAGGCATGGCTGGCTCTGGGGATGACCTTCGGGGTCCTGATGGTACTCATATTTACTCGCCTGGCACCGCACTATGTGCTGATGGGCGCCCTGACCATCCTGAGCACGACCGGCGTCCTGACCGCATCGGAAGCCCTGTCTGGATTTTCCAACTCAGGCCTGGTGACGGTAGCCACCATGTTCGTGGTGGCGGCTGGCCTGCATGCTTCGGGTGGCATCGACCTGATGGTGAACAAGTTGCTGGGGCGTCCCCGCAGCGCCCGCGGCGCTATGGCGCGTCTGTTTCTCCCCGTGGTGCCTTTGAGTGGCTTCCTCAATAACACGCCGGTAGTGGCCACCATGATCCCTGCGGTCAATGCCTGGTGCCGCCGCATCGACATCGCCCCTTCCAAGCTGATGATTCCGCTGAGTTATGGCGCCATCATGGGGGGCTGCCTGACCATGATCGGCACCAGCACCAATCTGGTGGTCAACGGTCAATATCAGGCGCTCACGGGTGGTGAGGGCTTTTCCCTGTTCGCCATCACCAAGGTGGGGCTTCCGGTGGCCGCGGCAGGTATCCTTTTCATGATGTTCTTCCTGCCGCGAGTGCTGCCGGACAGGCGCAGCAACAAGCCCTTCCAGAACATGCGTGAGTTCACGCTGGAGGTCGCCATCGATCCAGCCGGTCCTCTGGTGGGACTGACAGTGGAGGCCGCCGGACTGCGCAACCTGCAGCGTGTGTATCTGGTGGAGATTGATCGCGGCGATAACATCGTCAATGCGGCACCCTCCAACGATGAGATTCTGCTCGGCGGTGATCGGCTGGTGTTTGCTGGAGAGACCGAAGCGATTTCCGATCTGCTGCGCATCAATGGCATCGTGCCGTCGATCAAGCCTCAGAGGGACGCGCCCGAGAGCTACGCCGAGCGAAGATTGGTAGAGGCCGTGGTGTCCCAGCACTGCGCCTCCATTGGCGAGACAGTGCGAGGTTCACGCTTCCGTGATCGCTACGGCGCGGTGGTGCTGGCAGTGGCCCGTAACGGCGAACGTGTCGCGGGAAATCTGGGCAACATTATCATCAAGCCCGGCGACACCCTGCTGCTGGAAGCAAGACCAGCCTTCGTCACCCGACAAAAATATAACAAGGATTTTTTGGTCATCAATGATCTGGAGACCGTGCAGCCCCGTCACGACAAGGCGCTGTTGTCGTGGGGGATTCTGATAGCCCTGGTGCTGGCGGCGGGGCTGGGCATCACGTCCATGCTCAATGCGGCGCTGATCGGCGCATCTGCAATGCTGATTACCGGCTGTCTGTCGATCAACCAGGCCGAGAAGAGTCTCGATCTCGGCGTACTGATTACCATCGGTGCATCATTCGCACTGGGGGCGGCACTGGAGAAGACCGGCGTCGCCTCCGTGCTCGCGGCCAACATCGTCAGCCTGAGCGGCGGCAGGCCCTGGCTGTTGTTGATCCTGGCCTATATCACTGTTTCCGTGATGACAGAGATGATTACCAACAACGCCGCTGCGTTGATCATGGTGCCCATCGTACTGGCGATCACCGCGCAGGCGGGGCTGAATCCTGAGCCATTCATGTTTGCCGTGATGATGGCGGCTTCGGCGAGCTTCGCCACTCCGCTGGGTTATCAGACTAACCTGATGGTCTATGGTCCTGGCGAATACCGCTTCAGCGACTTCGCGCGAGCGGGCGTGCCGATGAGCATATTCATCGGGGCCTGCACACTGGCGGTGCTGATCATTGGCTGGGATCTGAGGCTCTGACCCCGGCACAATCGGCCGGCCCAGAGTGCTTGAGGAGTCATCCAAACATCGGGCGCCGGGTCCTGTTGAACCCGGCACCTGGCGAGGGTCTCAGTTCAGACTGAAGACATACACGGCATTGCCCGAGGACGGGTACTGGATCTCCGGGGTGACCACGGCAGGCACCATTCGCGGACTGGTGCCACCCACGGCAGCGGTGACCGCGATGTACTGCTTGCCATCCACACTGAAGGCAATCGGGTGACCCTGCACAGAGGTACCCAGGCGCGTTTCCCACAGGATCTCGCCGTTGCTCACGTCAAACGCCCGGAAGCGACGGTCCAGGTCTCCCGCAAACACCAGCCCGCCTCCGGTGGAAAGCACGCCGGTGAGAAATGAGGCGCGTTGCTCGTAGCTCCACACTTCTTCCATGGTATCCACGTTATAGGCAGCGAGCTTGCCGATGTTGCCATCAGAACCCGGCATCTCGAAGAAGCGACGGCTGGCGGCCAGTCCGCCGGAGCCAGGGGTCAGTTCTACCGCGCGAGCGGCGTTCTCCAGACAGGTCTGGCTGAGAGGAGCGATCAGCACACCGCTGGGCTCGTGATAGCTCATGGAGTGCCAGTCCTTGCCGCCTGCGCTGCTCGGGCACGCGGAGGTCCATTCATCGATCTGGGCGTTGATGATGTCGTCGCGATAGGTGACCGCGCCGGTCACCGGATCGATGTGGGTGAAGGCGTTCTGGAAAACAGTTTCGGTGTAGCCCACGAACTGGCCGGTCTCCCGATCGTTCTTCCACAGGATGCCGTGCTTGCCCAGTGAGAACACGAGTTTCTGGTCCCCGCGGTCGATCAGTACGCGCTCGAACACCTCGTCCAGGTCCAGTGCCTCGCCGGGCACATGCTGGAAGTGCCAGTTCAGCTTGCCGGTCGAAACGTCCACAGCGACGGTGGAATTGGTGTACAGCCCGGCGTCATGGATGGACATATGACGGCTGACAGGCACCCAGGGCTTGGCCTGGGCGGTGCCCCAGTAGGTCAGGTTGAGTTCGGGGTCATAGCTGCCGGTAATCCAGGTCTCGCCACCCTTGCGATAGATGCCTTCCAGGCCGCCCCAGGTGTCGCCACCTGGATCTTCCGCGTGCGCAATGGTGTTGAACTCCCACAGTCGCTCGCCGGTGTTGGCGTCGTGGGCGGTCATGTAGCAGTTCTCCTCAATGTAGCTGGCGCAGCCGGCCATGCCCAGAATCACCTTGCCGTCCGCCACCAGCGGGCCGGAGGAGTTCTCAAATCCCTTGCTGCTGTCGGCAACCTGCACTTCCCACACTTTTTCGCCAGTCCGCGCATCCAGTGCCAGCAGGCGGGCATCGGTGGTGGCCTGGATGATCTTGTCGTTATAGAGGGCAATGTTGCGCATGTCCTCGCGGGTGGCTGACCCACCCCATGCCTCCCAGATCAGGTCGCCCGTGGCGGCGTCCAGCGCCTGCACGATGTTGCTGGGGTTGATCAGGTACATGATGCCGTCGTAGACGATTGGAGCGGGCTCTGAGGCGCCGTCGTGCATCGTCCACACCCATTCCAGCTTCAGGCCTTCCACGTTGCTCCGGTTGATCTGGTCCAGCGGGCTGTAGCTCCATGCGGAGTAATTGCCGCGCCACATCAGCCAGTCTTCGGGGTCGGGGTTGCGCAGCATCTCGTCGGTGAGCGGCACGAAATTCTCGACCGTGCCGGCGATGGTCACGCCCACTGGCGCCTCCGGCTCGCGCCGTTGCTGTGCGGCAGCAGGCGCTGAGGCGGGCACAAGGCTCGCGATAGCGGTCGAGGTGGTGGCCGCCACGGCCTGGGTGCCGGGCTGCGCGCCGTTGGTCTGGAGGATATGGGCAACGATGCTGCCGGTGGTTTCACTGGACAGCGGCGTGTCGGCGCCTGGTGGCATGGAGGACTGGATCAGACGGAACAGATCGCCAACACCGCGCCCACCCCAGGTAGCCACGAACTGTGAGCCGCTGAGCATGGGAGCTGCCGGCGTTCCCTGCAGGCCGGGCCCATGGCAGGCGGCGCAGTTGCTCTGATAAAGCGTGGCGCCGGCTATGGCCTGCTCACTGGTGAATACGCCTGGCGCCTGGGCGCTGGCCTGGAGGGTATAGCCGCAGATCATTGCGCCGAGCAGCGCGGTACTGCGGATCCGGAATCGCCCTGGAATTTGATTGGTCATGAAAGGCCCCGTTGTGGTCATATTATTCT
>Ga0233365_1000522_pt1 | contig 17463 bp, 16 predicted proteins | sample ElkDunMinimDraft_27_FD_191535 | JGI IMG/M metagenome (GOLD analysis project Ga0233365, IMG submission 191535) | Fecal eukaryotic communites from dung pellets of Tule Elk in California, USA - Elk Dung C36 | ecosystem: Host-associated > Mammals > Digestive system > Large intestine > Fecal | place...
GCGACCACTGTGCGAGTCCCGGCCCGCTGACCCGGGTCGGGTCCCATTAACGCATCGTCGAGGTCAAGCCACGCCAGGATCTTCCGGGCCTCGGCGACGTGGTCGGCGTTGAGGGATTCCGGGTGCTCCAACAGGATCTCCAGATGGGCACGGGCCTCAGCCGGGTCGCCGTATTCGGCGAGGAAGGCTCCCAACCGCAGGTGGGCGTTGCCGCGCAGCTTGCGGTCGTGGTGGTTCTCCAGGAGCCGCACCGCCTGCCGCAGGTGCCTGCCCGCCAGGATCGGGCGGGCGAGCGCCTGGTTCGCCTGCCCCAGCGCGATCTCCACGTAGGACCGACAGACGTCGGCGCTGATGCCGGACAGCAGCACATTGGCCTTGCGCAACGGTTCCATCGCCTCGGTGGGCCGATCCGTCTTCAAGTGCAGGTACCCCAGGTTGCGGTACAGGGTCGCCTCCAATCGGGGGGTCCTGCGGTTGGACGGCAACAGTTCGATGGCGTTGCGGAGGGTGTGGGAGGCGTCGGCGTATCGACCGTGATCGAGTTCCAGTTCGGCCAGTATCGAGTGGCTCCACAGCCCGTCGCGGGGACGTCCCAACAGATGCGTCAGTGAGATCGCCTTACGGAAGTGGGTTCGCGAGGACGCGAAGTTGTCCGACAGGTAGTGAGCCAGACCCAACCCGTGGTTGATGCGCCACTGTCCTTCCCGGTCACCGATCGACTGTGCGGCGGCCAGCGCGGCCGAGAAGTTCTCCACCCAGTCGGAACGGTTGCCCCGGTTGACCCACCAGTTGGTCATCCCGGTCGCCAACTGCCAACAGTGCGGCAGCGAGTGCCCGGCGGCGTACCGGCCGCACATCACCAGGTTGGTGGATTCGTCGTGCAGCCAGGACATCGCCGCGCCCTTGGTCGCGAACAGCCGGGAACGTTCGACCGGCCGCCGAATGGGCGGAAACTCCGGGCTCAACGTCTGATACGCGGCGTCGGCGCGGGAGGCGTACCAGTCGAGCAACCGCACCACCGCCTCGCGGCGTTCGGCCAGCTCGTCCTCGACGAGGGCGCGTTCGGTGGCGTACATGCGCAACAGGTCGTGGAAGCGGTAGCCGCCGGTCTCGGTGACGTCCAACAGATGCGCCGTCGACAACTGCTCGAGCGCCGCGTCGGCCTGCGCTTCGGGCCAACCGGCCAGGCTCGCCGCACTGTGAACCGACACCGAGTCGACCGGAGCGAAAGCCAACAGTCGCCACAACCGTTGCAGCCGTTCGGGTAGCGCCCGATAGGAGGACTCGAACGCCGCGCGGACACCCGGATCTCCGGGCAGCCGCAGCTGGTCCAGGCGACGCGGCCCGGACAGCTCGGCCACCAGATCGGTCACCGTCAGGCGTCGGTCTCGCCGCAGTCGTTCACCGACCACCCGAAGCGCCACCGGCAGGCCCGAACACAACCGCGCCAACGAGGACAGGCCCTCGTCCCCGACGGTGCGAAGGTCGCCGATCGCCGATCGCAGCAGCCGCACCGAATCGTGTGAGTCGAACGGCCCCAACGGAAGTGACAGTGCGTCGGTGCGGCTCAGCAGTCCGGGCAGTTCACTGCGCGCGGTGATCAGGACCAGGCATTCGGGGGTGCCCGGCAACAGCGGAAGCACCTGCTCGGCACTGTGGGCGTCGTCGAGGACGATGAGCAGCCGCCGCCCCGCGACGGTGCTGCGGAAGCGGCCCGCCAGCTCGTCGGTGTGGTGTGGCAGCGAACCGGGCGGCACTCCCACGCTGCGCATCAGCTGGGACAGTGCCGCGTGCGGACTCAGTTCCCGGCCCGGGGAGTGGGCGCGCAGGTTGACGTAGAGCATGCCGTCGTCGAACCGGTCGGCCAGCGAATACGCCAGCCGCACCACCAGGGAACTCTTGCCGCACCCGGCGATACCGTGCACGACGACGACCCGGCCGTCGTCTCCGTCGATGTGCTCGATCAGGGTGTCGAGGACGTCGGTTCGTCCGGTGAAACTGGCCAGGTCGGCGGGCAGTTCGGCGGGAACCGGCCCGGTGGGAAGCCCGGCCACCGCCGGTATCGGGCGGGTCGAATCCTCCCCCCGCAACAGTTCTCGATGCAGTCGGTTGAGTCGCTCACCGGGGTCCAGGCCCAGTTCCTCACGCAACCGGGATCGAAACAGTTGATAGTGGTCGATCGCCTCGATGCGGCGACCGCAGGAACGCAGGGCCTGGATCAACAACTCGGCGGGGCGTTCCCGCAGCGGGAACTGCCGGGTGAGCGACACCAGCTCGGCGATGGTCTCGCGGTAGTGCCCCAGCTCCAGTCGAGTGGCCAGGCACTCCTCGGTCGCCACGACACGTTGTTCATCCAGATAGGCGGCTCTGGTGGTCAGTTCGGCATGGCAGACGTCGGCCAGCGCGTTCCCGCGCCACAACGCCAACGCGGCTCGCCAGTGGCTGACCGCGGTGGCCGGGTCGTTGCCGGACACCGCACGCGCCCGCGAGACCAGGTCCTCGAACTCGACCACGTCGGCGGTGTCGCTGGGTGCCAGGTCCAGCTGGTACCCGGAGGCACCCGTGAGCAAACGCGAGGGTGAGTCGGCCAAGACCTTGCGCAGCAACGAGACACAGTGCTGCACCTGCCGGACCGCGGTGGGCGGCGGGTCCGTCCACAGTGACTCACTGATGCGATTCACCGAGACGGTTCTACCGTGGTTGAGCAGTAATAGGGCGAGCAGCGCGCGAACCCGCCTCCCGGGCAAGGCAACCGGACCGTCGTTCCAAACCTCCACATTGCCAAGCACATGAAAGTCCATTGTTGCCTCAGTTCGTGGTTGGACTCGACAGAGTCATTGGGCGGGGCCATTTCTTTCTACCCGCCGTGATCAGCCGGGTACGTCAGACAATCGGCGCTGGTTTCGCATCCATCCAGCCATTATGTGTCGTGATCAATCACTGATCGGCACGGCGAGAACGGATCGAGGATGAGACGAAAGCCGATCGAGGACGGCTGTCGACACACTGAGATCGCGACTTCGGTTCGCGCGATTGAGCACGCCGGCAATGTCGGGGTCGCATTCACTCAGACGAAGGGAAGCCGCGATGAAGAAGATCACGATCCGCAAGACCGAGACCATTCGACTCACCAGCGCCGCGCAACCGCTGTACGTCGGAACCTGTTCCGACCCCGCACCGATGTAGCGGCCAACCATTGAAGAGGGCATGAACATGAAGAAGATCCAGATCCGCAAGACCGAGACCATCCGCCTCACCAGCGCCGCCCAGCCGCTGTACGCCGGTGGCTGTGACACTCCCATCGTGATCGCCTAGGTCCTCGCCGAACCCGACGGTTCCGTCGTAAGGCGATCAGTCCTCGCGGGAGTTGACCCGAGGCTCTCGCATACGGGCGCTTCCTTTTTCGAAGGAGCCGCCCGTATGCGGGGCCTCCGCCACTCACGGATGGCCCCGCCCTCGCCGAACCGGGTTCGAAGGACGGCCGCCGACGGCCCCTGTTCTCCCCCGTCCGTTGTTCATCGAGAGGAGGTGAATATCCGTGAAGAAGATCCAGATCCGCAAGACCGAGACCATCCGCCTCACCAGTGCGGCTCAGCCGCTGTACGCCGGCGACTGCGGCGGCTCCAGCCCGAGCCTGCCGGGAATGGCGCTGTAGCACCGATCCCGACCCCTCTCGTGCGGGCCTCACCGCACGACACCTGGCGCGGGGCCTCCCGCGTCCTCACCACACAGGAGTCACGTCATGAAGAAGATCGCGGTTCGCAAGACCGAGACCGTTCGCCTGACCAGTGCCGCTCAGCCGCTGTACGTCGGCGACTGCGGTGGCGGCGAGCTCGTACTCGCCTAAGAGGCCGTCTTTGAACCTGCTGTTCTGTTGCGCGGCGACCGGACGGGCGCCTCGCGGCGTTGTCGGAAGTCCTGCATACGCCGTGCTTCCTCAAAAAGTCGGTATGCCGGACACCCTCCGCCTTGCGAATGCACTCACCCGGACCACCGCTCACAACGAACGAGGTCCAAAGACAACCTCTAACAGGTTGTCGTCGCCCCGTTTTGTCGCACAACGAACGAGGGCAGCCGTCGACACTCCTCCCCGTCATTCTTATTCCTCATTGGAGTCAGTCATGAAGAAGATCCAGATCCGCAAGACCGAGACCATCCGTCTCACCAGTGCCGCCCAGCCGCTGTACGCCGGCGACTGCGGTGGCCCCGGTGGCGGGCTCGTCCTCGCCTAGTCCATTCCACTCTTATTCCATACTGGAGTAGTCATGAAGAAGATCGCGGTTCGCAAGACCGAGACCATCCGCCTGACCAGTGCCGCTCAGCCGCTCTACGGCGGCGACTGCGGCGGTACCGCCCCGATCATGGTCCGCTAGAAGGCCGGTGTAGCGGGTGAATCCGCCCGCCGACGACGAACCAGTCGTCGCCGGCGGACCCGACCGGAAGTCACGTGCCGGTCTCTCCTCCCGCACGCACACCAGCCGAGGGCGTCATCGGGCCCGCTGTGGAGGTGGCCCGGCGACGTTCGCGGAGATGTCCTGAGGGTTGCCACCATGCGGCGGTAACCCTCGTCCAACCGTCGGGTGGGTCGGCGTCCATCCCATCCACCCGACGGTCCCCACACCCTAGAACGTGTTCGGGATTGATGTGGCAGGTGGTTGCCATCGCGATCGCCTGGCGGCCAACACATGTGCGACCAGCACCCGCGCCCCGGCCGCATCCGACATGCGCCCCACCACGACGAAGCGCACCCACCCCACCGAACCCGCCCCAACGCCACCGGGAGCCACCGATGTCCACAACAGATTCGACCGTCTCGGCCCAGCCGGTCGTGTTCCACCATCTGACCTTTCTGGATGAGGGCGACGAGGTCACCGTCGGGCGGCCCGACATCGACGACTACGTGCACCTGCCCGCCGACGGGGCGGCACTGCTGAAACGGCTCGTCGACGGTGACACCCCGGACCAGGCCGCCGACTGGTACTCCACCACCTACGGCGAGACGGTCGACATGACCGACTTCCTTGACACCCTGAACGAACTGGGCTTCATCGCCGACACCCCCACCGAAGCCGTCACCGCCCCCACGGTGCGCTGGCAACGCCTGGGCGCGGCGATCTTCTCGCACTGGTCACTGGTCCCGTTCACCGCGACCATCCTCGCGATGATCGTGATCCTGACCCAACGCCCCGACCTCATCCCGCACTACTCCCACGCGTTCTACACGCCCTCGCTGATCGTGGTGATGCTGACCCTGTTCCTCGGTCAGTTCCCGTTCCTGTTCCTTCACGAGTTCGCTCACGCGCTGGCGGGTCGCCGGCTGGGACTGAAATCGCGACTGCGCGTCAGCCGCCGCTTCTACTTCATCGTCTTCGAAACCTCGATGGACGGCCTGGTCAGTGTTCCCCGCGCCAAGCGCTACCTGCCGATCCTGGCCGGAATGATGTCCGACCTGCTGGCCACCGCCGTGCTGATCTGCGTGGCCGCCTGGGCCGGTGGACTGATCGCCGGCGTCGCAATGGCCCTGGCTCTGGGAACCGTCATGCGAATGCTGTGGCAGTGCTACTTCTTCCTGCGCACCGACCTGTACTACCTGGTGGTGACGGTGCTGGGGTGCAAGAACCTGCACGCCACGTCACGCGACCTGCTGCAGCGCCGGATTCGCCGCCTGTTCCGGCGCCCGGTCCCCGAACCCCTTCCGGCCGCCGAGGTCGACCGCAAGGCCGCGCGGTGGTACTCGTGGCTGCTCCTGCTGGGATACGCCGCGATGATCTTCAGTCTCGGTTACGTCGTGGTCCCCAGCCTGATCTTCGTCACCGTCGAGGTCGTCACCCGCGTCAGCCAGAACGCCCCACTTCCGATGCTGCTCGACAGTCTCGTCGTCGCGGTGCTCGTCATCGGACAGTTCGCCGTCGCCGGTCTGCTCGGCATCCGCGAACGTCGCCTCAACCGCACCGGCTCCCCTCAACTGAAAGCAGGTAACTGATGACCGCTCCATCACACCTCTGGTTCCGGTTGCACCACCGCGACCAGCTTCCCGCCGCGCTGATCGGTCGCCACCTGCCCGAATCCCTCACCGGGGAACCCATCAGCGCGCACCGGCGGCTGCGCGGTCCCTACACCTTCGGCGGTGCACTCGCCGGACAGCTCGCTCTGACCACCATGGACACCGATCCTGAGGTGGTGCGACTGCACGAGGTGACACTGCTGACGATGGCTCCGGGCCTGCGCGAACACATGGAAGCCACCAAGGAGACCCTGACGTCGCTGGCCGTTCCCACCGAACGCACCCGCTTCTACTCGCGGCTTCGGACCCTGCGGTTGGCTCACGGCATGACCGGGTTCCTGACCCAGCGGTCCCAGGCGGCCCCCGCCAGTCTGATCATCCGCGACGCCCACCACGCCGACGCCTGCGACGCCGAACTCATCGCGGTCCTGTTGCGCCGCCTCGACCCCGCCCGCATCCGCCTGGTCGTGTGCACCGGCTACGACGAGCTGACCGAGTCGATCACCCCGATGCCCGAAACCCTGCCCGCCGCGCTGTTCCAGCACGCCCACCGCATCGACATCGACGAGGACACCACCCCCGGTCCCACCCCCGAGGCCCGCGATTACGTGTGGTCCGACGGCATCGCCGACACCCCCGGCCTCCTCGCCGCCTACCAGGCCACACCCGAGGCGACCCGGCGCCAGTGGCACGACGAACGCGCCCACGAACTCGCCGACGCCGACTTCAACCACCGACTGGGCGCGATCCCGTTCCACCGTGAACACGGCAGCGACCCCGACGGGGCGGGAGTGACGGCGCTTCGCACCGCTCTGGACCACTGCATCGACTCCGGGTTCTACGACGCCACCGTCGATCTGGGCAAACGCGGCCGGCAGTTCGTCACCGCCACGAACAACCCCGAACAGTGGTGGGCCTTCACCACGAAGATGACCACCTCGCTGGCCGCGCTGGCCCGAGCCGACGAGTCCGAGGAGCTCTACGACGAGGCGCGCGCCACCAGCATCTCCCCCGCGATCCACCAGCAGGCCGCCTACGCCACCGCGATGCTCTACACCCGACACCACGAAGAGGACTCCCGCAACCACCGGGTGGCCAAAGCCTGGATCAACCAGGCCATCGCGATCGCCTCACTCGACCCGACCGAATCCTCCCGGGCATTCCACTCGGCGTTCTACCGCAACGGCCTCGCCCTGATCGAACTGCACCTGGGCGACCCGAAGCGGGCACTGGAACTGGTCGAGGACGGCTTGAGCCGCCTCGACAGCGCCCTGGACGCCGACCAGCACCGACTCCACCGGTCGGTGCTGCGATACAACCGTGCGCAGGTGCTGGCGGGACTCAAACGCGTCGAGGAGGCGCTGGAGGACTACAACACCGTGATCGAACTGGACCCCAACTACCCGGAGTACCACTTCGATCGGGCCGCGCTACTGCGGCGACTCGGTGAGGACCAGGCCGCACTCCACGACTACGACGAGGCGATCCGGTTGTCCCCGCCGTTCCCGGAGGCGTACTTCAACCGGGCGGTCACCAAAGCCGGCATCGGTGACACCGCCGGGGCACTGGCCGACCTCACCGAGACCATCGCCCTCGATCCGACCAATGTGGATGCCTACGTCAACCGAGCGGAACTGCTGCTTGAGCTGGGCGACACCACCAGCGCCCACTCCGACGTCACCGCCGGACTCGAACAGGACGGCGCCCGCGCCGAACTGCACGTCCTGGCAGGCAGCCTCGCCCAGGCCGAGGATCGCGGCACCGATGCCATGGCCGCCTACGACACCGCGCTGCGCCTGCAACCCGACCTCATCGGCGCGCTGTCGGCCCGAGCCGAGCTCCACTACGAACAGTCCGATCTGCTCAGTGCGTTCGCCGACCTGAACACCGCGGTCCTGCTGGACCCGGACAACGCCGAGATCCGGTTCAACCGCGCGATCGTCGCGATCGACCTGGGCCGCGGCGAATACGCGTTGGCCGACCTGCGCCGCGCCGACGAACTCACTCCGGGCGATCCCGACATCACCGACAAACTGCGGCAATGTCAGGACCTCGTCGACAGTGGCAGCCGGTCATGACCATGGTCAGCCCCGATCGTGGCGGCCAGCCGGCCGCCATCTCGGCACCCGATCGCTCACTGCGGACCATGCTGGGGCACTACGCCACCGGAGTCACCGTGGTCACCACCATCGACGGTGACGGCCAGCCGGTCGGGTTGACCGTCAACTCGTTCACCTCGGTGTCGCTGCGCCCGCCGATCGTGCTGTGGTGCCTGCGGCGCGACTCCACCAGCCGGGCCGCGTTCGAACGCAGCGGCCACTACGCGGTCAACATCCTGGCCCGCGACCAGGCCAACCTGGCGGCCCGGTTCGCCTCGTCGCGCCCCGACCGGTTCGCCGAGGTGGACTGGCGAGCCGGGGTGGCCGGGCAACCGGTCCTGGACGGAGTCAGCGCGTGGCTGATCTGTCGCCTCAAGGGCGCCACCATCCCCGCCGGTGATCACATCGTCCTGTTCGGTCAGGTCGTGACCTTCCGAACCCATCACACCGATCCACTGCTGTTCGCGCACGGCCGCTACAGCGGATTGGACCGGTGACCCACCGACACATCCACGATTCGACGAAATCACACTCGCCAACCGTCACACTCTCCTTGGCTGCGTCGTCTACCGGTCGTCCCCAACGGCCCGGTCGACGCGTCAGCCCGCTGTCGTCCAGCGGCTTACGGGACCGTTCACCCGAAGCCGCAGGATCGCCTGCCAACCACGAGGAGACCCGACGTGAAAGTGATCGTCACCGGCGCCACCGGTGCCATCGGAGGTCCACTGCTGACACAGCTGCGCGCCGCCGGACACGAGGTCACCGCAGTCATCCGCAACCCCCGAAACCGCGACCGCGTCACCCGCGCCGGAGCAAGCCCCATCGTCGCCGACGTCCTGAACCGGGAAGAACTGCTGCGTGCGGTGTCCGGTATGACCGCCGACGCGATCATGCACCAGGCCACCGCGCTGCGGTCGGCGCGACGCCGGCTGCGTCCCGACGACCCGACCGGGCGGCTGCGCACCGAAGGCACCGCCCACCTCATCGACGTCGCGAACGCCGTCGGTGCCCGGCGGTTCGTCGCGCAGTCGCTCATCACCGGGTACGGCTATCGCGACCACGGTCAACGCCTGCTCACCGAGGAGGACCGCTTCGGTGTCACCGTCGGCAGCATCGCCGACCTGGTCACGACGACGACCCTGGCCGCCGAACAGCAGGTCTTCACCGCGCCCGACATCGACGGCATCGCACTGCGATACGGGATGTTCTACGGCCCCAAGGCGTTCAGCGACCTGTTCGCCGACCTGATGCGAAAACACTTCCCGGTCATGCCGCGACACGGTGGTGGGCACACCGGGTTCATCCACATCGACGACGCGGCCGCCGCCGCGGTGGCGGCGCTGGAGTCGGGCAAACCCGACACCGCCTACAACATCGTCGACGACGCCCCCGCGACCTGGGGGGAGTTCTGTACGGCGGTGTCTCACGCCCAGAACACTCCCCAACCGATCGGATTCCCCACCTGGTTGCTGCGGCTGACGGTGCCCTACCTGGGGTGCCTGATGATCGACACGAACCTGCGGGTGTCCAACGCCAAGGCGGCGCGGGAGTTGGGGTGGCGGCCACGGTATTCCTCCATCGAGGAGGGTCTGGCGGCCTGATCCCGGGGTCGCCGGCGACGATTTGCGAGCCGGGCCGACCGTCATCGAGCTCGCGCGGTTCACCTGTGGCCGCACCTCGACGGCGAACCGGCCCGGCACTTTCCAGTGCCGGGCCGGTCGACGTCGCAGGACGGTCAGCGCTTCTTGGTCTCCACAGAGGAGGTGTCCGAGGTCAGCGCGGCGATGAACGCCTCCTGCGGCACCTCGACACGGCCGACCATCTTCATCCGCTTCTTACCTTCCTTCTGCTTCTCCAGCAGCTTGCGTTTACGGCTGATGTCGCCGCCGTAACACTTCGCCAGAACGTCCTTGCGGATGGCGCGGATGTTCTCACGTGCGATGATGCGCGACCCGATGGCCGCCTGGATCGGCACCTCGAACTGCTGCCTGGGAATCAGTTTGCGCAGCGTCTCGGTCAAACGGACGCCATAGGAGTACGCCTGCTCCTTGTGGACGATCGCCGAGAAGGCGTCGACCTTCTCCCCCTGCAACAGGATGTCGACCTTGACCAAGTCGGCCTCCTGGTTGCCGATGGTTTCGTAGTCCAGCGACGCGTAACCCTTGGTCTTGGACTTCAACTGATCGAAGAAGTCGAAGATGATCTCCGCCAGCGGAAGGTGGTACCGCAACTCCACCCGTTCGGGCGACAGGTAGTCCATGCCCTGCAGTGAGCCACGGCGGCTCTGGCACAACTCCATCACGGCGCCGACGAAGTCGTTGGGCGTCAGGATGGTGGCCTTCACCATCGGCTCGGACACCGTCGCGACCTTGCCGTCGGGGTACTCGCTGGGGTTGGTGACGACGATGTCGTCGCCGTCGTCCAGCACCACGTCGTAGACCACGTTGGGTGCCGTCGAGATCAGCTCCAACCCGAACTCCCGCTCCAACCGCTCCCGGATGATCTCCAGGTGCAGCAGTCCCAGGAAGCCGCACCGAAAACCGAATCCCAGCGCCGCGGACGTCTCGGGTTCGTAATCCAGCGAAGCGTCGTTGAGCTTCAGCTTGTCCAACGCCTCCCGCAGATCCGGGTAGTCGGAACCGTCGATGGGATACAGACCCGAGTACACCATCGGCTTGGCCTCGGCATAACCCGCCAGCGCGTTCGTGGCCCCGTTGACCGAGGAGGTGACGGTGTCGCCCACCTTGGACTGCCGAACGTCCTTCACGCCGGTGATCAGGTAACCGACCTCACCGACGCCCAGGCCCTGCGACTTCACCGGTTCGGGTGAGATGACGCCGATCTCCAGCAACTCGTGCACGGCTCCGGTGGACATCATCTTGATGCGCTCACGCGGCGACAACTGTCCATCCACGACTCGCACATAGGTGACGACGCCCCGGTAGGTGTCGTACACCGAGTCGAAGATCATCGCGCGGGCCGGCGCGTCGGCCACGCCCTCCGGCGGCGGGAACTGCGCGACGATCGAGTCCAGCAGCTCCGTCACGCCCTCACCGGTCTTACCGGACACCCGGAAGCAGTCCTCCGGCTCACAACCGATCAGATGGGCCAATTCCTCGGCGTAGCGATCCGGCTGCGCGGCGGGCAGATCGATCTTGTTCAACACCGGGATGACCGTCAGATCGTTGTCCAACGCCAGGTACAGGTTGGCCAGAGTCTGCGCCTCGATACCCTGCGCGGCGTCCACCAGCAGCACCGCGCCCTCACACGCGGCCAACGATCGCGACACCTCATAGGTGAAGTCGACGTGTCCCGGGGTGTCGATCATGTTGAGGACGAACCCCTCGCCCTCCTGAGGACCCGCGCTCACCTGCCAGGGCATCCGGACCGCCTGGCTCTTGATGGTGATACCGCGTTCCCGCTCGATATCCATCCGGTCCAGGTACTGGGCGCGCATCTGACGCTGCTCCACCACGCCGGTCAACTGCAACATGCGGTCGGCCAACGTGGATTTGCCATGGTCGATGTGCGCGATAATGCAGAAGTTGCGTATCCGCTGTGGATCGGTGGCGCCTGGCGCGAGGTTCACTGGCCGTCCGTTCATATCGTTGCTCGGTTCGTCGTCCGCCCCATGATCCCATGCACCGCCGCGCACCGATCAGGAGAAGCCGCGCAACCGGTCGCCCGCGACTCGGTCCGTTGGCTACCACCAGGCCATATCCAGTTGCCAGTTGTGACGGAATGAGTCACGATCGTGACTCATGAACGTCAAGTTCGGCAAACCGGTTTCCTACGACGCGACCGCGGTGCGGCCGTCATACGACAGCCTGCCAATCGAAGTACGCGCCGACATCGCCGCCCGACTGGGTGGTGAACCAGTGCACGTCAGCGTCGCCGGCGGCGGATTCAGCGGTGGATTCGCGGGATTGGTGACCGATGCCACCGGTCGATCGATGTTCGTCAAGGCGGCCGGGCCCGACGCGCCCCACGTGGTGTCGGCCTACAGCCGCGAGGCCTACCTCAACCCCTCGCTGCCCGACGGGGTGCCCGCGCCCAGGCTCCGCTACTCCGCGCAGGTGGGTGACTGGGTGGTCCTGGGTATCGAGCCGGTCATCGGCAAGGCCCCGAGGCTGCCGTTCGCTCCGGCGGAACTGGACCTGATGCTGGCCGCCTGGGCTCAGGCGGCCGAAGCGCTCACTCCGCCACCGGAGGCGATCGTGCGGCTGGGCGTCAACGACTTCGTCAGCGACGCCGGAGTCGCCTTCACCTGCTTCCAACAGGTCGCCGCAGGAGAGCGGCCGATCCCGTTCCTGCCCGAAGAGGCGCGAGGCCGCATCGACGAGCTGGCCGAACTCGAGTCACACTTTCCCGCCGCGGTGACCGCCAACGCGATCACCCACGGGGATCTGCGTCCCGACAACATGATCCTGGGCGAGGATCGGGCCTGGATCTGCGACTGGAACTTCTCCTGTATCGGCGGTCCCTGGTTCGACACGGTGGCCCTGCTGGTCGTGGCCCACGGAGACGGACACGACGCCGAACGGCTGTTCTGGAAGCACCCCACCTCGACCGACGTCACCTCTGAGCAGCTCGATGCCATCCTCGCCGCCATCGGTGGCTACTATCTGGGCAACGTTGACAAACCCATCCCCCATCGAGTGTCACCGCACCTCAACGCCCATCGGCGTTGGAACGGTTTGGCCACCCTCGACTGGCTGGGTCATCGGCGCGGCTGGTAAGCTTGCTCATCGCGCGCTATGAGTGGTTATTCAGCGTGCACATCAGCTGAAAAACCCACATTCAGGTACGTATAGAAAGACCGAGGCTTACAGCGTGGCGAACATCAAGTCCCAGATCAAGCGCAACCGGCAGAACGAGAAGGCCCGGATGCGTAACAAGGCCGTGAAGTCATCGCTGAAGACCGCGATTCGCAAGTTCCACACCGCGGCCGATTCAGGTGACGTCACCGTCGCCGGTACCGAACTGCGGCACGCGACCCGCGCCCTGGACAAGGCCGTCAGCAAGGGCATTGTCCACCGCAACCAGGCCGCCAACCGCAAGTCCGCAATCGCGAAGAAATTCGGCTCGCTTGCGAGCTGAATCAGCGGCTTTGTAGCGCGCTTGCGAGCTGAAACAGCGACGTCGTAGCTCGCTCTCAAGCTGAATCAGCGGTGCAGCAGCGCACTCGCGATCACCGTCACCGCCCCAACCCGGGCAGGTCGACCCGGTTGAGCGCGAGTCACACCGCTCCATGAACACCACTATGGCCGGAGGATGATCCTCCGGCCTTTGTGGTGTCCGCGTGTTGTCGTCGCGATCATCGTCACCGCTCGTCGGCGACCCGCCGTCGCCACCATTCCACGGTCTCGGTCAACGCCTGCCCCAGTTCGGTGGGTTCGTCGCCGAAGGTCGCTGTGAACTCGGTCGAATCCATCACGTAGGAGCCGTCCCACTGGTGCCGGGTCTCGGTGAAGCCGCGCAGGTGCGGCTGCACCAGACCGAGGACGTTGATGACCACCCACCAGGGCAGCCGACCGATTCGGGCCGGTTCACGTCCGATGATCTCGCAGATCCTGTCGACCAGGTCTCGCTGCGACACCGCCGCGGCGGTGGGGATGTGCCAGGCCCGTCCCCAGGACCGATCGTCGTCGGCCAACCGGATCAACGCGCGGGCGACATCGGGAATGTAGGTGAAACTGTGGGGCGCGTCGACATCGCCGAGCAACTGAACGTTCCGCCCGGCCAACAACGGACGCATGACCCGTTCACCGAGCATCGCGTTCTGGGTGGTCCCCGGCCCGAAGAAGTCGGAGGCGCGGGCCTCGGTCACCCGCAGCCGACCGGCGTGATGCCGCTCCACGGCCTCCTCCCACATCCGTGCCCGCAGCCGGCCCTTTCCCGAGGTGGCGGCCAGCGCGGAACGCTCGGTCATGTGCCGATCGGTCTCGGCGTAGACATACAGGTTGCCGGTCATGACCAGTCCGGCGTCGTTGGCTTCGGCGGCGGCCAACAACGCGGAGGCCATCGGTGGCCATTCGACGTCCCACCGGTGGTATCCGCCGGGATTGGCGCAGTTGTAGATCACGTCGGCGCCCCGGCAGGCGGCCAGAAGAGCGTCATGGTCGCGTGCGTCGACTCGGTGGTGGCCGATCAGGTCGGTGTCGGTGCCGCCGGACCTGCTCAGTACTCGTACGGTGTCGCCTCGCTCGGCCAACAGTCGCGCGACGGTGGAGCCGATCTGGCCCTTTCCGAGGATCACGTGCTGGGTCATCGGGTTCCCTATCACTTTGTGGAGCAGTGCTCTCGTTTAAGATCGGCGCTCCGCCATGTAAGCGATGCTCTCATGTCGGATCGGGAATCGCAAGAGCACTGCTCTTTTTTTGGTCTGGTGATCTCGGTTGGGCTAGGGTGTCCGCATGACCGCTCCGAAGACCGCACGGGAACGGGCCCGTGCCGAGCTCACCCACGAAATCACCGACGCGGCCCGCCGTCAGTTGGCCACCGAGGGAGCCACCTCCCTGTCGCTGCGAGCGATCGCGCGCGAGATGGGCATGGCGTCCTCGGCGATCTATCGGTACTTCAGCAGCCGGGACGAACTGCTGACCGCGCTGCTGATCGACGCCTACAACAACGTCGGCGATGCGGCCGAATCAGCCGCCAAGCGTTCGCGCGAGGCGAATCTGAGCCACCGCGAGACCTGGGTCGCGGTGTGGGCGGCGGTCCGTGACTGGGGGGTGAAACACCGGCATGAGTTCGCGCTGCTCTACGGCACCCCGGTGCCCGGATACGCGGCACCGGCCAAGACCACCACGGCGGCGGCCCGCACCCCGCTGGTGCTGGCCGACATCCTCAACACCGCCGCCACCAACGGCGATCTGGCACCCGGCCGCGCCTTCGATGTCGCGTCGTCGGTGGTCGAGCCGGACATCCTGCGGTCGGTTCACCCTGATCTGCCGATGTCGCAGGTGGCGGGACTGCTCGCGGCGTGGGCACAGATGATCGGGACGGTGGGGTTCGAACTGTTCGGTCACTTCAGCGGAGTGATCGCCGACAACGACGCGTTCTATCGGGCGGTCGCGGCTCGCTGCGCCGACGAACTCGGACTGCGATAACCCCTGCGACCGGGCGGCGGCGATGGCCAGGATGGCCCGTTCCAACGCGTATCCCCGGTCTTCGGCACCGCCTTTGACGGCGGCGTTGAGGTCGGCGGTCACCTGCATCGCGGTCACCAGACCGGCGGGGTTCCAACCGCGTGCCTGCTGCAACGCCTTGTCCACCTGCCACGGCGCCATACCCAGTCGCCCGGCCAGCTGTTGTCCGCTGCCGCGGGCTCCGGCGACCTTGGCGATGTTGCGGACTCCGGTGGCCAACGCGTCGGCCAGCGGTACCGCGTCCAATCCGATGGACATCGCCCATCGCAGTGAACCCAGTGCTCCGGCGACATCTCCGGTGACGGCGGAGTCGGCGACGGCGAACCCGGTCACCTCCGCGCGACCCCGGTAGTACCGATTGACCTCGGTGACGGTGATCTTCCCGCCGGTGTCGGCGACCAACTGCGCACACGCGTTGGCCAGTTCACGCAGGTCGTGGCCGACGGCGGTGATGAGTTCCTCGGCGGCGCCGGCGGCGGGCCGCGCGCCCAGGCGCTTCAGCTCCTCCTTGACGAACGAGACTCGTTCGGCGGGTCGTTTGATCTTGGTGACGGTCACCGTCTCGGCCCCGGTTTTGCGCAGACCGTCGGCGAGGGACTTTCCCTTGGCTCCACCGGCGTGCACTACAACGAGATAGACCCCGTAAGCCGGTGCCGCCGCGTAGTCGAGGAGGGCGCCGGCGAGGTCCTTCTTGGCGTCCTGCGCCGACTCGACGACCACGACACTGCCGCCGCCGAACAGGGTGGGACTGGTCATGGTGGCCAGATCGCCGGGAGTGAGGTCACCGGCATCCCCGCGATGCACCTGCATGCCGGGATCTTCGACTCGGGCCGCGTCGATCACTTCGGACACGGCCCGTTGCGCGAGCAGCTCCTCGTCCCCCAGCACCAGGCGTATCGCCGCGATCGTCGACATGTCGCCCATCCTCGCACGCCGCAGTGACATCAACTCAGAAGAGCCAGCCCTGTTGCCACAGATACTGAGCCAGCATCGCCAGGCAGATCACCACGACGACCGGTCGAACCAGCCGCGCACCGCCACGCGACACCGCGGTCGCGCCAAGGTAGGCGCCGATGACCTGCCCGATCGCCATCGCGCCGCCGACCAGCCACAGCATCTTCCCACTGAAGGCGAACACCGCCAGGGAGGCGATGTTGGTCGCGAAGTTCATGATGCGTGCCTGAGCGCTGGCGGGCACGATGCGTTGCCCACGCAGCGAGATCCCGGCGGCGGCGAAGAAGGAGCCGGTACCCCCGCCGATCGTGCCGTCGTAGAAACCGATCCCGGGAACCACGACCGAGTGGTACATCCTCGTCCCCATCTTCGGCGGCCGTTCCACGTCGGTGTACTTCGGCATGAAGATGAAGTAGAGCGCGATACCCGCCAGGACGATCGGTACCAGCAACGTCAGCACGGAGGCGTCGATGAACTGGACCATGATCGTGCCCACCGCCGAACCGGCCAGGGCACAGAAGAACGGAACCGTCATCTTGACCGAACCGGCCAGGCCACCCCGGTACATCGACACCGCCGAGGTGAAGGTGCCGAAGCAACTCTGCAGCTTGTTGGTGGCCAGCGCGTTGACCGGCGGTACCTGAGCCAGCAGCAGGGCCGGCAGCGTGAGAAGCCCGCCACCTCCGGCGACCGCGTCAACGGCGCCGGCCATCAGGGCGACTCCGACCAGCATGAGCAACAGAGTGGGGGTGAGGGATTCCACCGATCGAATTCTCTAAGCGAGGACGCTGTGAGCGGGGACACGGTCGGAGAGTTGTGACTCATTCGGGTGCTGGCACGGCACCGTAGTGACTAGAATTCGATATCCGGTCACTACGAAGGGAGTCAACCTATGCCCCGGCCACTCGTTCCCGACCGTCGAGGACGAATCCTCACCGCCGCGCGAGACCTCACCCTCGAATCCGGTTGGCCCAACACCACGATCGCCCAGATCGCCGAACGCGCCGGCATCGGCAAGGGCGCGGTGTATCGGGAGTTCGAGGACAAGACCGCGATCCTGGCCGCGGTACTCAACCGCAGCATGCGCGACCTGACCGCTCAAGTGCACCAGCGCGTCATCGGCTCCGCCGAACTCGTCGACCTGCCCGCCGTCTACCGATTCGGTGTCGAGGCGCTGTTGTCCGACCCACTGATGCGAGCGCTGTACCTCGGCGACGACGCCGTCCTGGGACAGCACGTCCACGGTGTCACCGAC
>Ga0233365_1000523_pt1 | contig 17429 bp, 15 predicted proteins | sample ElkDunMinimDraft_27_FD_191535 | JGI IMG/M metagenome (GOLD analysis project Ga0233365, IMG submission 191535) | Fecal eukaryotic communites from dung pellets of Tule Elk in California, USA - Elk Dung C36 | ecosystem: Host-associated > Mammals > Digestive system > Large intestine > Fecal | place...
GGCCGACCGCCGGTGCCGTCGACCCCGCCGCCGAGGAGACCGTCACCGCGCTTCAGCACCTGGTCACCGAGATCCGACGCTTCCGTTCCGACCAGGGACTGAAGCCGGGACAGCGAGTCGCCACCAAGCTGGTCGGGCTCTCCGAGGCCGGACTGGCCGACCACGAACCGCTGATTCGGGCGCTGGCCCGACTGAACGCGCCCGGTGACGACTTCACCGCCTCGGCCACCCTCGGTGTCACCGACCTGGTGACCGCCCAGCTCGACACGAGCGGCAGCATCGATGTCCGCGCAGAGCGCGCGCGCTTGGAGAAGGCACTCGCGGTGGCCCGCAAGGAACTGGACGGCACCACCCGCAAGCTGTCCAACGAGGGTTTCCTGTCCAAGGCCCCCGACGAGGTCGTCGGCAAGATCCGGCAGCGGCAGACCGCCGCCGAATCCGACATCGCTCGGTTGACCGCGCAACTCGAATCGTTGCCGACCGCCTGACGGAATACTCGGCCGTGGCCGGGTTCACCCGTGTGACGTGAAGGTCCCGCACACCGGCGTTCGTTGAACGCCGGTGTGCGGGACCTCCTGCGTCGGGGAGCGCTCTCGGCAGGGACCGCCGCTCACTCAACGGGGAGCGAAGGCGGCCGTCGGAACCGTCGTCGTCAGCTGTGTCACTCACCGGGCCCGACGGCTTGCTCGGGCCGTACCATTGACCGGTCCGTTCACCGAGAACCCACGACGGGGAGCACCTTGACTACGCCCGAGGAATACGCTGAATACTTCGCCGTGGAAGCGGCACTTCAGTCACGCGGCTACACACGGGTCAACTTCGACATGAACCGCATCAAGCGGTTGCTCGAACTGTTGGGAGACCCCCAGAAGTCGTTTCGGGCCGTCCACGTCACCGGTACCAACGGCAAAACGTCGATGGCCCGGTTGACCGAATCGCTGCTGCGGGCGCACGGTCTGCGCACCGGCCGGTTCACCAGCCCTCACCTGGACGAGGCTCGGGAACGGATCAGTGTCGACGGCGAGCCGATCAGCCCGGAACGGTTCACCGCCGTCTATCAGGAGGTCGCCCCGCTGGCGTCCATGGTGGATGAGGAGTTCGACGAGCCGCTCACCTACTTCGAGGTGGTCACCGCGCTCGGGTTCGCCGCGTTCGCGGACGCTCCGGTCGACGTCGCGGTGGTCGAGGTCGGTGTCGGAGGTGAAACCGACGCGACCAATGTGCTCGGTGCCGAGGTCGCCATGATCGGTCCGATCGGACTGGACCACACCCGATGGCTGGGGGAGACGCTCACCGACATCGCGACGATGAAGGCCGGGATCATCCACAAGGGTGCGACGCTGGTCACCGCGATCCAGGACCCCGACGCGATGATTCCACTGGTCGAGCGCTGTCACGCCGTCGGTGCCTCGCTGGTGGCGCAGGGCCGCAAGTTCGACGTCCTGGAGCGGTCCCTCGCGGTCGGCGGACAGTCGCTGACACTTCAGGGACCCAGCGGAGCCGTCTACGAAGGCGTCTACCTCCCACTGCACGGTGCCTTCCAGGGGCAGAACGCCGCCATGGCGCTGGCCGCCACCGAGCTGATCTTGGGCTCCGGTGAGGCCAAGACCCTCGACGGAGACGTCGTCGCCGAGGGGTTCGCCGACGCGACCTCGCCGGGACGACTGGAGCGGCTGCGCTCGGCCCCCACGATCCTGGTGGACGCGGCCCACAACGAGCTGGGAATGAAGGCCACCGCCGCTGCGATCACCGAGGAGTTCGCGTTCTCCCGCCTGATCGGGTTGGTCGCGATGTCCGGTGACAAGGATGTTCGGGGAATGCTGGAGGCACTGCTGCCGGTCTGCGACTACCTGGTGGTCAGCCAGTCGAGCGTCGAACGGGCCATGCCCACCGCGACGCTGGCGAGACTTGCCCGGGAGGTGTTCGAACCCGAGCAGGTCATCGCCGAGCCGCACCTGGCCGACGCCATCGAACGCGCGGTCGCGCTGGCCGAGGAGGGCGAAGCCGCCTACGGTGGTGCTGGAATCCTCATCACCGGCTCGGTTTACACGGCCGGCGACGCCCGCAAGCTCCTCAATCGGTGACTGCGGCCGGGTAGTGCGGCCCTGTCACACGGCTGAGTAACCCGGCCCGGGTAACGCAGCTCGCCCGCGCCGGGGAGTGTGTCGGCCCCGGTGAGTGGTCGGGGACAATCGTTGCCATGACCGACCCTGGTGCCACCGACGACCGTCCCTCGCCCGACCGGCAGCACGAGTCCGGGCTGGCCAATCCGCAGCGGGCGGTTCGGGGTCTCGGCTCCGCGGTCATGGCGCTTGAGATTCTGGTTCTGTTGTTGGCCATCGTGCCCCTGCGGATTCTGGGTGTCGAGCCGTTCGGGCTCGCGTTGGGTTTCATCGTCGCCGTCGCGGTCGCCTGCGGCGTTGTCGCCGCCCGAATGGGCCACCGGTGGGCCTGGATCGCCGGGGGAGCCGTCCAGATCGTTCTGCTGCTGGGCGGAGTCCTCCTCCACTGGATGCTCGCCGGAGTGGGGCTCGTCTTCGGACTCACGTGGCTCTACGCGTTGTCGGTGCGCAAAAATCTGTCCCGCCCCCCGATTCGGGACGAGGAATAGCGTCAGTTCCGACTCCGGCAAACGTGTCATCTTGTCGGAGCTCTCGCCGGTCGCAACCGGTCGGTCGAGTCGGCCCGGTGGTTTTTGAGTCCGGGTAGTCGGTACCTGGCTGATCGCCGCTGTCCGACTCGCATGTCTTGGGGCTCTTATTATCCCCACCCAAAGACTTGGCATCTGTTCGTTTCGATCTATGCTTGAAGAGGTATCTGGGCAGTGGTCACCCCTCCTCGCTCTTGCCAACCCCCAACCGCCCCTTCCTGGTTACCCAATCGGAGCAGACCGTTACCGAACGCTGTTTTCGGTCGTTTGTCCGGGCGTAACCAGCAACGTTGGTTCATCGTAGGAGCCACAGTGGAGCAAGATCTCGCCAGTTTGGGCAATAAAGACTACAACTGGGATCGATTCAACTCAGATTGGTACAAGGAACACAACTACTACAAACTCCGGGAAGACGATCGACAGATACTGGAGATCCTTCGGGAACATTTTGGGGCGGAATCCCGACGAAACCTGCGAGGAATAGACGTCGGTTCGGGGGCCAACCTCTATCCGGCGATGGCGATGCTGCCGTTTTGCGATCGCATCACGATGTACGAGTACGCCCTCACCAACCGTGAATGGCTGGAAGGCCAGAAGCACGATCGTGATCAAACCTGGGACGCGTTCTGGGAGGTGCTGTCCCGGCACCCCGAATACGAGCGGGTCGGCACCGAATGGGATCGGCATCTCGACCGGCTGGAGGTCGTCGGGGGTGACGTCCTCAAACTGGCGCCCGCCGAGGGTTACGACCTCGCGACCATGTTCTTCGTCGCCGAATCGATCTCCGAGGAGTTCTCCGAGTTCGCCACCGCGCTGCGGCTGTTCGTCCAGGCGCTGAAACCGGGTGGCCGGTTCGCGGCCGGATTCATCAAGGAATCAGTCGGATATCGCGTCGACGACCGCAAGTATCCCGCGGTTTCGATCGTGAAAGAACAAGTGGCACAACAGTTTGAGCTCTGTGGCGTTAGAGTGGACATACGGGAGATTGATCTGATCAACCCGTTCCGTGAGGGATACGGCGGAATGATCGTGGCCACCGGCGTCGTCGACTGACCCGGTCTTTCCGACACTGACAACGACCTTGCTGGTGGATTTATGAAGATTCGGCCTCGGCAGCAACTGTTGGAGATCTGGCGGTCGCTGCTCGCGCAGTCCTATCGTGACGGTCAATGGGTCTGGGCGGACCCCGATGGCAGGGACTCGGTGGTGGACGCTCAGCAACTGCTGTGTCTGATGTCGCCGACGGTCGGTCTGCCTTCCATGCGATTCAGCCATCCGGACAGCACCTTCGACGACGTCCTGCAGGCGCTGAAGCCTTTCGGCGGGGCCGTGGACATTCCACGGGTCGTCCTTCGGCTGTTGACCACCTACATGGAGCGGCACCGGGACGACTCGGGGCCGATCTTCGACGGCGCCAGCAACGTGATCATCTCCGGCGACTCCGAAGTCGACGCCGATGACATCAGACTGGACAATGTGGAAGGCTTCGCGTTGTCACTGACGTTGACGCTGGCCTCCATCGACTTCGCACGCGCGTTCCGGCGCGCGGTGGCCCGTCCCGACCTGATCCAGGCCACCAACCGGCTCGAGGAACTGTCCAGCGAACGATTGTCGGCGGCACTGGTGGGTCTGGTCCGCAGTTTCGCGGTGGACACCTTCGAATACGAGTCTCCCGAGGGCACCGCTCTCATCGGCATGATCAACCAGGCCAGGGAACCCTCCCGAACCATCGCCAACGAACTTCGGGAGGAGCTGCGGTCGGTAACGGCCAGTGTGCGAGACCTGCGGCTGGGATCGGGTGAGCCCGGCGACCTCGACAATCCCAACCGCCTGTACCAAGTGGGTTGGTCGTGGGGTGTCATCACCGGAACCTCCACCGTCGATTTCGTGCGCGACACGTTCGAGCAGCGCGAAGGCCGAGCGATCATGGGTGCGTATCTGTACTTCACCGTGGTGGCTCTCGACGGTCTGGCCGACCTCTTCGACCAGCGGACCCGATTGCTGGGGTTGCTGAACGAGGAGCAGGAGCGGCTGGCACAGGCGCTTCAGATCCGCTGGGACCTGACCCAGCAGTACTGGTCCACACTGGCCACCTTCGGCGAGGATCGTTGGCCGCTGGAGGACCTGCCGTGGCGAACCTTGGACCTCGTCGAGCACGACTACTACAGTCTGCTGGTCACCGCGATCGCCATCCGCGACCTGATCACCGACTCCGGTGCCGAAACCGAGATCATCCGGCTGGGCGAGATCCTGCGCGAGCTGGCCAACCGGTCCCGCATCACGCGCCGGTCGCTGCCGGGAGATCCGGCGTTGAGCGTTCACGCTCGCGGGATCATGGTGGGCATGGACCTGGCGAACCAGACCACGGCCCAGTCCAAGTTCAGCTGGGTCGCGTCGGACTTCGCGGCGTTGCTGCTCAAACGTGTCGTCCACGTGCTGCACGTGGTCAGGAAGCCCGAGCCGCGCCGTAATCTGCTCAACTTCCTCGACGACCTCTGGGAACACCTGCTGGAGCGGCGGCTGGGAACCCAGTCGGGTATGACGCTGTGGGATCAACCGGCGAACACCTTCGAGGACATCACCGATCGCAAGGACGGACCGTCCTGGCAGCCGACGCTGCGGGTGGTGGAGTCACTGGTGCAGGCGGCGGAGCTGGTCGGCGGGCCGCCGGTCCGTGATCTGGAGGTCGCGCACTTCGCCGACGCGATGCTGATGGAGGCCGAACATCTCTACGACCAGGAGATCCTGCGCGGCGGTGTCGCCATGGCGCCCGCCATCCAGGAGTCACTCGACTCGGTTCTAGCCACTTTGGAGCGAGCACGCGAGATCAGCCCCAGTACCCCCGGTACCGCTGCCGCGCTGCTCATCAAGGCACTTCAGGATCTGGACAGTCTCGCGGCAGCCCGCACCGTCCGAAAGGGGTAGTCATGTTGGTCATGGCGACATCCGACAAGGGCGGCACCGGGCGATCGGTGACCAGTTGCAACCTGGCCTATCAGGCCGCCCTCATGGGAAAGAACGTCTGTTACCTCGATTTCGACTTCGGTTCGCCGACGGCCGGAACGGTGTTCAGTGTGGAGACCGTCGCACGCGGCACGCCGCACGGCGGGCTGCACGCCTATCTTCGCGGAACCGTGGACCAGGCCGAGCGCGTGGACGTGTGGCGCTTGTCGGAACGCCAGGCGATCCGCAACCGGCCCGAGACCGCCGGCGAACTGGTGCTCATGCCCGGCGACATCGACGGCGGAGAATTCGAGTCCACTCCCGACATCGTGTTGCGCTGTGTGGACCTGTTCCTGTCACTGGAATCGGAGTACGACGTCATCTTCGTCGACCTGTCGGCGGGACGGTCGCACGCGACGCAGATCGTGCTGGAGGCGTTGACCATGCCCGCCTTCGACACGGTCGACTTCCGATGGCTGGTGTATCACCGCTGGACCAAGCAGCACATCATCGCCGCTGAGGGACTCGTATACGGCGGCTACGGCCTCATCAAGACCGGAACGACTCTCGGGCACGACGAGCAGCGGCTCCACGACTCGATCAGGTTCGTCAGAACCGCGGTGGTGTATCCCGACTCCGATTCGCTGGCCGGCCTGACCGCGCCGCAGGTCGCCTGGCTGCACGTGTGCAACGACGAGCTGCACGAACTCGCCGGGTCGTTGCGGGTCGGCCGAACCCGAATGGTCGGAGAGATCCCGCTGGATCCGGTTCTACAGTGGCAGGAGCAGATCCTCACCAGCACCGACACCCGTAAGCGGCACATCGCGAACCTGGAGACGGTGCGCGCGTTCATCGCGCTGTGCGACCAACTGCTGAACGTCGAGGAGTGGGCGGCCCTGTGACTCACGTCGAGGCGACCGGCTTCACCGAGCGGGAGGCCGACCCCAGGGTGCAGGGCACGCCGTTGGCGCACCTGTCCGTCGAGGTGGGGCATCTGTACACCGAGGACTACAACGGCGACGACGGTTCACTGGTGGCCAACCTGGCGGATGTGGCGCGGTGGTTGGACGCGGTGACGGCGGCGGCCACCGCGCAACTGGCGCCTGCCCGTCCCCGGATCAGCACCTGCTTCCTCATCGATGATCACTATGGATCGTTGCCGGAGCCGGCGAAGGTGATTCCCCGGCTGTTGCGGTTGGCCGAAGAGGCGGGCCTGCGAATCGATTACCTGGCAAGGGAATCCGGCTGTGTGAGGGAGAAGGACCGAGAGATCGCCTCCATGGTGGCGGCGCGGGTCGTCGACGAACCTCTACCGGGGACCACCGGTGCGAGGCCGCCCACGTCGGTGTCAGGCTGGCTGGCCAACGGTCGACGCTCACCCACGGCGACCAGTCGTCCGGCGATGTCGGTACCGGTGCAGTGGCAACCGCCTCGGGAGAACGTCGAAGCCCCGCACTCGGTGTTCGTGGACGTGGAGCTGTGGGATGTCGTCGACGGTGAACGTCGCTACTCCTGTGCCTTCCTGGCGGCCGTCTGGCAGCTGTTGAGGCTTGGAATGCTCAGGGACAACGGGGAGGTGGTCGCGGACCCGCAGCCGCTGCCGGACGACCTGCCCGATTCATGGCACCAGCTGCCAGTGGTGATGCGAGTGGGGGATCGGCCCGCGGCGTTCGCGGCGTTTCGCACCACCTCGATCATGGCCGGCAAGTTCCTCAAGGTGGAGCAGGCGGTGCGGACCATCCTGGGCGCGGTCGCCACTCAGGCCGAGGTGCGGCGGCAACTGGACGACCGGGCCGCCAAGGAGAAACTCCAGCTGCCCGTCGAGACCGTCAACCGGATCGAGTACGTGTTCGTGGGTCCCCCGTGGCGGGGGACCCGGTAACCAACCGGCTCGGCGGGTCAGGAGGCTCCGCCACCGGCGCGCCGGCGAGACTCCATGGCGATGACCGTCTCCAGATCGTCGGCGTCGCGCCACAGCGCTTCGAACCGGCGAATTCGTTCCTTGACGATGGTCGGCTGGATTCGGATACGGGTGTGCAGGATGAACGGGGCGGCTCGCAGGTCGGGCCGGGCCGCAGGGGTGGTCTCGTAGCTGAGCACGTCGTCGAAGATGATGAAGTCGAAGTGGGCGTTGGGACTGACCCCGTCGGGTTGGATCTTCATGGGGTCGATGATCCGGACTTCGACGCCGCGATCACTGTGCTGCTGCATGATCTCGATGAACGGCCCGATCGGATGGATCTTGGGAATGTCGAGAACGAAGATCCGTTGGATGGCCACTCCACGTTGAATGTCGTCCTTCTGAATCTCCAGGTATCGCATACCCAGGTCGGTCTGCCACAGTCCCGCTTCGGAGGCACCGGTGTCGTTCGCGTCGACGGTCGCGAGGCTGATGGCCTTGACCGAGGTGGAGACCTGTTTGGCCAGGCCGAGCAGCCAATCGCGGTCCTCGCCCTCATAGAACGCCTCGTTGTTGCGGTGGATCTGTCGCAAGAAGTCGGTCATGCGGTGCCGCTCAGCGGTGGCCAGTCGGGCGACCAGTTCCGGAGTGTCCCGATTGACCCATGCCGCCGACCGGATCAGTTCCCCCATCTCCTGTTCCGGGATACCGGATTCATGGACCAGATCGTAGAGTTTGGTCGCCTCGCCGACCTGTCTGAATCGGACGTCGACCCGTTGGTCGAGTGACGTGCGATGTTCGGTCTGCCGTCTCTCCAACGATTCCATGCGGCGCTCGACATCGACGAGGAACTGGGTGATGAACGCGACGCCGCCCAGAAACACGGAAGCCATGATGGCCCAGGGGCCGTCATCGTCGAGGTACTTCTCGGTGAGAAAGTAGGCGAACACGCCGATGATGACCGTGACGATCACTTTGCGAACGATGATCGAAAAGCGTTCCCTCGTCAGGGTCCTTTCCGTAGCGGGATATTCCATGGGCACTCACATCCTCAGATTCTTGGAGGGGCCGGTCCGGCCGCCGCCAACGTGGCCAGGGTCAACTGATCACGGATCCGGTTGACCAACGCTGTCCATTGACGGCTGAAGCCGGGGGCCATCTCCAGGTTCTGCCACCGCTGAGCCATTGCCTCATCGCAATGAGCGGCGGGCATCCACAGATGCAGCAGGTGATCGACGATCGGTTCCAGCCGCGACACCGCGTCGGTTCGACCGTTACCACCGATGCGCGCGCGAGACACCATGTCGATGACCGTCGACAGTAGCCAGTCGTGATACGCGATGTCTTCGCAGAGTGTGGTTACTGCTTCCAGAGTGGCACCCGGCTGCCGAATCAGCAAGGTGCGTTCGGTCTGGTTCCTCACGGTGAGATGGAGACCCGGTGTCATCGCGTCGCGGGTGTCGGCCACCCAGCTCAATCGAGTACGCGGCGCCCGAAACGGTGCCCTGTGATCGAGGTCGTCGTGGCGCTGCACCAGATTCATGGTGCGATCGCTGATTCCGGCCAACCGCAGGTGGTCGGCGTGCGGCGGTGTCTCGGCGAGCATGCCGTCGATGAGTCCGTCGCCGGGTGGGCCCGCCAGGGACTCGATGCTGCCCGGCCGGGACAGGTAATGGGGCCACGGTAGTCGGCGAGGCTCGGTCGCCGGTGTGATCCGAGCGAATCCGGAACCCTGGAGCACGTGTCCGCCGGTGATCACCGCCCGAGCCAGAACGGTGCCGATTCCGCGTCCGGTGCGCTTTCCCATGGGCAGGTCGCAGTCGACCCCCGACAGCAGCGGCGGTGACTCGGTGCGGGCGATCGGGCGGTGCGATTGGCGCACCTGTTCGCCGGGAGCCAGGCTGAGCAGGGATCTGGTTCGGTCGGCGGACAGGCCATGTGAATGGTGCAACAGACCGGAGTGGACCTCGCCGACCAGAATCATTTCGCCCGTACCCCCCGAAGATTGTTTGAAACTCCCGAACATATAGGTTAACGGGGGGAAAGTATCGACAAGTGTCAAATTTCTGACAGTTGTGGACTGAACGATTGTTTAGCCTGACCCAATGATGGTCACGGTGGTAGGTGCGGGAATTTCAGGGTTGACCACCGCGGTCGTGTTGGCCGAGGCTGGGCACGGGGTCGAGATCATCTCGGATCTGCCACCCAGCTCCACGACCTCAGCGGTCGCCGGAGCCAGTTGGGGCCCATATCTGGCCGACGATCCGCGAATTCTGAAGTGGAGCACCCGAAGCCTGCGGGAGTTCGCCGGCCATGCCGGGGACGGTCGAACCGGAGTTCGGATGATGCCCGGGATCGAAGCCTACGACGAGCACCTGCCACAGATTCCCTCCTGGGCCAGATCGGTTCCCGGATACCGTGAATGCGACACCGTCGACGTTCCGGCCGGATACGCCGGAGCCTGGCAGTACACGATCCCGTTGATCGACATGCCCCGCTATCTCGACCACCTGGTCGCCCGATTGATCGCCGCCGGTGCTCGCCTCACGATCGGGCCGAGACTGACCTCTTTCGACGGACTCGACTCCGATCTCATCATCAACTGCGCGGGACTGCGCGCGGCGGATCTGGTGGATGATCCGAAGCTGATACCGGTCCGCGGTCAGCTCGTCGTGATCGCCAACCCCGGGATCGAGCGATTCTTCCAGGACAATGTAGTGGGTGCGATGACGTGCATCTTTCCCCACCGGGACCACGCGGTCCTAGGCGGATCGTCGATTGTGGGTGAAACCAGCCTGGAATGGGATGACGCCGAAGAGGCCGCGATCATCGACCGATGCGCCGCCATCGACGCCCGGATCGCCTCGGCGACCGTCGTCGGCCGACGAGTCGGCCTACGCCCCAGCCGTACCCAGGTTCGGCTGGAACGAGATGAACGAGACCCACGGGTGATCCACAACTACGGCCACGGCGGCTCCGGGGTCACCCTGTCGTGGGGGTGTGCCGCCGACGTGCTGCGGCTGGCTCAGGACACGGCGGCGCGGGTGGCGGGAACGGCCTGACGGCCGATGTGACGACTGACCACCGCACCGGCCGATGCACTAGCGTGGGGGCGATCCAAGTCGGCGAAGGACGGTGATCTTCGTGAACGTGACGGTTGTCGGCGCGGGAGTATCCGGGCTGACCTCGGCGATCGTCCTGGCCGAGGCCGGGTTCGATGTCGGTGTCGTCAGCGAACGGGTGCCCCACGAGACCACCTCGGCGGTGGCCGGGGCCAGTTGGGGACCACACATGGTCGACGACCCCCGAGTCGCCAAGTGGGCCGGGGACGGTTGGGGCGCGTTCACCCGACTGGCGCGAACCGAGAACACCGCGGTGCGCATGGTCTCCGGCATCGAAGCCGACCCGGCGGTGGATGCGATACCGGACTGGGCGCGGGAGGTTCCGGGTTTCCGTGCCTGTGAACCCGGCGAGGCGCCGCGGCGATACCGCAGTGCCTGGCACTACACGATTCCGTTGATCGACATGCCGAGGTACCTCGACTATCTGATGACGCGGGCGACCGCCGCCGGAATCACCGTGGACCGGGCCCGGGTGGAGTCGTTCGACTCGGTTCCGGGCGACATCGTCGTCAACTGCACCGGCCTGGGCGCGGTCGATCTGGTGGGGGACAGCACGATGAGACCGGTTCGGGGACAGATGATCGTGACGCCCAACCCCGGATTGACCGAGTTCTTCCTGGGCAACGCGATCGGCACCGACCTCACCGTGATCTTTCCGCACCCGGACCATCTCGTGTTGGGCGGTACCGGGCTGTCGGATCACGACTCGACCGACTGGGATGAATCCACCGAACGCGCCATTCTGGAACGTTGCGCAGCGATCGACACCCGGATCGCCAACCTCCCCGTGATCGGTCGCCGCGTGGGGTTGCGCCCGGTGCGTGCCGGTGTTCGTCTGGAACGCGACCCCGGCGACACACGCGTCGTGCACAACTACGGTCATGGCGGTTCCGGGGTCACACTATCGTGGGGATGCGCCCACGATGTGTTGAACGTGGTCACCACAATGGTGTCCAGTTGATCACCGATTGTCGACTGTTGAGCGTTATGTGGAGCATGCTCTAGGCTGTCGCATCGAGCGTTCGTTCCCTTCAACTGTCGCAGTCAGGGGCGGCAGCGGACGCTCGCCGCCGAATTGTCCAATGGGGGCAAACCGGGGACCCACTGAGCCGGCAGCGGCTTTGGGGTGAGTCCGCGAACATCGCGGTAGGGCGTTCTTCGGCCCGAACCCGGCAGCTAACTCGGTAGGCGGAAGACGAAGAAAGACCACTACGTGACTGACACCCCGTTCAAGCGGCGACTGGCCGTCGTCGTATCTGGGCTGTGCGCCTTCCTCATGCTGACGTCGGTAGCGGCACACGCCGATCCCGACACGGATGAACAGGGCATCGACGCGGCGCTGTCCGAGGCCATCGACGCGTACATCGAGGCTGAAGAGGCGCTGAACACAGCCGAGTCCAGGCAGGACGAACTGAAGGACGGCATCAAGGAAACCAAGAAGAGCATCAAGAACCTGACCAGTGAGGTCAACGACTTCGCTGTCGCCGCCTACCTCAACGGCGGCATCCCATCGGCCATGTCGGTCCTGGCGGTGGGCGATCCCACCAGTGCCATCGACGGACTCTCGACGCTGAGCTATCTGGGCGATCAGAGCGGCGCCAAACTTCAAGAACTCATCGACGCCCAGGGAACCCTGGAAGCCGAGGAGCTGGCGCTGGAGGACGAGATCGAGGCGGCCGCCGACGCGCTGGACGACATCAAGGACGCCCGAGACGCCGCCGCCGCCGCGATCGCCGCGGACGGTACCGGCAACTCGCCGGGTCCGCAGGGCGGCAACGCGCGGGTGCCTGACGCCGCTCCACGCAACCCGGACGGTTCCTGGCCATACGAAAGCTGCTCGGTGTCCGACCCGACGACCGGTGGCTGCATCACGGCTCGAACCGACCACGCGCTGAAACAGGCGATCATGGCCGGTTTCGACCGGTACACCAAGTGCTACCGATCGGCCGAGGACGGTGGTGAACACCCCAGGGGCAGAGCCTGCGACTTCTCAGTGGACGTCGGAGGCTTCCGGGGGTACGCCGCCGGGGACGCCAAGGTATACGGCGACAACCTGGCCTACTGGTTCGTCCAGAACGCCGACCTGCTCGGCGTCAAGTACGTGATCTGGTTCAACGAAATCTGGGAGCCCGCGATGGGCGGATGGCGACATTACCCGGGTTGCGGAGGTAGCAGCCCATCCTGCGACCACACCGATCATGTGCACCTCTCCATGTTGTAACTCGGTGTCCCCCCACTGGTACACCCCGATAGGGTGAGGCCACATTCAGTGGTCTCACCTCAAGGGGTACACGTGGCGGACACCGCCTTGGCCGCACAGGTATCGGAACTGTTGCGTGAACTGGTTCTGCTGTTGCGCCGGTCCTCGGCCGACATGGCGGTCAGTGCCCCGCAGCTGGCCGTGATGGCCTCGCTGCGTGATGGTCCATTGCGGATGAGCGAGCTGGCTCACCAGCACGGAGTCCGGTTGCCGACCATGACCTCTCAGGTCAACCGCCTTGAGCGTGACGGACTGGTGACTCGTCAGCGGCGCGACCGCGACGGCCGAGTGGTCAGCGTTGAACTGACCGGCACCGGGCGGGCCGAACTGGACCGTGGAGTCGACCGCCGAGTGGCGTTCCTGGCCGACCGGTTGAGCCACCTTTCCGAGGCCGACCGGTCGGCGATCACCGCCGCGGTTCCGGCGTTGAGGCGCTTGGCGCGCTCCTCACTGTGAGGTGAACGGAGCCTCCTCGGAGGCCGTCAAGGCTTGACTACCTGGGGTAATAGTCCCGGTCCGTGGTTGTCACCGCCCCGGGCGGCCTCTAGAGTTGCGGAGGGCCGCTGTACCCCCGCCGCGTCATCGAAGCGGCGACGGCGTCCCACCGCCGAGTCGTCATCTGATGAGCCGGGGACCCAACGCCACGATTCGTGGCCGGGGTGAATCCGCGTAGCGACGCGGTAGGGCACTCTCGCCGCCCGAACCCGACAGCTAACCCGGTAGGCGGACGAGACGAGAGACGAACCATATGAAGACTCGTTGGCGCCGGTTGTCGGTGATCGTCACCGCCACATGCGCGTTGATCCTGGCTCCCATCGCCGAACCGGCGGCGGCCGACCCCGAGGACGACAGCCACTCCATTGAGGAGGAGCTTGAGATCGCGATCGAAGAGTTCATCGTCGCCGAGCAGGAGCTGGAAGACGCGCTGGAGCGACAGGAAGAACTCGAAGACAAGATCAAGGACACCAAGAAGGCGATCAAGAAGCTGACCGCCGAGGTCAACGACTTCGCCGAGTTGATCTACACCACCGGTGGACTTCCCTCCGCGACCGCGGTGTTGGCGACCGGTTCGCCCAGTTCGGCGATCGATGGGCTGTCGCTGGTCAGCTACCTGGGGGATGAGAGCGCCCGTCAGTTGCAGGACCTGGTGGTGGCCAAGGAAGACCTCGCCGCCGATGAGGACGCGCTGGCCGACGAGGTCGACAAGGCCCAGAAGGCCTACGACAAGAAGGAAAAGGCCAGGGACGACGCGCAACGCGACGTCGACGCGCAGAGCGGACCCAGCGGTGGCGACTACGGCTCGGCGGAACCCGCGCCCCGCAACCCCGACGGCTCCTGGCCGTCCGAGAGCTGCTCCGTTGACGACCCCACCACCAGCGGATGCATCACCGCGCGGATGAACCACGCGCTCAACCAAGCCCGCGCGGCCGGTTTCGAGCGCTACACCTCCTGCTACCGACCCGGCGAGGACGGCGGCGAACACCCGCGAGGACGCGCCTGTGACATGTCGGCCCAGGCCGGCGGATTCGGCGGAGTCGCCACCGGAGGCGACAAAACCTACGGCGACAACCTGGCCGCCTGGTTCGTCGACAACGCCAGCTCACTGGGCGTGATGTACGTGATCTGGTACAACCAGTTCTGGGACCCGGCCAACGGTTGGGGCCCCTACAGCGGCGGTAACGGTAGCCCGTCGGCCGACCACACCAACCACGTACACATCTCCGTCTTCTGACGACGGCTGTTTCGCGGGGCGGGTTCATTCGTACCCTGGCTTCGTTGTCGTTGTCGCGAGTGCTGACGCACTAGCTCCTCCTCCGCCAGGATGCGAATCTCCCTGCCCCGCGAAGCAGCCTTACTTTGCTTGACTGGTTTGAAGAGTTCACAGCGGTGGGGGAGGTGTGCCGCTGGGCTTGGGTGTCGGGTGCGGGGCTGGGGCATGCCTTACGTACTGGCTCCTCCGCCTGGCCTGGGTGCGAATCTTCCTGCCCCGCTGAGCAGCCTTTCCTGGTTCGACTGGTATGAAGGCTTGCCGGGCGGGTTTGCTTGGGCCCTGATCCGTGTTGTTGCGGGTGCTCGCGTACGGCGTCGCTCGGCTCGTCTGGACGTGGATCTCCCTTGCTCCGCGATGCGATGTTGCGGTGTGAGGCGAGCAGAAGAGTTGCCGGGACGGTTTGGTTGTGCGCCGGGGGCGCTGTGGGTGTCGCACGCAGCGGCCGAGTCTGGTCAGGTCGGCGCTCGCTTCGACTCCGCCTGGCGTGGGCGCGAAAGTCCCTGCCCCTCGAAGAAGCAGCTTTCTGAAGAGTTGCCGGGCGGGTTCATTGCGGGACGGCCTTGTTTTCAGACCGGCCTTGGGTTTAGAGCGGCGCGGTATTGCGGGAGCGTTGTGCTGAGGTCGGCTTGCGTATCGCGGAGGGCCTTGTATGCGGGGCGGCCGGGCGGTGGGACAACATTGGGCTACGACATGGACTACGGGACAACATGGGAATGCGGGACCGCATTGCCTTGTGGGACAGCACAAGTGGAACAACGTGGCCTGCCGACGGGTCAACGCACGCGGCGCTCGGACGTGGGGCTCGGACGCGGCTTCAAACCCGCCGGTCGGCCTCAGGGCCGTGGGCGCCGATGAAGAGTCGCGCAACGCCGCTTGCCACGCTTGGCGGGATCACTCGTGCCGTCCGGCATGGTGCAGCTCGTCGGGTTCCTCATCCAGATCGTCGTCCCACGTCGAGTTCTCCGCCATCGCCAATCGGCGGCGATCGCGGTACTCGATGGCGACCAGCGCGGTCGCCGGGGCCAACAGCACCACCGCGAGCAGCCCGAAGGGGATGCTGGCGGCACCCAGGGCGATTGACCCGGTGAAGGTGCCAAGCGAGAACAGAATCAACGCGCCGGTTGCCCGCCGGGTATCCCAGCGAGGCTTGCGACTGCCGTTGAGAATGCTGCCGATCGCCTCACCACGGCCGTGCTGGCCGTGGATTGGACCGGACTCGGAGCCGAATGTCGGCTGCGGTATATCAGACACAGACGTGAATCTATCCGCCCGGGGTGGAATCCGATCGTTGCCGCAGTTCGGTTATCGCCAATCCGTGGCCGTCCGGGTCCAGGAACGACGCGGCCCTCAAGTCATGTACCTCGCCTGACAGAGCCGAGCGAGGCGGATGTGTGAAATGCACCCCTTTCGAACTCAACGTCTCGTAGGCGGTGTCGATGTCGCCCACCTCGAACGTCAGATGCATCACCGGATCGCGGGACGGTGGTGCGTCCTCACGCCGCCACAGCAGCACTCGGCCGAACCCGGCTTCCAGTAGTACCGCGTCGCGGGCCCGGTCGATCTCGACCAGTCCCAGCAGCTCGGTGTAGAACATGACCGAGGCGGCCAGATCCGAGACGATGAGCGTCGCCGCGACATCGCGGACCGCGTCGGGCGGCAGCGTGGTCTCATCGGCATAGGCCGACAACAGATCCACCCCGGCGCTCTCGGCGGCCAGCAGGTGCAGTTGAGTCGGCGATTCGCTCAGCGGATCCGGTTGTTCGGCCGCGTCGGCTTCGGTTTCCTCCACCGCGACCGGATTGTCGGCGCTGACCTCGTCGAAGATCAACGGTTCCATCAAAGTGTCGGAGAGTTCGTTGGCCTGGTCGAAGGCGCCGGTACCCCGTTGGGCGGGGATGGGCGAACCGTCCTCCGGTTCGGCGACGGTCGGCGTGGATGCGGCCGACGCCGAGGTCGCCGTGGCGTCCGGTGAGGAGGACTGGTCGGATTGGCGGGGAACCACCACGTCACGCTGATCGGTGACCGTCTCGGTGACTCTGGTCGGCTTCTTCACCGCATCGGCGATCGGTGCCGATCCCGCCGAGATCCCCGGTGCGGATTCGACCCTTCCGGTGTCGGTGGCGGCCTGAATCGACCCGGTCTCGGTGGTCGATCCCCGGTCGGGCTTGGGCTCGGCGGAGTCTCGCATGGCATTCGGCTGCTCGTCATCGGCCGGTGATTCGCCTGCGGCGATCGGTGTCGACGGATCGGAGGCATCCGAGGTGTTCTGCTGCGCCCGGGTCGACGGCCCATCGTGCTCATCGGGACGTGCGGGTGCCACGAGGATCGTGGTGTCATCGGTCGGTCCACCGGGAACGGTTGCGACCGGCTCCCCGTCCGTTGCCGACGTCGCCGCAGTGGGTTCGACCGGCTCGGGTGCGTCGGTGGTCGCGGTGTCGGCCGCTACGCCCGGTGTCGGCGCTGCCTCGTCCGGGGTGGACGTTTCGGCGGCCTGCACGGACTCGGTGGGCCGCACCGATTCGGTGTTCTCCGCGGCCCCGGTGTTCGCAGCGGACCCGGCGTCTTTCGCGGACCCGGTTGACGGCGCGGGCCCGGTGTTCGCCGCGGCGGTCGCCTGCGACTCTTCGGCTGCCTGTGCCTCGGCGACCTGAGCGATGACGGTGGCGGACGATTTCGCCTCCGTCACCGCAGGGCTGACCGGGCCGGATGCCGTCGACGCCGTGGTGGTGGCGGTCGGTGAGTCCGCATCGGTGTCGGCGGCTCGGCGCATACTGCGTTCCAGG
>Ga0233365_1000528_pt1 | contig 17353 bp, 17 predicted proteins | sample ElkDunMinimDraft_27_FD_191535 | JGI IMG/M metagenome (GOLD analysis project Ga0233365, IMG submission 191535) | Fecal eukaryotic communites from dung pellets of Tule Elk in California, USA - Elk Dung C36 | ecosystem: Host-associated > Mammals > Digestive system > Large intestine > Fecal | place...
GTCTCGCCCGGGACCTCCCATCAGCGGAAAACACCCGCCTCCGAATTTCCCGTTGCCACCGCCGCCGCCGTCCCGCAGCTTGCCGCCACGCATTATGGATTGGTCGCACATTCTCGGAACCGACCCCGCCGCAGGGCTGCTGGTCATCCTCATCCTCATCCTCATCGAGGGCGTGCTCTCCGTGGACAACGCCGCGGTGCTGGCGACCATGGTCATGCGCCTCCCGGAGAACCAGCGTGGCAAGGCCCTCAAATACGGCATCATCGGCGCCTACGTCTTCCGTGGCATCTGCCTTATCCTTGTCGGCTGGCTCATGAGCATCTGGTGGCTGGAGCCAATCGGCGGCATCTACCTGCTCTACCTCTGCTGGAAACATTTCGCCCAAAATGAATCGGCGGAAGAGGAAGGCGCGGCGCACGCTGCGAAGGAAGGCAACTGGCTCTACCGCCACACCATCGCCCGTCTCGGCCCCTTCTGGGCCACCGTCGTCGCCGTGGAGGTCATGGACCTCGCGTTCTCGCTCGACAACGTGTTTGCCGCGGTTGCCTTCACGAAAAACAAGGAACTCTATCCGCCGCCTTCGGACATGATCCTGGTCTGCATCGGCGTCTTCATCGGAATCCTCGCCATGCGTTTCGCCGCGCAGGGATTCGTGAAGCTGATGCACAAGTACCCGTTCCTTGAAAAGTGCGCCTACATCGTCATCGGCATCCTCGGTGTGAAGCTCGTCCTGAGCGTTCCCCGCCACTTCTTCGAGAAACACACCTCCGCCCACACGTATCTCGAGTCCCACCATCCGGGCTTCACCCATTCCTTCGCGGACCCCTTCCACGATTTCCTGGCGAGCAAGTACTTCGATCTCGGCACGTCCGCGCTGACGCTGCTCATCTTCATCGTCCCGGTCATCGTCTACCGTCTCAAAACCCGGCCCGCAGAGTCATGAAGTTCAAGTCCGTCAGATTCGCCCTCAGCGCGAAGAACGCCGCCGCCTGCCCGGAATGGGAGCTGCCGGAGATCGCCCTCATCGGCCGGTCGAATGTCGGCAAGTCCACGCTCATTAACCTCCTCACCTCGAAAGAGAGTCTGGCGAAGGTCTCCGCAACCCCCGGCAAGACGCAGCTCCTCAACTTCTTCGTCATTGATGAACAGTGGGCCTTGGTCGATCTGCCGGGCTACGGCTTCGCGAAGGTCGCCAAGAACCAGAAAGTCGATTTCAACGAAGCTGTGGGAGACTATCTCTCCGGACGGGAGAACCTGATGACCGTCTTCGTCCTCATCGATTCCCGTCTTCCCCCGCAGCGCATCGACCTGGATTTCCTGCACTGGCTGAGCGGTTGCAGCGTCCCCTTTTCACTGATCTTCACAAAGACGGACAAGCAGTCCACCGGCAAGACCAAGGCCAACATCGAAACCTTCCTCCAGGAGATGGACGCATTCATGCCCGACCGTCCGGGGGTCTTCACAAGCTCCACCAAAGACCGTGAAGGAAGGATGGAAGTCCTCCGTTACATCCGCGCCAAGGTGGAGACCTGAGGCGTTCCCTGGATGGAGCGCGGGCTTCAGCACAATGTCTGCAAGGATCTGGAGGGAAGCGGAGGGAAGCGCCCGGGGCTGGGCGGCATTTCCAATCCTCTTTGTAAAATGGAATACCCCGGCAGGAGATCCTGATCTCCCCAACGCGACGGAGACCCTCCGCACTCCAAAAGCTGGTGCCCCCATGAAATTACCCGTGGGCGCGGCATTGGGTCCCCACAGAGGGTTCAAATGAAAAACGGCGGAGGTCATGAGACCGCCGCCGTTTTCATGGAATCAAATGGAATCCTGAAGTTACTCCGGGGCTCCTGCCTGGAAGGTCACATCCACGATCTTCGCCCGGGTGAGGGCATCCAGCACGTCAACCACCCGCTCATACTTGGCGAGTTCGTTGGCGTAGACCGTCACCAGGATCTTGGAGTTCGCATTCTCGCTGGCCTGCTTGAGCTGGACCAGACTTCCGGCGAGTTCCCTGAGATCCTTCGCTTCCGGACTGTCGAGAGGATCATCATTCAGATAAACCTGACCGTCGTCCTCGATCATGATCGTCACCTCGTCCGGCATGTCGGAGGCTCCTTCCGGCGGGACGGTTCCGGGAAGCTTGGTGTTGTGCGCGTTCTCCTTCTGCTGGCTGCCGGCGGCAACCATGAAATAAAGCAGAATCACGAACACAACGTCGATCATCGGCGCGATCTGGAAGCCGAGGTTGACCTCGGCGGAAGCCTTCTTGTGCTTTCGCTTGCTACTCATGACTTCAGCGGTTGGATGCGGAGAAAGCGATATCGGCGATACCCGCCATACCGATGATGTTCATGATGCGCTGGACTTCACCTGCAGGAAGACCCTTGTCACCACGGACAACCACCCGCACGGAGGTGCCGCGTGTATCCTGGTTGGATTTGTTACGGGCTTCCAGATAGGGAACGAGGTCCTCCCAGTTGTCATAGACTTTGTCATCGACGACCAGCACTCCCTTGTTGGTGCCTTGATCCCAGCGGACGTTGATGGCCATTTCGCTCTTGGCCATCTCCGGATCCCGTTCCTTCGCGTTCGGAGAAACGGGCAGGGTCAAGCCTTTGTCGACCTTCAGCACTTCGGCCGAAGTGATCACCACGAAGAACACCAGCAAGACCAGCAGCACGTCGATCATCGGTGCGATCTGGAATTCCGGTTCCCCGTCTCCTCCTCCTCCTCCTCCGCCCATTTGGTGCTAGTGGTTTGGGTTTTTGTTGATGGTTCCGCGGAAGATCAGCCCTCAGGGGACTCGATCCAGTTTGGCAGCGCGGCGAAGGTTTCTTCCTGACCGACGTCCGCGTTCTGGAGATACTCGTAAGGAGCGTTGCGGAAGAGACGCTCGGACTCGTCCTGCAGGTTGTGGACCGCGCCCTGCAGCTTGTTGCGCAGGAAGTAGAAGGCACCGAAAGCGGGAATGGCGACGAGAAGTCCGGTCGCCGTGGCGACAAGCACCTCACCGATGTGAGCGGCAAGGCCACCCACATCCGCACCGGAAGTACCGAGGGCACCGAAGGCGCCTTTCATACCACCGACGGTTCCGAGCAGACCGATCATCGGAGCGCAAACACCGATAACGGAAAGGTAGTTGATCCGGGTCTGGAGAGTGGAGTTGATCTTCTCAACGGTGACGTAGATCGCCTCTTCCGTGGCATCCTTGCCGTGGCCGACGGAACCGAGCGCCCCGCGGACAACCTCGCAGAACGGGCTGGTCCCGGCCTTCATGGCCTGGTAGGCCGCCACATAGTCACCGGCGAGGAATGCCTGGCGAGCGGTGGCGACATCCGCCGGAGGGGTCATTTTCTTACGGGTGGTGCGCAGGGCCACATCAATGATGAGCCAGACCATGGCAACGGAACATAAGAGCAGGACGTGCATGACCCAACCGCCCTCCTTGTAAACATCGATGAGGGTTTGCTTCTTTGCGCCCTTCACCTCTGCGGCTGCGGCGATCGTTGGAAGGAGGAAGAGTGCGGCACACACCGCCTTGCTGAGGGTCGATTTCATAGTCACGGTTTCGAGGGATTTTTATGAGAGGGTTTCTTGGATCACTTGACCAGCGGAATCCGTTTTTCCGCTTCGGCGCCGATGGCGGTGCCTTTGCCTTCGCGCTTGGCGTCCTCCAAATAGAGGATCGCTTCGTCACGCCGGTTCATGGAGGCGATCAGGTCGCCGGCATTGAGTTCAGCGGCGGCGACGATCACGCGGCCGCAGGTGGGATAGACAGCCGGGATGGTGAGGTAGGCCTCAAGGGCCTCCTTGGTCCGCTTCGCGGTTTTGAGCAGGTTTCCCCTGAAATAGCACGCATAGGCGCTGACTTCCGGCGGTGAGCTGTCATTGGCGATATCCGCGTATGCCTTGATCCGGTCGTTGATGCTGACACTCAGCGGAGTGAGCATGACGTTGCTGAGGGACACGGATGGATCATCCCCGGCGGTCGGTGTCGCGTCGGAGATCTCCTTGCCAATCTCCGCGCACTTGCTGGTCGCACGGTTGATGGAGTGGGCGACGAGCGCCGCCCGCGCCGCCTTGATCCAGTAGTTGCCCGGAATCTTGGCGGTGATCTTGTGGGTCTCCATGATCGGGTCGAGCAAAGCGAGCGCGTCCGAGGGCTTGTTCATCAGAAGCAGTGCGACCGCTTCCGAAATCTGCTGCGGCTCCCCGCCTGAAACGTGGCTCGCCCACTCAAGGTTCAGCGGAATGGTCGGCAGACCTTCGCCAGGAGTTTTCACCGTGAATTTGTCAGCCTGGAGGCCCAGATTGTCGATGGGGATCGACTTGCTGACACCATTGAGGGTGAAGACGATGCTGATCGCGTCCTTCGCAGCCTCTTCCTGAGCGGATGCAAAGGGAGAGAAAGCGAGCGCGAGGATGGCCGAACCGCGCAGGAAACGGGAGAGTGGATGGGATTTCGCGCTCATTGGGCTTTTTTGAAGGCGGGGGTATTTTTGAATTTCTCGTTCTCGCGCAGGATCTTGAGGGTGGTCTCAGCCTCTTCGTTGAGACCCATGTCCTTGAGCGTCTCGGAGGATCTCCAGAGACCCTCGGCTGCGATGTCCGGGTAGGCTTTGAACCGTGCGAATGCGTTCTGATAGTAGCCGTTGGCCTTTTTCAGTTCCTCTTCCTTCTCCGCCCCACCCTTGGTTGCGGCACGGGATTTGAAGATGTCTCCAACCAGGAGGTAGACCTGACCGCCGGGCTCACCCCTAAAGCTCCGGTCACTCAGGAGCTCGAGACCGGCTTTCTCCGCCTCATCCAGCTTCCCGAGTTTGGCAAGAGCCTCCACTCGGCCGATGTTCGCCTCACGGAACTTGGAACTTCCCTGGCTTTCCTCAATGGCCAAGGTGAATTGATCCAGCGCCTTCTGGTATTCCTTTTTGCTGAGGGCGATCTGGCCGAGTCCCACCGGGCCGGAATCCGCGAACGGAGACTCTTGGTAACGGTCCACGATCCGCAGGAACATGCCCTCCGCTTTGTCGATCTGTCCATCCTTGAGGAGGATCTCACCGCAGGCGGAGAGAAGCATGGGGCTGAGGGCTTCCGGAGGCGTGTTGAGGGCGATGGCCTTCAACAACTGGTCAGACCGTCCCGGCAGGCGCAGCATGTCGAAAAGGCGGGCACCGGCGTAGTTCTTGCGGGCGAAGGTGGTCGGGTTTTCCTGACCTGCCGCAGCCTTGTCGAAGACCTTGTTGAGCTGCTCGAAAAGCGCGTCGGGATTGACCTCGGTGCCTTTGGAGCGCCGGGCGGGAACCAAGGTGCGGACCATCTCGTCGATGAGGGACTCCACCTGCTCGTTGGCGGGATCAGCGATGCTGTCCTTGAGGGTTTCGGCAAGCAATTCCGCAGCCTCCATGCCCTTGTTCTCCCGCACCATCATCTTGACCACCCAAGTGGTGGAGATGAGGGCAAGGTCTGAGCCTGGGAAGCGCTTCATCATGCCCTGGTGGAGGCTCACGAGGCCGCTCCAGTCCTTCTTCGCCTGCAGGATGATGGTTGCCTGTTCGACGGCATAGCGGATGACATCCGGATTGCTCTCGGAATTCGCCGCTTTCATGTAGGATTCCAAGGCCTTGTCCTGCGGATCGACCTTCTGCTCCTTGAGTTTCTCCTGGATCTTTTTCTTCTGGCTGTAGGTGTCCCCCAGCAGGTTGAGCATCGCTCCGGCCGAAGGATCGTCGAAGTTTTCGGTGACAAAGGCGTTGATCTCCTTCACCAGCTTCTCGGATTGGTCCTCCTCATCGCGGAAGTCGATGTAGGCGAGACGATAGCGGAGGTCGCCGGAATAGCGCCCGCGCGGGAACTTCTTCAGGTAGTCCTGGATGGAAGTCAGGGTTTCCTTGAACTTGCCCTGGATGAAATTGCAGAGAGCCACCTGGTAGAGGGCATCTTCGTAACGATCACTCTCAGGGAAGGTCTGGACGAAGTTGGAATAAGCTTCCCCGGCCTCCGCGAACTTGCCGGCGCGGAACAGACCGTAGGCCTGGAAGAAGATATACTGGTCCTTCGCCTTCGAGTCGGGGAATTTCGCCGCCAGATCCTTGTAGAAGGCGATCATCTCATCCCACTTGCCCGCATCCGCAAGTCCCTGGCCGGCGATCATGGCGATCTGCTCCAGGTTGGTGGATCCCGGGTGCTTGGTCAGGAACTCGGCGGCAAGCTTCTGGAGCTCGTCGGTGTCCTTGAGCTGGTTGTAGGTGACGATCTCCGAGTAAGCTGCGGTCTCGAGGTTCTTCGCGGTCGGATAGACGTTCCGGATCGTGCGGAAGCAGACGAGGGATTCCTCATAGCGCTCCAGATAATAGAGGCTGCGGCCACGGCCGAGAAGAAGGTCTGCATCAAGATCGACGGCCGTTTCGATGGCCGCGAGCGCCTGGGTGTTCAACTCAAGGGCGGACTTCAGCACGCCGATGGTTTCTCCCGCGGTGGAACGTCGGGAAATCGGGATCTTCTTGGCGACTTCGTCGGCGATCTTTTTCTCGATCGCCGCCACTTCCCGCTTCTGTTCCTCAAGCGAGGCGCGCTGGGTTTCGAGAACCTGGCGGCGGGGCGGGATGGAGCGATAGAGTGCGAGCGCCACTTCGTGGGAGCCACGGGCGGAAAGATCATTCGCACGGACCACGATCTGGTTGGTGTACCACGCGATGGCATCGCGGATACCCGGCTGGTTGATCACGCGGTCGAGGTAAGCGGTGAGGTCGTCGAGCTTTTCACTGTCGGCCAGCAGGCCGATGACTTCCACTGCGGCACCCGTCTGCTGCGGAGTCCGGACGTCCGAACCCATGAGGGTCCTGAAGACCTGGAAAGCCTCATCCTGACGGTTGAGTTCATTATAGACCTGACCGAGGGCGAGGCCGGCCTCCGACCTGTATTTCGGATCCGCAGCCGCCTGGCGCAGCGCGTTGATCGCCTTTTCCTTTTTCTCCGGCGTACCCTGGATCATGCAGGCCTTGCCCACACCCAGATAGCAGCGGCTGGTGTATTCACCCCGCGGGTGCTTAGTGAGGCACTCGGTGAATGCCGCTTCCGCCTTCACCGCGCTGGCCGCGTCATTCATCAGCAGGTAACCCAAGCCGATGTTGAAACGGATCATCTCCAGGGTGGCGGCGGGGACCGCCTTGTTCTCCGCGATGGCCTTGAGAAGGGTCTCCAGCTTGCCGACCGCGGTGGTGTAGTCCTTTGTACCGAAAGCCTTCTCCGCGTCCGCGAAGAGGGTTTCCAGCTCGCCGGCAGGTTGCTCCGCAGGCTCCGCCGGCGCGGCGGGGTCCGCAGGCTGGGCCTGGAGTTCGCAGAGCGGCAGTGTGGCAAGCAATGCGCACAAGGCGTGCTTTGTGAATCTCAGGTTTTTCGAATCCATACGGGTCGCCCTCAGTTTCTTCCCGGGGGAGCAAAGCTTGTCAAGGTGAAGACGGTGAAAATTCATTGGGATTTCTGATGATCGGAACGGTTTCCGAACGGGGGTTTTCTAGCTTGGCGGGAGGGAGCCGTCTCCGCCGACAAAGGGTGGAGCCTCCGCCCCACCCATGGATGTCTCCCGCAACGGGAGTGGACGCGTCACCGGTTGAACGGAAAGCCAGCTTCCCGCGGCAAGCCGATGACGCAAATGGTTTCTTCGGTCAGTTGGCCGACTTCGATCCCTTGCGGATCTTTCCGCCCTTCTCGACGATGGTGAACTTGCCGCCGGTCTTGGTGGCCAGGTCATCCATCGCGTCAACCGCATCTTTCTGAGGGACCATCATGTTGACGGTGTTGATCTTGATGTTCTTGGTCTTCGCCTTGGCGACAAGCCCGCGGACAAGTCTATCCATATCACGGTTCTCCATCGCACCGTCGGTCATGAAAAAGATCTGCTCCGGCGGCGGTTGCATTTCCATGGCGATTTCGATGGGGGCTTCCCAGTCGGTGCCGCCGATGAGTTCCTGGTTCTTGATCAGGCTGACCATTTTCTTTTTCTCGGTATCGCTGGCGTCGAGCCAGTCCACCTTCATGTATGGCTTCTCGGTGGTCCATTCCCATGAGCTCTTGGAACTCCATTTGTGTTCCTTGCCCTTGTGGGTCACCACGTTATTGACCACCTCGTCACCGGGAACCCAAGCCGGGCCGGAGAAGAAGATGACCGCGAACTTGGTCTTGTCAGGCAGGGCCTTCACGGAACGGGTGAGCTCCTCCTTCATCAGGATGTCCCGGCCGTCCGCACGCATGGAGATGGAAAGGTCGATGACGTAGGCGACACGCTGGGCGCGCATCTCCAGGCCGAAGAAAACGGGTGGAGCACCCTTCGCCATACCATCACCCATGCCGGAACCGAAACCGGTGCCGATGCCGCTGCCCTGGCCACCGCCCGAACCACTGCCACCGAGGCCCTGCATGCCGCCGGCACCGAGGGCACCCAGCTTGCTCATGCTGGAGTTCATCTCCGGATCAGGCAGGGTGAAGTTGCTGACAGCATCCTTCGCGGCCACGCGGGAGACGTTGGTCTTCACCATCTGGGACTGCTTTTTCTGCTGGCTTTTGTTGGCGTTCGGGTTGCCGCCACCACCGCTCGGCTTGAAATCCACCACTTTCTCTGGCGGAGGCGGGATCACCGCGAAAATCCAATAAAGGGCGATCACGAGGAAGATCGCATGCACAACGATCGAAATTGTCAGGGATCCCCCACCCAGGCGACGCCAGTAGGAGAGCTTGGGTTTGATGAGGATCGGCTCGGTTGTCGGAGGCTGTTCCATGGTCGTGAGGGGTTTTTATAGGGTTTCGTCAGAAGGTGGAACGCGGGGCGCCTATTTTTCTTAGGGAGTTTTCCGGAAAAGTCACAAAAGTTTTTCCAGCAGAGACGTTTTACCGGAATTTCCATGAAAGAGCGACACGAGCAAAAGCATTTTTTCAAAGAAATCAGCAATTGCGGAAGAAAGTGCGGCAAACCAAGGCCACGGACCCGGAAACCGGCGACATCGCCGCAGCCACGGATTGACGCCCGCCGCCCGCCCCTTCACGCTGGCGCTCATGAGCGGAACAGCGGTCGTCGGAATCATCATGGGCAGCACCTCGGACTGGCCCACCCTGGAGCACGCCGCACGCACGTTGCGGGACTTCGGCATCGCATGGGAGGCGGAGGTCGTGAGCGCGCACCGCACCCCGGACAAGCTGGTATCCTACGCGGAAGCCGCCCGCGGGCGCGGGCTGAAATGCATCATCGCGGGTGCAGGCGGAGCCGCCCACCTGCCGGGGATGACCGCCGCCATCACGGATCTGCCGGTGTTAGGCGTGCCAGTGGAGTCAAAGACGCTGCACGGCGTGGACTCCCTGCTTTCCATCGTCCAGATGCCCGCCGGCATCCCGACCGCCACCTTTGCCATCGGGAAGGCCGGCTCCATCAACGCCGCCCTGTTCGCGGTTGCGATCCTGGCGAATGAAGATGCCGCGCTGGCGGAAAAGCTGGCCGTCTTCCGCAAGAACCAAAGCGACACGGTGAAAGCCGCCACGCTCCCCGCTCTCGACTGAGCCTTCCGCACCTCCTCTCCATGCCATCCCTTCCCATTCATGCTCCCGGCTGCATTGTAGGCGTCATCGGCGGCGGCCAGCTCGGCCGCATGCTGGCACTGGCCGCCCGCCGGATGGGCGTCCGCACCCTGATCTGGACCGGCGGGCTGGAGGCCCCCGCCGTGGAAGTGGCTGATGAGGTGATCGACGCGCCTTTCAATGACTCCAGCGCACTGGAACGCTTCTGCAAAACCGCCACGGTGGCGACGGTCGAGTTCGAGAACATCCCCCGCACCACCCTGGACACCGTGGCTGCGGGCATCCCCCTTTACCCCTCACCCGCCGCGATCTCCATCTGCCAAAACCGCGAGCGTGAGAAAAACTTCCTGCGCCAGCATGGCATCCCCTGCACTTGGTTCGCGGTGGTGGGGAGTGCGGCTGAACTGGCCACGGCGATGAAGGAACTGGGCGGCCCAGGCGTGCTGAAAACCGCCGACTTCGGCTACGACGGGAAGGGCCAGATCAAACTGGATGGCACGGAGGATCCAGCGGAGGTCTGGAGCCGCTTCGATGCCCCGCGTGCCGTGCTGGAGGCCTTCGTCCCCTTCGAGCTGGAGCTTTCCGTGATGGTCGCCCGTGGGGCCGATGGTCAGGTGGTCACCTACGATCCTGCGGAAAACCACCACCGCCACCACATCCTGGACGTCTCCATCATCCCAGCACGGACCACCCCCGCGGTTTCGCTTGAGGCATCCGCCATCGCCCGCCGCATCGCGGAAGCGCTGGACTATCGGGGCATTCTGGGAGTCGAATTTTTCCTCAAGGAGGACGGATCCCTGCTGGTGAATGAAATGGCCCCACGCCCGCACAACTCCGGCCACCACACGCTGGATGCCTGCGCCACCTCCCAGTTCGAGCAGCAACTGCGCGCCGTGCTCGGCCTGCCGCTGGGTTCCCCGCGCCTGCTCTCCCCCGTGGTGATGCTGAACCTGCTGGGCGACTTCTGGCCGGACGAAACCACCCCTCCGGACTGGCTTCCACTGTTCCGGGATGGCGAAGCGTCCCTCCACCTCTACGGCAAGCGCCGGGCGATTGGCCGCAGGAAGATGGGCCACGCGAATTTCCTCGGAGCGGATGCGCTGGAACGTGCGGAAGAGATGAAGACCGCCTGGCTGGAGCGTTGATGGGAATTCCCGGCCCGCCCCAAGGGACTCAGGGGCTGACTGCAGGAATCTTGCCGCGAAGCCAGCGCGTCGTTCAGGCCAACGTGGAGGAAAGCTCCGCGAATGCCGCGTCATCGATTACCGGCGTGGCGGATTCCCTCCAACCCGCCGGAGGCTCCGGCAGCTTCACCCAACTGCGGCAGCCGCCATATTTCGGCTCATAGGAGAACTCCCATGGCTGCGCCAGCTCACGAACGCGCACCAGCGCCATGTGGATGCTGCCGGAGGCCATTCCCTTCCCCTCCCAGTCGAACCGGTCGCGGACCGTCTTCTCCGAGTAGATGTGGAACGGCTCCAGCGCGCGGACTTTCTCCCAATCCGTTAGGGTGACAGCCCACTCCGCCTCCGCGTGGTGGGTGATGCGGATGATGTCCCCCGGCTGCCATTCCGGCGCGACTTCGACATGCCCCTCGCGGACGTGATCCCCGATGGCGTGGAAACGGGTGGGAAAAAGGAAGAACGATTCGTGGGCGAAGGAGAATCCCGCACGACCTTCGTGGATGCCCCCCTTGCGCAGCAGGATGGACTGCCGGCCACTGGCAAGCGCGTCACAGACGATCTGCCATTCCTTGAAGCTGATGATGTCGCTCATGATGGGGAAGAATCGGATGGAGCGCGGACTTCAGTCCGCCCCGGAGAATCAAGAATCCCGCCAGCGCAGCCAAGCGGACTGAAGTCCGCGCTCCGTTGATCAACCCAGATCCTCCGCGGTGACGGACGTCTGCTCCCGGGCACCTAGGATACGTGCCTGGAGGATGACCTGCTCCGCCGTGGTGTCGAATCGGAAGCTATGACAGTTCGGGCAAAGGGCCGCACCGGCCCCCACGATGGAGTCACAGCCCTCGCACACCTTGTAGGCGGAGGGATTCGCGGCGATCTTCGCGGCAGTTTCCGCGCGTGATGGAGGTGGTTGGGGAGCAGCCATTCTATGAAAAAAGCGGCACCGGGGAGCCGGTCCGCTTGATTTTCGTGTTTCCGGAGGACCGAACGGATCAGGCGATCGCGGCGATTGCCTTGGAGGTCTTGCTCTTGATGTTGGCCGCCTTGTTCGGGTGGATCAGGTTGCGCTTGGCAGCCTTGTCCACATATGCGGAGAGAACGGAGCTGGCCTTGGCGGCACCTTCCTTGTCACCGGCAGCCACAGCGGAGAGCACGGCCTTGCGGGCGGTCTTGAAACGGCTCTTTTCAGCACGGTTGCGCTCGGTGCGGACGATGGTCTGACGTGCGCGTTTGATCGAAGATTTATGGTTGGCCATGGTCGTTTGTCAAAAAGTATTGGGCCGGAAACGGCGGGGCGGGGAAATTATAAATTTTTGAGGAGATGTCAAGCTCGTGTTTTCCGATTCCTCGGAGGTTTCTTCAAACACCATCGTCAATGGTGCCGCCGCGGGCGACGTAGCCTTGCTGTTCCTTGGTGGCACCCAGAGTACCGCGGATCACGCGGACCTCAGCCCCCGCACCCACCCGATTGTAAAGGTCGATCACATCCTTGCCACCCATCCGGATGCAGCCATAGGAGGCAGGAGTACCCAGACGGCTTTCTTCCGGTGTGCCGTGGATGTAGATGAAACGCCGGTAGGCATTGAAGTTCCCGCCTTCCGTGCCGTGGAGCCACAGGATGCGGCTGACGATGGGGTCCCGGCCCGGTGCATTCGGGCGGAGCACTTCACCGGTGGGACGGCGGCTTTTGAAAACGGTGCCCGCAACCGCGTTGCCGCCAATCTTCTTGGCGATCCGCATGTTTCCCAGCGGGGTGCAGTTGCTGCCCGGCTTGTCACCGATCCCGAACTTTGAGGTGGAGATCCTGTAGGATTTCACCGGCTTCCCGTCCCTGACCAACAGCATTTTCTGATCCCGCACGCTGACGATCATCTTGTTGCGGCTGTCCTTGCCCACCGAGCCGCAACTGGTGAAACCAATCGCAGCCGCGAGACAGGCAACGGAGACGAGGAACTTGCGGGTGAGACTCAAGGCCATGGGTGCTTCAGGGATCTTTGCGGGTGACAGCCTCAGGGGCGGAACGTGGCGATGGAGAGGGCAGCATGCGGGCGAAGGAAGCGAAGGAAGTGTAGAAAAATCCAACCGGGAAGGGCAGGAGCAGGACGGCTGAAACGTAGCGTTCACCCAGAATCGCATCCACCACCACAAAGAGGAAGAAGGAACCGAACAGGAACTCCACGAAGGGGGTCAGGCTCTTGATCGCCTTGTAGCTGCTCTTTTTCCAGTCAGCCTTGCGCTGGGCGGCTGCACCGATGCCGTACTTCGGAGTGCGGACGAAGGCGGTCTCGTGGTTGAAGAGCGCCTCGATCACGGCCTTGGCGTTGTTGATGGACATGCCGATGCCCAGGGCGAGCAGCAGCGGGAGATAGGGAAGCTCCTTCCACCAGGTGCCGGGGCGCAGCGCCCTCTGTGCCGTGATGTAGAACACGATGACTGAAACGGAGGCGAAGAAGAAGATCGGGACGTTGACGATCCACTTCGTGTAGGCCCCGAAGTCCGGCTGATGCTGGTTCGGGTAGATGAGGAAGCAAAGGATGATGAGCAGGAGGTAGGCGAAGTTCGAGGTAAGGTGCGCCGTGGCCTCCATTTTGATGAAAAGCGGGACCTTGCTCTTCCAGATGGCGGGCAGGACCTTCTTGCAGACCTGGATGGAACCCTTCGTCCAGCGGTGCTGCTGGCTCTTGAAGCCGTCCATATCGACGGGAAGTTCCGCAGGAGTCTCGACATCATTGAGGAAAATGAAGCGCCAGCCCTTGAGCTGCGCACGGTAGCTGAGGTCCATGTCCTCCGTGAGGGTGTCGTGCTCCCAGCCTCCCGCATCCGCAATGCAGGACTTGCGCCAGATTCCGCCGGTGCCGTTGAAGGTGAAGAAACGACCGCTGCGGTTGCGGGCGGTCTGCTCCAGCTCGAGGTGGCCGTCCAGGAACATGGCCTGGATGCGGGTCAGCACGTTGTAGGTGCGGTTCAGGTGACCCCAGCGGGTCTGGATCATGCCGATGTTGTCGTCGGTGAAGAAGTGGATGGTCCGCTTCAGCACGTCCGGATTCGGCACGAAGTCCGCATCAAGGATGAAGAGATACTCGCCCTTGGCGAATTTGGTGCCGTTTTCCAGCGCACCTGCCTTGAAGCCGGTGCGGTCCGTCCGGTGGATGTGCTCCGCATCGAAGCCCCTGGCTTTCAGCCGCTCGATGCCTGCCCGGCAGATCTCCACGGTGCTGTCCGTGGAGTCATCCAGCAACTGGATCTGCATCTTGTCCTGCGGGTAGTCCAGCGCCGCGACGGAGTCCAGCAGGCGGTCCACCACATGCATCTCGTTGAACACGGGAAGCTGGATGGTGACCAGCGGCAGATCGTGGAAAATTTCCTTGGGCTGGGGGCGCTTGCGGTTGTGCTTCAGGTAAAGGAACACGATGGCAAGACGGTGGGAACCGAAACCGGCGAGGCCGATCAGTACCATAGTGTAGGAAATATACCAGAGCGGAGAGGAAAGGTCCATGGATGGAAGAGGGATGGCTGTTGTCTCGGGAACGGGCCGGAACCATACGGGACAGGGCGGCGGATCGTTTCAAAAACATCGAAACGCCTGAAAGTCAGACGCCGACAGCCGGAGGCAAGCAAAAAGCCGACCCGCCGTCAAGCCGGAACAGAGCGGCACCTCTCCCGACCCTGTCCCAGCGGATGCACCCCCACTGCCATGGCGGTCCGTGGCAGCAAAGGGACGCCCCAGGCCATTATTCCCGGCGGCCACCAAGGGCCATCATCAGGAAATAGGCGAGCTGGGCCAGCGAGCCGACCGCTGCGGCCACGTAAGTCATCGCCGCCCAGAACAGCGCGTTTTTCGCCTTTTCATGTTCCATGCTGGCGGCGAGGCCGCTGCTTTCCAACCAGACCAAGGCCCTGCGGCTGGCATCGAACTCGACCGGCAGGGTCACCACGGAGAAGAGGGTGGTGACCGCAAAGAGGCCAACCCAGATCCAGATGGTGGTCGGTCCAAGCGCGAAGGCACCGAAAAGGCTGAGGATCATCAGCCAGTTGAGGAGCTTCGAGGAGAAGCTGACGGCGGGTACCATCTTCGAGCGGAAAGTGAGCCAGTGGTAAGCCTGCTGGTGCTGGACCGCGTGGCCGCACTCGTGGGCGGCGACGGCGGCGGCCGCCACGCTGTTCATCCCATAGACCGACTCACTCAGGTTCACCGTTTTGCTGACCGGGTCATAGTGGTCCGTAAGCTGTCCCGGGGTGCTGATCACCTTCACATCGGTGATGCCGCTTTGGCGGAGCATCGCCTCCGCGACCTGCGCACCCGTGTAGCGGATGGGAATCTGGGAGTATTCGTTGAAACGGCGCTTCAGCGTGCTGCTCACCAGCATGCTCACGAGAAAGGTCGCGCCGATGATCACCCAATAGGACATCGAAATGCCCATCGGAGCCATCTGCGCGAGGAAAATGACATCTGAACTCATATGACTGCCATTTTACGGACAAGAAGGCGGCACGCAACCTGATGATCGTTGGAAAATGCCGCCTTGTTTCCACACGACCGCGGAACAAAGCTCCTGGAGAGATCCCGCCTGACACCCCTTATGACCCCTATGCTCCCGAAACTCTATATCAAACCCGGCTGCCCATGGTGCGACGAAGTCGTGGAATACCTCGACCGCAAGAAAATCGACGTCGAAACCATCGTCGTCTCCGGCAACCGCGAGGCGATGCAGGAAATGGTCGATCTTTCCGGCCAGACCAAAGCCCCTACGATGGACTGGAACGGCGAGGTGCTGGCGGATTTCGGAGTGGACGAACTCATTCCATTCCTCAAAAAGCAGGGACACTGAAATACCACCGGGCAAACCCGCGTTTTCCCAAGTCATACCCATCATGAAACCCTTTATTCTTCTCGCTCTCGGAGCGACTCTCGCCACCGCCGCCGAAAAGCAACTTTTCAACGGCAAGGACCTCACCGGCTGGGCAGGCAATCCCGCCCTCTGGTCCGTGAAGGACGGCGTGCTGGTCGGCAAAACCAGCGCGGATGACCCCATCAAGGGAAATACCTTCCTGATCTGGAAGGATGGCGAGGTCTCCGATTTCACCCTGACGCTCAACTACAAGATGACGCCGGGTGACGAAAAAATGACCGTCAACAGCGGCATCCAGTACCGCAGCAAGGTGGTCGATGAGGCGAATTTCGTCATTGGGGGATATCAGGCGGATTTCGAATACGGGCCTAAATACAGCGGCATCCTCTACGAGGAAAAAGGCCGCGGCATCCTCGCCCAGCGCGGGCAGAAGGTCACCATCACCCAAGGAGCGGAAGTGAAGAAGCCGACCATCACCGTGACCGGTGAAACCGGCAAGAGCGACGAGATCCAGGCGGCGATCAACAAAGATGGCTGGAACGAATACAAGATCATCGCCAAGGGCGGCCACCTCCAGCACTACATCAACGGCAAGCTGACCGTGGATGTGACGGACGAAACCGCGGAAGGCGCGAAGAAGGGCGTCCTCGCCCTCCAGCTCCACGCAGGTCCGCCGATGCAGGTCGAGTTCAAGGACATCGTGCTCAACGCTGAGTAGGAAGCCGTAACCCCGCTCCCATCTCTTCACCCGGGAGGGCCGTCAATGACGGCTCTCCCTATTTTTTGTAGGTCACCCGATACAGGCGGCCATTGCTCTCTTCAGAGAACACAAGGCTGCCATCCGGGAGGAAGATCACGCCCACCGGGCGGCCCCAGGTTGTGGGACCTTCAGGATCGGTCAGGAAGCCTTTGATGAAATCCTCATAGTGCCCTGATGGCCGGCCATCCACAAAAGGCACGAAAACGATCTTGTAGCCGGTTCCCTTGTTGCGGTTCCAACTGCCACGGAACGCAACGAAAGCTCCATTGCGGTATTTCTCCGGAAACATCTCACCCCGGGGAAATGCCAACCCGAGAGCGGCTGAGTGAGACTCGAACAACAGATCCGGCGTCAAGGTTTTGGCTGCGAGCTCCGGCTTTTCACTCTTCCCATCCTTCATCCGCCGCGGATCGAGATTCCCGGGGGAGAGATAGGCATACGGCCAGCCATAGAATCCACCTTCCTTCACCTGTGTCAGGTAGTCCGGCACAAGGCCGTCACCCAGCTTGTCCCGCTCGTTCACGGTGGCGAACAGTTCCTGCGTCTCCGGGTGAAACGCCAGACCGACGGGATTTCTCAACCCATGGGCAAATACCGTCCGCCCGGAACCGTCCGGCTTCATCTTCAACACACTGGCACGCGGCGCCTCTTCGGCGTCCACGTTCGACTCGGAACCCACGGAAACAAACACCCAGCCACCATCCGGACTGGCCACCACATTGCGCGTCCAGTGCTGGTTGTAGCCCTTGCCAGGAAGCTTGGTGATTTCCGTTCCTTCCCCCTCGAGCTTCAACTGCCCGCTTTTCCAAGGATATCTCCGCACGGCATCCGTGTTCCCCACAAGGAAATGACCCTCCGCGAACGCCATGCCGAACGGCAGGTTCAGTTTGTTCGTTTTGTCAGCAAAGGTCTCGTTCTTGTCCGGCTTGCCGTCGCCATCCGTATCGCGGAGCAGGGAGATCCGGTCGCCCTTGCCATGGGTCAGCAAGAGGCCTCCATCC
>Ga0233365_1000530_pt1 | contig 17330 bp, 9 predicted proteins | sample ElkDunMinimDraft_27_FD_191535 | JGI IMG/M metagenome (GOLD analysis project Ga0233365, IMG submission 191535) | Fecal eukaryotic communites from dung pellets of Tule Elk in California, USA - Elk Dung C36 | ecosystem: Host-associated > Mammals > Digestive system > Large intestine > Fecal | place...
TGAAGCTCGCGACATGCCCAAACGATCCGGCCCGGCGGCCGTTCCGATCGCGCGCGCCATGGGCCTGTGCGCAGTCCTCGACCACCGACACGCCGCGGCTTGCCGCTGCGGCCATGATGGGCTCGATCTCGGCCAGGCGGCCGTAGAGATGCGTGACGATGACCGCCTTGATCGAAGGATGGGCTTCCAGAATCGCGGCGACCGCCTGCGGATCCATGGTGGCGCAACCCGGAGCGGTATCGACGAACACAGGCTCCGCTCCGCAGGCCAGGATGGCCGACGTGCCGTACATGGCGGCGTTCGCGACCGTCGCCACGAGATCGCCGGGCCCAACGCCCACCGCCTTCAATGCGATTTCCAGGGCGTCGGTCCCGTTGGCGACTCCGACGCAATGCGCCACCCCGCAGTAGTGCGCGAAGCTGTCCTGGAAGGCCTCGACCTCGGGACCCAGAATATAGTGTCCGCTCGCGATGACCTTCTCGGCCGCCGCCTGGATCCGTCCGCTCAACGGCTTGAAATGCCGCGACAGGGAGTTCAGGGGAACGCGGGAAGCGCTGTGCATGGGCCGTTTCATCCGTGGGACGCGCGACATCTTGCCACAAGCCGATTGGCGTCGCGAACCGGCCCCAGCTGGCGCGCCAACATGCGGCGTTCGTAGCGTTTGGCGTCTGGATTGTTTGCCGGTAGCCTAGCCGACAAATCTATGGAATGCCGGATGCGTCCCAGGCGTTGCCACGCCAGCGCGACCGGGCGCGACTCATCCGCATAAAGGCAATCGATGAAAACAGTTGGCAATGCCGAATACAGGATTCTCGGCGCGGAGCCGCACCCGATGCTCGCATTGCTGCTGCTGCTGGGAATATTCACGCTGTTCTACTTCAGCGCGCTCTCCGGCTTCACGCTTTCCATCGACGACGAGATGGGCGCCGTCCGGACCGATCCCGACGTGTGGGCGAGCCAAGGGCGATGGTTGGTGTATCTCCTGGAGCTCGGGGTCATCCCGCAGCCGACCCTGGCGTTTTTCCCGCTGTTCGTTTTTGGCCTGTGTTGCAGTACCGGCTATCTGCTCGTCGCGAGGGCGCACGGCATGGGGCTTGCCGACGGCAGGACATACCTGCTTTTCTTGATCTTCTGTGCGTTCCCGACACTGTTCCACATCATCAATTTCGCCGGGAATCTCGTTGGCCTGGGCGTCGGGATCCTCGCCTGCTGCGCGGCGATCCACCTGTTCGCACGGGACGGATCGCGGGCGATGGATGGACGCCACGCGGGCCACAAGGCCCGGCTTGGTTCCTTCGCACTGCAGGCGGCCCTCGTGGCCATCGCCATCGGGGCCTACCAGAGCATCGTGTTGTTCGCGCTGGCCGGCTACCTGGGGATCACCCTGCACCAGATGGTCGTTCGCCACATGCCATGGCGCGACTGGTTGGCACGCAATGCATGGACGGCCGCAGTGCTGGCGGTGGCCACGGCGCTGAGCGAGGGGGCGGGGTTCTCGCTGCGCCGCATGCTAGGGGTACCACTCGAGTACGTGAGCCGTTTCTTCAGACCGGGACTACTGCTCGAGGATCCCGCCAACGTCGTGCTGAGGACGCTGGAATCCATCGGAGAACTTTACGGTGGCGAAACCAGCGCCTACGGCTACGTGTTCCTGGCGATCCCGGCCGTCATCCTGGCGGGCCTGGCCGGATTGTCGGAACGCGCGACCTCGCAGGGGCCGCGGCGGCTGGCGCTGGCGATCCTCCAGGGAGCCGCAGTTCTGGCCGCACCGTTCCTACTCAACCTGGTGAGCGGCGGCTCCCTGTTGCCTTTGCGCTCCATGCTCGGCGTGCCCATCGCGATCTGGAGCATTGTCCTCCTGGGCGCGCTCAGTCCGCGCAAGCCGATCCGGGTCGTGACGCTCGCGTTGTCGGCAGTGGTCGCGATACAGAGCCTGTACTCGTTTTCCGCGCTGCAGTCGGCCAGGCAGTTGCAGTTTGACCGGGACAAACAACTGGCCGCAGACATCTACTTCCGCGCGGTCCAGAAAATCCCGGACTTCGACCGGTCGCGACGGTATCCGATCGCCGTCTTCGGGTATCCGCCCAGTTCGAACCTCTACCCCATCCCCCGGACGAGCACGTTCGGCGCCTCGTTCTTCGAATGGTCCCATGGCCGCACGTCGCGGTTCGTCGCGCTGCTGCAGACATTGGGCTATCCGGGCTTTTCCGCCGCTCATGAGGGCGACTCCAAGCTCGTGCTCGACATGCTGGCAATGCCGACCTGGCCAAACCCGGAGTCGATACGCTTCACTCGCGGCATCCTGCTGGTCAAGCTGGGCGACACGCCCAACAGCACCTATCAGGCCAGCATGGTGCGGGCCGCCTCCGACGTGCAGGCGGAACCGTTCTGGCGGGTGGATCAAGCCTTCGCCGACCTGGGGGTTAGCCATGCCGTAATGACCCGGGACGCGACGGGGATCGCTTTGTCGGCTGGACGCGATGTGCAGATCGCCTTTGGGACGGGGGCGGGCGAACAGCTTCGATCCTGCCAGGTCCTTCGCGTCAGCGGCGCGGTGCACGCGGAGCAGGCGGACGTTGCGGAACTGTTCTATTTGCCACTGGGCGCCGCGAGGTTCTCCGGTCTCCACAGCGCGCGGGCCGCGGTGGGTCCGGAAAACGCGACGGGCCGGGTCGATTTCATCATCACGAGCGCCCAAGGCTTCGAGGACAGATTGCGCTTCGACCCGGTGAAGGGAGAGCAGGCCAGCCGTGTGTCCGACCTGGCAGTGAGTTGCGTCGTACCGAAGTAAATGCGGGCGACGTCCTTCCGCTTTCAGTAGCGGTCTGATCTGGAGTCCGGGTTCACTGTAGCCGACTCGGCCAGCTGTTTGGCATAAGCCGCTGGCGTCAGGTGACCTGCCCCCACTGGCCGTACTGACCTCCTCCCTGTAATTCGGACCAGCCAGAAGTAGAGGATTCGGCGACACTCCGCCCCAAGGAGGGCCCGTCGCCATGAAGAAGTCGAAGTTCACCGAAGAGCAGATCGCATTCGCCCTGAAGCAGGCCGAGAGCGGCACGACCGTGGAAGAGATCTGCCGCAAGATGGGCATCAGCCAGGCCACGTTCTACGCGTGGCGTAAGAAGTTCGGCGGGCTTGGCGTAGCCGAATTGCGTCGCCTGCGTCAGCTCGAGGAAGAGAATCGAAGGCTCAAGCAGCTGGTCGCGGATCTGAGCCTGGACAAGGTCATGCTGCAGGACGTCTTGTCAAAAAAGCTCTAAGGCCCACGCAGCGCAAGACGCTCGTGGGCCATTTAATCGACCGTTACCGCATCGGCGTGCGCCGAGCTTGCGCGGTGGTCAAGCAGAGCCGCTCGGCGTGGTACTACCAGCCCCGGGAGAACGATGACGCCCCGCTGCTTCGTAGGATCGAGGAGATCGCCGCTGTGCGGGTCCGCTATGGCTTCTGGAGGATCTTCGTGCTGTTGCGTCGGGAAGGCTGGAAGGTCAACCACAAGCGTGTATACCGGTTGTACTGCCAGGCCGGGCTCAACCTGCGGCGCAAGCGGCCACGGCGCCGCAAGGCTGCGGCACATCGTCTTGAGCGGACCGTGCTGACGGCTCCCAACCAGGTCTGGAGCATGGACTTTGTCGCTGACGCCTTGTTCGACGGGCGTCGCTTCCGGGCCCTGACGGTCGTGGACAATTTCACGAAGGAGAGTCTGGCCATCGAAGTCGACCAGCAACTCAAGGGCGAGGACGTGGTGGCGGTGATGGAGCGGCTACGCCACCAGCGTGACCTGCCGCAGCGCATCCAGACCGACAACGGCAGCGAGTTCATCTCGATCGTGATGGATCGCTGGGCTTACGACCACGGCGTGACCATGGACTACTCCCGTCCCGGCAAGCCCACCGACAATCCGTTCATCGAATCATTCAACGGCAGCTTCAGAGACGAGTGCCTCAACACCCACTGGTTTCTGTCGCTGGGCGACGCTCGCCAGAAGATCGAAAGCTGGAGGGTCGATTACAATCATTTCCGGACCCACTCGTCGATCGGAGATGTCCCGCCGGCAGAGTTCGCGGCTACTTTCATTCCCCAACCCAAGGCCGAATTTTCCAGTTCCGGCCGGGCCTAACGCGGGGAGGAGGTCAGGTTGACGGACTTTACAGCTTCACGTGGTATGGCTCAGTGGGGGCAGGTCAGTGGTAGGAGAGAGGCACGAAATCCGTCTTAGTGAGCAGCTTGGAACGACAGACGCCGATAGGAAGCGGACGGCGGGCCCTCTACCCTACGTGCCGACTTCGAACAACGGCCCGAACGCAAAACGCTGGGCTAAAGAAAGTTCATAAGGATAGCCGGGCTGCGGCCACCTGTCCGATCACAAGGTTTCAATCATGGCCGCGAACTCCTCCTGCACCTTTCGCAAAGACGAGCGAGCCTTGACCTCCTCCATGATCTCCAAGCCATACGCCCACTCTCTCCCGCCAAACAGCCCCTTCGCGCGGCGCAGCTGCTCCAGAATGCCAAGCTCATCCACATCGTCGGCAACCAGAAACGGGTAATCGTTTCCAAGATAGTATCTGGCGTCACCTGCGCCCTTCTGAATCAGCATATTCGCCCCGCAGTGCGCCGCAACGAATCCCTTAAGAAATGGCTTCGCACCATCGATGCGCCGCGATCGCCGGACCGCGTAGTGGAAATTGAACTGACGAAGCTGACCCATCCAATCCAATGTCTGCCTGCTGGTATCCACCAGATTAAAGCTCACAAGCTCTTCGATCGCCCTCGTGGCAATTGTGTTGACCAACTCCCCGAAATAGCCTGCGGAGAAACGGTCCATCGCACACTTGGACTGTGCTCCGATTCGGGTATCGACGTGATGTGTTACATGCGCGATCGCTTTATGTCCGTACCTGGAAAGGTAGTCCTTGTAGCCCGTCAAGGACGAGGCCATGATCACATCAATCTCATCGAGCAGTTCTGCATTGACGGGATCGTCGACAAAATCCGCCACTACCACATTGGCCCTCGACAGGGTACGTATGACTTCTGGATCGTGGGCCTTCATGAATCCCTTGGAGAGGATCACGATAGAGTCGCGGATATCCAGAGAATCTGTGTAACAAATGTCGCGATCCCCCTCATACAGACTCCGAACCACATCGGAGAGCTGCTGTGACCGCAGGATCGTCGAGCCGGTGTTCTGATACTGCGCTGCGTACAGAAATGCGATGCTCCTCTTTCCGACCGGCTTGCACCCGCGAGTGCCGGCGGGACCAGAACCGCCCCGATGATTCCTGTGAGGAATCTTCTCGAAATAGACGTTCGCCCGGGACGTCCCCAAAGTGCTGGACAGGACCTTTGGCCTGCGATCCTCCCGCCACGCAAGGTACGCCAGACTCAGCTGGTCGCGGGAGCTGTAGTTCAGGATCTCCGCCCACCATAGCTCCATGAACCGCACCACAGGTTCGGCGCCATGGCGCCGCCATATGAATGACGCTTCGTACAGCCCCGTATGCCTGGGAAGTCCACTACGATGGTAAGACTCGACCTGGCTAATGATCGCAGCCGGCTCATGGCGGCGATGACTGATAATTGCGCATGCCTCCAGATAGACGTCATCCCGGAACGGGTGGCGCCACATCACGAAATCGCCCGCATTCAGGCAGGTATCGATTAACTCTCCAATTCTGCCAATTAGAATTGTATTGGCATCCACGAACATCGAATAATCATAGTCCTGCAGATAGCGGTGCGGCAGGATCTTGAATATCTTGGCCTTGAGATTCTCGCTGCCCATCCCCGGATCGACGACGACTTGCCGCCAGCCGCGCGCCTCCCTTTTCCTATCCGTGAAGCAGATGTAGTCCACTCCTGGCACAGGATCGATGACGGGCAGCAGGTCATCTATCCCACCGAACAGCGTCGTATAGACACAGACGCGGGAGCTCGGCCTACCTAACCCGGCAGCACGGCAGCCGCGAATGTGTCCGTGCACCTCGTCCTCGTACGGACAAGCATCAACCCTAACCACGCCGTCAAAAACTAGAGCGGATCGGCCGCACCTAGCGCCGCCGCCCGCCCTCGCGCCATGCCAGTAGTCTAACCACTCCGTCCGCGCACGCCGCCAGTCGTACCTGAGCAAACTGCGCGTCCCCATGGCCTCACGCAGGGCACTGGTATACCCAAACCTCGCTTTGAAGTACGTCGCCAAGTAGTCAATCAAGACGTAGTCGCCATGAGCACTACTTCGATTCATCAACTCGTGGCATGAAAGCTCCTCCCGCAGAAGGTTCTTAAGATAGAACTCAAGGGCGGACTCCTTGAATCCGACGATGCTCTGCCCCCACATGCTCGGAATGCTCGCAGGGTCAAAGTTCGCGCTGGTCGACCTGTTCAGATGTCGTCCCACCAACGCATAGTGCTCAGCACCGGAAAGGCCAAGCTCATTAGCATCCGGATACTCGCTCTCGTACCATTTTTCGGAGAAAAAGCCTAACCGCTTAGCCAAACACAACCAGTCGCTCGGCGCAGGATTGGTCACCACGCCCTCACGGCAACCGTATCTGACGAAATGATAGAGGGAGCAAATTCCGGCCTTCTCGACATCCTTCCGAGCGAGCAGGTAGAAATTCGTACAGAATACCTCGCTCGGGTTGAGGCCCAGGATGTCACCGTACAGAATATAGTGAACAAGAGGATCCATCCCGCTCACTTGCATATCTGGATAACGCGCGGCGTAGTAATCGCTATCGAAGCAGGCTGACCCGACGATCGCCCGGTAACATTTCTCCATATCCTTGTGCCGAAGCAGCACTTCTTGACTATCGCGCCACTGGGTGATGTGGTGACTTGCGGCCGCATGTTTGCCCAACGGTATTATCTGGTAATCCCGCTGCTTGGCGGACATCCTCTCTATTACGTACATGTTCGCCTTCGCGGCAGCGTTCAAGGCACCGAACACCCGCTCTAATGCGTGCGCGACAGTTCCATCACCTCCCGTGCGCACTGAGGCGCTATCCTTTGAGCCACACTTCATGATTCCGTCAAGGTTTTCTATGAGCGGACTGAGAAGCCGACCGGATATCCAGAACATTGTGCCGGCCAAGAACGACCAGTCTTCAAGCCCAACGTCTAAGCTTCGAAGTATGTCCTCAACTACGGCGCCATTACCGTACATTAGCGCTCTTGCTGACCGGACTTGGAATCCTGCCCCGACCATTCCAGCATTCTGGTCCGCATTGAAAACGTCAGTTACAGAATTGATGATTCCGAGTGAGCCGCAGAGCGCCTCTAGCATCATCCTTCCATGAAAGGTGCTGCGCTCGGACTTCCGGTTCTTTGTATGCAACTTCAGGATTGCGGTATACCGGTCAAGCCGCTCAGCGCGACACGCCTTGAGAAAGGGCAAGACGTCCATGCCGGCATCTTCAATCACCAAGATTGTCGAGGCTTGCAGTTCTCCACGAACGGAAGCCCTGACCTCGTCCTCGATCTCTGGCCTGCACGTAATGTAGACATCGACCCGCTCACTGAACCTGCCTATGCATTCCTGGATATCCCTCCAAACATCCAGGTAGTACACATGCACACACACGGCGAATCTTGCACTTTTCATCGCTTGTCCTGCCAAATGGCAACAATTTAGTTCCGGCTAGAAAATGGCGGCTGACGAAGCCGTTTTCGCGCCCTAGGCGCTATAGGCGGCGCCGAGCATCTGGGAACCGCCCATCAACTGCTGCCGCCCTCTTGAACACCGACGCATGCGAGCATCAGTATGCGTGATCGGGACTGCGAACATGCATTCTGAATAGGCAGCGCCCGATCTCAGATCGATTAGGTGGAAGGCTTCGGCAATCGCCCCTCGGCTCGACCGTACTGAATGAAGTGCAGCAACGGATTCAGCCCTGACATCGCAACATCAGGGTAGCTCTGGAGGTAGTATCTCGTGTCGAACTCAGGCGAAGGGTTCCGACCTTCTGCGGCCCCAACCACCAGATAATGGGCTTCCGGCGGGAGCCCGACGTCAGAAACATCCTTGCATTGCTGTGCGTACCAGGCGGCGTCGAACCAGTCGCTTTCTCTCAACAACCGAAAGCTTGAACCCACTTCTCCGGGGTGGACCTGCCCGCGTGCCCACGCTCGCGCATTGCGTACTGGCGCAAGAATCCTCCAACCCATACTGGCTTGAATCTGCGCAAGCCTGTTGTCCAGACGCGCCAGTTCCTCAGCATACAACTCGTTGGACCGGCGCAGGAGTTCGAGCCGGACTTCCAGAACCTGCGCTTCTTCCAGAAGCAGCCCCCGCGCCTGAGTATGTTCGTTCGCTATCGCGACGAGCTTGGCATCCGCTTCATCATTCGCAGCCTGCAACCGCTGTTCAGCGCCCTTTGCCTCCAAATAAAGTCTTGTCAGCTGCGCAACCTCCTTGAAGCGGTCGTTCACTTGCTTACGCGCCAGTTGCAGTTGCGTCTCAGCGGAAGCACGAGCCACCTCTGCATCCCGAAGCGCGGCAGACTGGGTCTTCAAACTTCCCTCCGCCTCTGCCAGTGCCACGCGCAACCCAGCAATCTCGGCCTCGAACGCTCCGCGCTGCTCCGTGAGCAGTGCCAGTTCGCTCCTTGCGTGCTGCAACTCGGTCGTGATCTCGCCGATGCGCTGCGCATGTTGGCCGACACTGACTTCAAGCTTGGCAGCCCTATCCGCCTCGCGACTGACCTGCGTCGAAAGTTCAGCACTGAATCGCCGCGAGATCTGCTCCTGCTCCTTTAGAACGATGCCGTAAATCGACGAAGTTCTGTCAAACTCGGCCTTGATGGCATCCAGCTTCCGCATCTCACCCTCAGCCTCGGGCCCGGAAACGAACTTCAGCAGACTGTGGTACGCAGAGGATACCCAGCCACGAAGTTCATCTTCCGATGAAGCCTGGGGAACAGGGGAATCATGGTGACGCAAATCGCCACTCAGGAACTCGCCAACGTCCAGCTCGGTAGACGGCGACCATTTGGGCCAGCTGACGCCGAGGCAGCCGCCGAGGCGCGTCATCTCTGCCTTCCAATCGGCGACCAATCCTTCGTAGGTTGTGAACGCCCGATCTAGTCCGCGAGTGGTGTACTCCGCGTCAAGCACGTGGCGAAGCCACAGCAGTAGCGCACGGTTTACACCAAGATTATCTCTCGAATGCAGTGAAGACGCGACATCCAGCGGATTCCGAACCGGAATGATAACTTTTGGCTTGATTCCTTCTTCATCGAGGACCTGCTTCCACAGCGGGAAAAACCTGCATATGCGTGGGTCCTTCACCAGAATGAAATGGCTGTTGCCATATTCTTCGCGGATCGCAGTCGACAGCCTCTCGGCAAAGTCGGCAGCAACAGGGGACGCCAGCCAGCTGGGATTGAACCGCCCCCAATCGTCCCACCTCGTCCCGGCTGAGCTGAGTATCTGATCGTGTAACTTCATTAATGGCCGGGACTCCCAGTAGCCCCGAGCATTGTTCTGGTCGGCGCTCATCAACGTCCTGGGGGGCGCCGCGCCGAGCCTAGCAAGCGTTCCAGCCAACGCGGACGTACCGGAGCGGTGCATCCCCAGCACCATGATGGCATGCTTGGGGCTACGCTGAACTCTGGCCTCTTTATTCTGCGCAGTCATGCGCGAATCCTCATTGCACGGTTAATTGTTTGAAGTTCCGGTCGCCCAAAAAGGAGACCGAAGACGCTTGCCGCCCCCGCTGGCTTCTACCAGGCAAGGCGGGGCGCCCGCCCATCGGCCCCTACCAACATCGAGCACGTTGACGGGATGATAGTACTGCCAGGACGCTCTGCATCATCCTTACGACAGATTCATCAGACTTACTCCACGCGAATGGACTGCTTTATCTCCGTTGTAGATATATCAGCAGTACGTGGCAAGTAGACCACTTCACACAGGTCGGAAAGGGAGTCAAACCTACCCGCCCAATCGCCCCCCATTACGAACAAGCTCGCTTGATAACGGAGAATGTCAGCACGCTTCTGATCCCAGCTCACCTCCGGAAAGACCCCATCCACATAGCGGATAGCTTCCAGTACCGCCTTTCGGTTCTGGTAGCTGAGCACAGCGGACTTGTGCTTTCCTGCATTGAACTCGTCGGTGGACAGGCCGACCAACAACCTGTCCCCCAAGGCTCTCGCCCTGCGTAAGAGGTTGATGTGGCCGTAGTGAAGGATGTCAAACGTGCCGTATGTAATCACAGTTTTCACGGTACTTGGCCCCTCATCAACGCGCCTCGTTAAGGCGCCTGACGTTCCATACGACGCGCCATGCGTTATAGCTGTCGTCGTGCTCAAAGAAGAAGCGTTTTCGCCATGTTTGAACCGCAGGCGTCATGTCGGCTCTCAATGATCGATCCAGAGCGACCTTCATCGACGCGAAATCCCTGCAGACCGGGCCCGGGAACACGTGGTCCAGGTCGTAGAACAGGCCGCGCTCCGTACCCGCGTAGTGCTCGAAGTCGTAGGCGAAGCTGATCGCCGGACGGCCTGTCAGCATGAAGTCGATCGCGCAACTGGAATAGTCGGTGACCAGGGCCGCCGACTGCCGGTACAGCACCTCGATGTTCGGATAACGGGCCGCAGACAGATCCAGCGCACCAAGGGGGGCCAACTGGGCGTAGTACGCATGCGCGCGGTCGGCCATGTGCTCGCGCACCCCCAGCACCGCATTGTTCGCCTGCAGCCAGCCGCGCAGCCAGTCGAGCTCGTCGTCCGAGAACCGGTAATACCCGTCCGCCTGCGCGTTCTTGAACGTCGGCGCGAACAGGACCAGCTTCCGGCCGGCACGCTCCGCTTCCAGTCGCCGCCCTTCCTCAAGAAAGTCCGACGGAAGGCGCGACTCGGGACAGACGATGAAATCGTTGCGCGGCAGGCCGGTGATCCACACGTCCCGGTACGGCAGCGGATAGAACGCAGCCGCCATCGCCAGCGCGTCCACCTTGGACGAACTGATCACCGCGCGGCAGTCGCGGTTCTCGCGATACACCCAGTCCAGCTTCTGCTCCATGTCCAGTGAGGCAGGACCGAAGCGCTTGAGCGGGATGCCGTGCCACAGGTTGATGAAGTTGTGCAGCTTCGCCGAAATCGGATACTTGGCGTTGATCCGCGGCGAGTGCTTGACGAAGATCTGCTTCGCCCGTAGCAGGTGGTATTGCCCTTCCGGGCTGTCCAGCGGGCACACCACCATGTTCTCCCCGTCCAGCGGCACCCGGCGCCCGCGCGTGAGCACGATCTTCCTGATCGACGGGTCGTCCCGCACCTGTTCGAACACCGCCCGCTCGTTGCCCGTCAGCAGGTGGTCGTAGGCGCACACCGGGAAGGCCCACCAGTGGTCGAACTTGGGCGTGCGCTGGTCCTCGCGCGCCATCTCCTCGCCGGTCAGCAGCTTCGGCGCCAGCGGCCTGCCGTCGCCCGCGATCCGTACCGAGAAACTCCGCTGCAGCTTGTCGTCGTCCGCCACCCGCAGCAGGTTGCGCTCCATCTCCTCCACCGGCGCATCGGCAACGATCGCCTGCAGACGCGACTTCCAGTCCGATACGTCCGCAGCCGCCAGCGGGTTGTCGCTCAGGAGCAGCCGCTTGAGCAGCGGGAATCCCCGCTCCAGCAATGCAAACGCCTCTTCCGTGTACGCGGGATGATAGGGATGCAGGTGGTCGACGAACGTCGCCAGTCTCAGACCGGACGCGAGCAGGTAGCGGCTCAGCCCGATCTCGTACTTGAGAATGATCCTGGACTTGTCGGGTTCGGCCGACACGCTCTCGAGCAGCCTGCGGAAACCCGGGTCGGACACGACCGACCTCCTGTATGCCACTAGATAGGAACTGACGTGCAGGTGGTTGACGTGCCGGGATTCGGGCGACGCGTCCGGCAGCGTATCGACCAGGTCCGCGACCGTCGGCAGCGGCGCGGGGCCCAGGAAGTCCCGCTTGGTCGCCTGCAATCCCCACCAGTCGCACGGGGTTGCGTCCATCTTCGCGAACACCTGGCCCAGCGGCCGCACCAGGTAGCAGCTGTCGTTCACCAGCAGCAGTTCGTCGTACGCCGAGATCGCCTCCCAGCCGACATGCGTCGTCGCCAGCCGCGACCACGAACCGAAATCGTAGGTGCCGTGGCGCTCCGCCCATGCGCCCTTCACGAAGGGAGCCAGACGCTCCAGTTCCTCCGGCGCCATCCAGCAGTCGGCCAGGTAGTACACGTCCGCATGCCGCGACAGTTCGCGCACATACCGCACGACGTAGTCGTCCACGCGCCCGTCCGCGTCGTACCCAGCGAACAGGCAGACGCGACGGGGACCGGCGCCGCCGGCGATCCGCACGCCAGGCCGCGGCCGCTGCAGGTCGGATACGGGGTGCAAGCCCAGCGCCCCGCCAACAAGCGCATGGTGCAGCAGTGGATTCACCAGGTCGCCTGCGTGCGGCAGATGCATGGTCAGGTACCACCAGACATCGAACCCCGCGCCCGGGTTGCGGAACTCCCTCCACCCGTAGCGGGCGAAGTGCGCGGCCGGATCGACCCCGGAGCGCGCCACGTCCGGGTTGTGGCGAAGATAGAAGTCCGCATCGAACAACGGCGAGGACTTGACTATCTCCACCACACTCTGAGCCAACCCGGGATCGGCGCCAGCCAGCAGTGCATCGGAACGCGCGTCGAGCCCGCGCCCGGCCGGCAGCCCATGCTCCAGGAAATGCTCCACGACATCCAAAAGCGACGAGCCTGCCCCGATCTCGCGCGCATACCAGTCAGGGTCGAGCAGGCCCTCGACCAGCATCCGGACTGTCGACGCACCCGCGCCTGCTTGCGACGACGCACTCATGCGCGCGCCAGCCGTGGCGTGCTATCCGAAGCCAGTGCCCGGACGCGATGCGCGACGCGCCGGGCACTGCCGTCATCGTCGTAGTCGAAGAAGGTCCGGTGCCGGAGCCCGGCCTCCACAGGGTCGCGCGCGCCCTCGAAGCCACCGGAAAGGGCGACGGAAAGCGAAGCGAAATCCCTGCACACCGGCCCCGGGAAGACATGGTCCAGGTCGTAGAACAGGCCGCGCTCGGTGCCGGCGTAGTGCTCGAAGTCGTAGGCGAAACTGATCACCGGGCGGCCCGTGAGCGAGAAGTCGATCGCGCAGCTCGAATAGTCCGTCAGCAGCATCGATGCCTGCCGGTACAGCACCTCGATGTTCGGATATCGCTTGGCCGACAGGTCAAGCGCGCCCAGAAGCGCCAGCTGCGCGTGGTAGGAATGCGCGCGGTCGGCCATGTGCTCGCGGACGCCCAGCACCGCATCGTTCGCTGCCATCCAGTTGCGCAGCCAGTCGAGTTCTTCCTCCGAGAACCGGTAATACCCGTCCGCCTGCGCGTTCTTGAACGTCGGCGCGAACAGGACCAGCTTCCGGCCGGCACGCTCCGCTTCCAGTCGCCGCCCTTCCTCAAGAAAGTCCGACGGAAGACGCGACTCGGGACAGACGATGAAATCGTTGCGCGGCAGGCCGGTGATCCACACCTCCCGGTACGGCAGCGGATAGAACGCAGCCGCCATCGCCAGCGCGTCGACCTTCGACGAGCTGATCACCGCGCGGCAGTCGCGGTTCTCGCGATACACCCAGTCCAGCTTCTGCTCCATGTCCAGCGAGGCAGGACCGAAGCGCTTGAGGGGGATCCCGTGCCACAGGTTGATGAAGTTGTGCAGCTTCGCCGAAATCGGGTACTTGGCGTTGATCCGCGGCGAGTGCTTGACGAAGATCTGCTTCGCCCGTAGCAGGTGGTATTGCCCTTCCGGGCTGTCCAGCGGGCACACCACCACGTTCTCCCCGTCCAGCGACACCCGGCGCCCGCGCGTGAGCACGATCTTCCTGATCGACGGGTCGTCCCGCACCTGTTCGAACACCGCCCGCTCGTTGCCCGTCAGCAGGTGGTCGTAGGCGCACACCGGGAAGGCCCACCAGTGATCGAACTTGGGCGTGCGCTGGTCCTCGCGCGCCATCTCCTCGCCGGTCAGCAGCTTCGTCGCCAGCGGCCTGCCGTCGCCCGCGATCCGTACCGAGAAACTCCGTTGCAGCTTGTCGTCGTCCGCCACCCGCAGCAGGTTGCGCTCCATCTCGTCCACCGGCGCATCGGCAACGATCGCCTGAACACGAGACTTCCAGTCCGACAGATCCACCGCCAGATAATGATTATCGGACAGCAGATAGCGCTTGAAGACCGGAAACCCATGTTCGAGCAGGGTGAAGTGCGTGTCCGAGAAGATGGGGTGGAACGGGTAGAGCCAGTCGATGTAGGTTGCCGGCAAGAATCCACGCGACAGCAACAGGCGCGTCATCCCGATCTCGTATTTCTGGATGATCAGTTTCTTGCCACGCTGCTGCACCACCCGCGACAACAACTTGCGGAAAACCGGGTCCGACGCGACAGGCCTGCGGAAGGCGAGGAAGTACGACCCGACGAGGAAGTCGTAGGTGTAGTCCGACTCGTAGCATGGCAGCCTGTCCCGCAACACCTCTCCCATCGGGATACGGTGCGGGAAGCGGTTGCTGGGGATGCCTCTGGTCGCGGCTATCCCCTTGGTGGCCTGAAGTCCCCACCAGTCGCACGGGGTTGCGTCCATCTTCGCGAACACCTGGTCCAGCGGCCGCACCAGGTAGCAGCTGTCGTTCACCAGCAGCAGTTCGTCGTAAGCCGAGATCGCCTCCCAGCCGACATGGGTCGTCGCCAGCCGCGACCAGGAACCGAAATCGTAGGTGCCATGGCGCTCAGCCCACGCCCCCTTCACGAAGGGGGCCAGACGCTCCAGCTCACCCGGCGCCATCCAGCAGTCGGCCAGGTAGTACACGTCCGCGTGCCGCGACAGTTCGCGCACATAACGCACCACGTAGTCGTCCACGCGCCCGTCCGCGTCGTACCCCGCGAACAGGCAGACGCGGCGCGGCGCCGGGAGAGGCGTTGCGGTCGCCATCGCGGGGATCGTTCCCGGCTTGGCAGCCAACCCCATCGCTGAGCCGACGATCAGGTAGTGGACCAGCGGGTTGATCCACTCGCTCGCCGGGTCGAGGTGGCTGGCCCAGTACCACCAGACGTCGAAACCCGGCGATGGATTGCGCAACTCCTTCCATCCATGGCGGCAGAAGTGCGCGAGCGGGTCGAGACCATTCGCTGCCACGTCATGGTTGTGTGCCAGGTAATACCCGGCGTCGAAGGCTCCCGAGGCCGCGATCAGGGCCATGTCGAACTCGGCCGGCACCACATCGGCATCGGCCAGCGCAGCCTGTTCGACCGGGGAGGCCGTACAGGACTGCGCGGCCTGCCAGACCCCGTTCGGAGCGTGCCCAGCGGCGCGCCCCAGTTCGAGGTAGTGCTCCAACGCTCCGGCCGGCCATGACCCGGCCTCCGGGACCCGCCCGGCGTACCAGGCTGCATCGAACGCGCCACTGGTGCCGAGGTAATCCCGGATCGAGTGCAGCGGGGCGCCAGCGATGCTGCTCATCCCGCGGCCTGCCCTCCGCCTGGAGGACTGCGTGTAGGACCGGCGTATACCGGCTGCGTCGCCAACCGCCCCTCGACGAGCCCGGTCTGCAGGAAGTGCACAAGCGGGTTGAGCTCGCTCTGGAGCACGTCGGGGTAGCGCGCGAGATAGAACGCCGAATCGAACCTAGGCCCGGCCGCCCGTCCCTCGCGCCCGCCGTGATAGAGATAGTGCACCGCGGGGCGCTCGCCGGCTTCGGCCACGTCGGGGTAGGAAGCGACGTACCAGGCGGCATCGAAGTATCCCGACTCCTCGATCATGGCGACATGGGGATCGCCAGCGCCGGTCCGGCGCAGCATTGGCGCCAACAGCACGCGCGCGAGCCGGCCGCGCCACCCGCCAACGCCGAGCACGTCCACGCGGGTGTGCGCCAGATGCCGGGCAAGCAGCCCCGCCAGGCGGATGCGTTCGGCATCGACGCCTTCCAGTACCGCGAGGCGTTCTTCCAGCGTCTCCTGGCGCAGGCGCGCATCGGCAAGTTCCCGCCGGCACAGGGCCAGTTCATCGCGTAGGACGCCCAAGCTGGCTTCGGTATGGCCAGCGCTGGCGCCGGCTGCATTGTGGTTCACGGCTACTCGCTCCTCATCGCTGCCCAAGCCCTGGCGGCTTGGACTCAGGTCCCGTGGCCGACATGCCGGCCCGCGTCCGGCTGGTCCGCAGCATCTGGCGAACCCGGCTCGTGAGCCTGAGGCGGCGGCCCGTTCTGGATGTCACTGCGAAATCCGGGCCAATGTCCGACATCCGCTCCAGGCCAGGGACGTCCAGGACGAAAGCATAGCCGGCCTGCGCATGGGACAGTTGCAGATGGCGCTGCACGTCCGGACGGGCTTGCACCTCGAACGATGGCACGTGGTAGTCCCGGCCGTTGACGCGCACGGACAGGATCTCCGGCGGACGCCCCTGCGCATCGACCGCCCAGCCCCGCAATCGCAGCTTTCCATCGGCGACGCCGACGTCGTCCACGAATCCCCGCTCGCCATCTGTTTCGTCGTCGTCCGGCTCGTTGCCGCGCAACGAAGCGCAGAACAGGTCGGCTTGTTCCGCAAGGGCGGCCGCAGACATGGGTGCTGGTCCGACCCGCTCCCAGCCAAGGACCACGGGCAGATAACCGCACTGGCTCAGCCGCTCGGCGACCAGCGGCTGGTGCTCGGCGGGAACGAACATGTCCAGCGCGAAGTCGCAGGGACCGGCCATACGCACCCAGGCGTCGACGAGGTCCCCGCCATGGCCCCGTTCGAAGACGCGCGCGATGACCTGGTCGAGGCGGAACGGCGAATAGTCGTCGGCGATCGTATCGCGCAGCGCGGTCGAGACCTCCAGCTGGCCCTTGGCAATCGCGGCGATGGACTGGTCGCCGGACACGACGCGCACGCCGGCCGCGTCGAACAGGCGGGACGCGATGCTGCTCTTGCCGTAACCAGGTGGCTGCATGAGCAGGTAGGCCAGCGGACGCCGCCGGGAAATGTGCACCACGTGGCGGGCGACCGGATCGCCAGCCTGGTCCACGCTGGGGCCCATCCACTTCCACGCGTAGTCTGCGAGGAGTTCGCGCAACTTCGGCATGGTCGGGAACAGGCGCGTATCGATGCCACGATCCACGGCCACCCAATCGCTGGCCGGGCCGGAGACGATCCCGAGCTCGAGCACCAGCACCCCGTCGGGGCTCAGGCGCTCGACGAGCCGCCGGATAAGCGCCGGCTGGTCGTCGGCGTAGTGCAGCGCCGATGCGAGCAGGATGACGTCGAACTGCCCCTCCGGGAGGTGGTCCCAGTCCTGCTGCAGAAACTCGCAGGCAGGGAAGCGCGC
>Ga0233365_1000531_pt1 | contig 17314 bp, 13 predicted proteins | sample ElkDunMinimDraft_27_FD_191535 | JGI IMG/M metagenome (GOLD analysis project Ga0233365, IMG submission 191535) | Fecal eukaryotic communites from dung pellets of Tule Elk in California, USA - Elk Dung C36 | ecosystem: Host-associated > Mammals > Digestive system > Large intestine > Fecal | place...
GGGAATGCCGATCCTGAGCTCTCGCGAACCACAGTGCCGCAGCTTTCTGGCCGTCCCGGTGGTGTCGTTGGCGGGCCGAGGTGGCGACGGTGTCGACCCGGCCGCCTCACCGTCGGGGCTGCTGGGGGTGCTCGCCGTCTACGACCGCCCCGGCGACGACCAGTTCGACGACACCGACCTGACGACGTTGCGCACCTTCGCCGGGCAGGCCGCCGTCGCCGTGGGCAACGTCCTGTCGCACCGGGAGGCGCAGCGGCTGTCGCTGACCGACCCGTTGACAGGATTGTGGAATTACCGATATCTGCAAGTCTCGCTGGCGCGGGAGGTGGAACGGGCCGGCCGGTTCCACCGACGCGCGGCGGTGATCGTCATAGACCTCGACAAGTTCAAGGTCGTCAACGACACCTTCGGCCACCTCGCCGGTGACACCGTGCTGGCGGAGGTGGCCCGACGCATCAGCAACGAGATCCGGGACGTCGACCTGGCGTTTCGATACGGTGGCGAAGAGTTCGTGGTGCTGCTTCCCGAAGCCGAGGTCTCCGGCGCCGAACGCGTCGCCGAACGGCTGTGGCAGGCGGTGCGATCCGAACCGGTCAGTGTGGAATCGGCTGCCGGGCAACCGGAGCGGATCATCGACGTCACCGTCTCATTGGGAGTGGCCGTGTTCCCTGATCACGGGGATGATGGACCTCAAGTGTTGTCGGCCGCGGACGAGGCGTTGTACGCGGCCAAAGCCGGGGGCCGCGACACCTGGCGGGTGGCCGGTAGATAGCGCCGTGGGCGGTTAGTCTCGATCCATGTCAGCTGCCGACACCACCTTTCGCATCAAGGCGGTCATTCCCGCCGCCGGAATCGCCACCCGGTTCCTCCCCGCGACCAAAGCCGTCCCCAAAGAACTCTTTCCGGTGATCGATCGTCCCGTTCTCCAGTATGTGGTCGAAGAGGCCGCCGCCGCCGATATCCGCGACATTCTGCTGGTCACCGGACGCGGCAAGACATCCATGGTCGACCACTTCGACCGGCGCCCCGATCTGGAACAGCGGCTCATCGATCGCGGTGACACCGCTCGACTGTCGGCCATCATGGAGCCGGCCGACCTGGCCGAGATCTACACCTGTCGACAGGCCGAACCGCTGGGGCTTGGACACGCGGTCTCCTATGCGGAGTCCCATGTCGGGGGTGAACCGTTCGCGGTGTTGCTGGCGGATGAGTTCACCGCCCCCGAAGACGGCCTGCTGGCGCGCATGATCGCACTTCAGGCTCAGACCGGCGGCATTGTGCTGGCTCTGTTGGAGGTGCCGCGCGACCAGGTGAACCGGTACGGAGTTGCGGCCATCGAGCACACCGACGAGCCTGACGTGGTTAAGGTGACGAAGTTGATCGAGAAACCCGAGATCAACGACGCGCCCAGCAACCTCATTCTCATCGGCCGATACATCCTTCCATCGGCTATCTTCGATGCCATTCGGGTCACCGAGCCCGGAAAAGGAGGCGAAATCCAGCTCACCGACGCGATGGCCGGCCTCTTGGCCAACGGCACCCCGGTTCACGGAATCGTCTTTCGTGGCACCCGACACGACACCGGCGAGCCCGGTGGCTATCTACGCACCATCATCGAACTGGCCATGCGGCGCGACGATCTGGCGTCGTTCAAGGATTGGCTGACGGCATTTGTGGCAGAACGAAACGAGAGTCAGGTGTAAAACAACCCGCTCGCGAAACGGAAACAACGGGGGATGAACAGTGGACAACAACGACGATCCGGTCGCGGTGGCGGAATTCTTGCGGGGGGCGATGGCCAAGGTTCGGCCACTACCGACCATTGACCTGGATTTGACCCAAGCCTGTGGCTGCGTCCTGGGCGCCGACGTGCCGGCGCCCGGGCCGCTCCCGGCGTTCGACCATGCCACTGTGGATGGGTATGCCGTGCGGCTGGAGGACGTCTCCGGCGCCACTGCGGAGCGTCCGGTCAACCTGAAGGTGCTCGGCGACGTGTCGGCCGCCAGCTGGCGGCCGGTGAGGCTGGTGGCGGGCACCTGCTTCGCCGTCGCCGCCGGTGCGGCTCTGCCGTCGGGCACCGACGCGGTCATACCGCTCAACTGGACCGACGAGGGCATGGCGGCCGTGCAGGTGATCCAGGCACCGAAACGGGGACACGGCCTCAAGCGGACCGGCAGCGAACGCGCCGCCGGAGAGGTGTTGGCGCACACCGGTAGACAGGTGACACCGCAACTGGTCGCGTTGCTGGCCGCCGCCGGAGTCGGAGACATCATCGTGCGGCCGACACCGCGCGTCGTGGTCATCGCCACCGGAGACGAACTGATGGACACCGGTCGCATCAGTCAGCCGGGCCAGTTGGTCGATGTGAACTCGCACGCGCTGACCGCCGCCGCGTCGGAGGCAGGGGCTCACGCCTACCGGGTCGGGATCTGTGACGACGAGCCCGAAGCGCTGCGTGCCGTCCTCGACGACCAGACGCTGCGCGCCGATCTGATCATCACCACCGGTGGCACGGGTACCGGTCCCGGCGACATGGTGCGGCGGACCTTCGGACGTGACCGCACCGTGAAGTTCTCACCGGTCTCGGTGTATCCGTGCAACACGATCGGGTTCGGGACCGTCGGACCCGAGGAGGTGCCGATCGCGTGTCTTCCGGGTGATCCGGGTGCGGCGATGATCGCCTTCGAGGTACTGGCCCGGCCCATCATCCTTCGGCTGGCCGGGGCCGAGCCGGTGTTTCGCCCCAGTGTGCGCGCCAACCTGATCGAATCGGTCAACTCGCCGGTGGGGTATCGGGAGTTCCGGCCCGTGCATGTGGCCGAACGACGTGGCGGCGGGTACACAGTGGCGCCGTTGCCTGGCGGTCCGTACACTTTGTCGAGCTTGGCGGAGGCCACCGGTTTGATGGTTCTGGGGGAGAAGGTCACGACGGCCCCCGCCGGCTCAACGGTCGACATATTGCTATTCGATAGGCATCGATGAACATGTATAACCCGGGCTGGCCCGCCACCCTGATACACGAACGGGTCAGCCTGCGCCCCTATCGACGCTCCGACGCAACACATTGGAGCGCGGTGCGACGTCGAAACGAGAGCTGGCTCGCCCACTGGGAACCGGCCTCGGGAACCTCCTGGCATGAAGCCAACTCACCGGCCGGATTCCGCACGATGTACCGCGACCTGCGGCGCAGCGCCAAAGGTGGCGCCACCTGGCCCTTCGCGGTCTGCTACGACGACGAGCTAGTCGGCGGGATGACCGTCGGCAGCATCACCCGCCGCGCGTTCTGCTCCGCCCACGTCGGTTACTGGATCGACGAGAAGTACGCCGGTAAGGGCATCGCGCCAACCGCGCTCGGTCTCATCTGCGACCACGCGTTCACCTCGGGTCGACTGCACCGCATCGAGGTGAACATTCAGCCGCACAACACTCCCAGCCGCCGTGTCGTGGAGAAACTGGGCTTCCGCGAGGAGGCGATGTACAAGGCGTATCTGTACATCAACAACCAGTGGCGTGACCACATCGGATACGGTATGACCATCGAAGACGTCACCGATGGTGGAGTGCTGGCTCGCTGGATCAAGAGCCGAACGGACTGAACTCCCTGTCGTCCGCGCCGCGCGCCTTCGGCGTTCTCCGGTGGCGTCGAGGCGGTAACTTGTGGATCGACGATCGCGGTAGTTGGTGTGCTTTGTCGGTCAAAGCCGTCGGTGACGGCGTACCCTCGATTAACGGCGCACCTTGGTAGCACTGTCGACACCGTTGGATACCGCCGCTGCGGACAGGAGGGGACATGCCGACGTCAGTACTGCTCGCGGTGCTAGCCGGAGCGGGGTTGCTGGCGCTGGCACCGGCCCTGGTCCGTCGATACGACGCCGACGAACGCATCGCCGCCGATCGGGAGCAGTCCAAGGCGCGAGTGCTGGACCGAAGCGTCAAGGGCCGCACCGGACCCGGCGGCAACCCGATCAATCCCCCTTCCGAGGACGACGAACCGGACGAGTCCGACGCGGATGAGCCACAATGGACGGAGTCGGATCCCGAAGCGCCCAATGCGTTGCGGACCGAGACCCCGGTAGACGATGAGATCGCCACCGATGAGCCCGATGCCGAATTCGCCACGCGTACCGGAGCGTGGGAGCGTACCGGAGCCCGCCGAGCGGAGTCGGTAACCTGGACGCCGGACCGGACGAAAAACCACCCGCGCGAGGAGGCGCCCATGGCTTCGGCGCAGCTGCGTACCTGGTGGCAGCAGCGTCATCGCCGAGTCCTTTACGTGCTGCTCCTGTTGACCCTGGTCGAACTGGTCGGTGTCATCGTCGTCGGACCGGGATTCTGGATCGGAGTCGCCGTCTCGGTGGTTTTGCTGGCGGTGTTCCTGCGATTCCTGCGGATGCGAGCAATCCAGGAGACGCAGCGCCGAACCCGCACTCGTACCCGTCGGCCCGCGATCGCGAACAAGCGTCAGGTCTATGTGCCGCCGCAGGCCGAGGGAACCGAGGTCGACCCGGTCGACACCGACGACCCCGGTGGTCTGGTGCCCGGTTTCGGAGACCCGGGTGCCGGACAGGCGCCCGAACAGTCAGACGCCGGCGAACCCGACATGCCGGAACCACCGCCTCGACGCCGCACCGGCGGTATCCGGGGGCGTTCCTACGAGTCGCCGGCCAATCTGTAGTCTGAATCACATTCGACTCGTGAATCCTTCGAATCGGACCCCGTTTTAGCTTCGCGCAATGACCGAAAATGGCCGCCGAATAGCATGATGGTGGCCGTTGTCGGACATTCCGCCTGTTTCCACTGCGGAGTAGATATATGCCCCAGAGTGTGGGTAATTAAATCCTTACGGTGGGAAGTACTTGGGGGCCAACACTTTCCTGAGTTGGGGTTATTCGGTTAACCTGTATTGTCGTCCCCTCGGCCACGAAGGATTTAAATGAAGCAGCAGGGCGCCCGTCGGGCCCTTTCGACTCGTTCACCCTGGTGGGCGAAAGCCATGCTCGGGGTCGGCGCAATTGTCACTCTGGTCGCCGGAACAACAGTCGTTTACGCCAATGTCCTTCTGGACACGGTCGCGGATTCGGTGGAGACCGCCGACCTGCTCGGCGACGGCGACGGCGACACCGGCAACCCGATCGAGGGGCCGCTCAACCTGCTGATCGTGGGGACCGACCTGCGAGTCAACGACTCCGACGGTCAAGACCGCGCCGACACGATCATGGTTCTTCACATCAACAAGAATCTTGACAAGGCCACGATCGTTTCGATCCCGCGTGACTTGAAAGTCGATATCGAAGACTGCGGCCAGCTGTTCTCCAGCCCCTGCACCTACAAGATCAACTCGGCTTACAACGCGGGTCTCGACCAATGGACCCGCGAAGAGAAGTTCAAGAATCTCGCCGACACCGTTTCGAACCTGACCGGGCTCCCAAAGTTCGACGGCGCCGTCATCCTCGGCTTCGAGGGCTTCCTCAACGCGGTGAAGACCTTCGGCGGTATCGAATTGTGCCTCCCCATCGACATGCAGCTCGAACAGCAGAAGCTGGAGGCGCAGAAAAATGGCGGCGAGGTTCGGATGTTCCCCAAGGGGTGCAACGAGTACAACCAGCAGGAGGCGCTGTGGATCGTCCGGGAGCGCTACGCGTATGACCCGATGAACCCCGACTTCGACCCGTCCTACGGCGAAGGCGACTACGGACGCCAGCACATGCAGCAGCACTTCATCAAGCAGCTGCTGGTGAAGGCCACCGAAGAGGGCTACACCACCGACCCCACCAAGGTCAGCTCACTGATCCAGGACGTCGGCGCCTCCCTGGTCATCGACCCCATCGAGGGTAAGCCGATCACCGACATGGTGGTGGCGCTGCGAAACGTCAAACCGTCTTCGATCGAGACCATTCGATTGCCCACCAGTAACTCGACCGAGTACTTCACCGGGGTCGAGGAGTCCTACGAGACGGTGCCTCCAGGCTCGGATGAGGAACGGATCATGACCGAGTTGTTCGCGGCACTGACCGACGACACCATGGACGACTGGATCAAGAAGAATCCGGAACTGGTCAACAGCGACGATTAGCGCTGCGGACATTCCAGCGGGTTCGCCGGTTGGTCGGCTCACGTCGGCCACGCGGCGGACCCGTCTGTCGTTGAGCCCCCGAATCGCGGCGCGCCTCTAAGAACTCGGTCGCATCGAATCACGGTCTCAGCAGACCGCTGCGCCCCCGAATCGGACGCCCCCGTCGAGATCCGGGCGGGCTCCGGTGGAGGCTCCCTGGTGGCGGCGGCGTGGATGTGAATACCCGAGCCGAACAGGGTGCGGGTTCGTGGGCCTGACCGGTCACAGCCGATCAGGCCCACTCGCATCACCGTTCTCGCCTGACAACCTCAAGGGCTGCGAGTGCGCCGCGACAGCCTCACGTGCCGTCCGGACGTCACTGCTTGAGAATGCCTTCGCTCCGCAGCCATACCTCGCATGCGTCGGTCCAGGTGGCCGTGTGCGCATTCTCAGCGATGAAGACGTGGCTCCGGCCGCCGTATTCGACGCCGTCGGCCAGACCGATGCCGTGTCCACCGTGCGGGTAGATGTGGAGTTCGACCGGGACCTCCGCCTCGGCGAGGGCCCGCGTCCATTCCAACGCGTTGGGCAGGCCCGGTGGATCCTGGGCCGTCGCCCACACGAACGTCGGGCAGACCGTCGAGTCCACGTGCCTGGCGGGCGACAATTCGTCCTTGAGGGTTATCAGCTCGCCCAGTAGTCCTTCGACGGCAGGTGGTGGGAGCAGGTCGAAATCTGCGAGAGCGTACGCCAGGATCGCGAAGTCCGGTCGCGGTGGATCGGTGACGCCGTCCTCTATGGAAAGGACGGTGCCGGTCATGACCAGGCCGGCCAGATGCCCACCGGCGCTGGAACCGATGACACCGACTTGGCCGGTATCGAGCCCGTGGTCGCCGTTTCTGATGTAGTCCAGGCCGGCTCGAGTGTCCTCGAGGGGAGCGGGGAACCGGTCCGGCAACAGCCGATAGTGCAGTACGAAGGCGTGCAACCCGATGCGGGAGAGCCAGCGTGCGTAGCCGTCACCCTCGTGCGGTGGATGTTCGCGGTATCCCCCGCCGGGAAGGACGAGAATCGACGGCAGGGGACCGGTGAATCGGTCGTCGGCCGGATAGATCGTGATGTGTTCTGAAATTGTTTGTCGTGAAGCGGAGATGGCTTCAGCCACCTTTCGATCCCACGCCTCCATGCCTGACGATCCGTCCGCCACCGGCACGCGACGCTTCGGAAACGATAGCGGCCGTGATCGCCGGTGTCACTGTGACCGGTCCCACCCGCCCTCGCGGGGAGCCGGTCGCACGACGGCCCGGCCCCACACGGGATGAACCGTGCGAGCCACCACGAACCGCGCTGCGATCAGGCAGGGACGCGTCGGGCGGGTGGTGTAACCACCCGCCCGGACAACGACGTGAGAATCAGAACGTTCGGTATTACCGCCAGCGCGCCAGCACGGTCTCGCCGGCCACCACCCGCTCGCCCGGCGCGACGAGCGCGTCAGCGGCGTCGGCGGGCAGGTAGACGTCGGTGCGTGAACCGAACCGGATCAGACCGAACCGCTCACCCTTGGCCAACAACGCGCCCGGCTGAGCGCGGTTGACGATGCGACGCGCGATCAATCCGGTCCGCTGTGCCACCGCGACGCGGCCGTGAACGGTGTCCAGCACGGTGTAGCAGGCGACGTTGTGCTCGGCGGCGGCCTTCATCGCGGGAGCGAACCCGCCCTCCTCACGGAACACGTCGACGACTCGACCTGCGACCGGGGAACGGTTGACGTGCACGTCCAGCACCGACAGGAACACCGCGATGCGCAGCCACTCGTCACCGGCGTCGCCGACCGCGCCACCGAACCGGTCATCGGTGATCCGTTCGACCGACAGCACCTTGCCGTCGCCCGAGGACACCACCGCGTCGGAATCGTCGTCGGTGTGCCGGTTGGGGTCGCGGAAGAACGCCGCGGCCGGAAGCGCGACGGCGGCGGGCAGCATCCACAGCTTGGACTTCGGCCGCGTGGTCTTGGCCAGCCCGGCCAGGCCCAGCAGGATCGCTCCGGCGGCGATGCCGTTGGAGTCGATGTTCATCTTCGAGGTCAGTGGGACACTGCTCGGTCGGTGAGCCGGAACGATCTTCTCGGCCAGTTCCAGCGTGCCCGTCTTGAAGCGGAACCGGTGGATGCGCAGCGGCGGACGGTTGCGCAGGACCAGGTCCTGCCCGATCCCGAACTCCGCGGCCAGATCGATGAGGTCCTCGGGTGCCTTCGCCACCGGCGCGGGCAGCGTGAGGGTGCCGCCGGCGGCGGTCAGCTCCCGCAGTTCGGTCACCCGCTTGGTGAACTCGCCGTCGGTGGGAACCGGCTCGGCCAGCATCACCACGTCAGCGGGTGCGGCGTCGGCGGTGGAGGTGACCAGCTTGACCCGGTCGACGACCCAGGAGCCCTGGTCGGTCAGGAACGTTTCTATGGCGTTGCGGTCGGCCTGATCGACCACGACCGTGAGACGGTCACCGGGCAGCAACGCGTCGACGGCGGCGGCCAGCACCGGGTGCTCGGCGCGAGCTCCGACGATCAGGCCCGTCTTGGGCCCCGGGTGCCGGATGAACTCATCGGTGATGACCCGAGCGGCACGACGGCCGACGGTGGCGCTGAATGGCATGTGGAAATCCCCAAATCTGGATCAGGCGTACCAGGCAATGATAATCCGGGCATCGGGCGAAACCGATCCACACGACATCGGCAGCGCTGAGCACGGTGTGAATCAGGACATGACAACCGGAGCAACAATTTCAAGATCATTAATATCGCCCGGTAGTGACCCCGCGATGTTAGCCTCAAATTACGCCGGGAGGTCTCCGACCGATCAAGGTGTACGGGGGTGTCGCGGCTCACGGAGCCACAACTCAACAGGCCGTTGAGGCGTCATCATGGGACGCGCCTCAACGCGGTGCCGATACGGGATCTGATGTGAGCACGACGGCACGGTGACGCGCCGCAGACACCGTACCGATCAGCATCGGGTGATCGAGTACCGCGATCGTCGTGCCCGCCGCGCGCGATCGGCCAGCAACGGCGAGCCGGGGTACCGCGCGCAAGCTGCCCCGGTTCGTCGTTTGTTCCGAGATCGCCGACGTTGAGCCGTCATCCCGCCGAATTCCTGCGGTAGCGCCACCTCAAGCCGTGCCTGAAACGCCGTACCGCTCCCAAAAACGCCGTACCGCCCTAAAAGCGACTGTGGTGCCACCGGCGACCGCCGGTGACACCACAGGTCAGTTCAGCTGACTAGCTCTCCTCGCCGGAGTTCGGCTCGTCCGAACCACCACCGGTCAACTCCACCGGCGGCACGTCGGGCACCTGAATCGGCTTCTCCGCCCCCGAGTACGTCAACTTCGAGTTCTCGATGTCGGTCGGGTCGCCGTCGCAGTCGATCACGATGATCTGTCCGGGGACCAGTTCGTTGAACAGGATCTTCTCCGACAGTGTGTCCTCGATCTCGCGCTGGATCGTGCGGCGCAGCGGACGGGCACCCAACACCGGGTCGTAGCCCTTGTGTCCCAGGTACTCCTTGGCCGCCTGTGTGATCTCCAGACCCATGTCCCGGTTGCGCAGCTGCTCTTCGATGCGAGCGATCATGAGGTCCACGATCTTGATGATCTCGCTCTGGGACAGCTTCGGGAACACGATGGTGTCGTCGATACGGTTCAAGAACTCCGGACGGAAGTGCTGCTTCAGTTCGTCCTGAACCTTCAGCTTCATCCGCTCGTAGCCGTCTTCGTCAGCCTGATCGGCCTGGAAGCCCAGCGACACCGCCTTGGCGACGTCCTTGGTGCCCAGGTTGGTGGTCAGGATGATCACGGTGTTCTTGAAGTCCACGATCCGGCCCTGGCCGTCGGTCAGTCGACCGTCTTCCAGGATCTGCAGGAGCGTGTTGAACACCTCGGCGTGAGCCTTCTCGATCTCGTCGAACAACACGACCGAGAACGGCTTGCGACGCACCTTCTCGGTGAGCTGCCCGCCCTCGTCGTAACCGACGTAACCGGGAGGCGCACCCACCAGGCGAGACACCGTGTAGCGGTCGTGGAACTCGCTCATGTCCAGCTGGATCAGTGCATCCTCGGAGCCGAACAGGAACTCCGCGAGCGCCTTGGACAGCTCGCTCTTACCGACGCCGGACGGACCGGCGAAGATGAACGAACCGGCGGGCCGCTTCGGGTCCTTCAGACCCGCGCGGGTACGGCGGATCGCCTGCGAGACGGCCTTGACCGCGTCGTTCTGCCCGATGATGCGCTTGTGGAGTTCGTCCTCCATGCGCAGCAGGCGGGAGGTCTCCTCCTCGGTCAGCTTGTAGACCGGAATACCGGTCCAGTTCGCCAATACCTCGGCGATCATCTCGTCGTCGACCTCGGTGACCGTGTCCAGGTCGCCGGCCTTCCACTCCTTCTCACGCTTCTCACGCTGATCCTGCAGCTGCTTCTCGTTGTCCCGCAGCTGCGCGGCGCGCTCGAAGTCCTGAGCGTCGATGGCCGATTCCTTGTCCCGGCGAGCCTGAGCGATCCGGTCGTCGAATTCGCGCAGGTCCGGCGGAGCCGTCATGCGGCGAATGCGCATCCGGGCGCCCGCCTCGTCGATCAGGTCGATCGCCTTGTCCGGCAGGAACCGGTCGGAGATGTAACGGTCGGCCAGTGTCGCCGCCGCGACCAGTGCTCCGTCGGTGATGGAGACACGGTGGTGCGCCTCGTAGCGGTCCCGCAGGCCCTTGAGGATCTCGATGGTGTGAGCCAGCGACGGCTCGGCCACCTGGATCGGCTGGAAGCGGCGCTCCAGCGCGGCGTCCTTCTCAAGGTGTTTGCGGTACTCGTCGAGGGTTGTCGCACCGATGGTCTGCAGCTCACCACGAGCCAACATCGGTTTGAGGATGCTGGCGGCGTCGATGGCGCCTTCAGCGGCTCCGGCACCCACGAGAGTGTGGATCTCGTCGATGAACAGGATGATGTCGCCGCGGGTGCGGATCTCCTTGAGCACCTTCTTCAAGCGCTCTTCGAAGTCACCGCGGTACCGGGAACCGGCGACCAGTGCACCCAGGTCAAGGGTGTACAGGTGCTTGTCCTTCAAGGTCTCGGGCACCGAACCCTTGACGATGGCCTGGGCGAGGCCCTCCACCGCCGCGGTCTTTCCGACACCGGGTTCACCGATGAGGACCGGGTTGTTCTTGGTGCGCCGGGACAGTACCTGCATGACCCGCTCGATTTCCTTTTCCCGCTCGATGACCGGGTCCAGCTTGCCCTCGCGGGCGGCCTGGGTCAGGTTGCGGCCAAACTGATCGAGTACGGGAGATGTCGACTGCGACTGCTCACTGCCCACACCACTGCCCGTCGTGGCACCGGCGGGCTCTTTGCCCTGGTAACCCGACAGGAGTTGCAGAACCTGTTGGCGAACCCGATTCAAATCGGCGCCCAGCTTGATCAACACCTGGGCGGCGACTCCTTCGCCCTCCCGGATCAGACCCAGCAGGATGTGCTCGGTCCCGATGTAGTTGTGACCAAGCTGCAGAGCCTCACGCAGGCTCAACTCGAGGACCTTCTTGGCACGCGGGGTGAACGGAATGTGCCCGCTGGGTGCCTGCTGGCCCTGTCCAATAATTTCTTCGACCTGCTGACGCACCCCTTCCAGCGAGATGCCTAGGCTCTCCAGGGCCTTGGCCGCTACGCCCTCGCCCTCGTGGATGAGGCCGAGCAGGATGTGCTCAGTGCCGATGTAGTTGTGATTCAGCATCCTGGCCTCTTCTTGGGCCAGGACCACTACTCGTCTCGCACGGTCGGTAAACCGTTCAAACATGTGCTCGTGCTCCTTGCGTCCGCCCCGTCTCGGGCCTGCGCTGACAGGTCTGACTACTTAACAGTGAGTCCACCCTATCGCTGATGTGAGACGCCAACGGCGGACCTGCCAATGGCATTCCCAGGTCGTGGTCTTGTACGCCGTGGGCGAACAAACCCGGGTCACGTCCCCGCGTGACGACGTGGCAGGTGAACGGGGTCACAGCACGCAGAATGCGAGGACTCCAGCAGGAGTCCTCGCATTCTTGAATCAACGACCCGAACGGGGTATCGAACCGGGAAGCACCGCCTGAGCTCAACGGCCGTCACCTGGCGGTGCGGCGGTGGCCAGGCTCTACTTACCCGCGCTCGCGTTGTACTCGTCGACGATGCTCTGCGCGATCCGACCGCGATCGGAGATCTTCTTGCCGACCCGAGCGGCCCATTCCCGGATCGCCTTGTTCTGTTCCCGGTCGATCGGGGCGCGGGATTTCGGCGCGGCATTGGTTGTAGCGGCTTTGCCACTGACCGAATACCTGCCCAGCTTGCGAGCCACATTGACGTAATCGGTCAAGGCCTCACGCAAGGTGCCGGCATGTTCGTGAGACAGATCGATCTCGTATGCGAATCCATCCAGTCCGAACTTAACGGTTTCGTCGGCCTGACCACCATCAAGGTCGTCGACAAGGATTACCTGAACTCTTTGTGCCACCGCTGGACCTCCAGGTCAACAATTATGTGTCATTCGATGGGCTACTTTATCCCAAGGATTCTAAAATTGCGCACGGCCCCGGTGGTTAATGGTTCAATCACCGAGGGCGACGCCATTTCAGCACGATAATCGTTGAGCCGTCAGGCTTCTGGTTTAACAAGTGGGAACAAGATCGTCTCGCGGATTCCCAAGCCCGTCAACGCCATCAGCAGCCGGTCGATGCCCAGTCCCAAACCACCCATGGGGGGCATCCCATATTCCATCGCGCGCAGGAAGTCCTCATCCAGCGGCATGGCCTCATCGTCGCCCCTGGCAGCCAGTTTGGCCTGTTGTACGAAGCGTTCGCGCTGGATGACCGGGTCGACGAGCTCGGAGTACCCGGTGCCCATCTCGACACCCCGGATATAGAGATCCCACTTTTCGGTCAGGCCTGGTTTCTCCCGGTGTGCACCGGTCAACGGAGATGTTTCCTCCGGGTAGTCGAACACATAGGTCGGTTCGACGAGGGAATCGGCGACTAGATGCTCGAATAGTTCTTCGGCCAGTTTGCCTGGGCCCCAAACCGGATCCACGTCGAGATCGGTCTTTTCGGCGTAGGAAACCAGCGTCTCGTAAGGCGTGTCGATTGTCACCGTCTCGCCGACCGCTTCGGATATCGCTTCGAAGAGACCGACTTGACGCCATTGCCCGCCTAGATCTAGTTCGGTCCCATCGGCATGTTGAACCACTGTGGAGCCAAAGACGTCCATCGCGGCGGTCTGCACGAGGCTCGTCGTCAACTCCGCGATGGTGTGGTAATCGCCATAGGCTTCATAAGCCTCCAGCATCGCGAATTCCGGTGAATGTGATGAATCAGCACCTTCGTTGCGGAAATTGCGATTGATTTCGAAGACTCTTTCCAAGCCGCCGACTACACATCGTTTCAGGTACAACTCTGGAGCTATCCGCAAATAAAGATCGATGTCGAGCGCATTGGAATGCGTCACGAACGGTCGAGCCGTCGCACCACCGTGGAGCACCTGGAGCATCGGGGTCTCCACCTCGATGTACTCGCGGTTGTGCATGACCTCCCGAAGCGACCGGATCATCGCGGGGCGGTGGCGCGCCGTGTCGCGAGCCTCCGGGCGCATGATCAGGTCGACATAGCGCTGCCGGACCCGCACCTCGTCGCTGAGTGGCTTGTGCGCCACCGGCAACGGCCGCAGCGCCTTGGCGGCCATGCTCCAGGATTCGGCCATGACCGACAGTTCGCCACGGCGGGAGGTGATGACCTCTCCGGTGGCCGCGACGACATCGCCGATGTCGACGAGTCGCTTCCAGTCGGCCAGCGCGTCCTCGCCGACCAACGCCTGCGACAACATCAGCTGAAGTTCGGTTCCGTCACCCTCGCGAAGCGTCGCGAAGCACAGTTTGCCGGTGTTGCGAACGAAGATGACCCGTCCGACCACTGACTCCTCGACCCCGGTGCTGGCGCCTTCGGGAAGGTCGCCGTACTGCTCGCGCAGCTTCGCCAGGGTCGTGGTGCGCTTGACTCCCAGTGGGTACGGCTTGACGCCTTCGGCGAGCAGCGCATCGCGCTTGCCGCGCCGCACCTTCATCTGCTCGGGAAGGTCATCCTCAACTGCCGGTGGACTGGGATTCTCGGACATTACCGCTCTCTTCGAGTACTGGCGCCGTCGTCGCCCCGTCGGCGGGGTCGTACGGCGCGAACGCGTGGCTGATCTGCCGATGACAAGCCTAAACGTCGTCCCGTTTCCACCGCCAACAGGTTTACATCGGCTCGGTTGGCCGTGCGCCCGTCACCATCGCCGACCAGGGGGCGACAACGCCGTGAGCAGTGGGCGCCTTCGTGGGCGTCCGACCAACCAAGCCGGCGGTCAGGCGGGGCTCAACCGGAAGACGTGGGTCAGGTAGGGCATCGCGAACTCTTCCCGGCCGGCCAGGCTCGGGTGGTTGGCCAGCAGGTCGGAGACCCCCGACATGATCTCCTTCTGGCGCTGTGGTGACGCGGTCAGGTAGTAGGAGCGCGACTGCACCAATTGGACCAGTCCCTCGGGCGTCAGGGACTTCTCGTGTGCGAACAGCTTCAGCTCGGGGTCGGTGAAATAGGGGGCGAAGTAGCCGGGCGCGCCGGCCAGTCCGGCCGTCAACTCCGCCGCCGACGAGCCGACGATGTCGCTCAACCGCTGCACCCAGTCCACGGACTCGTCGCGGACGTTCCAGATCGGAACGAAGTGTCCACCGGGGCGAAGTACCCGCTTGATTTCGGGGAGCGCCTTGTCGGGGTCGAACCAGTGGTACGCCTGGCCCGCGGTCACCGCGTCGGCGTAGGCGTCGGGCAGGGGGAGTGCTTCGGCGTTGCCGTGATGGTGACCGGTCAGGCCCTGGGTGATCGTGGTGAGTTTGTCGAGCATCTGCCGGTCCGGTTCGACCACGGTCACTCGGTGACCGGCGGCGATGAGTCCCCGGGTCAACAGGCCGGTGCCCGCTCCGACGTCGACGATGTCGATGGGGGTGTCACCGAAACCCCAGCGCAACGCTTCGGCCGGGTAGGTCGGGCGAGCGGTGTCGTACAGATCGGCCGCCTGTCCGAACGACAGGGCGTGAACCTGCGTGATCTCGGGGTCGACGGGGTTGTGGGGTTTTGGGGAGGGTTGATTCGTCACCCCGATAACGTATCGATGAGATTTCCTGGGGTGAACCGGTTCTGGTGAAGTCGTCGCGTTTGTACATGGGTGATGTTGCGGCGGTTCGCCGAGGGGATTTGACGAACCGCCACATGCCGGGACTATCGCGGCCTAGATGTCAGGCCGGTCCAACTGAGTCGCCGCCCGCATCCCCAACTGGAATCGGGTTTGGACCCCGAAGGTATCCATGAGGGAGCGAACACGCCTCTGAACGGTTCGGCGTGACAAATCCAGCCTGCGCCCGATCGCTTGATCGGACAGTCCGGTCGCCAGTAGGCGTAGCAGCTCCAGCTGATCGGCTGGGAGCCGTGGCGCCAACAGCTCAGGCCGCGGAAACTGACGGGCCTCACTCAGCCGTACTTCTGGTGACCGCAATCCTGTGGACATCTGGTACCTCGCTCTCGCAAAGCATCTCGGCTTATTGGGGGGTTCGTGATGAATGGCCGCAGCCGGTCGTAGCGACCGGTCGTGGCGGCAACCTCTTGCCATCATTCACGCTCGAGGCGGTCGGCCAGTTGCGTCAAACAAACGAAAACGCGGAATAACCGACAACCCGGTCAGCTCCGCCGAAAGTGTCCGCTGACGTGCGCAGATCCAATTCGGTCGGTGTCAGACCGTGGTGTTCCGCCCACGCCAGGGTGCCTCGCAGCGGAAACAGGCCGCACGCGTCGCCGTTCTGAATCCGTTGCGGGGCAAGAGCAAGAACGTTGTCGGCGGTCGCGCGATCGCGCTTCACCGCTTCCGCGTGTCCCAAATAGTGAGACAAATCGGTGCTGCACAGAAGCACGCTGTCCTCATCGGTGAGTTCGTCGACGAGTCGTCCGATCGCTTCGGTCGGGGCCGCGCCGACCGCCACCGGCGTGATCGGCACCCCGGGAAGCACCACCTGAAGGAACGGCACCTGAACTTCCAGGGAGTGTTCCCCCTGGTGAGGTCGGGGATCGGCCGCCACCACGGTGGTGGACTCCACCTCGACGGATCCCAGCGGGGTCTCCCATCGACTGTCCGGCGAGGCGGCGAAACCGCGTAGCCGCACGTGATGAGACGGACCCACCAGGACGACTCGGCGAATGTTCGCCGCGTCCCGGCGCAACCTCGCGTACACGTGAGCCGCGATCGGACCCGAGAACCGGTAACCCGCGTGCGGCACCACATAGCCACGGGCGGGCGGCTCATCCGGCGGCGGCGTCACTTCGCCCAACTGAAGATCGATCAGGTTGCGCAGCATCTGCGGACCGCCCGGATAGAACCGGCCCGCGACCGCCGCCGGACGTGTCGACATCACTTCGCTCGCTTTCGAATCGTCGCATCGGTTCGGCGATCATGCGGGCCGGGCCGCATCGCCGGTGGAGCAAGCCGCACCGGGCTGCGACGCGCACCCCATCCGCCGACCGGACCGTCGAACACGCCGGGAAGCCGCGCACCGCATTCAACGCAGTCGCCGGTGTCGGTGAGCCGGTAATCGCCCAATGTATAGCGATCACGCACGATCACCGCCGTGCCGCAGCCGGGGCAGTGGGTCGTCTGGCCGGCCGGGTCGCTGACATTGCCGGTGTACACGAATTTCAAGCCGTGTTCCAAGGCCAGGTCTCTGGCCCGGGTGAGTGTCTGCGGCGAGGTGGCGGGTACGTCGCGCATCTTGAAGTCGGGGTGAAACGCGGTGAAGTGCAGCGGTACGTCGTCGCCGAGGTGCTCGGCTATCCAGGCGCACTGTTCGGCCAGCTCGGCGTCGGAGTCGTTGTGGCCGGGAATCAACAGCGTCGTGATCTCCAGCCACACCGAGGTTTCATGGCGCAGGTACTCGAGGGTCTCCAGCACCACGCCCAGCTTCGCCAGCGCGATCTTGTCGTAGAACGACTCGGTGAACCCCTTGAGATCGATGTTGGCGGCGTCGATGTGCCGATAGAACTCCTCGCGCGGCGCGGCGTTCATGAACCCGGCGCTCACTGCGGCGGTGCGGATGCCGCGCTCCGCGCTGGCCTGCGCGATGTCGACGGCGTATTCGAAGAAGATAGTCGGATCGTTGTAGGTGAACGCGATCGACCGGCACCCCAACTGTTGGGC
>Ga0233365_1000535_pt1 | contig 17254 bp, 14 predicted proteins | sample ElkDunMinimDraft_27_FD_191535 | JGI IMG/M metagenome (GOLD analysis project Ga0233365, IMG submission 191535) | Fecal eukaryotic communites from dung pellets of Tule Elk in California, USA - Elk Dung C36 | ecosystem: Host-associated > Mammals > Digestive system > Large intestine > Fecal | place...
CACGCGCATCCAGTGCGACTCCACCGGCCTGCTCGGCTCGGGTGACTCGGTCATCTACACCATCCCGGTGACCATGGTGGAGGTTCCCGCCCAGTCCGACCGTGGACGCGCGCAGGTCACCAGCTCGCAGCCCGACCCGGACTTCCTCAACAACTTCGACATCTTCCAGGTCACCTCGATCGAGAACCGGGCCGACCTGGCGCTGAGCGTCAACAACGTCTCGGGTAACCCCGGCGACAGCGTCGAGGCCGTCTTCACCGTCACCAACAACGGCCCCAGCGTCGCCGCCAACCACCAGGTGCTGGTGACCGTTCCGGCTCACGCCGAGGTCGGTCAACTCCCCGCGACGTGTCTGCCCGTCGGCACCGCCACCCTGTGGTGCGCCGTCGGTACCGCGTTGAACGCCGGTGACAGCGCCACGCTGACAATTCCGATGACGATCACGGACGCTCCGCAGGATCAGGAACTGGGTATGGCCACCGTCAGCACCCAGTCGGCTCCCGACCCGGACGACAGCAACAACACCGTCAGCTACCTGGTCGAGGCCACCGAGAACCGCGCCGACCTGTCGATCGCGGCGACCGAACTGGACGGCAAGATCGGCGACCAGGTGTCGGGCACCATCACCGTCACCAACAACGGCCCCGGAATCGTCACCACCTACCTTGTGCTGTTCACTCTGCCGCTCCACTCCGAACTGGTCGACGTCCCCGCCGGTTGTGAGGCCGTCTCCGACGACCAGTCCGCGATCCTGTGTGCGGTCGCCGAACCGTTGGACGCCGGAGCCGCCCGCGACATCACCTACACCGTGACCCTGGTCGACGCTCCCGAGGAGCAGTTGCCCGGAAACGCCGCGGTGCTGTCGACCCAGCCCGACCCGGACGAGACGAACAACAACACCGAGTTCACCGTGCACGCCGTGACCGAGCCGGGCCCGCCCGGTGAGCCCGGCGACCCCGGTGACGACGACGGTGCCAACGGCCAACTGCCGACCACCGGAATCAGCCTGTCCACCGCGTTGATCGGTGCCGGCCTGTTGGCGGCCCTGGGTGCGGCCGCGCTGCTGCTGACCATGCGTCGGCGCCGCGCCAGCACCTACGGCGGTCTGTAGGAGGTTGTCTTTGGACCTCGTTCGTCGTGAGCGATGCCCAGGCGAGTGCATTCGCAAGGCGGAGAAGGTTCGGCATACCGGCGTTTTGAAGGAAACGCAGCGTATGCGGGACTTTCGACAACGCCGCGAGGCGCCGTCTGGGCGTCGCGCAACAGAACAGCAGGTTTAAAGACAACCTCTAAGACCACTACCGGCGACGGCCCACCCGAACCTCGGTTCGAGTGGGCCGTCGCCGTGTCGTTGTCCGCGGATTCGTGTGGTTTGTGGACTCGATGGTCCGTCGATACGCTTCCGGGTATGCGAACTCGAATCCTCATCGCCGGAGTCTGTGCCGCCACGCTGTCCTTGACCGGTTGCACGGCTGAGGATCCCGCCACCGCCGAGGAGGTCAGCCCGCTGCAGGCGGCCCTGTATGAGGCGGGGGATCTGTATGACGAACTGGTGGAGGTGTACTACCGGGTGCTGGTCTCCTGTATGGAGGGCCGCGGCTATGAGGTGCACTCACCGAGCCTGCTGTCGGGCGCCAGTTCGTGGTCCGATGACTTCGAGCTGCCCGAGAATCCTCCGGATTACGCGAGCATCCCGACGGTGGCGAAGGCGAGTGAGAACGGATTCGATATCGGGCAACGATACGAGCCGACGGCTCGGCACTATCAGGACACCTCCTTTGAGGACATGGCCTTCGAGTACCAGGACGCCTACTATCGCGACCTGTACGGCGACGACCTCGTCGACAACCTGAGTCCCGACTATGGCGGATTCGGCATGGACGAGGACGGCCAGATGGTTCAGGACATCGACTTCACGTTGGCGGCGATGGCCACCGACGGACGGAGTGATTCGTCCGACTGGACCACCGGCGGCTGCTACGCCGAGGTCACCGATCAGATCTTCGCGGAACCGAGTGGCGAGGAGCTGGCCGACTACAGTGGCGGGCTGCCCGGTCTGGGGTATCGGCCGGATTTCCACGCCGGTGGCCGATCCCTTGAGGAGTACGAGGCGGCGGTGCAGGATGTCCGCGACGAGTGGTCGGCTTGCGTGGCGGGCCGGGGACACGACTACATCGAACTGACCATCTACGCGACCGAGGTCATGACCTACGTCGCGCTCTTCTACCAGTCGGTCTCGGACTATCTGAAGCCCTACGGGAACATGCCGCACGGGGACGACTCGTTCGAGGAGCAGGTGCGGAACTCACCGATCGCCGACGGAGCCCCGTGGCCCTACGAGCAGGCACTGGAACACGAGATCGCCTACGCCGTGGACGCCGCCGAGTGCGCCGAGGAGGTCGAACTGCGCGAGACCCTGACGGTGGAGTGGGACGCGGCCTTCGAGAAGGTGGCCGACGAGTTCGAGATCAAGGTGTTCAGCTGGCTCGATGCGGTGCGCGACGCGTTGGGTAAGGCGCAGGCTCTGTTGAGTTCGTAAGCGGGGTGCCTGGTCTGTGGAGCGGCTCTCAGAGGTTGTCTTTGGACCTCGTTCGTTGTGCGGCGGTCCAGGCGAGTGCATTCGCAAGGCGGCGGAGGTCCTGCATACCGGTGTTTTAAAGGAAACACAGTGCATGCCGGACTTTCGACAACGCCGTGCGGCGCCTGTCTGGACGTCGCGCAACAGAACAGCAGGTTCAACTACGGCCGCCAAGGGCCGACTCGCGTGACCTTCGGCATATGGGAGGCTGTTGGTGTGAGAGGGTGCTTGGCTGTTCGGGCGTTGGCGGATGGTTCCGCCCCGGCTGCCCGACACCGGCGCCCGGCGGCGTTGTCGTCGCCGGTGCGGTCCCGGTACCGGCTCCTTCTCCGTCCTGCCTCGTGTCGGCGACGAGTCGCCGGCAGCATGAGCATGGTCGCGCCTCGATGCCCCGCATTCACGACCGGAGTGTTGATCACTCGGGTCATCCAGAGGGCGCCCGGATTGACCAGACGCTCTCTGAGATCGTGTCGTGAGGGGATCGCCGTATGAGCCGAGCATCGTTGGACAAGCGTCCCGATGAAATCGCCAAGATGTTCGACGGCGTCGCCGGGCGATACGACCGGATGAACACCATCATGTCCATGGGCATGGATCGACGGTTCCGTTCCGAGACCCGCAAGGCCTTGGAGCTGAAGCCGGGGCAGCGGTGCCTCGACCTGGGCGCCGGTTCGGGAGTGTCAACCCAGGAGTTGGCAACCTCGGGTGCTTTCGTGGTGGGCGCGGACATCTCACTGGGTATGTTGGCCCAGGGAGTTCACCGCGGTGTTCCACTGCTGGCCGGCGACGCGATGGCGCTGCCGTTCGCCGACGAGGTGTTCGACGCGGTGACGATCTCGTTCGCCATCCGCAACCTTAACGACGTCGATGCCGGGTTGACGGAGATGGCGCGGGTTCTCAAACCCGGTGGCCGACTGGTGATCTGTGAGTTCTCAACGCCCACATGGGAGCCGTTTAGGACTGTCTACATGGAATACGTCATGCGCGGATTCCCGGTGTTGGCCAAGATGCTGTCGTCCAATCCTGAGGCCTATGTGTACTTGGCCGAGTCGATCCGCGACTGGCCGACGCAGGAGGAACTGGCGCACCGGATTCAGCGTGCCGGATTCGAACGGGTCGCCTGGCGCAACCTCGCCGGAGGTTCGGTGGCGCTGCACCGGGCGGTGAAACCGGCTGGTGGAGACGATTCAGGTGGACTCGGAGCACCGGATGGGGCAAGCGGTGAGTCCATTGAATGACATGGATATGTCGTTGTGCTGAACGATGGCATGAGCGACCCGCCTGCGCACCGTCAGGTTAGGGTGCCCTAATTCAAGATGGCTGATCTTTGAGGGCCTAGACTGCTTCCGAACACCTTGTGAACACCTTCACAAGCCAGCTGCCGGCCCACAGCAGCCCTGCTACAACATACGAAATAAACCCATCTCAAGTACGCGAGGATCGACGTGCCCAGCAGTCTCCAACCGTCCGCGGATGCCGATGTCATAGTCGTCGGTGCCGGACCAGGTGGATCGGCGGCGGCTTACCACATGGCAAGCCATGGTCTCGACGTTTTGCTGCTCGAAAAGACCGAGTTTCCCCGTGAAAAGGTCTGCGGCGACGGCTTGACACCGAAATCGGTCAAGCAGCTGCTCCGCATGGGCATCGACACCTCGACCGACGCCGGGTGGATGCATAACAAGGGCCTGCGCGTCGTCGCCGGTCCGACCCAGCTCACCCTGGACTGGCCGACCCTGGACTCCTATCCCAATTACGGGCTCACCCGTACCCGCCTCGACTTCGACGACCTGCTCGCGCAACGCGCCGTCACCGGAGGCGCCCGACTGCGCACCGGCGTCACCGTCACCGCGCCGGTCTTCGACCGCGCCGGACGAGTCGCGGGCGTCGAAGCCGTCGTCGGGCCGGACAAGGAACCCGTGACACTGCGCGCCCCGATCGTGGTGGCCGCCGACGGAGTGTCCGGCCGCATGGCGTTGGCCCTGGGAATCAACAAGCGCGACGACCGACCGTTGGGGGTCGCGGTTCGTCGCTACTACTACTGCGCCGAGAAGCACGACGACGACTATCTGGAGTCCTGGCTGCAACTGCGCAGCGCCAACAAGCCCGATGCGCTGATGCCCGGGTACGGCTGGATCTTCGGGCTGGGCGACGGCCGGGTCAACGTGGGACTGGGTGTCCTGAATTCCTCCGCCGCCTTCGGCAAGACCAACTATCGCCAGCTGTTGGGCGACTGGCTGGCGGCCACCCCCGAGGAGTGGGGGATGCGCGACGAGACCAACGCCGACGGGCCGATCCGTGGCGCCGGCCTGCCGATGGGCTTCAACCGCGTTCCGCACTACACGCGGGGAATGATGCTGGTCGGCGACTCCGGCGGGATGGTCAATCCGTTCAACGGCGAGGGAATCGCCTACGCGATGGAATCGGGTGAGGTCGCGGCTCAGTTCGCGGCCGAGGCGCTGGGCCGGTCCTCCGCGCCGGCGCGCGAGGCGGTCCTGCGGCGCTATCCCCAGGAACTGTCGGATCGGTTCGGGGGTTACTACCGAATGGGCGGCGTCTTCGTCAAGCTCATCGGCAACCCCACGATCATGAAGCTGTGCACCGAGCAGGGACTCAAGCATCCCCTGTTGATGAGGTTCGTCCTGAAGCTGCTGGCCAACCTCACCGACGCCCGCGGTGGCGATGCCATGGACAAGGTGATCAACGGTTTGTCTAGGGTGGCGCCTGCGGTATGAGACTTCAGCGACCACATAAGGTGACCGAAATGCGCACTGTAGGTAGGCGGTAAGCGATGGAACTGTACGCACCGATCGTCGTGCTGTTCGGTCTTGGCTTGGCGTTCGCGGTTATCTCGGTGATAGCGGCCCGCCTGACCGGGCCACGCCGTTTCAACCGGGCGAAGAACGCCCCGTACGAATGCGGTATCGAGGCGACCCCGACACCCCCCGGCGGGAACCGGTTCCCGGTCAAGTTTTACCTGACGGCGATGCTGTTCATCGTCTTCGACATCGAGATCATGTTCCTGCTGCCGTGGGCGGTCCACTTCGACTTCCTCGGCATGTTCGGCTTCCTCTCGATGCTGCTGTTCGTCGGAACGCTGTTCATCGCCTATGTCTACGAATGGCGACGCGGCGGATTGGATTGGGACTGATATGGGTCTGGAAGAGAAACTCCCGTCCGGGATACTTCTTTCCACTGTGGAAGGGCTGGTCAACTGGACGCGTAAGGCGTCGTTGTGGCCCGCCACCTTCGGACTGGCCTGCTGCGCCATCGAGATGATGTCCACCGGTGCGGCCCGCTACGACACCGGCCGGTTCGGCATGGAGGTGTTCCGTCCCTCGCCGCGCCAGGCCGACCTGATGATCGTCGCCGGGCGAGTGAGCCAGAAGATGGCGCCGGTGTTGCGGCAGATCTACGACCAGATGGCCAACCCGAAGTGGGTGCTGTCCATGGGCGTGTGCGCCTCCTCCGGTGGCATGTTCAACAACTACGCCATCGTGCAGGGCGTCGACCACGTCGTCCCGGTCGACATCTACCTGCCCGGATGCCCGCCCCGTCCTGAGATGCTGCTGGACGCGATCCTGAGGCTTCACGAGAAGATCCAGCACGAGCCCCTGGGGGACAAGCGGCGCCAGGAACTGGCCGAGAAGCCCCAGCCGCTCATCAAGCCCGGTGAGATGCCGTCCAGCTACCGCTTCAACAAGGAGCGCAACAAGCAGTGGCGGGAAGCCGCCAAGGCGGGTCAGACCGAGCAGCTGCGCATCAAGAACTGGATGGCCGAGCGTGGACTGGAGGTCGACTGATGAACGCTGAACGCAAGGGACTGTTCGGTGTCCAAGGCAGCGGTGACACGTCCGGATACGGCGGGCTGGTTCCGTCTCGCCCGCTGTCGGCCGTGGTCTCCAGCGAAGCGCCGTACGGCGGTTACTTCGACGAGGTCGTCGAGCGCCTGACCGAGCTGGTCGGCGAGGACGCCGTCCAGGCCGTCGTCGTCGATCGCGGTGAACTGACCATCCATGTCGCACCCGAGCTGGTGGCCCAGGTCTGCCAGCACATGCGTGACGACGAGGAGCTTCGCTTCGAGCTGTGCTCCAACGTGTCCGGTGTGGACTACCCGCAGCAGGACCGTCGACTCCACGTGGTCTACGAACTGACCTCGATGACCTACCGTCGTCACGTCCGGCTGGAAACCGCTGTCACGGTCGAAGCCCCTCACGTCGCCAGCGTCACCGCGGTCTACCCGACCGCCGACTGGCAGGAGCGGGAGGCCTACGACATGTTCGGGGTCATCTTCGACGGCCACCCCAACCTCACCCGGATCCTCATGCCGGATGACTGGGAGGGCTTCCCACAGCGCAAGGACTACCCGTTGGGCGGAATCCCGGTGCAGTACAAGAACGACGCCGAGATCCCGCCTCCGGATGAGCGGAGGTCCTACAAGTGACGGGTGTACCCACCTCGTGGGGGGTGTGGGGTGGCGTAGCCCCCCACCGGAATGAACACCGCCCGCCTCCGGATGAGCGGAGGTCCTACAAGTGACGGTTGCACTGAACTGCCCGCCATCGGATGAGCGGAGGTCCGCATCGTGAGTAACGCCGAGAACCAGGAAGACGTCTACGCGCAATCGCGAGACACCACCGAGGGCAAGGTCTTCACGGTCACCGGTGGTGACTGGGACACCGTCCTGGGCGGCTCCGACCCGGTCTCCGACGAGCGGCTCGTGGTCAACATGGGCCCGCAGCACCCCTCGACCCACGGCGTGTTGCGCCTGGTCATCGAGCTCGAAGGTGAGACCGTCCGTGAGCTGCGGCCGGTCGTGGGCTACCTCCACACCGGTATCGAGAAGAACCTCGAGTACCGCAACTGGACCCAGGGCACCACCTTCGTCACCCGCGCCGACTACCTGGCGCCGATCTTCAACGAGACGGCCTACTGCCTCGCGGTGGAGAAACTGCTGGGCATCGAGGCGCCCGACCGCGCCACGGTGATCCGGGTGCTGATGATGGAGCTCAACCGCATCTCCTCCCACCTGGTCGGATTGGCGACCACGGGTATGGAGCTGGGCGCGCTGTCGATGATGATCTACGGGTTCCGCGAGCGTGAACTCGTTCTCGACATCTTCGAGGCGGCCTCCGGTCTGCGCATGAACATGGCCTACATCCGCCCGGGCGGTCTGTCTCAGGACCTGCCCGAAGAGGTGCCGGCCATGATCCGGGACTTCCTCAAGGTCATGCCCAAGCACATCGACACCTACGAGGACCTGCTGTCGGGTAACCCGATCTGGCAGGAGCGCACCCAGAACGTCGCCTACCTCGACGTGTCGGGCTGCCTGGCGCTGGGTGTCACCGGCCCGCCGTTGCGTGCCGCCGGACTGGGCTGGGACCTGCGCAAGCACCGCCCGTACTGCGGTTACGAGACCTACGACTTCGACGTTCCCACTCACAACGGCGCCGACGTGTGGGGCCGTTACCTCGTCCGGATCGAGGAGATGCGGCAGAGCCTGCGCATCATCGAGCAGGCCATGGACCGCCTCGAACCCGGCCCGGTGATGGTGGAGGACAAGAAGATCGGCTGGCCCGCGCAGCTGGCGGTCGGTGGAGACGGGTTGGGCAACTCCCTCAACCACATCCGCCACATCATGAACCAGTCGATGGAGGGTCTGATCCATCACTTCAAACTGGTGACCGAAGGATTCCGGGTGCCCGCGGGACAGGTTTACGTCCCGATCGAGGGACCGCGCGGTGAACTCGGAGTTCACGTGGTCTCCGACGGTGGCACGCGACCCTTCCGGGTCCACATGCGTGACCCCTCATTCGTCAACCTTCAGGCACTCCCGGCCATCGCCGAGGGTGGCCTGCTCTCCGACGTCATCGCCGGTGGAGCCTCAATGGACCCGGTTATGGGTGGATGTGATCGCTGATGTCTTATCCAGAAGAACTGCGGGAGCAGGCGCGCGAGATCATGGCGCGGTACCCCGTGGGCAAGCAGCGTTCGGCGCTGCTGCCGATGCTGCACCTGGTGCAGAGCCACGACGGCTACGTCTCCCCCGAGGGGATCGCGCTGTGTGCCGAGCTGATCGGTATCACCAAGGCGCAGGTCGCGGCGGTGTCGACGTTCTACACGATGTACAAGCGTGAACCCACCGGTGACTACCTGGTCAGCGTGTGCACCAACACGCTGTGCGACGTCATGGGCGGCCAGAAGGTCTACGACACGTTGCGCGAGTACCTCGGCGTCGATCACGACGAGACCACCGCCGACGGCAAGATCACCCTGGAGCACGCCGAGTGTCTGGCCGCGTGCGACTACGCGCCGGTGATGACCGTGAACTACGAGTTCTACGACAAGGTCGACTCCGACCAGGCCGTGTCGACGGTGCAGGCTCTCCAGAACGGTGAGCGTCCCGCCCCCACTCGTGGTGCTCGACTGTGCACCTTGAAGGAACTGTCCAAGCAGCTGGCCGGATGGGGCGAAGACCGCCCCGAGGCCCTGGCGGACAACGCCCAGGGTGACGCGACGTTGATAGGTGCCCGGCTCGCCGCCGAGCACGGCGTCACCGCGCCCCAGATCGACCCGGCCACGCCGCTGGTGAACAAGGAGAACTCATGATCACCGTGGCCGCCGCCCAGCAATTCCGCAAGCGAAGCGAGGTCTGACCCGATGGCTTCCGCACCATCCGCCGACGTACTGGCGAAACTGACCCCGGTGCTCACCAAGCGCTGGCTGTCGCCCGAAGCCTGGAAGATCGACGTCTACGAACGGCTCGACGGTTACGCCGCGCTGCGCAAGGCGGTCGACTACCACCCCGACGAGCTCATCGCCTTCATGAAGGAGTCCGGACACCGCGGTCGCGGTGGCGCCGGATTCCCGGTCGGCATGAAGTGGGCGTTCATCCCCCAGAACGACGGCAAGCCGCACTACCTGGTCGTCAACGCCGACGAGGGCGAACCGGGCACCTGTAAAGACCTGCCGCTGATGATGAACGATCCACATTCGTTGATCGAGGGCATCATCATCGCCTGCTACGCGGTTCGCGCCGAGCGGGCGTTCGTCTACGTTCGGGGTGAGGCGATCCACGCCGCCCGCCGGCTGCGCAACGCCGTGGCCGAGGCCAAGGCCAAGGGCTACCTGGGCCAGAACATCCTCGGCAAGGGCTTCAACCTCGACGTGGTCATCCACTCCGGTGCGGGGGCCTACATCTGTGGCGAGGAGACCGCGCTGCTGGACTCCCTGGAGGGATTCCGGGGACAGCCGCGACTGCGCCCGCCGTTCCCGGCCACCCACGGCCTGTACGCCTCGCCGACGGTCATCAACAACGTCGGATCGATCGCCTCGGTACCGCACATCGTGCTGGGCGGCGCCGACTGGTGGAAGTCGCTGGGCAGTGAGAACTCCGCCGGAACGATGATCTACTCGCTGTCGGGTCGGGTGAAGAACCCCGGCCAGTACGAGTGCGGGATGGGCATCACCCTCAACGAACTGCTGGATCTGGCCGGCGGCATGACCGATGGGCACAACCTGAAGTTCTGGACTCCGGGTGGCTCGTCGACGCCGATGCTGACCGCCGAGCACGCCGACGTCCCGTTGGACTTCGACAGCATCGCCAAGGCCGGTTCCATTCTGGGAACCACCGCGATGATGATCTTCTCCGACCAGGACTGCCCGGTCTACAACTCGTACCGCTGGATCGTGTTCTACGCGCACGAGTCCTGCGGTAAGTGCACCCCGTGCCGTGAGGGCAACTACTGGATGACGCGCGTCTACCGCCGCATCCTGTCGGGCCAGGGCACTCACGCCGACCTCGACACTCTGCTGGATGCCTGCGACAACCTGCTGGGCCGGTCGTTCTGCGGTCTGGGTGACGGTGCCACCTCGTGTGTGACGTCCTCGCTGAAGTACTTCAAGCAGGACTACCTCGATTACATCGAGGGACGTCGCAAGCCACTGTTGAAAGCTTCTGACCTGGTGGGAGCGCACTAATCATGACCGACAAAGTCACGCTCACCATCGACGGCATCGAGTTGTCCGTTCCCAAGGGGACACTGGTCATCCGTGCCGCCGAGCAGCTGGGGATCGACATCCCCCGCTTCTGTGACCACCCGCTCCTCGAACCGGTCGGCGCGTGTCGTCAGTGTCTGGTCGACGTCGAGGGACAGCGCAAGCCGCTGGCCTCCTGCACCGCGGTGTGCACCGACGGCATGGTGGTGAAGACCCAGTTGACCTCTCCGGTGGCCAAGAAGGCCCAGGAGGGGATCATGGAGTTCCTCCTGATCAACCACCCGCTGGACTGCCCGATCTGCGACAAGGGCGGTGAGTGCCCACTGCAGAACCAGGCGATGAGCACCGGCCGCACCGAATCGCGGTTCGTGGAGGAGAAGCGCACCTATCGCAAGGTGCTGCCGATCTCCTCGCAGGTCCTGCTGGACCGGGAGCGCTGCGTCCTGTGTGCTCGCTGCACCCGGTTCTCGGAGCAGGTCGCCGGTGATCCCTTCATCGAGTTGATGGAGCGGTCCTCGCTCGAACAGGTCGGCATCTACGAGGACGAGCCGTTCGAGTCCTACTTCTCCGGAAACACCGTCCAGATCTGCCCGGTCGGCGCGCTGACCGGATCGCAGTACCGGTTCCAGTCGCGGCCGTTCGACCTGGTGTCCAGCCCGAGCGTGTGCGAGCACTGCTCGGCCGGTTGCGCGCAGCGCACCGACCACCGCCGCAACCGGGTGCTGCGTCGCCTGGCCGGTGACGACGTCGACGTCAACGCCGAGTGGAACTGCGACAAGGGCCGCTGGGCGTTCGACTACGTCAACACCGACAACCGGATCCTGAAGCCGCTGGTGCGCGGCAGCGACGGCGAACTGCACGAGGCCAGCTGGCCCGACGCGTTGCGCGTCGCCGCCGAGGGACTCGCGCAGGCCAGGGAGGCCGGCGGTGTCGGCACCCTCACCGGTGGTCGTCTGACCATTGAGGATGCATACGCGTACTCGAAGTTCAGCCGGTTGATCCTCGGCTCCAACGACGTCGACTTCCGCTCCCGGCCGCATTCGGCCGAGGAGGCCGAGTTCCTCGGACACGTCGTGGCAGGTGTTCACCCCGCCTCGGGCGCCACCACCTACGAGACCGTCGAGAAGGCACCCGTCGTGCTGATCGCCGGTCTGGAGGTCGAGGAAGAGTGCCCGATCCTGTTCCTGCGGATGCGCAAGGCGCACGCCGACAGCGGACAACACAGTTACGTCGTGGCTCCGTTCGCCACCCGAGGCACCGGGAAGATCGGCGGCGAACTCATCGCCACCGCGCCCGGCGCCGAGGCGAACCTGCTGTCCGGCTTCGCCGACGGCAACGGCGACATGGCCGAGAAGCTGCGCGCCGAAGGCAGCGTCATCCTCGTCGGTGAGCGCCTGGCGACCGTGCCCGGCGCGTTGACCGCCGCCGCCCGGTTGGCCACCGCCACCGGAGCGAAGCTGGCCTGGGTGCCGCGCCGTGCCGGTGACCGTGGAGCCGTCGACGTCGGTCTGCTGCCCAACCTGTTGCCGGGTGGCGGAACGGTGGCCGAGGCCGCCGACCGCGCCGCGCTGGCGTCCTACTGGGAGGTCGACGGCCTGCCGGAGGCCGAGGGCCGCGACACCTCCGCGATCCTGGCGGCGGCATCGCACGGCGAGCTCGGTGGTCTGCTGATCGCCGGTGTCGACCCGTTCGACCTGGCCGACCCGGCCGCGGCCGAGGCCGCGCTCTACGCGACTCCGTTCATCGTCTCGATCGAGCAGCGCCACACCGCCGTGACCCGGCGGGCCTCGGTGGTTCTGCCCATCGCGACCGTGCAGGAGAAGGGCGGTGCCTACCTCAACTGGGAGGGCCGCCTGCGCACCTTCGAAACCGCGATCGAGTCCCCGCTCAACAGCGACTACGAGCTGTTGCAGGCCATCGGTGAACTCATGGACGTCGACCTGGGCTTCGAGAGCCTGCGTTCGGTGCGTGGCGAGTTGGCCGGAGTACCCACTCCTCCCGAGGGCCGGATTCCGGCTCCGCTGGTGGCGGCGGCTACTCCGCCGGTCGCCGGTGAGGGACAGGCGGTTCTGGCCACCTGGCGTCACCTGCTCGACTCCGGAACGCTTCAGGACAACAACACCCACCTGGCCGGTACCGCGCGTGACGCGGTGATCCGACTGTCGCCGACCACCGCCGCCGACCTGGGGGTCGCCGACGGGGACGCCGTGACCGTCGCCAGCGACGCCGGGGGAATCACCCTGCCGCTGGTGGTCACGCCGATGCCCGACCGGGTCGTGTGGTTGCCCACCAACTCACCGGGCTCCGGTGTCCACCGTGGACTTGGTGCGGTCGCTGGTGACCTCGTATCGATCTCCGCTTACACCGGAGGTGGCAAGTGAATCTCGCGCGTCAACACGGCGTGAGCGACAGCACGACTCTCGCGCTCCACCGCGAGCCGGCCACTGTGGGAGGACTCCAATGAACGGCCTCGAAGCCTTCGGGCAGGACCCCTGGTGGATCGTCGGCATCAAGGCACTCGCAATCTTCGCGTTGCTGGTCGTGCTGGTGCTGTTCACCATCTGGTACGAGCGCCGCGTGGTCGCCCGGATGCAGGTGCGTCCGGGCCCCAACCGCAACGGCCCCTTCGGTCTGTTGCAGAGCTTGGCCGACGGTCTGAAACTGGCGTTCAAAGAGGACCTGCTCCCCAGGGTCTCCAGCAAGGTGGTGTTCATCGCCGCCCCGATGATCATGACGGTGTGCGCGTTCACCGCGTTCGCGGTGATCCCGCTGGGGCCGGTCGTCAACCTGTTCGGAGTCGAGACTCCGTTGCAGTTGACCGACTTCCCGGTCGCCGCCCTGCTGATCCTGGCCACCTCGGCCGTCGGCGTGTACGGCGTCGTGCTGGGTGGGTGGGCCTCCGGCTCCACCTACGGTCTGCTCGGATCGCTGCGTGCGGCCGCGCAGGTCATCTCCTACGAGATCGGCATGGGCCTGTCGGTCCTGGCGGTGTTCCTGACCGCCGGAACCCTTTCCACCAGCGCCATCGTCGACTCGCAGCGGTTCGGCCCCGAACTGACCTTCGGCGACTTCAGCTTCACCCTTCCGGGGTGGAACGCGCTGATCCTGTTCCCCAGCTTCATCGTGTTCGTCATCTCGATCGTCGGTGAGACCAACCGTGCGCCGTTCGACCTTCCCGAAGCGGAGTCGGAGCTGGTCGCCGGATTCATGACCGAGTACTCCTCGCTGAAGTACGCGCTGTTCTTCCTCGCCGAGTACATCAACATCATCACCATGTCCGCCCTGGGCATCACGCTCTTCCTGGGTGGCTGGGCGGCACCGTTCCCCGAAAGCTGGTGGCCGGGCGCCAACGAGGGCTACATGCCACTGGTGTGGTTCTTCGGCAAGCTGCTGGTGTTCCTGTTCGTCTTCGTGTGGTTGCGCGGTACGTTGCCGCGGTTCCGCTACGACCAGTTCATGCGACTGGGCTGGAAGGTCCTGGTACCGGGCAGCCTCGTGTGGATCATGATCCTGGCGGCCATCCGTCTCGGCGTCGAGCAGCCCACCTTCTCGGCCAGCTGGATCGGCCTGATCGTCGGCGCGATCCTCGTCGCCGGCCTGTGCATCATGTACTGGCCGACCCGCAAGAAGTACGAGGAACCGGCCGAACCCGACACGGGTGTGGGCGGCTTCCCGGTGCCGCCAATGGACCTGGAAGTTCCGCCGTCTCCCCGGGTCAAGGAGATTTCGGCAGAACGCGAAACCGTTTCCGTCGACGGACGATCCGCCGACGACTCTGCCGGAAAGGAGGGATAGCCGTGTTCGACTCCGTCAAGGGTTTCGGCGTGACGTTCGCCCACATGTTCAAGAAGACCGTCACCGTCAAGTACCCGGAGGTCCGCGACGCCACCGCGCCGCGTTACCACGGCCGCCACATCCTCAACCGTCATCCGGACGGCTTGGAGAAGTGCATCGGTTGCGAACTGTGCGCGTGGGCCTGTCCGGCTGACGCCATCTTCGTGCAGGGTGGCGACAACACCGCCCAGGAGCGCTACTCCCCAGGGGAGCGGTACGCCGTCGACTACCAGATCAACTACGCCCGCTGCATCTTCTGCGGGCTGTGCATCGAAGCCTGCCCGACCCGGTCGCTCACCATGAGCAACGAGTACGAGCTGGCCGCCGACAACCGCCGGGACCTGATCTTCACCAAGGAACAGTTGCTGGCGCCGTTGATGGAAGGCATGGAGCAGCCGCCGCACCCGATGCGGTTGGGCAACTCCGAAAAGGACTACTACGTCAGCGGAGTGGACAACCCCGGCACCTCGATCGGCGCCGAGTACTCCTCCACTGAACGGCATCAGCGGGAGGCGTCGTCGTGACGATTCTGGCTCAGGCCAACCAACTGTTGGCCACCGAAGCCACCGTCGGTGAGGCTGTCGTCTTCTGGCTGCTGGCCCCGCTGGCACTGTTCGGCGGTCTCGGCATGGTGCTGGCGCGCAACGCCGTTCACTCGGCGCTGCTGCTGGCCTGCACCATGCTCTCGCTCGGCGTCCTGTACATGCTGCAGGAAGGCGTCTTCATCGGCTTCGTGCAGATCATCGTCTACACCGGCGCGATCATGATGCTGTTCCTCTTCGTGATCATGCTGGTTGGTCGCGACTCCTCCGACTCGCTGGTCGAAACCCTTCGCGGGCAACGAATGGCGGCCGTCGGACTGGGAGTCGGCCTGGCGATCCTGCTCGGCGCCGGCCTGGCACGCGGCCTCGGTGCCGTGCAGCCGGCCGGTCTGGAAGCCGCCAACGCCGGCGGCAACGTCCAGGGCATCGCCGAACTGCTGTTCACCCGGTACCTGTTCGCCTTCGAAGCGACCGCGGCTCTGCTGCTGGTCGCCGCGGTGGGCGCCCTGATCCTGGCCCACGTCGAGAAGTCCGCCAAGGACCGCAAGACGCAGAAGGACATCGGCCGGGCGCGGTTCGCCAAGGGCAGCTACCCCGGTCCCAAGGCCGGACCCGGCGTGTTCGCCACCTCCAGCTCGGTGGCCACCCCGGCCCTCCTGCCGGATGGAACCGAAAGCGAACGCAGCTACAGCAGCGTGGTGCCGATGCGTCAGCTCGACCCCGCCGAAGCCGCACCCAAGGCCACCGAAGGTAAGAAAGGGGACCGTCGGTGAACCCCACCTACTACCTGGTGTTGGCGGCAGCGCTATTCACCATCGGCGCCGTGGGCGTCCTGGTGCGCCGCAACGCCATCGTCGTGTTCATGTGTGTCGAGTTGATGCTGAACGCGGCCAACCTGACCCTGGTGACCTTCGCCCGTATCAACGGCAGCCTCGAAGGCCAGATCATCGCGTTCTTCGTGATGATCGTGGCCGCCGCCGAGGTCGTCATCGGTCTGGCCATCATCATGGCGATCTTCCGCTCCCGCCGGTCGGCTTCGATCGACGACGTGAACCTGCTTAAGAACTAATGTTGTCCTGCTTGGAGTTTGGTGTGTCCGTACCTGCTGGTGCCCTTCACCGCCGTTGTCTTGCGGGTATGTCGCGCGTTGACGTGCTCCCGTCGGTTGAGACAACGGAACCCGTCGACGGCCTGCCGGCCCGCAAAGTGAGGGACTAACCGTGACCGAATTCGCTCCGGCCACCGGTGCCCTTTCCTCGATGTGGCTGCTGATCGCCTTGCCGTTGGCGGGCGCGGCGATCCTGCTGCTGTTGGGAAAGCGCTCCGACAAATGGGGCCACCTGCTGGGAACCGCCACCGTGGCGGCCGCGTTCGCGCTGGGAGTCGTCTACTTCTTCCAGCTGTCGGATCTACCGGATGATTCCCGGTCGGCGTACCTGAACTTGTTCACGTTCATCGACACCGGCAGCTTCAACGTCAACGCCAGCCTGCTGTTCGACCCGTTGAGCGCGGTGTTCGTGCTGCTGATCACCGGTGTGGGTCTGCTGATCCACATCTACTCGATCGGCTACATGTCACACGACGATGGACGACGCCGGTTCTTCGCGTACCTCAACCTGTTCGTCGCCTCGATGCTGTTGCTGGTCCTGGGCAACAACTACGTGATGATGTTCGTCGGTTGGGAAGGCGTGGGTGTCGCCTCCTACCTGCTGATCTCGTTCTGGTTCACTCGCCCGAGTGCCGCGACGGCCGGTAAGAAGGCGTTCCTGATCAACCGCGTCGGTGACGCCGGTTTCCTCATCGCGATCTTCCTGATGTTCGTCGCGTTCGGCTCCACCGACTTCCAGGTGGTCTTCAACGGAACCCTGGCGGGCAACCTCGCCTCCGGCACCGTCCTGGCCATCGGACTGTTCCTTCTGGTGGGAGCCTGCGGTAAGTCCGGTCAGTTCCCACTCCAGACCTGGCTGCCCGACGCGATGGAGGGCCCCACCCCGGTGTCGGCGCTCATCCACGCCGCGACCATGGTCACCGCCGGTGTCTACCTGATCGCCCGGTCTCACCCGATCTTCTCGGCCAACGAGACCGCTCAGCTCGTCGTGGTGTCCATCGGTGCCCTCACCCTGCTGATCGGGTGCATCATCGGGTGCGCCAAGGACGACATCAAACGAGTGCTCGCGTACTCGACGGTCTCCCAGATCGGGTACATGTTCCTGGCCGTCGGTCTGGGTGGTGCCGCGTACGCGCTGGGCATCATCCACCTGCTGGCGCACGGTTTCTTCAAGGCCGGCATGTTCCTCGGCGCCGG
>Ga0233365_1000538_pt1 | contig 17175 bp, 27 predicted proteins | sample ElkDunMinimDraft_27_FD_191535 | JGI IMG/M metagenome (GOLD analysis project Ga0233365, IMG submission 191535) | Fecal eukaryotic communites from dung pellets of Tule Elk in California, USA - Elk Dung C36 | ecosystem: Host-associated > Mammals > Digestive system > Large intestine > Fecal | place...
GTGGCTGCTCGGGCTGACGGTGTTCGTCGGCGCGCTCACGCACGTGCTGGGTGACTGGCTGACGAAGTCAGGTGTGCCGTTGGCTTGGCCGTTCGTGGTCCGCGGTAAGCGTTGGTGGATGTTCAGGTCGCCGGTTGCGTTCCGCACGGAGGATCGGTCTCCGGTGGAGGCGGGAATCAGGGTGGCGTCGCTGGCGGGGATCCCGCTGGTGATGCTGTTGAGTACGCCGATGCCTCCGCCGGCGTGACCCTTGCACCCTTCGGCCCCTGCTTCGGCGGGGGCCTTTCGTGTGACCGGTGCCACTGCGCAGAGTCCGGAATTGGACGGTCCCGTCTGCCCGACCCGAGCACGATGGGACCACCCCTACGAACGGAGCGCACCATGCACGACCACATCTACACCGGCCGAGAGTTCCGCAGCCTCTACCCGGGGTCGCGCACCTCGGTGATCGTGCGTGCCTACGACGGCGGCCCGTGGGTGTCGGTGACTGATGTGCGGTCGCAGCGTCCGCATCGTGTGCCGGCGGTGAGCCTGCGGGCGTCCGCGGGCTCTGAGGAGCGGTGGGGGTACGCGCCTGCGGACTGAGGTTCCAGGTACCGTGCCCCCATGCTGTTCCGTCGCGCCCTGCCTGAGGACGGCCCGGACATCGCCCACCTGGTCGCCGCCTCTGCTCCCCACTTCGGCGCGAAGGGCTACTCGGAGGGCTCCGTCGCCCTGGTCGCCGTCGACGCCGGCGCGGTCGTGGGCTGGCTGGAGGGCGTCTTGGATGGTGCGTACACGGGCCCTGGTGCCCCGGTGCCGCCTCCGCACGGGTACGTCCTGTCCCTGGTGGTGGACGCGGCGTGGAGGCGGCGGGGGGTCGGTGCGGGGCTGCTGAGCGCGTTCGTGGGAGAGTCGCGGGAGGCTGGCGTCCGGTGGGTGTTCCTGTTCCCAGACGAGGGCGAGGGCGTCGAGGAGCGCGTCGCGTTCTTCCGCGCGGCCGGGTTCGAGGCGGTCGACGACCCCGGGGAACGGTGGCCCACGATGGGGAGGTGGGCATAGCCCCCGACCACTTCCAGCCCTGGAAGAAGGTTAGGTGAAATGATGACCGACACACGGTGCCGACCGGCACCCCTGCGTAGAAGACACGAGCGTGATAGAAACCCTCGTCAATATTTACGAGACCCTGGAGCCCCTGGTCTTGGTCGCGGCCGGAGCTGCCATCCAACCGCTCGTCTCATCATGGAACGAGCGGAGAAAGCGAAGCCACGAACTCGCTGACCGAAAGCAGCAGGAAGTAGTCCAGGAGATTGCCGCGCAGCGCCAGCTCTTGGCTTCTCTTGTGGACGAGGCTGCCTCGTTCGACTCTGGGACGTATGAACGCAAAAAAAGGAGCTTTGGGCCTGACCCAAGGCCACACTTGGTGGCCCTGCGCAGCATCGCGATAATGTCAGCGGACCAAGAGCTCATTGACGCCGTAGAGAGGCTCTGGAGAGAGCCGAGCACCGAACTTCCCAAATTCCGTGCACTGCTGGCGGGGAGGATCCAAGCCCTGGAGAGCCCCATGCCTGCTCCACGGTGGCGCCAGCGTCTTACTCAAAGGTTGGCCCCCAGGAGCTAGCCTCCTCCAGTTCCCGACCGCGGGGCAGGGCGGCAGGGAGGTCACCCCTTCTCGCCGTGCTCGAACCGCGCAGAACGGGCAGCCACATACGCCCGCTGCAAGCGGGCGGTGTGGTGAGCGAACCGGGGGTACAGCCCCTCGTCCACCCAGTCCCCCACATGGCGCCGGGGGCAGAAACCTACTTGGCCCCGAAGCTTGAGAACCACCGTCTTGCAGAACGGGCAGTCCATCCACCACCAGAACCCGCTCTTCGGAGCTTTGACCTTCCCCTTGAAGGGAGGGTTAAGCCGGAAGGCCGTCGGCGTCAGGTCGTGTTCCCATTCAGCGGGACCTAGGGAGAGAGATTGCCACCCAAACTCGTTGGTCCACGCCCACTGTTCTTGGCCGAAGAAGTCGCCCACGGTTGTGACGTGGGATAGCTCTGGGGCAGGCAGTTCGGGCTTGGCGTAGTACACGTAGACGGGGCGGTCTGTTCCCGTAGCGAGCCCTTGCGCCTTGCTGAGTTCGTCGTCTGTGGGGAACGTGCCTTTGACCTCGAACCAGAACGCACGGTCGGTGTTCGGGTAGAGCAGGAAGTCCGGCAGGTAGGGCTTTCCGTCGATGAGGTAGCCCTCGGGCTCGTAGTCCCAGGGGATGTCGAGGTGGTCGAAGAACACGGCCCATCGGGCTTCGAGGCGGGATCGAAAGCGGTAGCCGGCGTAGCGGGTTTCTATCGGAGTGATCTTGGGGGTCATGTCATCTCCTGTCGTTGCTCTCATGCTGCCCTGCCCCGCCGACCGTCCGCCGCGGCGGGCCGCTCCCGTGGCGGAAGCGCCCCGGGGGTCAGGCGGTTTCGTCCAGGTACTTCGTCAGCCAGTCCCGCACCCGGGCCGCCTGGGCGCGATCCAGTGACCTCGCCCGAACCCCCGAGGGGGCGTTGAGTGACACAGTGACCCGGTCGTCGTCCGCTTTCAGCTCCATGTCGATGGCCGGCGCTCCGATCCTCAGCGGCTCGGGGATGTCCTGGCGCATGCGGAAGCGCAGTTCGTGAACCTCGGGGCCGTTCAGGACGTGCCCGCACGGGTGGAGGGTCATCACGTCGTGGTCGGGAGCGGAAGTGATGCTCGGAGTCATCCCGTACATCGGCCCGGGGGCTTCGCCAACACCGATCTGGTGGCCGTCGGCGAACCCTCCGCCGGGCACGGCGACGGCACTGGGGTAGGTGGCGAGGAGCCCGCTAGCGAGCTCGTAGGACTCGATGGGGGTGTCGCAGGTGGGGCAGTCGGCTTCGAATCTGGGCATGGTGTTCCTCCTGTGTTCATGGTCGCTGATGGGCCCGCCGGAGGTCACCCGACGGGCCCGCTGTCCTACAGGCTGGCCTTGAGCTGTTCGTCGGTGACGTCGTCCCAGTACTCGTTGGGCGGAACGTAGCCTCGCGCCCCGGTGTGGACCTTTGCGGGCGGGGCCAGTAGCGGCTCGTCGTAGGCGTCCTGGTTCTCAGGGTTCTTGTACGGCTTGTAGCCGCTCCCGTTGATGCTGCGCAGGTACGCGCCTGGGTCCTTGTCGTAGGACACGCCAGCGGGCTTCTGGGAGCCGCGCACGACGGCGAGGTCCTGGCGGAGGGTGTGGATGTCGCGGTCCCCTACCCACCAGCTCAGGGAGCGGATGCGGCCGCCCTTCCCGTCGCCTTGTTGGTTGATGTAGACGGCGACCTTGGCGGCTTCGTCCTCGGTGCAGCTGAGTCGTTCGATGATGATTTGCTCTGGGGTCTTCTTCGTCTTCTTCTCGACGGCGGGAGCGGGCTCACGCTCAGCGGGGGCGTCAGCGGAAGAGGAAGAAGCTGTAGTTCGACCTGCGTCTAGTTCGACCTGCGTCTTGTTACGGTCCGCTTTTCGGGAGTACGTACCCCCCGATCCGTGACTACGTGGTCCCGAATCCGGGACTACGGGGCGACCGGTCCTCTTCGAGCTCTCACGGGCCCGGCGCTCCTTGATGAGCTCCCGGGTTTCCGCTGCGACCTTGTTCATGGCCTCGGCGTCTCTGGCGATGGCCTTGAGGGGTTCGAGGAGTTCCACGAAGTTCGTGGTGGCCTTCTCTCCCGGCGGTGGATTGAAGCGGATGCCGTAGTGGTTGCGGGACCGCATGCCGCCGATGGTGTTGGTGGTCTTTTCGACGATCCGGGCTTGGATGAGCTCGTCCATGTAGGGCGTGACGGACTTGCCCTTGGACAGCCCGAGGGTGACGGCGAGGAGGTTGAGGGACGGCCACACGTCGGTGTCCCCGTTGGCGCGCCTGCCCTGGTTCACGAACGTCGCAAGGACGGTGTAGAGGTGTCGCGCGGTGGGTGAGAGGTCGGATCGGAAGGCGACCCAGTGCCCGACCTGTGTGAAGGTGGGCTGGTCGAGCGCTTCGATCTCGAAGGTGTCGGTGCTCATCGCGTGCCTCCCTGGGGGAGGAACACGGGTGTGGCTCGCTGGGTAGCGCCCCAGTTTTGGGTACGGGCTACCATGTGACTAAGCTTCACGCCTAGCCGCCTTTCCTGATTAGCGCAGGTCTGGTGGTCAGAGCCCGTTCGGTGTTGACGCACCGGGCGGGCTCGTTTTTTCTGTTGTGCCCCCATCTTACCTTGTGTGCACGTGCACCCGGGAAGAGCTGGTAGGGTCGGAGACCTGTTCATCACTCCTTAGAGGAGTCACAACGAGTTTTACCGTCAGGGATGGGTTCCGCTTCACACTCTTCTCTGCACTCTTCATCACTCCTTAGAGGAGTCCTACGAAAAGCCCGGCCACGTGCCGGGCTTTCGTGCGTCCGGGGTTGAGGACTACTCCCCCGCATCCTCCTTCGGCGCCGGAGGCCACTCCGCGCCCGGGGCCCTGCCACATGGCGAGGCCAGTTCTCATGCCCGCTGTCTGCGGACCATGGCAGGATCGGGGAACCCCAGCACCAGGAGCCACCATGGACGCCGCAACAGCCCCCACCATCACCGACTGGATCGGGGCGATCTCAGGGATCGTCGCCGCGGTCGGTGGCGTCGGCACCCTCATCATCGCGATCGTGCTGATCAGCAAGCAGTACAAGGCGCTCTCTTCGACCGTAAAGCTGTCCGAGAAGCAGGATGAAGCGCTCGTGGCCACTACGAAGGCGCTCAACGACGAGATGGCACATCGTCGTGAGGACCGCGAACGTCTGCGACGAATCCCAGCTGAAGCAGTCGACATGGACCTGTTCCAAGGGTGGCGCAAGGAAGCGGATGCCAAAGCCCTCAACGGAGTCCTCTACCGCAGCGGCATCAATCTGAACGATATGACGGCGCGCGCTCACGTTGCGAACAAGGGCGTCGGACCCATCCGTGACGTCCAAATCGACATCAAAGGGAAGCCGCCGAAGTGCTACGTCTTGGACGGGGAAGAGGTTTACCGGGAGGGGTCCGTCCCGGCAGTACCTCCCGGCAAAGAGGCGCGCTTCTACTGGGTAGGGGCGGCTGAGGACGATCTCCAGTTGAAGGTCCTCTTCACGGACGAATCTGGCGCTCGCTGGCTCAAGCACCGGCTGAACGGCCTGTCCGAGGTGACCGGGCAGGAGTGACGACGGGCCCCTCCGAAGAGGGGCCCTGCCTTCCCGCCTACAGTGCGGGCTTCGAGTCCCGCGCCTCATGCATCCACGCCAGCGGCTTCCGCTCCAGCGCCACCTTCGCAAGGCGCTGCGCCGAGTCGGTCTTCAGCGCCGCCAACGACGAGTCGATCCACGCCTGCGTGTCCGTGCCCTGCTCCTGGTACTCCACCGCCTGGAGGAGACATTCGAGCTTGTCAGCGTCCTTCGCGCACCGCGCCTCAGCCGACTCCTTCGCCTCGTACTCCGACTCCGCGCCACCGATCAAACGGGCGAGACCCTCTGGCATCCCCGCGACCTGGTCCGCGGTCACCTCCGCGTTCGAGGACGCCTTCAGGTACCGCTTCCCGATGTACGGGATGTCCGTGATCCGGGTCTCCTGCGTGTCATGGAACAGCGCCAGGAACGCGGCCCGCTGCGGGTCCGCGCCCTCCAACTCCGCGATGACCGCGGCCGTGATCGCCGTGCGGTGCGAGTGGTCCGCGATCGACTCCGGTGCACTCACGCCCGCGATCGTCCACCCGGTGCGCTTGTACCGCTTCAGCAACCCCATCTCGTACAGGTAGTCCAGTGCCCGCACGTCCTGCTCGTCAGCCATGTGACCCTCTCTACCGGCGGTGGATCATCCTGAGAGCGTAAAGCACTTCCTCAAGCTCCCGGCGGGACTGGGGCGAGATCACACCCTCCTCGATCATCCGGGCGACCGCGCCGGCCAGATCGCCCGCGATCCGGGTGTCCAGCAGGGACGGCTTGCGGATGATCAGTGCCCACAGGGTGTGGCAGACGACGTCCACATAGGGGTTCGTGGGGGTGAGGCGTCCCATTAGATGCTTCAGTAGCCGGTCGCCGCGCCAGGAGTCGAGTTCGACCTCGACCATGAACGTGTCCGCCAGCTGGGGATCGCTGATCTCCCCGAGCCAGTACGCCCAGTAGTTGAGGTTCGCGATCTCGCATGCGTCGGTGGAGATGTGCACGTCGATGAACTGCGACAGCGCCTCCGAGTCGCCCGTGCGCGCGAGCGAGTGCGCCCCCGACCGGACCACCGCCCACGACGGCGTCCACTCCACCCGGTTGCCGAGCCGACGCTGTTCGGCACGCTGCATGACCGCGAGCCACTCCACGGTCTCTGAGGACTCGTCGAAGCCCGCGACGTAATGGGCCTGCCTGCGCAACAGAGCGCCCTCCACGGACTCGTGGGCGGCTTGTTCAGCGGCGGCCTGGAGGTGCTCGACCATGTGGCGGCGCTCCCCTGCGGCCATGTCCGGGCCTGTCCCTGACGGGCCCCGGCGACGTATCGGGGCGGTCTCGCGAAGTTCGTTCGGGACCGTGCCGGTGAAAGGCCACGCGACCAGCTCGGTGAACGGGCGGGTGATCACCCACGTCGCCAGCGGGTGGTTGTCCAGGTCGATGGGTCCGTCGCTGCTGAGCACGTACCCGATGAACCTGTCGGCTTCCATCGCGGTGTCCAGCTGCTCCAGCAGTCGAGGCGTGGAACCCAGTCGATGGAGGAGGTGGCGGAGCTTGAGGTACGCGCCAGCGGAGACCGCCATGAGTGGCCGGCGACCCGACTCCCACCCCTGGAGTGTGGACACGTCCACGCGCGCTTTCTCGGCTAGCTGCTCCTGGGTGAGCCCGATGGCCTGCCGGATGGTCTTGAGGACGTACCCGGAGACCCGTCCTTCACGGTCGGCTTCGGCGCGTGGGGGTGAACCCTGACTGACAGTCCGGGTGGCGGGGCGGCGCTGCTGTGCCATGGGGGATCTCCGAGGGGTGACTCGTACTGCTGGTCCGTGGTGGGCCTGGCGTGCGCTCCGTAGCGTCGTATCCACAGTACAGAGGGGGTCTGGACAGGTGAATGCGACGAAGGAAGACCTGGATCGGGACGGCGCGGAGCTCGCCCGGCTTCAGCGCATGTACGGGGACGCGTGGCGTCTGTGGCGCACTCCCCGGTACTGGATGGCGACCGCACTCGTGGAGAACGTAGAGCAGACCCTCATGGAGGAGAGCGCAGCAGAGCTCGAAGAGAAGCTGCGCTCCCCCGGCGTGCGCGTCGGCGCCCCCTACAAGGCGGACGTCCTGTGAGCTACCCCTTCACGAACGTGCCGCGCTGCGGGACGACGTACACCGTCCCCTCTTCCACGAGGAGCGCGATCGTGCGTCGGACAGTGGAACGTGCGAGACCGTACTCCTGGACAAGGCGCACCTCGGATGGGATGGCGCGGTCCGGTGCCCAGTCGCCTCGGGCGATGCGAGCTGTCAAGATGGCCGCTAGCTGCCGGTACGGGGTCACGGGGCCCTCGTGGTCGATCTCATCGTCGGGCCCGAATTCAAGATCACGATTCATGGCGCGACCGTAAAACCGCGTATACGAGTCACCACCACGGGATACGTATCGAGACGTATCGATACCAGGAGAGACCAGTGACCGTCGCCAAGACCGACGCCCCACTCACCCCGAAGGAACAGGCCGACTACGACCGGCAGGGCGAGCTGATCGCCATGGAGCTCCGGTGGGAAGCCGACCTCCGTGCGGCCGGCCAGAAGGTTCCCGGCGCCATGGACGGCGTCCGGTGGGGGCCGAAGACCCGTTGAGACTTCCCGCGCGCACCGTCCCCTTGTTGCGCGCGGGGCCTGACGTCGCACCTTGCGAGGGGATGCGACGAGCCCGACCAGATGTCGGGCGGGGGCGCCGAGCGTTCGTGAGGTCGGCGCCCCCACCACTAGACCTCCGCGCGAGCCCCGAGGGGCATAGCGCGCGGTGGACCCGGGGTGGCTCCCCGGGGAGGGCCTGCGGGGAAGAGACAAGCGGGCCCGGCCCCCGCCCACGATCCAGTGGGCGGGGGTTTTTGCATGTCAGAGGCTCATTCCAGAGAAATATAGGTACCCTGTTGACAGTCTGATCTAGGTACCCTATATTTATGAGTGTCAGCAGGGCACACCGGAAGGCGGCGGACATGATCAGCACCGAAGGCACCACCTACGAGATCGCCTACGCCGTCGCCGCCTACCCCGGCGAGAACACCGACCTCCACCGCTTCCAGGCCATCACCGCCGACGGCGACATCGCCTCCGAGCTGTACGTGGCCATGGACACCCTGATCATCGCCAACATCGAGACCGCCCCCGCCTACCGCCGCGAGGGCATCGCCACCGCCCTCTTCGCCGCCGCCGAAGCCCGCCTCCCCCAGGTCCTGCACGCCCGCCCCGAGCACCGCACCGAGTACGGCGACGCCTGGGCCGACGCCGTCGGCGGCGACACCGAGGACCACGAGGACGACGCCGAAGAGGACGAGGACATCTACGCATGAGCTACTACCGCATCGACTGGGACGCCCTCAACCAGCTCCCCGACGCCGACAAGATGAAGGCCCTTGCGGACCTCTTCGAGCAGGTCCGCAGTGAGATCGGCGCTGAGCGCGGACGCATGGTCCACCAAGCGCACGCCGACCACGGCACAAAGAAGGCAGCCGCCGCGCACCTGGGCATGAAGCCCGCCCGCTACGGCCAGATCTACGAAGAGCACAAGGAGAAGCACATGACCACCACCACCGAATACGGCACCTGGAACAACCACGGCGACAGCTCCGCCCTCACCGTCGAAGCCAGCGTCACCAACTACATCAGCGGCGGCGACAGCGAGTGGGTCGAGCGGATCCAGTCCGACGGGAGCTTCGACGCCATGGTCGACGCCTACCGAGACGCCATCAACGAGGCCCTGCCCGACGGAGTGTCCCTGAACGGCAACGACTTCTACGGGCCCTACTACGACGCCGACACGGACTTCGAGGGCTACCCCACGAACGAGGACGGTCGACTCGACATCGCCACCATCATCAAGGGCGTCGACCTCGGGGAGATCGTTGACAAGCACGACCCTGACAACGCCTGACCAGCACCCGTGAGACCAGCCCCGCGCACGCGGGGGGACACCCCACCTTCGGGTGGGGTTTCTGCTTTCATGGCGGCATGCCCCTCCAGTACGGCGACTCTGACGGACATGGCGTCTACGGCCAGCTCTCCCCAGGTGATGACGGCGGTCTGGTCTGCCACGAGTGCGGCCAAGAGCGCCAGTTCCTCGGGCGCCATGTCCGCGAGCACGGCATGAGCGCCGATCAGTACCGGGAGCGGCACGGGCTCGGCAGGTCGACGCCGCTTGTGGCCCCCGACCTCCAGCGAACCTTCAGCGAGAAAGCGACTGAGCGGGTGGACTCCCCCGGGTGGAAGCGCTTCGAGGCCGCACGGGACGCTGACAGCGCCCGTGAGGAGTCACTGAAGGCATTGCGGGAGCCGCTGCGGGCACAAGCATTGGAGGCACGCCGGAAGACTGCGCTGGCCGCGTCCCGGTCGCGCCCGGAACGGGTGTGCGAGGTTCCCGGGTGCGGCCGTAAGCACGTCACACACGGGTGGTGCCGCACTCACCTTGAGCGGTGGAAGCGCCACGGGGATGTGCAGGCGGACATCCCGGTCAGGCCGCGCAGGGGCGGTCCGAAGTCGACCTGAGCGGGTACACCACCTGCATGGATGAACCCCTGACCCCGGACGACCAGACGTGGCTCGCTGAACTCCTCGCGGACGTCGGCCCCGAGGGCGCCTACGAGATCGCGGACCTGCTCGACATCGACCTCGACGACTGATGCCCTCCCCCACTCACCGCGTTCCGCCGATGGTCCGCGCCACCGTGGGTGGAACGACCCTGTACGCGTACCTGCTGGAATGGGTCGGCGACGAGATGGTGCGCATCGGATGGGCTGAGCAGTACCAGACGCGGCCGGGTGTGGGTGAGCCCTACCAGTGGCGGTGGGCGGTCACGGACGTGCCGAGGGGTGACATGGAGCTCCTGGAGGGGCAGTCCTACACGGCGGTGCCCACGGGCGCGGAAGGCGCGAGGGAACCGGAGACGTTCAGCGACACCCGCACATGGCGGCAGATGAAGCAGGGATGACGAAAGCCCGCCCCGGGGAAGTGGGGCGGGCTTCAGTGTGGGTCAGGCGGCCCACGCGGGGTCGCAGTCGGGGTGGTCGGACCAGGCGGACGCGAGCAGGCGGATCACGTAGTCGTGGTGGATCCGCCTCTCGCTGGCCTTGATGTGCCGTGAGCACGTGTCCCACTCGGAGTAGTTCGCGGGGTCCTGACCTTCGTAGTTGATGCAGGGCAGGCCGGGGTGGGGGTCTCCACCTGCGGGCAGGTAAGCCGCGACGATGGCCCGCTTGGCCGCGATGTCCCGCAGCACCCGGGCGGGGTCGTGGCGGGCGATGTGCGTTGCCGCAGCTGCTCCCATGGCAAGGCACCCTTCGTCGTCCCACAGGTTCTCTCGGCGGGCGTTGAGGACCCATCCCGAGTGCGGCGAGATGCCTTCTGGGTCACGGTCTGCGTTCGTGGGCCGATCGTCCGATGTGGTCGATTCCCAGGGGGCAGGGTCGTACTGCGTCGCCGCCTTCGCCGCCTGCTCTTCCTCGTCCAGGCGCGCGTTGACGAACTCCACGATGGTCACTTGTGCCCTCCGGGCTTGCGCTTGGGAACGCCCATGTCGCGGGCGATCTTGTTGACCGTGGCCTGACTGAACGGCGCACGCTTCTGCACCTCGGCCGTGGGGTTCTCGGGGTTCTCCAGGGCTCGGGCGATGGCCACCCGGATGTTGTCGTTGGCGGCCTCGTAGGCGGCGGCGGCCCAGCTCAGGTCGTCTAGGTCGTTGCCCTCGGGGCGCTCTGGGAGCGGCTTGAAGTCGCGGTCCGGGGTTTCCATGCCTGGATTCTATCAGTGGCTTCTAGGGCTAGATTCTAAGACTTGTTGCTATCCATAGAATCTATCTATAGAGTGGAGACATCAGCACGACGCCCCCCGGAGGACCACATGCGCATCCGCCCCACCAACACCGAAGCCCGCGTCAAGAAGGAGATGCGCCGAGGTGAGCGCCGCGCCAAGGTCGCCACCCGCACCGCCGCACACGCCGCGCACCGGACCGGACTGAAGACCGTCGCCGGCCACCTGCGCAGCCTTGGGGTCGACGACGTCACCGCGACCGGGATGGCGGCGACGCTGCGGAAGCGCATCGACGGGGGCGTGAAGGGGTTCGCCAAGAAGAACGGCGTGCGCCGCGCCTGCACCCGGTACACCCTCGGGCGGGTCATGGGCGGGCTCGTGACCTACCGGCCGCGCAAGGACACGTACAAGGCCGCCCGCACCCAACTGCTCGCACTCGCCGCCTAGCCCGAACACCAACCGAAGGAGAACCCATGGACGCCATCTCTCTCGCCGCCACCGGCACCACCTACACCGACATGCGCGGCACCACCTGGCACACCGGCCTGTCCGACGACGGCGACCTGGTGCTGACCGCCGCCGGGAACCCGACTCGGCGCAGCTACGAGGACGTCGACGCCGCATGGGGGCCGCTGGTCCGGTCAAGCTTCACCGCTGCAGAGCTGGCCACGATCGCGGAGGCGCTGGCGGGCGGTCCGGCGGCTGAGATGCGCGACCGGCTGGTGGTGCTCGCCCTGCGGGCCCGCGAGATCGAAAGCCTGCTGCCCACGACCACTGACGCCTAGGAGGCACGCATGATGCTCATCGAGGACCGCTACTACCTCCAGGAGGAGGTGCCGGACGTGGAGACGACATGCGTGGTGGAGGTGACCAGGCTCGGCTACGACACCGAGTGCGGGCAGCTGTGCGACGACGGGCCGATCTGTGTCGGCCACATGCTCGACGTCGACGCGGGGCGGATCAGCTACGAGGCGTACCGGCGGTACCTGAAGCACGCCCAGATGTGAGACGGCCCGGCAGGAGCACCACCTCCCGCCAGGCCTCGCGACCTTGCAACCAGCTACGGAAGAAGGATCATGATCGAGACTATCGCGCTCGCTCCCCCACGTCTGGGGCGGTCGGATGTGAACGCGCGCCTGGACGCTGTTCTCAGGGAGGCGGGTTGGCTGACCACGGAGCAGCTCGGTGAGCTGATCGACGTGCAGGGCATCGTGGGTCAGCGCATGTCGGACCGGTGCAGCCCGGTGGGACTGTGGGTAGTCGGGGCGCTTCAGGTGCTGGGTGTCCCGGCGGTCTCGTACTCGTGGCTGGGGACGCTGAAGGTGATCGACAGGGAGCGGGTCGTCATCGGGGAAGCGCGCATCCCGGAGTCGCACACGGCGTGGGTGCTGGAGTGCGAGATCAACGACGGATCGTGGGGAGAGCTCATCAGGCAGGGGGAGGGAGACGAGAGGTGAGCTGGGGGAACGTCGGTAGGTTGCGCACAACCAATCAGTTCCGCTAGGATGTGTTCTAGTCGAACTTTTGTCGAGAGGCCCGGTCTTCGGATCGGGCCTTTCGTGTGCCCGGGGGTGTGCGTGGCCACCAATCAGCAGCTCGCCCAGCAGGCACAGAACGCCACGCGGTCCGCGAAACGCCTCCTCGCCATCGTGGAACTGTCCACCGGCATCGAGTGGGCGACCGCTTCGGGTGAGACCGTCCGCGTCGCACCCCACGAGGGAGCATGGGGCGTGTTCAGCAGCGGTGTTCTGTGGGCCACGCGGGACAACGCGTCTTCCGCTGTGGACATCGCGGCACGCGCCCTTCCGCCCGCTGACTCCGACCTCGCGGCGCTGCTCACGTGGACCGCGTGCGGACGCTCCCGCGTCTGACCCCATAGACCGTCCGGCCGGGCACACGACACTGAGCGCTCCCGCGCATGGCCCGCGACCGGACACACACGTCCCGGCCGCCGCCCACAGGGGGTAGGCGCGCGGCCGGGCGACTCACCACGGATCACCCTCATGCGCAGACTCCGTGTTCTCCTGACACCACGGAATCATCGCGTCAGCCGACGCCTCCGGGTCCCCCATGTGTTCCAGGGCGATCTCGCGCAGCTCCGGCTCGGCGTCCGCCTCCAGGCCCTTCGTGGAGATTTCCAGGCCCAGCGTGAACATGTCCGTCTCCTCCTGGGGGAGAGCAGCCTGCCGGTAGGCGTCCCACAGGCGCAGGTCCTGGCAGATGATCTGAGCGGACATCGGATCCACCACCACCTCCGGGGACGCGGACGGGGACTCGACTGCGGCCTCCGACGGGGACGGCGACGGCTCCTCCACGGGAGCGTCAGCACCAGAGCAGCCCGACACGGCGAACACGACAGCAGTGCACACCAGCAAACGCTTCACGACACACCTCCGGTAGGGGGACGTCGGAGCGGGCGACGCGGGGACACCAGTGTGCACCAGGAACGGGTTGGGGTGAGCGGATTGTGCCCCCACGCATCGACGATGAGAAGCGCGCCGCGATCCTCGAAGACATCCGCGCCAAGGCAGGCTCGACCCGGGTCATAGCGGCACGACACGGAGTCAGCGACGCCAGCGTCCGCAACATTGCAAAGGACGCCGGCGAGACCGAAGCGTTTTCGCGCGAAGGCACTGAAAAGGCCACGCGCGCGCGTCAAGCGGACCTGGCGGCGCTGAGAGCTGAGGTCTCCGAGAAGTACCTCCGCAAGGCGCATCAGCTCCTCGACCAGATGGATCAGCCGCACCTCGTGTACTCGTTCGGCGGCAAGGAGAACACGTACAACGAGGCCGTGCTCGAACGGGCGCCGACGGGTGACCTCCGCAACCTCATGACCGCGTCGGCCGTCGCTCTCGACAAGCACTTGAAGATCCTGTCCACCGAGACTGACTCGGGTGCTGCAACCGCGGCGTCGATGCTGTCGGGTATCGCTGACGCTCTGGAGAAGGCCGCGGAAGTCCTCGACTCCGAACCGCCCGACGCAACCTCAACTAATGTCTAGCCACCGATAAGCTTCAGTTATCGGCGGTTGCGCGCCGGGGGTGAGTGTGGATCTTTCTCGTCTCACCGGGCACCTGTCCCCCGCTCAGATCCGCTCGATCGTCGGGTCCATGTCGACCCCACAGATCGCCTTGTGGTCCGGGGCGGTGTCGTCGGGGAAGACGATCAGCTCCTTGCTGGCGTTCCTCATCCTGCTGACCCGCGCCCCGTCGACCGGGCTCATCGTGATGGTCGGCAGGACGTTGCAGACGATCGAGCGGAACCTCCTCGACCCCTTGTCCGCGCCCGAGCTGTTCGGTGTGCTCGCCGGCCAGATCCACCACACGCCCGGATCCACGACCGCGGTCATCCTCGGCCGGACCGTTCACCTCGTGGGCGCGTCAGACGCCCGCTCCGAAGGCAGGATCCGCGGGGCGACCATCGCGCTCAGCTACGTGGACGAGGCGACGCTGGTCCCGCAGAGCTTCTGGATGATGCTGATCAGCCGTCTGCGTGTGAAGGGCGCGAAGCTGCTGGCCACCACCAACCCGGACCACCCCGGTCATTGGCTGCGACAGGACTTCGTACTCCGGCCCGGCGAGGTCGGCATGAGGCACTGGCACTTCACCCTCGACGACAACCCGAGCTTGGACCCCGGGTATGTGTCGCTCCTCAAGTCGCAGTACACGGGCCTGTGGTACCGCAGGTTCATTGAGGGCGCGTGGATCGCTGGCGAGGGCGCTGTCTACGACATGTGGGACCCGGATGAGCACGTCATCGCGTGGGATCAGCTGCCCGCCATGGAGCGGTTGGTGTGCTTGGGCCTTGACCACGGAACCACCAACCCCACCGCCGGACTCCTCCTCGGCATTGGCTCGAACGGACGCCTCTACCTGGTGGACGAGCACCGCAACGAACCGAGACGCGACACCCAGCGGCTCACCGACGCTCAGCAGTCAGCCCGCCTGCGGGAGTGGATGAAGCAACCGCACCTGCCGAACGGCGCCCTGCTGCCCATCGAGTACGTGGCCGTGGACCCCGCAGCCGCCAGCTTCCGAGTCCAGCTGCACGCGGACGGACTGGCCTCCTCCCCCGCGAACAACGACGTGGCCTACGGGCTGTCGCTCGTCGCGACCCTGCTTGCCCGCCGTCAGCTTCTCGTGTCCGACCGGTGCTCCGGCTGGATCAACGAGGCCGGCGGCTACAGCTGGGACGTCAAGGCCACCGAGAAGGGGCAGGACGCCCCGCTGAAGGTCGACGACCACTCGCTCGACGCTGGCCGGTACGCCCTGACGACCTCCGAGGCGTTGTGGCGCCCGTATCTGATCGACCCTCTTGACCTCGCTGCGTGACGACCGTGCGGAGATCCCCGGGCCTGATGACTACTACCAGTGAGATGGGGGTGTGTGGTGCCGCTCCCTGACTCCTCCGTGCCATGGCCGCCCGCTTCGACGGACCTCCCCCGCGCCTACTACGACGAGCACGGCGCCTGGTACTCCGGGTCCCCTGAGCAGCTGTCCGCTGTGTACGGGGGCTCCTCCTCCAGCCGTCTCGGACTCCCCCGCCCGCGCCCCGCCCAGTATCAGGGCGGGCTCGTGGGCACAGTGGCACGGTTCTGGTGGGGCCGACCGCCAGACCCCACGCAGATGCCCGCCCGCATCCACGTGCCGATCGCCGGGGACATCGCCGCGACCAACGCTGAGCTGTTGTTCGGGGAGGCGCCGACGCTCACCGCTGAGGACGACACCACCCAAGAGCGACTGGACTTTCTCATGTCCGAGGGTGGGCTCGGCGCGGTCCTCCTCGAAGGCGCCGAAGTGTCGTCGCCCTACGGTGGCGTGTACCTGCGCGCGTCGTGGGACAAGACCGTTGCCGAGCATGTGCTCGCTGACGTCATCGTGCCCGACTGCGCGGCCCCGGAGTGGCGTGCCGGGCGTCTGGTCGCCGTGACCTTGTGGCGTGTGCTGGAGGAACGCGACGACGACACCGTGTACCGGCACCTCGAACGCCACGAACCCGGCAGGGTGTACCACGGGCTGTACCGGGGTTCCCGGGATCAGCTCGGACAGAAGCTCCCGCTCGGCGACCGTCCTGAGACTGAGGTCTTCGCGGTCGACGCCGACGGTGGTATCGCCACCGGGGCGACAGGGCTCGCGGTCAGCTACGTGCCGAACATCAGGCCGAACCGGCTCATGCGCGGCAGCCCGCTCGGGCGCTCCGACTATCAGGGCGCCGAGCAGCTCATGGACGCCCTCGACGAGGCGTACAGCTCGTGGATGCGGGACGTCCGGCTGGCCAAGGCCCGTCTGATCGTCCCCGACTCCTACTTGGACACCCACGGGCGCGGGCAAGCAGCCACGTTCGACATGGAACGCGAGGTCTACTCGCAGATGCGCGGCCTCCAGGGCGCGGGCGAGAAGTTCACAGACCTCATCAAGGAAGTGCAGTTCGACATCCGTGTCGACGAGCACGAGCGCACCGTCCAGAACCTCCTGGAGCAGATCGTCAGGTCCGCTGGCTTCTCCGCTCAGACCTTCGGTGAGTCGGGCGACCTCGCGATCACCGCGACCGAGGTGCAGCACCGGGAGCGCCGCACGTTCGCCACGAGGGACCGCAAGATCGGGTACTGGAAGCCTGAGCTCGCCCGGTTCACGCAGACGCTGCTGGAGATCGACCGGGCGCAGTTCTCATCCGGCGTGACCCCACAGATGCCGTCCGTGGACTTCCCCGACGGCGTGCAGGACGCACCCGAGGCCACCGCTCGCACAGTGCAGCTCCTCGACGCCGCACAGGCCGCCTCCACCGAGGTGAAGGTCCGCATCGTGCACCCCGACTGGGACGACGAGCAGATCGCCCAGGAAGTCCAGCGCATCCAGGACGAACACCCGGTCGTCGACCCGATGGTCTCCGCCGGCCTCATCGGCGGGCAGGACACACCACCCGACGCCCCTTCCGAGGACTCCCCGCCTGAGCGGGACGAATAGCACCCATCCAGAGGTCGCCCGGGCGGTGGCCTCTTCCTTTTGGAGACCACCATGTCTGACGAGCTGGGCCAGGCGCCCGAAGCCGCCGACACCACCGAGGCCACACAGGCCCCCGCCACCGACACCACCCGCGACGTCGCCACCGAGAAGCAGGGCCCGGAGCCCAAGACCTTCGACGAGGCCTACGTCAAGAAGCTCCGCGACGAAGCCGCTCAGGGCCGCGTCAAGTCCAAGGAGCTCGAAGGCAAGCTCACCGAGACCGAG
>Ga0233365_1000539_pt1 | contig 17170 bp, 18 predicted proteins | sample ElkDunMinimDraft_27_FD_191535 | JGI IMG/M metagenome (GOLD analysis project Ga0233365, IMG submission 191535) | Fecal eukaryotic communites from dung pellets of Tule Elk in California, USA - Elk Dung C36 | ecosystem: Host-associated > Mammals > Digestive system > Large intestine > Fecal | place...
GTAATTAAATTTCCATTCCTGCTTTTCTCTATAAGCACAACGCCGTCTTTCATCATTGCATCTGATGTGCGCAGCAAATTTTGAAGTATATCCGCCTGATGTTTATCTGAAATGCTCAGTTCACCGGCTTTAGAAACCAGCGACAGATATTTACTTTTACTTACATTAAAAGGCTCCAGAAAACTTTCCTGATGCGTAAGCTGATATCCCCGGTTGCCCGTCTCCGCATCCAAAAGAGCATTTAGCACATCTTTTACAAAACTTATGGATTCCTTACTTTGTAAAAAGCTTTTCCGGTTTTCCATCTGTTTGTGAATGCTCACATAAGATGCTACGGAACTTGCAATAAGCAGCAACAGTGAAAGTATAATTCCGATCTGAAGATTTCTTATAATATTTTTTGGCATGAATGGCTTATTTAATAAACTGTAAACTAAAAAAAAGCAGTCTTTTGTTTTTTGACTATTTACAGCAAATATAGATGATTTTGCAAATTATTAAACCGTACGTTCAACATATTAGAGGAGGCTATTAAAATCATCTCTCAATAATATTAAAATAATTATTCTATCCGTAAAATGAATGACCCTATAAAAATGCGTGTTTGTAAGGTTAAATATACTAAACTATGGATATTACACGGCTTTGGTATGCAGTAAAGACGGCATTGATGCGGCATTGATGCGATACTAATGCTGGAGAAAGGGAAGGGGGGAATTGGGAAGTTGGGAATGGTGGAGAAACTGAAAGGTAGCATTTTTTTTCGTATTTTATAACTTCTAAAAGGTATCTTAAAAAACACAAGAGTATGGCTAAGGCAGACATTATTTTTATTATACAGGGACGTTTGGGAGATTTTATCTTTATTCAGTTTAACAACAAACATTTTTTAGATCGATCATCGAATCATCATTATATAAAATGATCAAGTAGATAGTTTTTCGTCTTTTTCAATTTGCAAAATGTAGTAGGAAGGCTTTAATCCGGTGATTTTAAAAAAAGCATCAGAAAAACTTCGTGAATTATTAAATCCAAATTCTTCTGCAATAGCACTTATGGTTAGTTTACGTAATTTTTTATTATTTTCAAGTTCATGTAGTAAAAATCCTATACGTAAGTTATTTATATAGTTTGAGAAATTCTGATTTTTAGCATTATTAATCACTTCAGATAGATATCTGGAATTTGTATTTAGTTCCTTCGCTAAAGTATTAATATTAATACTTGAGTTTAAATACCCTTGATTTTTTTCAAAGAGACGTAATTTTTTTAAAATCTCGTGAACTTTTTGATCGGAAAGATTGTTTTTTCCTTGATTCGTATCATTGAAAATTAAATCTCTTGAATCTTTCATCTTGTTAAAGTGTTGATTTTCAGTCAATAGAATATGTGTGTTATTTAGCTCTGAAAACAAACGCTGTTGAGTAAAGGTATCATATTTTTTTCTTAGCTTCTTTTGCTTGTTTCGATAATAAATGACACAGCAAATTAGAAATGTAACAACTAGAAATGCGCCTCCAATAATAATGTATTTTTTGTAAATTTCCAGTTTTAGTTCTTTTTGTAAATTGCTTCGGCTGGTTTCAAGTTTTTTTGTCTCAAACTTGTTGTGCAGTACTTTACTTAAATTCTTATATTCTTTCTGTAATTGATTGCTTGCTTTTAGTAGTTGCTCGGTATAAAAAAGCTGCATGCTGACATTTTGTGTTTTTTTGTAATAGGCTATTAAAAAATTATAAGCTTCCAACAGGTTTATATCTATGTATTTCTTTTCAGTGTAGAGAAGATCAATCTTATTAAATTGTTCTACAGCTTTCTCATCATGGTTTAATTCCCACAAATTTTTTCCTAAGTATAAGTAAATTAAATGTTCGTTTACAAAATCATCATTATTTTTAATTATAGGTAATGCATTTTGTAAATGTTCCAACGAACTGCTATATTGTTTTTGGGAATATAATTTTTGACCTTTTAAAAGAGAAACATAGGCGTTCTCAATTTCTAAATGATGTTTCTTAAGTTTTTTAATCTCTTCATTAAGAATATTTAAATAACGAGCTGCGTCATTAGACCTATTTAAAGCAATATAATTTTTTACAACATATTCTAGGGAACTGATATAACCTCGGAGATCATTATACGAATTCTGATTTTTATAGTAATCGGCTGTTTTAGTAAAAAAAGAGAGTGCTTTATCATAGTCGCCCACAAAATAATATATAGTACCTATACCATACCTTGATTTGTTTAAATTGTAAAGATCATTTGTTTTAGATAAAGTATTCTCTGCAAGTAATTCATAATGTAAGGATTTTTCCAAATCGCGCTCCATATAATATATTAATGCTAGTTTATTATAAGCGAGACCTGTATACTTTAGATCTTTCTTTTCTGTAGCATAAGTCAATAGCTCCTTACCGTGCTGAAGTCTTTTGTCAAAGTTTGTATTATGAATAATATATTTGCTTTTAGCATAAAATATATGCTCTAAATCTCCAACTTTTATCGCTTTGCCTTCGTAAGCTTTTAGATAATCAAAATAAAGCGTATCAGTATTTTTATGATTATCCAAATAGTAACTTAAGGTTTTAAACGAATGTTTTTCTATAGAATTTTGGCTCCAACCTAAACTGAAACAAATTAGAAAAAGAAAAAAAACATACTTCCTAACAAATTTCAAAACGGTATCAGGCTTAATACAAATCATAATTAACGTGTTTTTTACAAATTTACATAAAAGCAATTGAAATAAATAATATTGATTATCAATTGATTAATGTTTGTTTTACAGCAAATTCACGAATCTTCACAACTACTTTTTGCAAAGAAGTATCAGTATAAATAACTTCGGAATAACTAAAATACACAAAAATGAAAAACATTATTGTATTCCTATTCCTTGTCAGTTTCTTATTTGTATCATGTAATTCGGAAGATTCAATTTATAATAAAGAAACTGATAATAGTAACGTCATTTCGACTATTAATCGTGTGGAAAATAAAAAAAACTGCATCCCAAATAACAGATGAAGAAAATAAAAAGAAATATTCCTTGCAGGAATTAATCAACCAGATAGAGGCTGATGCATTACAGGATTCAGGTTTTACTGCTTTAGTTGATGAAAACTACCGTACACCTTTGGCAGCTGATATTGAAGCGATCTTACAAGATCCGGTTACAGTGTTATTAAACTTAAGTATAAAAACCTCTGTTAAAAATTATGTGGTAAACATTCTAAATACCAATACAACTACTGATTTGTTAGTATTAAATCAAACCATACAAAACGATAATTTTATTACAACATCAGAAAAAAATATATTAAGCGATGTGATAAACTTACAAAGCATACATATACAGAACAGTGACGGGAATGATGATGACTGGAATACAAGGAAAATTGTTTCGTATGTTCAAGGATATACTATAAGTCCTGCAAATGCAGTTTTAAATGTTATGATAATAAAAGTTATTGAAAAAGAGAATTAATATACAGTATAGAAGATAGTCGCGAATATTTAAATACTGTTGCGGGAAAGGTTGGTGCACCCAAAGAAAAACTGCCAGCCAAAGTCTTATTTCTATTCAACGACTTTAACTGATTTAGAAAAAAAGGACGCAATTAACCAAGCCCAAGTCCTTATTCTATTATTAAATGGGGCAATTAATAAAACTAAAAAATTATGCGTAAATTAGTATTTAGTGCATTGGCTTGCGTAGCTTTTGCGGGAAGTGGTTTTGCAAGTAACAAGGTAGTTGTTGAAAAACAAGATTTTGAATCTGCGGTAGAAGAGTTCGCCCCATGTAGAGTTTTCTTTGCTGTTTATGATGGATCTGGAGATGTTCTTGATTATGTTTATCATGAGACTAACACACCTACATTAGGAGGTTGTTATGCATATGGTACTCAATTAATGTTAGAATTTGAAGCATTATATCCTGATGGAAGAATTGGTGATGAAAGCATTAATTATGGTTAATTATATAGTTAAATTTTAAATTCACAAAGATTCAGGACTTTACTTGAATCTTTGTTTAATTAAATTAAAAACTCTTTTTATGAAAAAATATTTAACACTGTTTTTTTTATTTATGTCAGTAAGTTTTTTTGGTCAAGAATATTATAAAATAACTTATAACATATATAATAATACTGCCATACCAAATACCTTAAATGCGTATCTTTTATTTAATGTAAAAACAAACCAAACTATTTACAAAGAAGATTATACAACTCAAAAGCAATTGAATGAAGAAGTAAATGGCGAAAAAAAATTACTTATAAAACCTAAAGCTGGTATTGATAAATATTTTATAATTTCAAATGATACCATACAAGAATTAAAGCTTTTGGGAAATGTATACGTAAATGTAATAGATGTAAACAAGGGGCAGGATTGGAAAATTAGTAATGAAACTAAAACAATTAATAACTATAAAGCTATTAAAGCTACATGTAATTTTAGAGGAAGAAATTGGGAAGCATGGTTTACACCAGATATTTCATTTTTCTCTGGACCATGGAAGTTTAGAGGTTTACCGGGTCTTATTTTACAGATTAATGATGAAACTAAAAAATATGTTTATAATATCGAAAAAATAGAAACTATTTATGATACAAATATTATTAACGAAGTTAGTGATCTAAATAAAAAGAATTTAAAAAAATTAACTGTAAAGCAGTTTATTATCGAAGACGAAGAGGCAAGAACAAATGCCTTTAATGCCGTTTTTGAAGGTAGAGGTACGTATACCAGAAAAAAAGCACCAAGAAATGGTATAGAGCTTATTTACGAATGGGAAGAACAAGTTACCAAATAAAACTCATTTTAATATAAATGTATAGAGTACTATTTTTTATGCTGGTATGTTTTAATGTACGCGCCCAAGAAAACGATTTGTATGTGGTTTACAATCAAATTTTTGACTATTCAAAACCTATTGAACGTACAGCTTTTCTATATGCGAATGATAGTGGATCGCTCTACGAAGACGATATGCTCACCCAATATAAACAGTCTGTAATTGAAAATGAAAAATGGCAGAAAGAGCAAGAAAAGATAAATGAAGGCAGCAACAGTAAAAGTTTTCGCTACATTGGCGAAGTAAAAAACAATACGTTTTACAAATTTAGCCGTGACGGCAACACAGTCCAGTTCATACAGCCGGTCATTAAAGACCGTTATGCACTTATTACTGACAAAGTTCAGCAAAATTGGAAACTGACACAAGAGAAAAAGATAATCAGCGGCATAGAATGTTTCAAAGCTACTACCCGTTTTAGGGGAGTTGAGTGGGAAGCTTGGTATGCACCCTCTGTTCCTTATCCTTACGGACCTTGGAAACTTCATGGATTACCTGGTTTGATCATAGAGGCGCATGATGTAAATAAACGCAATAATTATACAGCCGTAAAAATAGAATTTCAGAAAAGTGACAATCTGAATAAAGATCTTTCAAGTCTGGTAACAAGTACGATAACTGATAAGGTTACCATGCAACAGTTCGTTGCCATGCGCGATGAGATTGTAGATCAGCCCTTATTTACAGATCGCGAAACAACCGTTAGACGAGAAGTGAAAAAACGTCACGGTGCGGAACTTGTTTATGAATGGGAACAGGAAAAAGATAAATAAGTTTTTTACTATATTTAGTCTATAGATTTTTAAAACTATTAAAAATGAAAAAATGCTTCCTTGTAGTACTTCTGTTTAGTTGTCAAATATTTGTTGCACAAACACAAACCAATGATTATAAAATAACGTATAAGCAGTTTATTTCTTATGGAGATAAACTAAAGCGTGATGCAATTCTGTATGTAAAAGAAAACCAGCCAACCGTTATGCATAGAATTATGGCTTCAACAACGGTTTTAGAAGAACAAAAACCTACTGAACTTCCAAAAAGTACAAATAGTGACGCTGTTGTAATAAAAGGAGGCAGTGGTACTGGTAAACCTTTTGATTACGGAGTGTTTCCCGATCCTTACTTAATGGTGGATCAACAAAATAAACAGAACATTGCAATAGATTATATAGGCACGAAAAGAAGTTTTTTAATTACCGATGATTTACTGTACTATACCTGGGATATTACATCGGAAACTAAAAAAATTAAAGAATATACCTGTTACAAGGCAACTACAGCTTTTAGAGGTAATAAATACGAAGCATGGTTTACACCCGACATTCCGTTAAGTGTGGGGCCATGGAAATGGTATGGTTTACCCGGGTTAATTGTAGAAGTCTATGATATGGAGAAAAAAGAGATTTATCTGTTAGAAAAAATTGAAAAACTAACGGAAGATATTCCCTTTCCTAAAAATAAGCTTAAGAGTATTTCCTTAAAAGACTACATTGTTGAAAAAGAAGAATTTTTTGGAAATCCATTAGGTGGTAGTTTAGATCGAAATACAACTGTGACAACCGATTATAAACGTAGTGGACTAGAAAAAATATTTGAATGGGAAGAGAAATAGATGAAAGCAGAAAAAAATTATATGTTCAAACTATTCAATTGAAATTACCAAAAAATAAATGATGAAGAAATTATATCTTCTTGCGTTGTTGATGTGCTGCCAAATAATGCTTGCACAAACAAACGATTATAAAATTACTTATAAACGATTTGAAGGCAATCTTAAAAGAGATGCTGTTCTGTATGTAAAAGAAAACCAGCCAACAGTTATGCAAACCATAATGGCATCTACTGTTCCAATAAAAGTAATTAAAGACACTACTTATATAAATGAGAATGGAGCTACAGTGTGGAAGGCAGGAAGTGGTTCTACAGATTATAGTAAGTTTCCCGATGAGTATATAAAAGTAGACCATGTAGCCAATAAAATTGAAATGATTAAAGACATTCGTAAAAAGATTTTTTTGGTTACCGACGAAATAAACTATTCATGGCAAATAACAAACGAAACCAAACAAATTCAAAGCTTCACCTGTTATAAAGCTACCACAAGTTTTAGAGGAAATACTTTTGAAGCTTGGTTTGCTCCGGAAACACCTATAAATGGCGGTCCTTGGAAATGGTACGGTTTACCAGGACTGATTCTTGAAGCTACAGATAAAGACCAAAGCGTGATATTTAAATTGGAAAAAATAGAAAAGTTAACTGAAGAAACTCCTTTTCCTTCATCTAATTCAAAAAAAATGACTTTACAGGAATATTTTGCAATGGCAAAAGAGGCTTTCGATGCATTCGAAGCTTCTCAAAACGATCGGAATATTAAAGTTACTACTACTATTTTAGGTAGGTTTGGTTTAGAACGCATATACGAATGGGAAGAAGAAGCTAATAATAAATAAATTATAAAACCTTACATGCCAAAAACACTCTCCACTATATTATTTATATTTTTCACAACCGTTTCCTTAAACGCACAAACTGTTTGTAAGGGTACAGTAGTTTCTAATGCAAAAGAACCTATACCAAATGTCTCTGTTTTAATAAAAGATGCATCCGAAAATATTTTACAGTTCGGCTTTACCAATGCTAAGGGGAGCTTTTCGATTAATACTGAAAGCGAAGGCAGTTTTGTGGTGGAAGTAAATAAAATGGGTTTCGAAAAACAACAACAGTCCTTAAACATCACCAAAAGCTCAAAAGAATACAATCTTACATTTACTTTAGAAGAAAGCAACGAGGTATTGGAAGATCTGGTAATAGAGATAGACAACCCTATACAGCTGCGGGGTGACACATTGGTTTATGATGCCAAAGCCTTCAGCACCGGACGTGAAGTGGTGGTTGAAGATTTACTGAAAAACATACCGGGTATTACCGTTGAAAAAGACGGAAAAATTAAGTTTGAGGATACCGAAATTGAAAAAGTGATGGTAGAAGGTGACGATTTTTTCAATCGTGGTTACAGTATTTTAACCAAGAATATGCCCAACAAACCGTTGGATAAAGTGCAGGTATTACGTAACTATTCCAACAACAAACTGCTTAAAGGTGTTGAAGAGTCAAACAGAGTGGCTTTAAACCTTACCGTAGGTGAAGAATACAAAGATTTGTGGTTTGGCGATATCAGTCTCGGTTATGGTTTGGTTACCGAGAATCGATACGATGTTTCGGGTAACCTGATGAATTTCAGTAAAAAATACAAAAACTTTTTAACCTTCGGGTTAAACAATGTAGGTATGGACAGGGTAGGTTCGTTAGAAAGTATGTTTTACAATAATTACGAAGTAGAATCTATAGGACAGGGAAGCCAGCTTTATCAGATCATGGGGCTAAATGGAAGTAGAGCCGGTCAGCTTAAAGACCATCGTACGCGTATAAATAATGCAGAGCATATATCATTAAGCACTATTGTTCCGGTAACGGATAAGGTAAAAATAAAAACGGTAGGTTTTTTGGGTTTTGATGAAAATTATGCCTTCAACAACAGTTACAGCGTTACCAGTGTTGGTACAACTTATTTTGAAAATACTCAGCAGAATAACTTTAAAAGTCATTTAAAGAAAGGGTATATAAACCTGTTGGCTACCTATGATGTTTCTAAAACGCAAATGCTGCAGTTAAGTTCGGTTTGGAATCAGGGCAGTACAAACAACTTTAATGATTTAACCTTTAACGGCATTAATACGTTAGAACGTTTGGAAACCAAAAATACGTTTGTCGATCAAAAATTAACCTATACCCACAAGTGGAAAGAGAAAAATGTGGTCTTGCTTAAAGCACGTTACTTCTCCAATAAAATTCCACAGTTTTATACTATAGACGATTATTTAATGGGGGATCTGTTTTTGTTTGATGCTGATGCCATGAACAATGACATTACAAACGAAAAAACTTTTGCCGGATTAGAAGCCGACTTTAAGTTAAGGCAGAAAAATAACGATTTAATAGAGTTTCAAGTAGGGTACGAAAATTCCAGTGAAGCTATGAATACGGTTTTTCAATTGTTTAATGATTCTGCTGCCTTTCGTCCGGAAGGTTTTCAAACCGATAGTTCGTTTACCTTAGGAGATTTTTATGCCAAAAGCGGATACACTTGGAAATGGAATACCTTTAAAGTTTCGGGCCGTGCAGAAGCGCATCAGCTGTTCAACAGTTTTAAAACATTACAGTCAGAAAAGAAACAGAATCCGTTGTATGTAAATCCTTCCTTGAATTTTAATTGGGAAGTAACGCCAACACATATTTTTTCAGGTTCCTATATGGTTAATTTCAGAAATACTTCGTTTCTAGATGTAAATGATACCTATCTGCTTAAATCTTCACGAAGTTTTTCAAAAGGATTAGGAGAATTCAAACTAACCGACTCGCAAATGGCTAACCTTAGCTATAGTATTCGACACTACCTGAACCGCTACCGTTTTTCGTTCAATCTAAATTACAGTACACAAAGCAATGTATTGTCCAATAGAAGCTTAATTGATCAGAACAGTGCATTGTCTGAAACTGTTTTTATAAGAGGAGGCGCTACATATAGGGCAGGTGTTATATCAAATTTCTATTTCAGAAAACTAAAAAGTAATGTGAAATTAGAAGGAAATTATTCTATGTCCACATCTTTTAACGAAATTAATAATTCGGGTTTGCGTAAAAACAACTTTTACAACCAGCAGTATAATTTTGAATGGAGAAGTAATTTTAAGACCGCATTTAATTTTCATTTAGGAACAGAATGGACTCTGTCTAAAGTAAAGTCACCCGATTTTGAAAACAGCTATACCAACGGTTTCAGTTTTTTAGACCTGTTCTTTAAAATTGATGAGAAGTTGGATGTTAAAGGCGTTACCGAATATTATTATTTTGGTAATCTGGCAGAAAAACAACGCAATCATATCTTTTTAGATTTAGAAGCAACCTACAAATTCAGTGGCGATAAATGGACATTGGGTTTACGCGGAAACAATCTGTTTAACAAACAAAACTTTACTACGTATAATGTAAACGATATTGGTTACAGCACAAACAGCTATCGTTTAATGCCGCGTTATATTCTTTTAAGCGCCAAATATAGGTTTAGTTTATAATATCTTAGTTAAGTTGGTTTTATTGATTTATGAATGGTTTAGAGCTACATTTTATCAATATACAGAGATGTTAAAGATTATTTTAAAAAAACAATTATATGGCTAAGGCAGACAATATTTTTAACATACGGGGACGTTTAGGAGATTTTATCTTTTGCCAGCGTAATGGTAAAACATACGTAAAGCGTTATTCGGGCGGGTTTACCAAGGCAGCCACACAGAACCACCCGAATATCAAAGCGGGGCAAGAGCGGTTTGCGCAGGTATCCCAATATGTAAAAAGATTAAAGCAACAATTGCAACCGTATTTGTGGCGGCAGAAAGACGGTACCTTCCATAACCAGCTGATGGCGACTTTTCTGCAACTCGCGAAGAACGAACCAGAAAAAGCTTTCAACGAGCTTCTGCAAGATTTGGACAGTTACAGCCCCCTGATTAACAAATCACTAAATAAAAACTCGAAAATAGATCCCAGTACTTTGGTGTTTGATGCAAACACCAACAAACTTAATTTAGGTACTATTCCACACGAAATAGCAGTAAAACATAAAGGCCTATTTTTAGAAGTAGCTACGGGATGGTATGGTGTGAATGGAGAGGAGATTTCACTGTCGAAACCCCACATACGGTACTTAAAGCTTGACGGAGAAACCAAAAATGTTGATTTTGTTGTGGATTTTGCCCCTGCAGACAATAACCATAAACAATTACCTTTTGTAGCATTAGCCGTGGTTTATACCGATGATAAAGGTAGTGAGTCACCACACTTAGTGCATACGGTTATGGCTTGTTTTGTTAAGATGCGAAATATTTAGTATAGCAAAAAAGGAAACCTCCTTAAAAAAGTATAGTTTTACAAGGTTTGCCTTTCACAAAATTTATATTTATACTACGAAGGTTAGAGTTGTTCAATTGCCCGCAATAGCGGAACATTTACCGGCGTTAGTTTCTAGCTTTATTAATAAGTTCCAAGATATCAGCAAGAACTAAATCAGAATCTGGTTTGATCCTATACATAGTTTCAATTTTTTTAATTGTGTCATTGTCGTCTAAACCAAAATCGAATAAAGTGCTATAATCTGAAACGAAACATTCATAATAACTTATCCCAATAATTTTATCAAAAAAATCAATAGTAATTTCTTCATACAGTTCTATTTTTGAACTTTCAGCAAATTGAAATGATACTTTACTACCAGGTCTTGGGAGTTTGTTTTCTTTGGAATATTCTTTAAAAGTTGTTCTAAGATTTTCTATAGCTTCATAATTTGAATTTCCATGCGCAATTAGAGTGTGCCAATTTGTAAATTTTGCTCCGAATTTAATATCATTTTGAGAAGCCTCTGAATTAATCCACGTTTCTAAAGGATAATCTTCGAAATTCCAGGTACTTTTAAAGAAAGACGATAAATACTTTATAAGTGCTTTTAGTTGGATCATTTATATAGAAATTATTAATGCAATGTTGTTGTAAGTGTATGGCGAATGTTTCAGTTTAGCGACGACAAAGGAAGCTTTTATTTTATAATTTTTAAATGTTCTATGACAATTTCTTCAACTTCTTCTGCAGATAAATTATAAAAATCCCCAGCGGGTGTGTATGGAAAGTTATTCGTTGTTGTAGGATTTTCTAGCGAAACATAAAACCTGTTTTCAGTTCTTCCATTGCCAGAAATATAAACGGTATATTCTTTTGTTTTGTCGGCAATTCCAATTGCCGTATTGTCCGCATCCCAATAGTCTGTAACTACAATATTTGCTGAACCATATTTATTTATTAGATAGCTTATAAGTTTCTTTATTTGTTGAGTTTTTTGTTCCAAATCTCTATTGTATTATTGCTGAATAGTCATTTATATTGGGTAAATGTCAGGAAATATTTGTTCGATGAAACTCTCAATTGCTCCCTTTGGTCAACATTTCGCCAAATCCTTTTAGGTTTTAATGTGGATTGTTCTTTGACCAATATAAACCGTAGCCCGTCATTAGAGCGTCAAGGCTATTTTTACTTTTTATAGTTGTAACTTTTGTTGGATTGTTTTTCTCATCTATCATATAAATTTCAAATAGATTATCTTTTTCTAGGCATTCAACTATTCTTAAGTAAGATTCATCATTTAATTTTCTGTATAAATCTCCTCCTTCATGCGATTTGCTTAAAATCATAATTACGTCATCAAAACCATTTGTTGAAACTTTTATGAACGCTCCATTTTTTTCTCCTATTGAAAAACTATAAAAATCAGTTCTCTTAGTTTCAAAAACTTTGTTTGTTGAATCCATAAATTCATATATAACGTTATCTGGAAGTTTTCCAAGTTTTAATGGCATCTGTTGAGCCAATAAGTTTAAATTTAAACTTAAAAGCATTAGTAGAGTAAGTGATAATTTTAAATTCATTTTAATTATAGTTTTGTTAAAAAATATTTGCTAACGTTTCGTTGTTAATGCACGTGGTTGTAATTGTAGCGAAAAGTTTCATTTTAGCAATAACCTAAGCAACATATTTTTTATATACTTAAAATTCTAAAATTAATTCACGCTTGTAAAAAAATAAAACCAATTTTTATCTTTCCCTAAACAAAAATTTATATGCTGAGTTTCTTTGATTAATTAATAATCCTTTGAATTTTTTTTAGCCAAGAAAACTTTTTCTTATCTCTAGTAAAATTATTAATAGTATAGTGAATGTGACTATTGAAATACTTAAACTTACTTTTAATGAAGATTTTGCAATAATTAATTTTTTTAAAATTAGATAGTTGAATAAAAATTGAATCAAAAAACTAATGATGAATAGCGGTACATTTTCTCGAAATATAGCATTAGATAGTTCTTGTTCGTCACTTTTAGGTAATTCTCTAGTAACTATAAAGTGAGAAAATGAAATAATGTATACCAATAGATATGAAATGATAATTGTAAATATTACAGATATAACTATTCCTAATATTTTTTTCATAACATTTGATTTGAAATTACATAAAACGTTTCGGGGTTTTGGAAAGTGGTGAAAAAGAAGCATGAACTTTGTATTTCTCCCTTAAACTGCCATTGCTCTAAGCCTACATTATGTAGTTTTTTTATTTTTCGTTTAACTTTCCTTCGATATATCTTACGAACTTTACATTTGGTAAATTTTCATCTTCTTTTTTAATCATTAATTGCATTCCATAACTATAAAATTCTTCACCTTGATAAAGTTGAATTATAAGATTTGTCCAATGACTTACAATATATTGAGGAAATTCCATTTCTGTATCTTTTACATTTTGATTGTAATAATTAATAATGTCTTTCCAGTCATATTTTTCAATTTCTGTTTGAGTAGGTTGGTGTTCCTTATTATTTTTGAATACTGTTTTAAACCCTTGTTCATTTTCATACCAAAATACATATTCTATTTCATTAGGAGAGGATCCATTGTCAGATATCAATTTTATAAGCATAATCGTATCGATCCCTTTTTCTCGTAAATTGCAAGCGTTGCTTTCAGATAATTTGTCAATTTCAAAAATTCCAGCACGATTACCAACTTCATTATAACCATTCTTTTTAAAGTTGCAATCTCCAATTCCATAGTATTCAATTTCTTTCCATCTATTCTCAAAAAGTTTATCTGAACTGTAATTATTCTCTTGAGCTAAGTATTTACATTGAATTGGTACATAAAAAGAATCAATTTTTAATACGTATATAATTTCATCATATTTTGTTTTTCCAATTTGGATTACTTCTCCAACATCTCCTATTTTAGGTTCAAAATTTCCCCAATAAGATTTTCCTGCTTTTATTTTTATTTCATCATTTTTCCAATCAATGAAGTTTGAGTCTTTACCATTTACAGTTTCGTAAATTCCGCCATTGTGATAAATCTTCAAACTTTTACCAACTAATTTTGATTCAGGATTACATAAGTCCAATGAATCTGTAGGTTTTGTTATATAGGTATGTTTGTTTTGACTAAAACAATTTGTTGAATAAATTAATATGAAAATTATTTGTAGAATCCTTATCATAAAATATCACGTAATGTTTCGAGGCATGGCGGAAGTTGAAGCGAAAAGTTCAGTTTAGCGAAACGGTAAGCAAAAGCCAATTCATTGAATAAATTTAAGAAAAAAGTCAATGTAATTGGATTTTTGCGCCATTGAAAGCTGAAACTTTCAATTTAAGCCTTAACCGCCATTTCTCAAAACCGTTGTTGTATATAGTGCTTTTTTAATTTGTTTCTCTTAAAGTGAGAACATCTATTTTCTTTCCATTTTGTTCAACTGAAAGTAATCTACAATGTTTATTTGCTGGATTTTCAACCAAAGAAACTTCTTCTAGTTCCATTTCTGTTATATTTCTTGTGCAAAGTTCTCCATTATAAAGTTTCCCCTTTATATGTTGACATTTACCTGTTTTCTTTTTACAAATCGAACAGTGACTTTCCTTTATTACACCTCCAATACTGTGAAAATGAAGTTTTGGGAAAAGTAATTTTTCATATTGTTCTAGCCTTAATAAATAATTGGTGTTTTCCTCACTTTCAAATGGAGAGTTTGAAATCACAGATCCATAAATAACTTGTGCTCTTACTAAATTATCCCAAGCAATATTCATTTTATCCTCTTTAATAGAAACAAGCATTTGAAGTTCATAGCATATAGCTAATAGTGAATTTTCGATGCAGTATACTAAATTTGCTTCATTTTCTAGCTTCTTAACTACAAACGCTTTTTTTAATAATTTAAGATTTTCAATGTATTTTTCAATTATCTGAATTTCCTCTTTTTGTATTTCAATACTAATTGTTACAAAAGCTTTTCGTTGTGCATTGTAAGCCATCAAATTGAATTCATCAATTAATAACTTTGGATTTTCAATGAACGCTAACATTATAAAGATTTTATAATTTTTTCTAGTTCTTTTAGACCTTCTGTATCACCTTTATAATCAATTTTTGAATATTTACCTTTTTCTTTTTTTTCGATAAAAAGCTCTACTTGAGCAGTTTTTTTTCCGATTTTTCCTTTTAAATTATCGTAAATATAACTTGAAACAACGTTAAGAATAACAGAAAGAATATTTGGATTTTCTAATATTAAAAATGAAGGTATTAAAATTGACGGTAAATATATGTCAGCGTTTTTTCGACTTCTTAGTAATTGAGGTTCCCCACCTAAAATTTGAATATTGAGATTTTCAGCTTTAAAATATTTATTAAGTTCAATTACTGATTCAGTAAAAATGAATTTATCGACATTATCTACAGAATTTAAATTTTCAGGTAAGAAAGCTAAATCAGATATTTTTGGAATTGATAATTTTTCTAAACTATTATTCAATTCGACATCTTCAATTTTATAATCCATAATTATAGCAGAATTGTGGTTTTTGCATTACAAATATATGAAAGTTTTCAAATGATTAATTTTGAATTAAAGCATATATGTCTATAAGAATGAGTGTTTTATTTACATTTGCACTTTCGCTTTTTTGAATAGACTGTAAGTAGATTATATTTTGTATCTATTTAAAATACGAAAAATATATTTTTGATTAAGGTTAAAGTGAATATTATTCAACAGGCTCAATTTTTAATACTTTACTATTAATAACTTTTGTACATGCTTCATTGTATGTTTGCTCTACCGTTACTTTTATTTTATCGTATTCTGGTGTAGGGAACTTCAATAAATCGGAAATATTCTTAAAGCCAAATGCTTTTGCTAAAAGGGTCAAGTGACGGGTAGCGTATTTGTGGCGTTGAGTATATGACTCTACGTTACTTACGAAACTTTTAGTAACACCCATTTTTAGACTTAATTCATCCTGTGTATAACCTTTGCTTTTGCGTAGACTTTTGATATGATTAATTAAGTCATAATCAAATTGTGTAGTTTCAAAAATAATTTGTTTTGTCATTATACTTAAAAATTATTAACCCAACTTGTTGGGTTTTAAAAAATATTTGTATATTTGTTTTAGCGAATTGATAATGAGTCTGCAAAGACAAATTAAAACGATGTTAACTCGAATCGAAACGACCAAAATTTCCCTCGAGTGTATCGTGAAATCGCTCCATGTCTAAAAAGTTTTGTACTTTCGTATACGGCATGGGCGCTTTTCACATATGCTTTAGTGGGAGACTTTTTAACCTTCAGGTTTTAAAGTTGGGTTTGGTCGCCCTCGATACTAAAGTGTGAAACCGCTCCTTGCTTTTTCTGCAAAGAATTCTTTACACTCCAGAAACATCGTTCCATAACCACATAAAATCTTATTTATGAGAACGAAATTTGTACATACCTCCATAACGCATCCACCTTAATAAGGTGCCGAAGCTTTTCCTTTTTTGCTGCTCCTGCACCAAAAGTTATATAACAGCAACAGGCTTACCGTGTGGTAGCAGTGTGATAATCTGCTATACACAAATGTCAGCGCCGTGTATAATATACCAAATTGCTTTGGCACCAAATATTTAGGGCATTTTAACTTAAAAACTCGCACTTTAAAAGTATTGCCTTTATTTGTATTTTCCAAATTGGAGGTTGAAATAATTTGGTTGAGGTGTAGGGGCTTTAAAAAGGGTTGTTTATAAGCTTTGAGTTTGTTTAATGCTAATTGAAAGATGAGAGAACATAGAGCTTCGTAATTTGTCTTTAACTTTTACCTTGATGCAAAAGTTACAAAAGATCAAGACTCTATTTTTTCAACGGTCAAATAAAGTCTTATTTCCTAAAAGAAATAAACTCGCTACGCTCAAACAGCATTTCTTTTCACGGAAATTTCGCCTATTTGACACTCGCTGAAAAAATAATGTCGGTTTTAAAATACGAGTTTGTTCAATATCTGGGGTTTGATTGATAGTGAAATAGAGTAATTAGCAGTATTAAAGCGCCATTATCAGTAAAACGAGCGTTGACAAGTTGAAGTAAGCGCAAAATCATAAGGGAACGAAGTGACGTTTTTATGATTTAGCTTACAAAACGTAGTCGACCGTTTTAATGATGAGGCAAGACAAAGAAAAAAGTACTTTGCTTCTTTGGTGCATCAAAGAAGAAGGATGAGTTTATTGAAGAGAGATTTAAATATTTGAAGAACATTCAGCTCTGTAATTTTTCTTTAACTTTTACCTTGATGTAAAAGTTACAAAAGATCAAGACTTTATTTTTTCAACGGTCAA
>Ga0233365_1000544_pt1 | contig 17143 bp, 28 predicted proteins | sample ElkDunMinimDraft_27_FD_191535 | JGI IMG/M metagenome (GOLD analysis project Ga0233365, IMG submission 191535) | Fecal eukaryotic communites from dung pellets of Tule Elk in California, USA - Elk Dung C36 | ecosystem: Host-associated > Mammals > Digestive system > Large intestine > Fecal | place...
GTTTCCATTTCCCCCCGATCCCGCCAAAAAAAACCGAGTTCGGCCCGATTAGCGAAAGGAGCGAGAAGATGAGCACCGGACAGGGAACACTCTTCGACAATCCCAACCGGAAGGACGGCGACGGCCCGATCGAGCACGCCGCGCACGCGTCTATCGATGCGCTCAAGAAGTACAACGCGCTCGACGCGACGCACTCGCTCAAGGTCGAGCTCATCCTCCAGGGCGCTCGTCAGCTCGACATCGAGTTCGGCAGGATGAAGCTCACGACCGCGGCCGGGATGCTGTTCTCGCGGATCGTCGACATCGCGGACGGTCTGCCCACCGTCCAGCAGGCGGTCACGTCCGAGTTCGACCGCATCGCCGCGGCGCTGGCCGATGCCGAGTAGCGCGCTCGTCGCTCCGCCGGCCGGACGCGCCATGGCCCCCGAGGACCTGGCGCGCCCGCCGCGGTACGCGACCCGCCGCAACCCCGACCTGCCCACCCGTGGAGGCAAGGTCGCCGTCCTCGCCGCCGAGATGGGGCGCGCGCTCAAGCCGCACCAGCAGTACATCGCCGACGTCGCGACCGAGCTCAACCCGCCGGGATCGCGCCTGCGCTACCGCTACCAGCTCGTCGTGATCTCGCTCCCGCGCCAGACCGGCAAGACGACGCTCCTGCGCCCGATCTTCCTCGAGCGGGCACTGTCGCGGCCCGGGACCGAGGCGTTCATGACCGCGCAGCACGGGAAGGACGCGGGCAAGCGGTGGGAGCAGCTCGTCGCCGACATCGAGTCGTCGGACGCGTTCGGATCGTTCGTCAAGCCGCCGTTCGGGAACGTGAAGCGCGGCAATGGTGACCAGCAATGCCTATTCCCGAACGGGTCCTATATCGCGCCATTCGCACCCGGCCCCAAGTCGCTGCACGGATACACCCCGCCCATTGTTCTCGTGGACGAAGCCTGGGCATTCACCGCCGAGGACGGTGCCGGGCTCATGAAGGCGATTCGACCGGCGCAGATCACGCGCGCCGACCGGCAGCTCTTCGTGATCTCGGCCGCGGGCGAGCAGACGTCGGAATGGTGGAACGCCCTTGTCCAGGCGGGCCGCGGCGCGGTCACCGACCCGCACTCCAAGATGGCCTACTTCGAGTGGTCCATGGACGAGGACCTCGACCCCTACGACCCCGGGTCGTGGGACTTCCACCCCGGGCTCGATGGCCTCATCACGCTCGACGACCTCGCCGAGGAAGCCAAGCCCGAGAACAACTCGCACGGCGACTTCCTGCGCGGGTTCATGAACGTCTCCACCAAGGTCCGCGACAACACCGTCCTCGACCTCGCCAAGTGGGACCAGCGCACGCGGAAGGCTGACCCCGAGCCGCCCGCGCCGGAGTCGATGGCGTGGGGCTACGACGTCGCCGTCGACCGCTCGTCCGCGTCCGTGTGGGCCGCATGGCGCGACGACGACGGCACGCTCCAGCTCAAGGCCGTAGAGCACCGCGAGGGCGCGGCGTGGCTGGCCGACTTCCTCGCCAAGGTCCTCGACGGCGAGCACCCCGACTACCCCGCGCCGGGGGTGCTCGCGGCCGACGACGGCGGACCCGCGCGGAACGTCACCGACGAGCTCGGGCGCCGCGGGTACGACGTCGAGGTCCTCACCGGCCGCGACTCCTCGACCGCCTGGACCAACCTCAAGGCCCACCTCAAGGACGCGACGTTCCTCCACGACGCCTCGCCCGCGCTGCGCGCCGCGATCGAGGTCGCCGCCGAGAAGGCCGCGGGCGACGCGACCGCGCTCTCGCGCCGCCACTCGCTCGGACCCATTAACCCGCTCATCGCCGCCGAGGTCGCCGCCTGGTACGCCGACCGCGTCGACTCGACCATCCCGATCTACTGAGGAGCACCCGTGGCACGAGCAAAGGTCGACGTCGGCGGCGGCACGTGGCTCCCGCTGTGCACGTGCTGCACCTGGCGCGGGATGCCCGACGTCGACCGGGCGTCCGCGCTGCGGCAGGCCCGGCACCACGAGCTGCGCGCGCACCCCGGCGAGCACGACGTCCCGAGGCAGCTCCGCGGCAAGTGACACGCCCCGTTCGATAGAACCCCCCCACCCTCCCGCTACTAGTCCCCATGGGACTCCTCCAGCGGGTGCGGGACGCGGCGGTCATCGCGCGGCGAGCCGAGGGCGACGCACCGCTCCTGCCGCCCTCGCGGTCCGAGGCTTCCCGGTTCGTGACCGCCGACCAGGCGCTCACCCTCTCGTCGGTCTACCGGTCGTTCGAGATCGTCGCCGTCGCCGTCTCGCAGCTCTCGTGCGGTGTGTGGCGCCAGGGCGTCGAGATCGAGACCCCGTCGCTCGTCGCCAAGCCCGACCTCAACCTCCCGCGCGCCGCGTTCTTCGAGCAGACGACGACGTCGCTCGCCGCCACCGGCAACGCGTTCTGGCGCAAGCACCGCACCGGCCCGGCCGACCCCGTCATCTCGCTGGAGGTCATGCCCGCCCACGAGGTCGCCGTCACGCGCGCCGCCAAGGGCAGCACCCCGGCCGAGTACGCGTGGAAGGGCGAGCCGCTCAAGGCGTGGCAGGTCCAGCACCTGCAGAAGATGCGCATCCCCGGTCGCCTGTACGGGCTCGGTCCGATCGAGGCGTGCCGCGCCGAGCTCCGCGGGTCGATCGACCTGCGCGACTACGCGTCCGAGTGGTTCGACCAGTCCGGCATCCCGAACGGCACGCTCACCACCGAGCAGAAGCTCACGCCCCAGCAGGCCCAGGACTGGAAGACCCAGGCCAGGAACCTGTTCAAGCCGAGCGAGCTCGCGGTCCTCGGGCAGGGCCTGACGTACAGCCCGGTCACGCTCAAGCCCGCCGACGCGCAGTTCCTCGAGTCGCGGCAGTTCTCCGTGACCGAGATCGCGCGCATGTTCGGCATCCCGGCCCCGTACCTCCTCGCCGTCGTCGACGGGTCGTCCGAGACGTACAGCAACCAGGAGCAGGTCGACATCTGGTTCGTGCGCTACACGCTCATGTCCTACCTGCGCGAGATCGAGATGGCGCTCACCGACGTCCTGCCCCGCGGGCAGGAGGTCCGGTTCAAGGTCGACGCCCTCCTCCGCACCGACACCAAGACGCGCTACGAGGCGCACCAGGTCGCGATCAACACCGGCCTCTACTCCGCGCACTACGCGCAGAGCATCGAGGGCCTGCCCACGTACACCAAGCCCACCGCCCCGGCGCCCGCGCCGGTCCCCGCCGAGGAGCCCGCCGATGCATGAGCTGCACGTCCGTGAGATGGCCGTCCGCGCCGAGACCGAGGACGGCAAGCGCGAGTTCTCCGGGATCGCCGTCCCCTACGGCGACCCCGTCCAGATCAACGACTGGTTCGGCACCTACACCGAGGAGTTCGAGCACGGCGCCGTGCAGGACTCCGACGACGCGAAGGTGTTCTGGCGCCACGCCGAGCCGATCGGCCGCATCACCGCCGCCCGCGACACCGACGGCGGGTGGGAGATCACGGGCGTCATCTCCCAGACCCCGCGCGGTGACGAGGCGTACACGCTCCTGCGCGACGGCGTCATCGACCGGATGTCGATCGGCTTCGACTTCGGCGAGTACCGCGAGGAGCACGACACCGAGACGGACACCGTCCGACTCATCCACAGCAAGGTCAAGGTCCGCGAGGTCTCCCTCGTGCCCTTCCCCGCCTACGAGGGCGCCCAGGTCGCCACCGTCCGCCACCGCACCGCATCCAAGGAGAACCCCATGCCCCCCGAGACCGAGCCCGCCACCCGCTCCGACGTCGAGGCGCTCCGCGCGAGCGTCGAGGAGTTCGACCGCAACCTCACCCTCCTCAAGACCGAGGGCATCCCCGGCCAGCGCGCCGAGCACGTGGACGTGTTCCGCTCCGTCGGCGAGTACGTCAAGGCCGCGGTCACGGGCGACGAGCGCGCGCTGCGCGCCCTGCCCGACGCCGTCCGCGCGGTCGACGCGACGTCGGCCGACGGCATCCTGACCGACCAGTGGATCGGCGACATCGTCGAGCTCCAGTCGCAGGCCCAGCCGATCGTGAACACGTTCTCGACCGGCGCCCTGCCCCCGCAGGGCCTCACCGTCGAGTACGGCGTCCTCGACACCGACACCACCGACTTCCAGCGGCAGGTCGCCGAGGGCAACACGCTCGTCCACGGCAAGGTCTCGCTCACGACCGCCAACGCCCCGGTCTACACCGCGGGCGGCTACTCGTCCCTCTCGATCCAGGCGATCGAGCGGACGACCAACATCAACCTCCTCGACACCACGTGGGAGGCCATCGCGCTCAAGGCCGCGAAGTACACCGAGGGCCTCGCGCGCTCGGTGGTCACGGCGGGCTACAACGCGTCCGTCACCGCGGGCGGCGCCCGCGTCGTCACGGCCGACCTCACCACCGCGGCCGGTCTGCGCGAGATGGTCCTCGACGTCTACGAGCACTTCGACGACCAGGACCTCCTCCTCGACGGCATCCTCGTCGCCAAGGACGTGTTCCTCGCCATCGCGAACGTCCAGGCCGACAAGTCGATCCTCCAGATCGCGGGCGCCCCCGACGACAAGCTCGGGCGCCTGACGATCAACACCAAGACCCCCGACGGCGACATCGCGGGCCTCACCGTCCGCCTGTTCCCCAAGGCCGCCGCGGGCACCGTGTTCGCGTTCGACTCCCGCTCGGTCAAGACGCTGGAGGCGCCCGGCGCGCCGTTCCGCATCACCAACGACCTCAACGTCGTGGACCTCACGAAGCCCATCGGCATGTACACCTACGTGTCCTCGTTCGTGCAGCGCCCCAAGGGCATCGTCCCGCTCGTGGCTGGCGCCTGACCGATGCTGCTGCCCCTCGACCCCAACGGCGGCACGAAGCTGCGCGACCACGTCGGCGGCTCCGCCGGCCGAGACGATGCGCTCGCCGCGGCGACGTACCTCCAGGCGCTCGGGCTCGTCAACGACTACATCCGGTCGGCGAACGCGCTCGTGCTCAACCCCGAGGACGTCGCCGCGATCGAGGGCACCGTCTACGAGGTCGGGTCGAAGCTCTGGCTCCGCCGCACCGCACCCAACGGCTCGCCCTCCTACAACATGGAGGGCGAGCCGCTGGAGCCGCTCGCGCCGATCGACCCCATGGTCACGGCGTACCCGATCCTCGACCGCTACATCGCCGGGCCGTTCGCATGAGGCCCGCCGCCGCACGCGCCGACCTCGCCGCCGCCCTCGCGCCCGTCCAGGACCACGGGGACGGCGTCCCGGTGCACGAGCGGTGGCCGGACGCCTTCACGGCGCCCGCGCTCCTCATCGAGCCCGGCGACCCGTGGATCGTCACGACCGACGACGAGATGCCCTGGCGGTCCGGCCTGTTCCGGTTCGTCGTCCAGGTCGTCGGCAGCAACGGGACACCCGAGGCCGGACCCGAGCGTGTCGAGGACATCCTCGGCGCGGTCCTGGACGCCCTGTACGAGTCGGCGTCCGAGTGGTCCGTCGAGCAGGTCGGCAAGCCCGGGACCCTCACCCTGCCCGACCGCGGGGGCTTCCCCGCCGTCGAGGTCGTCGTCACCGCCCCTCTCTCGCTCTCCTGAAAGGACCCCGGCCATGGCCTCCTCGGTCGTCCACAAGATCCTCAACATCAAGAACGCCCAGCTCGACCTCGGTGGCGCCACGTACGGCGGCGCCATCTCGAACGCGAACGTGTCCGTCACGGTCGGAGACGTCGAGTGGCGTCCGATCTCCGGCGAGGACATCTACGACACCGAGGAGCCCCAGCACGTCCTCAACGTCGAGTTCGGGCAGGACCTGTCCAGCAACGCGACCCTCACCGCCACCCTCATGTCCAAGCACGGGCAGACCCTGCCGTTCAAGCTCTACCCCAAGGGCGACCCGGACGGCGAGTCCGCCACGGGTGTGGTCACCGTGAAGTTCCCGTCCCAGGTGGGCGGCGGTCGCGGAGTCGCGACGGCGACGTCCGCGATGCGGATCAACGGGCAGCCCACCATCACGGCAGCGGACGGCACCCAGATCTACCCGGCGCCGGTCGTCCCCGAGGGATGAGCATCTCGGTCGATCGCGCGTCCCGGGACCACCTGCGCGCCGTCCAGCGCCGGTTCCGGGCGCTGCCCCGCGAGCTCAAGAACGACCTGCGCAAGGCGCAGCGATCCCAGATCGGCACCATCTGGAAGGCCGAGGTCGACAAGGCACGCGGTGCGGACGGGCTCGTCCACGCCCAGCAGGTCACGTTCGCCGCGGGGACCCGAGTACGTGCCGGGCTCCCCGCGGTCCTCGTCGCCGGAGCGTCGAACCGCAAGATGCGTGGCGGCGCCGCCCCGTCCGACCTCGCCCGGCCCATGGAGTTCGGCACCAACCGCAAGGAGCACTACACCCGCTACCGGCGCCGCTCGCCCAACGGCGGGACCCACCTCGTCGAGCGGCGCGCGTCCCGCCAGATCAGGCTCCGTCGCCGACAGGGCTACATCGTCTACCCCGCCGTCGCGCAGACCGTCCCGCAGGTGATCGGGCTCTGGGTCGTGGACGGCGCCCAGAAGTCCATCGAACGCGCACTCGAAGGGAGATGACCCGTGGGACGACCGATCGAGATCAAGCTCGACGCCGAGACCACCGCCGCCGAGCGCAACCTCTCCAGCACCGCGGACTCCCTGGACGGCGTCGCGGACGCCCTCGACAAGGTCGACGACGCGACCCGGGACGCTGACCGCGGACTGGAGGACGTCGCGGACGGCGCCCGCGACGCCGAGCGCGGGCTCAAGGACACGAAGGACGCCGCGGACGACACCGCCCGCGTCCTCGACCGCGACCTGACCAAGGCGCTCGACGGCGTGAAGGAGTCCGCCCGCGAGATCAAGGACTCGTTCGAGGAGAACGCCCTCACGCCCGAGGACGTGTTCAAGGCCGACCTCAAGGCCGAGCTCGTGTCCAACATGGCCGAGTCCGGCGCCGAGGCCGCCCGCGGGTTCAAGGACGGGTTCTCCGCCGAGGACGCCGGGACCATCATCGACGGCATCACGGACACCATGGTCCAGGTCGGGACCCTCGGGGGTCCGGTCGGGACCGCGGCAGGGCTAGCGGGCGCGTCGGTCGTGCAGATGTTCGCGGGCCCGTTCCTCGAGGCCGCCGAGGAGAAGGCCGCCCAGTTCGAGGCGACGTTCTCGACCGCGTTCTCCAACATCGTCGAGTCCGGCGCCGAGCTCGGGCGGGAACTGTCGATCCAGGCGAGCGTCGACGAATTCGTGCAGGACACCGAGAAGATGAACACCGCGACCAAGGCGGCGAACGAGCTCGGCGTCGAGCGCGGGATCATCTTCCGCGCCATGGCAGGCGACCAGGACGCGCTCAACCTCGTCAACGACCGCGCCGCCTCGATCACGGACGACCTCGCCCGGAAGCAAGCCGACCTCGCCGCGCAGCAGTTCACGACGACCGAGCAGCAGGTCGCGGCAGGGCAGGCCATCACGGACCTCGGCGCGGACATGTCCGCGCTCGACAGCGTCGTTGGCGACGTGACCGGCACGTACAACACCAACACCGACGCCCTGAACGCCGCGTCCGAAGCCGCATCCGCCAAGGCTGAGGCCGACGCGTACGCCGCGCAGAAGGCCACCGAGAACGCCCTCGCCATGGCAGCGAGCACGGGGCAGGCCCAGACGTTCACGGTCACGGTCGACGGCGCGACACGCTCGCTCGCTGCCATGCCGGACGGCAAGGTCGTCGAGGTCACCGACGACGGCACCGTGACCTCGACACAGGTCGCTATCGACTCGATCCACGGCGGGACGGCGACCGTCGAGGTGAAGCCCAACGTGGTGCAGTCCGCGTTCCAGGCGGCGGTCGACGCCGCGGCGCGCATGATCAACCCGCCGGTCGTCAAGGCCCAGGTCCAGGTAGGGAGCATGAGGCCGGTATGACGACCTACATCACGGCGACCCCGAACACGCTCGACGCGACGGTTCGCCTGCGCGTCGAGGCGCGCGAGGACGGGTACGAGGACGCGGTCAACGTCGATGTCTACGAGCTCGACGCGACCGCGGCCGCGGCCGAGCTCGCACTCTGGGACGTCCCGGCTGGCGTGACGCCCGAGGTGTCGGTGGGCGGTTACGGGCTGCGCTTCACGATCGAGCCGGGTGGCATGTTCACGATCTCGCGTCCGGTGTCCGGGTTCGTCATCGGGCAGACGTACCGCGTGATGGTCGGCGGCGACTTCACCTCGACCGGCGGGGGAGCGCTCGAGGACATGGGCACCCTCACGTTCGGCGTCGACGGGCAACCCGTGAAGCCCTACTACGAGAACGCGGCGGGCCGCGCGTCGATCGGCGGGTACGCCGACGGCGACCCGGCGCGCACCGTGCTCGTGCTCGAGTGGACGGCGACCGCGAACGACCACCGGCTCGAGTTCCACGCCGACACGACCGGCGGGCAGCCCGGCCTGCTGTCCATCTACGCGTACGTCGTGCAGACCACCCCCTCGACGCGCGCCGTGTTCGAGACCTACGCGGAGCCCGCCGACGACGCCCTGTGGACCCGCTACGGCGCCCTGCCGTCCACGATCACCCGTGCCGTCTACGCCGACCTCCCCGGCCCGCCCGGCGCCCGCGGCGTCGCGTTCTCGCTCACGAACACGAGCGCGGGCGACGTCGCGCTGACCGAGGACACGTTCGGGCAGCACTTCACCGTGACCGGCCTGACCGTCGGCCTGACGTACACCGCGCGCGTCTACATGGCGCCCGGCCGCGTCCCGTACGACACGGCCCCGCCGTGGGTGCGGCTCGTCGTCGACGGCGTCGTCGACGGCGTCTCGCCACCCGGGTGGGGCGGATGGGTCCGGGTCCGGTTCGTCGCGACGGCGACCTCGCACGTCGTGCGCGCGCAGCTCGTCAACGCGCTCGCCCTACGCCCGGGCGACGAGGCTTCCCTCGTCGCGTTTTACGCCCGGGTGGATCTCGTCGACGAGCTGGACGACGTGCGCCGCGTCGTGGGCCTCACGCGGTCGGACGGCAACGGCGCCCGGGACGTGCGCGCGGTCGCAGGCGTGCGTATGGAAGACGGCACGTACCTCGTGACCGACCACGAGGCCGCGCTCACGGGCCTCATCACGTACACGGTCGCGACGCAGCGCATCGACGTGCCGGACCCTTCGACCACGACCGAGGTCGCCACCGCGCAGACCCGCCTCAACGTGACCGGCAACCGCTTCACCCAGGTCGTCACGCCGCGCCTGACCGAGTCCGCGCGGCTCGTCGAGACCTACGACGCCGGGCAGGCGTCGTCCGGGGTCGTGCACGTCGTCATCGACCGGGCCGACCCGATCGTGACGAAGGGGCCGCTGCGCCGACGCCGCGGACGCATGGTCGTGTGGTTCGAGACGTACGAGCGCGCGCTGGAGTTCACGCACCTGTTCGACGCCGGAGACGAGGTCCTGTGGCGCCAGGACGGGTACGCCGGAATCGACATGTACTTCCTCGCCGACAACGTCAGGACCGCGATCTATGACGCGAGGACGCGCCCGCGCCGATGGAACGTCGCGCTCGACTATGTCGAGGTCGCGTTCCCGACCGCACCTGTCGCCGGAGACGCCGAGTGGAACTACCGCGCCGGTGCCGAACGGAACGCGACGTACTGGCCCGACCTGCGCGAGTTCGCGACCTACGCCGACCGGCTCAACGGACCGATCGAGGTCGCGTGATGGCGCTCACCGACCCCTACGTCCCCGACGTCGCGACCCGGCTCCTCGACGGCGTCGAGCACCTGCACCGCGTGATCGCGTACCGGCCCGCGTTCGGTCCCGAGCTCGGCCACGATCTCGCGCTCACGACGGCGACGGTCACGATCGACGAGGACACCGCGCCGCGGTTCATGTTCAACGGCGCGATCGGCCTCGGCGACCAGGAGCTCCTCGACTTCCTCGACCCCCGCACCGGCACCCGGCTTGAGGTGTGGACCGGGTACCGGTACGCCGACCGCACGGTCGACCTGCACCGGCTGTGCGACCTCGGGCTACGCGAGCGGGTCGTGCGCCGCCCCCAGGCCGACGTCACACTCCTGGCCGGATCGGACGAGTTCCTCGTGCAGGACTACACGCTCGACGCGCCCGCGACGTTCGCGGCCGGGACCGCGGTCGGGACCGTGCTCGCGTTCCTTCTCGGGCTCGGGCATACCCAGTCCGTGACGATCCTCAGCCCGGCCGCGGGGCAATCGATCGGCACGGAGCCGCTCGTCGTGCAGCCCGCGGGAGTGTGGTCCACCGTCCAGGACCTCACGGACCGCATTGGCGCCGTCGCGTACCACGACGGCCTCACCGGCTTCTACGTCGTCGACCAGCCCGACCGGGCAGGCGCCGCGGCGCACGACCTGCGCACCGGCCCGCGCGGCTCCCTCACCGCGACCGAGGTCGCGCTCGACCTGCAGGAGTTCGCGAACCACGTACTCGTCGAGTTCGTGTGGCGCGACGCTGCCGGTGTCGAGCGCGCGGCGCGCGGGTGGGCCGAGGACCGGGACGGCCCGCACGGCACCGTGACCACCGGGACCCGGCGCGGTCGCGTCGTGACGCACAACCACGCCGGGAGCGAAGCTGCAGCCCAGCAGGCCGCGTCCGCGCTGCTCGTGCGCACCCTCTCGCGCGGGCGCCGAATCCACCTCGAGGGCGCCGTCGCCGCCTACTGGCTGCGCCCCGAACAGACCGTCACCGCGACGTTCCCGCTCGGCGGGCAGGAACGCGCGCTCGTCGCCCGGGTCGTGTTCGACCTGCCCGCGGGGACCATGTCCGTCCACACCCGCCAGCCCGAGACCGTCACCATCCACACGGGAGCCTGACCATGCCCACCACACCCAACCGCGGCCTGCCGTACCCCAGCCTGGCATCCGCGAACGACCCCCCACGGGACCTCCAGGTCCTCGCAGAAGCAGTGGACGCGCAGCTCACCGCGCTCGACACGGCGAACCCCGTCTCTCCCCTCATGTCGGCCGGGTGGGGCGTCGCCGGGTCGTTCCAAGGCGCTCTCGCCACTCGCGCCGCGGGCGGGCTCGTCGGCCTGTCCGGCATGGTCTGGCGAACGGGCACCACCATCCCGGCGACGACCGTCGGGCAGACCGTCGCGAACCTCCCTGAGGGTTACCGACCCCCCGCCGAGATTCGCGTCCTGACGCTCGGGCAGTACGCCTCCGGGTCGTTCGAGCAGGCGCTCATCTCCGTGAAGCCCAACGGCAACGTCGACTTCGGGTGGCTCACCGCCCGCGCCTGGACCCTCGGGCAGGCGTACCTGTCCATCGCGGGCGTGTCGTTCGTGGCGGCGACGTGAGCTGGTACCTCGCCCCGCCGCTCGTCACGCTTCGCGACGAGATCAATGCTCTGTTCTCCGGTCGCGACAAGAGCTCCGACGGCACCGTGGGGGACACCTCGCACTCCGCCCGGCCGTCCGACCACAACCCCGACCGCCGCTCGAAGCCCCCCGGCATCGTGCGCGCCTTCGATATCGACGAGGATCTCGTCGCCGGTCTCACCGCGGCGGGGGAGGCGATGCCCCTCGTGAACGCGATCATCACCGACCCCCGCGTCCGGTACGTGATCTACGAGGGCCGGATCTGGTACGTCGACCGGCCGTGGTGGCACCCGTACACCGGGCCGAACGCGCACCGCCACCACATCCACGTCAGCATCCGGTCTGTCGATGGCCACGACCGCGATGGCTCGTCGTGGAACCTCGCCGCCCGGCTCGGCGTCGCGCCGAGCCCGTCGCCCGCACCCGCTCCCACCCCGCCCCCCAAGAAGCACTACGACCCGGAGGTTCTCATGGCGTACCCGTTCATCGTCCGAGGCAACGACAACGCCGGTTGGGTGCTCGTCCTCTCGCCGGACAAGCACGTGTCCGTGCCCAAGCTCGAAGGCGGCGAGCGCGCGCAGCTCACGGCCGCGTTCGGGCAGCCCGCGACCATCGGCACCGAGCTCGTGACGCGCATCGTCACCGCGCTCGACAAGGACGCGTGATGGACGAGCAGCCCACACCCACCGTCCCGCCCGCAGTCCGCACCGTCGCCTACGTCGTCGGACTCACCTTCGGGCTCGCCGTCGCGCCATCGCTCATCGCGCTCGACCTGCCCGCGTGGGCCGCGGTAGCCGTCGCGATATCCGGCGCGGCCAACGCGCTCGCGTTCGGGTACCGCCCGACCCGCTCGGGCGCATGACGGCGCAGCCCCCCACCGCGACCGACGTCGCTCTCGCCGCGCTCACGCAGCAGGTCGCGTCGCTCGACCAGAACGTCGGAGCGATGCGGGTCGAGCTGCGCGACGACCGCAAGACCTACGTCCAGCGCGGCGAGTGGACGCAGCGCAACGAGACCGTTGACCGGAACTTCTCGGCGCACGGCCGCGAGATTGGCGCACTGCGCGCCGACCTCAACAGCCGCCGCGCGCCATGGTGGTCGACGTGGGCGGTCGTGCTGTCCGGTGGCGCCCTCGCCTGGTCTCTGCTCGGACCGGCGATCCGCGGAGGCTAGCGGCGCACGAGCTCGTCGAGCGCTCGTGCTGCCCGAACGACGAGCAGCACGAGCGCGACGGCCGCGGCGCACCCCGCGACCACGCCGAGCATCACAAGGAACGGCACCCCCGCGGCCGTGCCGATCCCGGCGAGCAGTCCCGCGGCAACGGTCAGGATCGCCCACCACATCGCGACACCCGACATCGGGCGCAGCGGCTCGGGCTCGGGTGCGGCGCGTGTGACGGGCGCCGGTCGTCGGTCCTCGCCCGGCGACGGTCGGTAGTTCTCGGGTGTCAGCGGCATGGCTCCGAGGCTAGCCCTACGACGCGATGGCCTCCACGAGCCGCCGTTTCGAGTCGTCGGGCAACTGGACGTAGACCCGCGTCGTCGCGGGGGAGGCGTGCCCCAGGAGTTCTTGGACCGTGAACACGTCGCGATCGACCGCGTAGGCGCGGGTCGCGAACCGGTGCCGGAGGCTGTGCATCGTGTAGCCCTCGGGCAGCAGGCGCGAGACGAGGGTCCCAACCCACCGCGGCGACAGGTGCCCGTGATCGTCACCGGGGAACGCGTGCCCGCGGCCGAGTGTGCGCAGCTCGACGCCGACGCTTACCGGCAGCGGCACGACACGCTCGCGGGAGCCCTTCCCGTGCACGACGAGCGACCAGCCGCCGAGGTCCTCGACGAGGTCGCGTGAGTGGACCTGCGCGACCTCGGCGCGCCGGAGTCCGCACTCGGCGGCGAGGCGCAGCATGAGCCGCTCACGGGTGCCCGCGGTCATGATCGCGAGGCGGTAGGCGTGCTCGGGGGTCGGGCGGGGGCGCGGCTGCGACGGGGGGATCGACGGCAGGCCCTCGGCGGGGTTGTGGGTCATGCGCTCGGTCGACACGGCCCACCGATAGAACGACCGCAGCGACGAGCGGACGCCGCGACGCGTCTCGCGCGCCCACGACTTCGAGCCCATCCATGCGAGCAGGTCGTCAGTCGTCAGGTCCCACGGGTGGCGGTCGCCCGCCCACACTGCGAGCCACCGCAGGTGCTCACTCCTCGTGCGCAATGTCGTCTCGGGACGTCCGATCGCGCGCATCGCGACGAGCCACGAGTTGATCTGTCCGGTCCAAGGCGAGTTGGTACGCATGTCCAGTTGGTACATGGTCACGCGTCGTTCTGCTCGTCGTCCTCGTCGAGCTCGGGCACGACGACGCGGTAGCGGATCGCCGCGAGCCCGGCCACCGACGACGGTGGGAAGGTCTGCATCTCATCGCTCATCACGCGAACCTCCTCCACTCGACGTCGTCGGCGTCCTCGCCGAGCATCGCGACGACGCACATGTCGTCGGCGGGCCAGTTCCCGTGAGGCGCGTCCTCGTCGTCGTCCCACGGGCCGCGGTTCCACACGTCGTGGCACCCGGCGCACTCGTGGTCGCCCGGGTGGTCGATCGGCAGGCGGCACGTGTGGGCGCCGTTCTCGCGGCCACACCAGCCCGCAGCAGCGTCTGTGTGGTGGCGGGCGCTCATGCCGCACGCCCCGGGAACGCGAGGACCTCAGCGAGCTCGTCCTCGACCGGCCAGACTCCAGAACAGAAGGTTGGGGGTTCGAATCCCTTCGGGCGCACATCGCGGGAGCCCCCGTCAGGACCACCGTCCTGGCGGGGGCTCTTTCCTGTCTCCAGCCACTCCAGCGGCACACCGGTCCGCAGCGCCCATGCCTTGAGGACGATCTTGCGCGCCGCCACCCGATCGAGCTCGTAGTTCCGCACCGTCCCGCGGGAGATGCCCAGCTCGTCGGCGAACTCCGCCTGTTCGAGCCCCGTGTGCTGCCGTGCCTTTCGTAGCCGGTCGCCCACCGTGAACTCCGGGATGAACCCGACCGCCTCGCTCGCGTCCGTTGTCATGCGCACAAGTTTGTACCCACGCAGGCCACGCGCGCAAGAGCGCGTAGATGGGCACTTCTCCCCAGGTTGACCTTGCGCACAACCTTGTTCCCGTCGTACGGTTCACCGCATGGTCAACCTTGAGCACGAGATCACCACGGCGCAGGCCGCCGAGGTGCTCGACGTCGAGCACCGCTCGGTGTTCCGCATGGTCCGCCGTGGCGAGCTCACGCCCACCGCGAAGCTCCCTGGCCGCACCGGCGCCTACCTGTTCGATCGCGACGAGGTCGACGCGCTCGCGCAGCAGCGCGAGAAGGCGCTCGCCCGGTGATCGGCGACGCCGTCCTCGTGACGCTCCTCGTCGTCGGCTACGTCGCCAACACTCTCTACGCGATCGCACGTGACAAGGGCTGGCTATGAGCCCGTTCGAGGACGCGGTCCTGTGGTGGCACGCGCACGGCGCCGAGTGGGGTAACCCGTTCGAGGCCGCGGCCGTCACCTGGCGCGAGCTGCGCGCCGAGTTCGACCTCTACCGGGAGAACGTCTACGAGCGCGCGACGAACGCGACGAACGGCATCCTCCTCAACCGTGAGGGCCGCGCCGCGGGCATCGACTCGTGGTCGCTGTTCGCCGGCCCCCGCGCCCGCGCCTACCGGTACGCCTCGGACGAGCTGCGCGAGTGGTGGGCGACGAACCGTCGCCTCACCGTGACCGAGTTCATGGCCCAGCGTCACCAGCCGATGCAGTACGCGGCGGTGGCGGCATGAGCGCCCGCGAGCAGTACCTCGCCGCGTACACCGAGCGGTTCGGCCGCTCGCCGCGCGCGACCCCCGAGTTCCTCGAGCCGCGGCCGTGCCGGGTGCCCCCTTCCCCGGCACGGCCGCTCACCAGGACCACCATGCCCGCCGGGTAGGTCCTCCCGCAGTGCCGGGGAGGAACGCCCCGGCCCACGAGCCAATCGAATATCGCGCCCCCGCTGACTGCTCCCGAGGTCGGCACGTGAGAAGGGGAGAAGGGCACCGGCTGGCCCCCGGGTGTGAGGAGAGACCAAAGGGCAATCCCGATCGAGGGCACGGGCGCGTGAAGGCGGACCCGGTGCGCGAGGGAGCGGCGTAGCTGCTCATCGCCGGGGGCACGTCCAAGGCCCCCGACACGTGCCCTGAACATCCCGGTCCCGGCGCATCCGAGTAATCCCCGGAGCGCGGGCCATAGGCGACCGACCAGCGACCGACGAGGTAGCGAATCGATGCCGTGGCCTCCTGTAGCGGCTGAGCACACGTCTACGTGTCTCCAGCCGCTACAGGGGGCCGCGCTCCCTCCCCGCTCCCTCCGAGGTGGCCCAACCCCCGCTCGACTCACCACGACCTCGGAAGGAGACACCGCCGATGGACTGCACCCACGGCACACCGGGCGGCTCCCGCTACTGCGGGCTCTGCCGCTACCAGGTGCTCGCCGAGGCCGACCAGCTACCAGCCCGGCTCAAGCGCGACACCTCGCCAGGAGCCCCACCACCGCCCGACTTCTGGGACCGCGTCCGCAAGGCCCAGCAGGAAGCACACCGAGAACAGCACAAATCCGAACAACCCGCACTTGACCTGGAAGGAACGGACACATGACCACCACGCCCCGCACGACCACCACCAAGACGACGACCGACCCCCACCTCGCCGCGCAGCTCAAGCACGCCCGCGCGTGGCTCAAGGACTCCAAGGCCAACGACGCCCCCGACGTCCACCAGGCCCAGCAGCGCGTCGACGAGCTCGTCGCGCAGATCAAGGCCGAGGGCACGGTCACCACCGACCAGCAGGACACCGACCAGTGAGCGGCATCCGGACGGCCGTCGAGCGGGGCATCTTCGCCACGACCCTCGGCCGCGCCCCGCGTCACGTCCCGCTACCACGACCGGTCACGACGACCCCGACGCCGCGCGACGTGTTCGGCCCGTCCGCGTGGCCCGAGGACGACGGCCCCGACGCACCTGTCGGCCTCGACGCCGTCCACCTGTCCGCCGTGATCGCCCGTGGCCTCGTCAACGAGGTCATGGAGACCCTGCCCGACCTGCGCCGCGCCGAGGACGACGAGACGCGCCGCATCGAGCTGCACTACGCCGAGGGCCTCGCCGCCCAGGCATGGCAGCAGCTCCACCGGCTCATCACGACGACAGAGGGCCTCCAGAAGCCATGACCACGCCGACCCACGATGGAGCAACATCCACAGGCGCTCCTGTGGATAAAGGACCACACGACACCCCCGATCTGTCAGCAAACCGTCAGGGGTGCAGCGTGCTCCGCGACTGGCTCGCCCTGTGGCTCATGCGCCGCGTGCACGTGGTGCACCTCGCCACGGACCCCGCGTGTCGGCTGCACCGCCCGCCCCGCCCGGGGTCTCGTCTGGACCGGGCGTCGCGAGGCTGGCCGTGTCGGCGGTGCATGGACGATCGGCTTGTCGCGCAGATCGACTCGTGGCTGGAGGGCCGAGCGTGACGTGGGGCGGGCGCAAGGTGGCGAGCAAGCGGCGCCGCGTGATCGAGGTCTGGGGCACGGTGTGCTGGCTGTGCCGCAAGCCATGCCTCACCTCGGTCCGCCCGCTCCACCCGCTCTACCTCACCCTCGACCACGTCGTGCCGCGGTCGAAGGGTGGCGACGACAGCATCGACAACCTGCGCCCGGCGCACCTGCGCTGCAACACCAGCCGCGGCGCGCGCGTTGGACCGGCGCCCGATGCGCCGCCGCCGCGACCGAGGCCGACGACGACGCGCGAGTCGGCCGGATCGTTTTTCCGGCAGGGGTGACGGAAAC
>Ga0233365_1000545_pt1 | contig 17124 bp, 9 predicted proteins | sample ElkDunMinimDraft_27_FD_191535 | JGI IMG/M metagenome (GOLD analysis project Ga0233365, IMG submission 191535) | Fecal eukaryotic communites from dung pellets of Tule Elk in California, USA - Elk Dung C36 | ecosystem: Host-associated > Mammals > Digestive system > Large intestine > Fecal | place...
GGTCTGCGAGCATACTCCGCTGGACGTGGGGCGCCAGTCGTCGACCAGGTACAGCGGACGCTGCTTGGATTCCTCGTACAGACGGCCCAGGTACTCCCCGATCAGGCCCAGCGCCACCAGTTGCACCCCGCCCAGGAACAGGATCACCGCCATCATCGTGGGCCAGCCCGCGACGCGGTCGCCGAAGAACAGCGCCTTGGCCACGATCACCACCGCGTACGCGAACGCCAGCAGCGCAACGCCCAGGCCCAGGTAGGTGGCCAGGCGGAGCGGCGCGGTCGAGAAGCTGGTGATGCCCTCGAGCGCGAAATTCCAGAGCCGCCAGAGGTTGAACTTGGTGCGGCCGGCCACCCGGGCCTCGCGCCGGTAGGGCACCGCGATGCTGTTGTAGCCGATCCAGCCGAACAGCCCCTTCATGAAGCGGTGGCGTTCGCGCAACTGCCGCAGGGCCGCCAGCGCGCGTGGCGACAGCAGCCGGAAGTCGCCGGTATCGGTCGGAATGGGCGTGCTCGACAGGCGCTGGATCACGCGATAGAAGACGTGCGCACTGGAGCGCTTGAGCCAGCCCTCGCCTTCGCGCTGCTCGCGCATCCCGTAGATGTCGTCATAGCCTTCGCGCCACAAGGCCACGAACCGCGGCAGCAGCTCCGGCGGGTCCTGGCCGTCGCCATCGAGGATCATCGCCGCGCCCTCCCCGATATGGTCGAGTCCCGCTGTCAGGGCCGCTTCCTTGCCGAAATTGCGCGACAGCCGCAGCAGCGAGACCCGGCGATCGCCGTTGGCCAGGCCACGCATCAGATCCCAGGTGCCATCGCGGCTGCCATCGTCGACATACAGGATGCGGCACTCCACCCCATCGGCCTCCAGCGCATCGAGCACGGGCACCAGCCGCGCGTGCAGCAGCGGCAGCGCGTCGACTTCGTCTCGCGCCGTGATCAGGACAGTCAGCAGGTCGTGGCTCATGGCCGGCATCCTAGCCGAGACCACGCCACGGTGGCGTCCGGGGCAATGGACGGCACGCCAGCCCGTTCACTCCAGCGCCTCCAGATACGCGGCACCGCCGATCTGGCGCATGTTGCGCTCGATCGCGCGCGCGCGCCGCTGCACGTAGGGCCCCGGGTTGGCGGCGCTGTAGCGCTTCGGGCTGGGCAGGACGGCGGCCAGCCGCGCACTCTGCGCCGCAGTCAGCGCGGACGCATCGCGCCGGAAGAAACTGCGCGCCGCCGCCTGCGCGCCATACACGCCGTCGCCGAACTCGGCGACGTTGGCGTAGACCTCCAGGATGCGACGCTTGGGCCAGAGCAGCTCGATCAGCATCGTGTACCAGGTCTCGATGCCCTTGCGCAGCCATCGCGAGGGCGCGCTCGTGCCCTGCCACAGGAACAGGTTCTTGGCCAGCTGCTGGCTGATCGTGCTGCCTCCGCGCAGGCGCCCGCCACGCTCGTTGCGCCGGCGGGCCTGCTCGATCGCCTCCAGGTCGAAGCCCGAATGGCGCGCGAAGTTCTGGTCTTCGGCGGCGATCAGCGCCAGCGGGAGGGATGGGGCCATGCGATCCAGGTCGCGCCAGTCGTAGGCCAGGCGGAACCCGGCATCGCCCTGCGCCCAAGCCTGGAGCTGGCGGATCGCCATGAACGACGAGAACGGCGGATCGACGAAACGCAGGGCCGCGACCTGCAGTACGGTGAACAGAACCAGCCACAGCGGCAGCATGAGCAGGCGGCGCAGCCAGCGCCGACGCGGCCGCGCCTGGGGCGGAGCCGGGGAGGGTTGGCCTGCGGCCTGGGCTTGCGGCATCGTCTTTCGCCCCTATCTCTCGACCTCGGCGCGACATCCGCGCCGCCACCATTCGACCATGCCCCGCCCGTCCGCGGCGAATCCGAAGCCAACCCGATGACCCATGCCCTTCCTTCTGCCGACAGCGACCGGCTGACCCGTTTTCTGCTTCCCGGCGCGGGGGTGCGTGGGGTACACGTCCACCTCCAGCAAGCCTGGCAGCGCATCCGCAGCCGCGGCGAGTACGGCGCGGCCGTGACCGAACTGCTGGGCGAGGCGGTGGCCGCCACCGCCCTGTTCACCGGCCATGCCAAGGTGGACGGCCGCCTTTCGGTGCAGCTGCGCGGACAGCATCACCTGCGCACGCTGTTCGCCGAATGCACCGCTGCGGGCACGCTGCGCGGGATCGCGCGACTGGCCGGGGATGTTCCGGTCCCGGCCTCGCGCGACCTGCGCGAGCTGGGCGGTGGCGCCATCCTCGCCATCACCATCGAAAACCCGGGCATCGGCAGCCGCGAGGCAGCGCGCTACCAGGGGCTGGTCCCCCTCGAGTCCGATTCGCTCGCTGGCGCCTTCGAGGACTATTTCAGGCAGTCCGAGCAGTTGCCGACGCGCCTGCTGCTGGCCGCCGACGGCGACCGCGCGGCCGGCATGATGATCCAGAAACTGCCCGGCGACGATGGCGACGCCGACGGCTGGCCGCGCGCCGGCGCCCTGTTCGACACGCTGACGCCTGCAGAACTCCTGGGCACCGCGGGAACGATCCTGCTGACCCGGCTGTTCCACGAGGAGGACGTGGAGGTGCTCGGCAGCCGCGAGCTGGCCTTCGGCTGCTCCTGTTCCCGCGAGCGGGTGGGCGCCATGTTGCGCTCGCTGGGCCCGGAAGAGGCCCGCGCCGCGGTGATCGACGGCGCCGCCCGGGTCCGCTGCGAATTCTGCGGCGAACGATACGAGTTCACTCCGCCCCAGATCGAGGCCCTGCTCAGCGTCCCGGCCGCGGCCACCGCCCCGCCCGATCGCGTTCAGTAAAGGTGCAGCAACCGCATGGCTGGAAGGGATTGTTAAATAAACATAAATGGACTAGGATGTTTTCGTAGCCAGAAGGAACTCGCGCCCCGCCTCGGGGGTCGATGCACACAGATGCCGCGTACACCTGCCCGACTGCTGACCGCACTGCTGCTGGCCCTGGGCCTGGCGGCGGGTGCGCACGCGCAGGTCAGGCGGGACCAGACGGTGCTGCCCGTGGTCGATCACAGCAGCGGCAAGGTACAGGCCTACCTGCTGCTGGAGCCCACCACCGAAGGCAGCGTCGGTGGGGCCCGCTGGCGCGCCGGCCGCAGTTCCCTCGACGCCACGTTCGGGCTGGAAGCGGGCAACTCGCTGGCCCTGGTGTGCGACCGCCGCAGCGGCGTGCTGAGCGCGGTCAGCAGCCTGGTGGACAACTGCCAGCTGGCGTCGCTGGGCGAAGGCGATGGTCCGCGACGCACCAGCGCCACCGCGGCGTTCCAGCGCCCGGGCGGCGGTTTCGGCGTAAGCCTGGGACAAGGCCAGCACAACCTTCCGGTTTGGTTGACGCGCGACGCGGGCCGCCAGGGCGGCAATCCGCAGCTCGACCTCAACGACCTGACGATCTTCGCCCAGAAGAATATCGGCGACGCCGCCTACGTGACCATCGCCGGGACCGTGGCCAAGGCCACCCTGATCCCGTTCTCCGAGGCGCCGGCCGACATCAGCGACCACTGGAGCAGCAAGAGCGTCTCGCTCGGCGGCGGCTACGGCGCCTTCAGCGCCAATGTCATCGGTCGCGTCATCGAAACCCCCGGCCAGCCGCGCTTCGAGGGGCTGGGCCTGGGCGTCACCTGGCGCACGCCCTGGAGCGGCCAGCTCACGGTCGGCGCAGAGAATGTGGTGACCCGGGGCCGCAACCCGTTCTCGCCCAACGGCGCGACGAATGACGAGGGCGCCGTGCCCTACGTGCGATACGAGCAGGATCTCTGATCCGCTCCTGACGCGGGCGGCTCCTGCCGGATCCCGCTTGTCCGATTTCTGTCCCGCGACGCGCCCCCGCACTGATGCGGCCGGGCGGTCGCCTGCGTCTTCGCCATGCGCGCCCGCCCGCAATGCGGCGCGGCGGCCGTAGCTGCGGGCCGCGCCCGGCGAAAGAGCAACTTCGGTGCCCCGAAACCATACGGCCCCGCAGGGAAATCACGATCTCCATCTCATTTCTTAACAATAGTTTAATTCCTCCGCCGGAGGGGGTAGTATCGGCCGCAACCTTGCCCATTCGGCTGTCGACGTTGACATCCGCAAGGTTTTCCGGGGTTTTTTACCCAAGCAACTTGGAGAGAGAGAGAAGATGCTCAAGACAAACAAGCTCCGCGACGCGATCACCATCGCGCTCGTCGCGGGCGTCGCTGGCGGGACCGGCGTGGCGTTCGCGCAGGAATCCGCGGGTGCAACCAACCTCGACCGCATCCAGGTCACTGGTTCGCGCATCCGCCAGGTCGACGTCGAGACCGCGCAGCCCGTCACCTTTGTGACCCGCGAGGACATCCAGCGCCAGGGCTTCCAGTCCGTCGCCGACATCCTGCAGAACATCAGCGCCGTCGGCTCCCCGCCGATCAGCCGCGCAGCTCCCCTTTCCTCGGGTGAGAACGTCGGCGGCAGTTACATCAGCATGCGCAACCTGGGCGCGGCCCGCACCCTGATCCTGCTCAACGGCAAGCGCATGGGCATCAGCACCAGCGGCCTGCAGGACATCTCGGCGATCCCGGCATCGGCGATCGAACGCGTCGAAGTGCTGAAGGACGGCGCCTCGTCGATCTATGGCTCGGACGCGATCGCCGGCGTGGTCAACATCATCACCCGCACCAACTTCGAGGGCCTGGAAGCCAACGCCTATTACGGGCAGTACAGCCAGGGTGACGGCGCCATCACCAATGGCGACTTCACGATGGGCTTCACCGGCGACCGCGGATCGCTCACCATCAGCGCCGACTACCGCAAGGAAGACGGCGTCAACGGTCTGGATCGCTGGTTCAGCGCCTACAGCCGTACCGACCGCCACCCGACCGACCAGTGGACGACCGCCGGCGCAATCGGTGGCTTCACCCCTAGCTGGACGCAGCGCGGTCTGTTCCCGCAGATCACGTTCAACGCACCGACCGCCACGAGCGCCAACCCCACCACGCGCATCATCCTGCGTGATGGCGGAGACCCGCGGAACCCGCTCGATTACGTCAGGCAGAACACCGCGACCGGCGGTTGTCCTGCAGGTCCGACCGTCGCCGAATGCGTTCCCGGGTCGACGCAGGACAAGACCAATACCAACGAGCAGATGGACGTGCATACGCCGCTGGAGTCGAAGGCGCTCTTCGTCGACGGCAGCTACGACATCACCGACACCGTCCGCTTCCGTACCAACCTGGCCTATTTCCACCGCCAGTCGGACCGCATGATCGCAGGCTACCCGATGCAGGCCGCCTCGTTTGGTACGCCGATGAGCGCGGACAGCTACTACAACCCGATCGGCGTGGAGATCGGCAACTGGTGGCGTCGCACCTGGGAGGTGCCGCGCACCACCAGTTCCGACATGACCAGCTATCGCTTCACCGGGACCTTCGAGGGCTACTTCGAAGTTGGCGATCGCGTGTTCGACTGGGATGTCGGCTATCTGCACAGCGAGCACCGTCTGTCCCAGGCCGCATACGGCAACCTCAACCTCGCGCGCGTCAGCGCGGCGGTGGGTCCGTCGTTCCTGAATTCAGACGGCGTGGTCCAGTGCGGCAGCGCCGCCGATCCGGTGCCCCTGGCCGACTGCGTGCCGTGGAATCCCTACCTGGCCTATGGCGTCGAGGGATCGGGTAGCCTGACGAACAACCCCGGACTGCAGCGCTATCTCTTCCAGGAGGAGCATGCCACCGGCAAGACCCAGACGCAGTTGTTCGCGGCCAACCTTGCCGGGTCGCTGGCGACACTACCCGGTGGCGATCTTGGCTTCGCGGTTGGCGTGGAAAGCCGCAAGGAGACCGGCAACTTCTCGCCTGATGCGCTGGCCCAGACCGGCGGCTCGACCAATCTGGCAGCCGGCCCGACCGGTGGCGATTACAGCGTCGACGAGATCTATCTGGAACTCGAAGCACCGCTGCTGTCGGGGATCCCGTTCGCACAGGAACTGACCCTCACCGCCGCCACCCGCTATTCCGACTTCGACACCTTTGGCGATACCACCAACAGCAAGTTCGGCCTGCGCTGGAGGCCGATCGAATCGCTGATGGTCCGCGCCACGGTGGCCGACGGTTTCCGTGCACCGACGATCGCCGACCTGTACGGCGGCGGCTCGCAAACCTTCGCGTCGTTCACGGACCCCTGCGACACCAACTTCGGCAGTTCGGCGACCAACCCCACCACCCGCGCCAACTGCGTCGCGGCAATGGGCGCGCTGGCCGACAGCTACCGCCAGCTGGGCCAGGGCTTCACACCGGTTAACTCGACGAACTCGCAGACACCGGTGGCGTTCACCTCGGGCAGCAATCCCAACCTCACGCCCGAGCTGTCCAAGTCGCAGACCATCGGCTTCGTATGGAGCCCGGGCTTCCTGCAGGGTTTCAACGCCGCGGTCGACTGGTGGAAGATCCGCATCGACGACACCATCATCGCCGACTCCCCCACCAGCATCCTCAACGACTGCTACATCCAGGGTATCGCTTCGCGCTGCGCTCCTTCCGTGGGCGGCGCCCCGGGCTTCAGTCGCGACCCGGTGCAGGGCTATGTCAGCACCATGATCTTCGGCGGAATCAATGCGGGTTACCGCAAGGCTGAAGGCTACGACATCGACCTGACCTATCGCTGGGATGCGGGCGATTACGGCAACTTCACGATCAACTCCAACTCGACCTACACCGTCGCGGACTACCTGGTCAGCACCAACGATCCGCGTTATGCCGTCTCCAACGTTGGCCTCGCAGGCTCTGGTTCCACGACCTTCCGCCTGCGCTCGAACATGATGCTTTCCTGGCAGTACGGTGATTTCGGCGCAAGCTGGACCACCCGCTACTATTCGGGCATGAAGGAAGGCTGCACGTATTTCACCGGCCAGCGCGTGGTCGGAGGCGTGGCGATCGATCCGCCGATCATGGAGGCCCACCTGGAGTGCAACGACATCTCCTACCGGCCGACCGGCGTGCTCAACGCCGACGGCAGCCCGGCGAGTTCGTTGTCGCGTCTCAATGCCACCGGCGCGACGGTCTTCAACGACGTCCAGTTCCGCTGGGAAGCACCGTGGAACGCGACCATCGCGGTCGGCGCCAACAACGTGTTCGAGAAGTACGGCCCGCCGATGTACTCGCAGCCGAGCGCGAACTTCTCGTACTACGGTGGTTTCGACATCGGTCGTTTCGTGTACATGAAGTACCAGCAGCGCTTCTGATAGGCGGCTGTTAGCAACAGGCACAGGACACGGCCCCGAAAGGGGCCGTGTTTTTTTTGGGAGAGGAGATTGTCGTACGCTTGGCAACGCGACCAATAACAGCTGGCTTACATCCCTTTAACAGCCCTTTAATTTCTGGTTCAGCAGGCGTAGCATCGGCTGGCTTGCCGGGTTTGGCGGTTCTGTTGGCGCTGTCCGGCAGGTTTCCCCGATCGCTCTTGGAGAGAGAGATGAACCTGAAGAGGAATAAGCTGCGTGATGCAATTGCGTTTTCGCTAGCAGTAGGGGCAGTCAGCCTGGGGGCGGCGGGTGTCGCCAGCGCCCAGGAGCAGGTGCCCGCGTCGTCCAGCCAGACCCCGACCAGCCTTGACGCAGTGACCGTGACCGGCACCCGCCTGCGCAGCCAGACCATGACGGGTTCGAGTCCGATCGCCGAGATCCAGGGCGAGGAATTCCGCATCACGGGCGCGACCACAGTGGAGGACCTGGTCAACCAGTACCCACAGCTGAATCTCACGTTCGACAACTTCCAGAACAACGGCTCCACCGGCTACGCCACCGTGGACCTGCGCAGTCTCGGCCCGCAACGCACCCTCACGCTGGTCAATGGCCGCCGTATTCCCAAGGGCTTGGGCGAAACCCCTGACATCAGCATCATTCCCTCCGCCCTGGTGCGGCGCGTGGACATCCTTACCGGCGGCGCCTCCGCTGTGTATGGCTCCGACGCCATCGGGGGCGTCGTGAACTTCCTGCTGGACGACGAATTCGAGGGCGTCAGCATCAACCTCGGCTACTCGGCCTACCAGCACGACAACGACAACGGCTACCTGCCGCCGCTGATGGACGCGAGCGGCTTCGGCTATCCCACCGGCAATTCGGGCTTCGACGGCATCGCCAAGAACATCGACGTGGCGGTCGGCGGATCCTTCGGCGATGGCGGCCACGCCATGGCGTGGGCCACCTGGCGCAAGAACGAACCGCTGCTCCAGGGCCAGCGCGATTATTCCTCTTGTGCGCTCAACAACGCCGGCACCGCCTGCGGCGGCTCGGCCACCGCCGACCCGGGCAACTTCTACATCTTCGCCCCATCGGTCGGCGGCTTCTATGCCCTGCCTTCGGCGTCGGGCACCTGGGCCGAGGCGGACCCTTACCTCTACAACTATGCTCCGGTGAACTACTTCCAGCGTCCGGACGACCGCTACACCGCCGGCGCGAGCATCAGCTACGAGATCAACGAGCATTTCGAGCCGTATATCGAAACGATGTTCGTCAACCGCAAGAGCTCGACCCAGATCGCCGCGTCCGGCGCCTTCTTCACCGATGTGACCGTGACCTGCGACACGCCGGTGATCGGCACGATGTGCGCCGACCTCGGCATCACAGACGATGAATTCACCGTGTACGTGGCCAAGCGCAATGTCGAGGGCGGTCCGCGCGTCACCGTGAACGAGTCGACCAACTACCAGATCACCACCGGCCTGCGTGGCGCGATCAACGACAGCTGGTCGTACGACGCGTCGTTCTCGTACGGACGGACCTCGACCCCGACCGAAAGCATCAACGACTTCATCACCACGCGTGTGCGCGACGGCATCCTCGGCTGCCCCGCCGGCTCTTTCGACGGTTGCATCCCCTACGAGGTGTGGACCGACTCGATCACGCGCGAGCAGGCCGAAGCGCTGCAGGGCGTGGGCATCGTGAACTACCGGACCGACATGACGGTGTTCAACGCCTACGCAACCGGCGACCTCGGTTTCGCCATGCCCTGGGCCAACGACGACCGGGTCAGCCTGGTGGTAGGCGCCGAGTACCGCAACGAAAGCTACGAGCGCGTCGCCGACACCAACATGGCCACCGGCAACTTCACCGGCCTCGGCGGGCCGATCACGACGCTGATCGCGCCCGACCTGCGGGTCGAGGAACTGTTCCTCGAGAGCAACATCCCCCTGGTAGTCGGTGCCGGCGCATTGGACCGGCTCGACCTGGAACTGGGTTACCGCTACTCCGACTACAACACCTCCGGCGGGGTGGATACCTACAAGGTCGGGTTCGGCGCCAACTTCCTCGACAACCGCTACCGCTTGCGTGCCGGCTTCAACCGGGCCATCCGCGCCCCGAACATCAACGAACTGTACAGCCAGCAGCAGATCGCCCTGTGGGCCGGCGATGACCCCTGTGCCGGCGCGACCCCTGAGTTCACCGCGGCCCAGTGCGCACTGACCGGCGTGACCGCGGCCCAGTACGGCAACATCGCTCCCAACCCGGCCGGCCAGTACAACCAGTTCGTCGGCGGCGTGGCGAGCCTGACTCCGGAAACCGCCAATACATGGACCCTGGGATTCGCGGCCAGCCCCATCGACAACCTCGACCTGAGCATCGACTACTACGACATCGAGATCGAGGAGGCGATCGGGCCGATCGGCGCGCGCAACATCATCGACATCTGCGCGCTGTCCGGGAACGAGGCGATGTGCGGACTGATCCGCCGCAACGCGACCTCTGGCGATCTGTTCCGCGGCAGCGATCCGGCGGTGTCGGGCCTGGTGAACAACCTCAATGTGAACCTGGGCGGCCTGCACGTGCGCGGCCTGGATTTCATCGGCTCCTACGGGTTCGACCTGGGGGTCGGCCGGCTGACCGCCTACTTCAACGGCAATTACCTGCTCGAACGCGAGATCTCGCCGCTGCAGGGTGACCAGACCGCCGCATTCGACTGCGCCGGCCGCATCAACCCGCAATGTCAGGGCACCGCGCCGTTCGTGCCGACGCCGGAGTGGCGCCACATCGCCAGTGCCCGTTACGCCTTCGATCGTTACGCGCTCAACCTGCGCTGGCGCCACATCGGCGAAGCCGACTACGAGGACAGGTACGGCAACCGCCTGAACACCGACGTGTTCCTGCGCGGCAGCGGCAAGCTGGAGGCCTACAACTACATCGACCTGTCGGGCTCGATGCAGCTGGGCGACTACGCGCTCTGGACGGTGGGCGTGAACAACATCGCCGACAAGGAGCCGCCGATGGTCGGCGGGAGCCTCTCCCCCACCAACGCAAACGCGATCGGTGGCTACGACCAGGCAGGCCGTTACATCTTCACCAGCGTTTCCTTCAAGTTCTGATGCGACATCGCGTTTGATGCAAGAAGGCGGCGGCGGGCGACCAGCCCGCCGCCTTCCACCTGTCGACCCCTGACCTGGACGGGGTCCGATAGACTTCGCAGATCACGACCAGGTGGCCTTGCCGCGTGCAGGGCCTGCGGTCGCGACCGCGAGCCATCCCGGCCTTTCCATGCCACCGCAGGATCCCAAGGTGCGGCAGATCGAACACGGGTACGCATTGCTTCGAGGGGGCCAGCTGCAAGCCGCCCTTGAACACACCTCCCAGTTGCTGGCGCTGCATCCGGACGATGCGTCCGTGCAGGTGCTGGCCAGCGAAACCCAGCTTGCCCACCGCAACCATGACGGTGCGCTCGCGCACATCGACCGGGCGATCAGCGCCAGCGGCGGCGATGCCGCGTTGCAGCTGAAGAAGGCCGCCCTGCTGGCGCACCTCAGGCGTCGCAGCGAGGCCATCGCCACTGTCGCAGCGGCCGCCGACCGGCAGCCGGGCAACGGCCGCGTCCAGTGGCACGCCGGCAGCCTGGCCAATCATTGCAACCGGCCAGCCCTGGCGCTGGAGTACTACGCGAAGGCGCGCGCCCTGCTGGGCGAGCAGCCGGGACTGCTGTACGACATTGCGGTTGCCCAGTTCTTCACCGGCGACTTCGACGGGGCAGAGGCGAACCTCGACCGCATGCTGGCGATGACGCCGGCAGCCGGGCATGCCATGTACCTGCGGGCCACCCTGCGCCGGCAGTCACCCACTTGGAACCATGTGCAGGATCTGCAGGGCCGGCTCGCCAAGGGCGTCACCCCCGCCGAGGCGGAAGCGGCGGCGCTATATGCGCTGTCCAAGGAGCTGAGCGACCTGGGCGAGCACGAACGCGCCTTCTCCACCCTGGATGCGGCGGCCCGCAGGAAGCGCAGCACGCTGCAATACACAGTGTCCACGGAGGCGGCGGCAATCGGCGCGGTGATGCAGGCGTACGACGCCAGCGTCATGGCGACCCCCACGGAGGGGCATGGCGACGGTGGCGCCATCTTCATCGTCGGCATGCCGCGCACCGGCACCACGCTGGTCGAGCGGTTGCTGGTACAGCAGGGCAACGTGGTGTCGGCCGGGGAACTGCTCGATTTCGGCAACCTTGTGGGTGAATACGCGCAGCGGAGCCTCGATCCCACCCGCGAGGACACGCCCGCCCAAGCCTCGCTGCGCATCGACTTCGCCTCGCTCGGCAGGGAGTACATGCGCGGGGCACGCGAGGCGGCGATGGGCAGCCCTCGCTTCATCGACAAGATGCCCGTCAACTACCTGTACTGCGGGCTGATCCGCAAGGCGCTGCCCGAGGCCAGGATCATCCACCTCAGGCGCGACCCGCTCGATTGCTGTTACGCGGTCTACAAGACCTTGTTCTTCAACGCCTACCACTTCTCCTACACCCTGGAGGAACTGGCGGACTACTACATCGCCTACCACCGCATGATGGAACACTGGCACGCGGTCATGCCCGGGGCGATCCTCGAGGTGCGCTACGAGGAACTTGTGGACGACACCGAAGCCCAGGCCCGGCGCATCATCGAGTGGTGCGGGCTGCCCTGGGATCCGGCCATCCTCTCCGCCTCGCCGGACAAGGTCGCATTCGCCACGGCCAGCGCGGCCCAGGTCCGCGAGCCGGTACATCGGCGGTCAGTCGGCAGCTCGCGGCGGCACCTCGCGGCCCTGCGCCCGCTGGTCGACAGGCTGGCCGCGGCGGGGATTGCGGTGGACTAGGCGCGCCGTCGCTCAGGCGGGCTGCATGTCGAAGGCGATCGTCAGGCGCGGCTGCGGATCCTCGAAAGGCACCGTGCCGTGCCAGATGAAGGACGGGAACAGCGCCAGGCGCCCGGGCTGCGGCCTGAGCATGCGGCGAGGAGGAAGCGCGAGGCCAAGTTCCTCCATGGGCTGCCCGAACTGGATCCAGCCGCTGTGCGAGGTCCCGGCGAGTGCCATTACGCTCGGCGGCAACGCGACGTAAAACGCCGAGCTCAGCCAGCCCTCGTTATGGATGTGGTTGGCGTGATGGCCCGACGCGGCCAGGCGGACCGACCACGAGCCGACGCAGCGCAGCCCCTGTCGCCTGCGCGAGAGGAACGGATGCCCCGGCACCTCCCGCAGGCCGGCCAGCCAGCGCAGCGACGCGGCCTCCAGCGCCGCCGCGGTTTCGCGGATCAGCGGATCGTCGCGCCCGAACAGACGGCCGGCCGTCTGCGATCCATGGCGGACGCTCTGGTTGACCGGCTCGCGCGTGGCCAAGTGCAGCGCTTCGAGCGACGAGGCGAGCGCACGGAGATACCCGTCGTTTCCGCCGAAGCGGTCGGGCAGCTCGACCTCGGGATAGCCGACCAGCCGCTCGTAGTCGAACAGCCAGTGCTCGCGCTCGTCGCCAAGGAGCCGCCATGCGGTGCCCAGGTGGCTCCAGGCTTCCTGGTCACGGGGATCGATCTCCAGTGCGCGGCTGGCGCAGTCCCGGGCAAGGTCGAACAGCCCCCGCCTGAACGCGTGGCGGGCGTAGGCATTGAGAAAGGACGGCGTCGCGCCGCCCAGCACCGGCAGCAGCCGCGCATAGAGCGCGCTGGCCTCGTCCATGCGGCCGAGCATGTCCAGCGCATCGGCCGCCAGCCAGACGAAGGCGGGATCGGCCCGCGAGGGCGCGCCCAGCCATTCGAGCCAGGCCCGCGCCTCGTCCGGGCGCCGGGCGGACAGCAGCATGCGTACGAAGCGCAGTTGCAGTTCGCGGTGGCCGGGCTGTGTGCGCGCAGCCGTGCGGAATGCGGCGAACGGGTCCGCGCTCGGGTCTTCGTCGCAGCCGTGCTCCCACAGCAGATGCGCCAAGGTCTCCTGACCAGCGGCGAAGTCGGGACGGCGCGCGACCAGCTGCCTGGCCCCTGCCAGCGCTTGGGCCGGTTCGCCCAGATCCAACAGAACCCCGTTGAGCGCGTCCTGGAGTTCCGGCGCGGCCGAGCCCAGCGATTCGGCCCTGCGCAGGCAATCCAGCGCCTCCGCGCTCCGCCCGAGCACGCGCAGCGCGGTTCCGAGATTGATCCAGCCTGTCGCGTCGGACGGCGCGAGCCGTGTCGCGCTTGCGAAGGCATCCGCCGCCGCTTCCCCTTCGCCCAGCCCTCGCAGGGCACCGCCCAGCCCGCTCCAGGCGACCGGATGGTTCGACTGTCGCGCCAGCACCGCTTCGAAGGCGGCACGCGCGCGCCGATGCTCGCCCAGCTGCACGCACGCCAGGCCCAGCTGCAGTTCGATATCCAACCCGGCCGGACCCTGCTCCAGCAGCCCGACGCACTCCTGCAGACGCCCGACCCTTCGCAACCAGCCAGCGAAGTTCAGGACGATGACAGGCGCGTCCGGGGCCAGCGCCAGGGCCTCCCGGAAAGCGGCCTCGGCCAGCGTCGGGTCGCCCCCTTCTGCCGCACACATCGCCAGCAACTGCCTGGCGTCGGCCGCGGCGGGCGCCTCGACGACCAGCGACTGCGCCTGCGCCACCGCCTCGGCCACCCGACCTGCCCGCAGCAGCGCCATGGTGGCCGCGAAACGCGCTGCCTGCGCGGTGGACAGGGGTCTGTTGCGCTGCTGCGCCATCGCCAGGCAGGCGCAGCTAGCGCATGCGCCGCACGCGCAGGCTCACGCCTGCCGGCGTGGTCAGCAGGAACGCGCCCAACAACCCCTTGCGGACGACCACCTGGTCGCCTTGCCGCACCGGCCCACTGCTGGTGGTGTCGACCACATCCCAGGACTGGCCGTTCTCGAGCGAGATCCGCCGGCGGCCCCCACTGCTGTAGTCCACCGCCGCCACGCGGTCTTCGATGCGATCGGGCTCCGCCTGCGCCGCGGCCCGACCAGGGGCCACCACACGGGCCTGCGCCGGTGCCATGCCGAAGGCCTGTCGGGCCCTGCGCGCCGTTTCCTCATGTACTTCCGGTGGCGGCGGGAAGGCATGGTCGTAGCAGGCAAGCCGTTCGGCGGCGCCCACCACGCGCGCGCACGCGTGGGAGTCGACCGCCTTCACGGCCGCTGCCGGCGACAGCAGTGCGATGGCCAAGCCGGTAACCGATGCCATCGAGCGCAGTGTGTGCGACATCCAGCAGATCCCCCGGGACCGGCGACGCGGCCGTTACGGCAGCATACTATCGGCCACCGCACGCAAGGGTCCCAGGCTTGCAGACACCGGACGCCATCCGGCACCGTTTCGCCCGCGCCGATGCCCTGTTGGGCCAAGGCCGTCGCGCCGAGGCGGCAGCGGCCTATCGCGATGCGCTGACGCACCAGCCTGGCCACGCCGAAGGCTGGTTCAACCTGGCGTACGCGCTGCGCCACGACGGCCACTTCGCCGACGCGCTGGACGCCTACGGGCGCGCACTGGACTGCGGCATCGACCGGGCCGAGCAGGTACACCTCAATCGGGCGGTCATCCTTTCCGACCATCTGGCCCGGGAGGACGAGGCCGAGTCGGAACTGCACGCGGCACTGGCCGCCGCGCCTGGATACCCGCCCGCCCTGCTGAATCTGGGCAACCTGCACGAGGAGCGGGGACGCCGCGACGACGCCATCGCCTGCTACCGGCGGCTGCTGTCCCGCGGTCTGGCGCAGGCGGGCACGCACGGCTACCAGGCGCTGGCGCGGCTGGCGGGCATCGAGCGGCCCGCTACCCCACAGGATCCGCTGTATCGGCAGCTCGAGTCGGCTGCGCGCTCGCCCGCACCGCTGGAAGACGCCGTCCGTGCCGACCTCTGGTTCGCGCTGGGCCGCATGCGCGACGCGCTGGGAGAGCATGCGGCTGCATTCGACGCCTTCGTCCACGGCAAGCACCTTGCGCACCGTGGCCACCGTCCCTACGACCCGGAACGCGCCTCGCGGCTGACCCGCGCGCTGATCGATGCACCGGCCGGACTGTCCCTCGCCCCGTCCGCGTCGGATGCCGGTCCCGAACCACTCTTCATCTGCGGGATGTTCCGCTCCGGTTCCACGCTCGTCGAACAAGTGCTGTCCGCGCATCCGGGAGTGGCTACCTGCGGCGAACTGGAGCTGTTGCCGCGTCTGGTGGCCGGCGCGCTGCGCCCCTTCCCCGCATCGCTGGGCTGGCTCACCGAGGCGCGCTGCACCGCGTTGGCCCGGTCTTACTACGCTGCGCTGCGCGTGCGCCTGCAGGCGGAGCAGAGGACGCCGCGCTATGCCACCGACAAGCGGCCGGACAACTTCCGGCTCATCGGACTGATCAAGCATCTGTTCCCACGCGCCCGGATCGTGCACACCGTGCGCCACCCGCTGGACAACGGGTTGTCGATCCTGATGCAGCACCTGAATCCACGCGTGTTCGACTATGCCGGCACACTGGCGGATATCGGCCATCACTACGGCGAGTACCTGCGCCTGATGGCGCACTGGAAAGCGCTGTACCCGGGCGACATCCACGACTTCGACTACGACCGGTTCGTGATGGAGCCCGAGGCCACGTTGCGCTCGCTGTTGCAGTTCCTGCAGCTGCCGTGGGACCCCGGCTGCCTGGCCTTCCATACCCGGCAGAACACGGTCAGGACCGCCAGCTACTGGCAGGTCCGGCGCCCGCTGTATGCCGAAGCATCCGGGCGATGGGGCCGTTACCGCGAGCAACTCGCCCCGCTGGTCGACGCACTGGCTGCGCAGGGCGTCGGGCTGCCCGGCTGGCAGGCGCCGGCATCAACCGCCGGATGACCCGCGCCACTCCCGCATCGCGCTCGCCAGCGCCTGCACCATCTCCCGCTCGGCCAGCGAGAGCAGCGGATTCCATACGTCGAACATCAGGATGATGCGCATCCGGCTCCCGTCGTTGCGCGCCTCGTGCTCGATCGTGTCGTCGAACACCCAGCACTTGCCCTCGCGCCACTGGCGCCAGTCGTAGCCAACCCGGTAGCTGCAACCCTCCGGCACCACCAGCGGCAGATGCGCGACCAGGCGGGCATTGGTCTCGCCTGTGTGCGGCGGGATATGTGCTCCCGGCGCGAGGGCCGAAAACATCGCGTTCGGGCAGAGCCCAGCGATCTCCACCGCGTCCACCAGCGCCAGTGCTTCGGCAGTGCGCGGACATCGGGCCAGGTGTTCGGCCACCGGCTGGCCATGCGCGTACAGGTGGAAGCCGCTCCAGTTGCGCGAGTGGTTGAGCTTGTCCCACTGGTTCACCGGATCGCCCGGACGGTATTGGATATAGGGGACGAACTCGTCGCCACGGCTGGCCAGCATCTGCTGCAGCTCGGCCTTGATGTCGTCGGTGCGCGCCTCGAGTTCGCGCATCCACGGGAACAGCGCATCGTCGTAGAAGGTGAGCGCCGGGAGCCGCGGCACTTCCAACTGATTGCACTGCGAGTGGTAGGGTCTGGTGTGGCCGGAGAGGATCGACACCGCCTCATCCCAGCGTCCCGCCAGCGCAGCCTCGACCGGCTCACGACGCGCTGAAAGTGCTTGCCGCAGATGGTCGGCGAGTTCCTCGCGGTCCCGCTCCACCACCTCGCGCGCGTGCGCGAGCCGATGCCGCAGCGCCTGGGGCCATGCCGGCTCCTCGGGTGCCACCTTGATCGCATCGGCGAAGGTGGCGGCCGCGAGCCGGAGGCGGCCCTGCCGCTCGAGGAACTCGGCCTTGCCGAGCAAGGCGGGCAGGAAGTAGGGATCGAGCTCGAGCGCGGCGATGATCGCGCCCCACTCCTGCTCCGCCAGCCCCATTTCCCGGTGGACGCGGCCAACCGTCAGCGCAATCATCGGATCGCGCGGCGCGCGCGCCCGCGCCCGCGACAGCAACTCAATCGCGCCGG
>Ga0233365_1000546_pt1 | contig 17100 bp, 17 predicted proteins | sample ElkDunMinimDraft_27_FD_191535 | JGI IMG/M metagenome (GOLD analysis project Ga0233365, IMG submission 191535) | Fecal eukaryotic communites from dung pellets of Tule Elk in California, USA - Elk Dung C36 | ecosystem: Host-associated > Mammals > Digestive system > Large intestine > Fecal | place...
GCGCCGCACCGTCCGCGAACAGCTGCTCGGGGTGCTCCCGCACCGGCACCGGTCGGTGCAGGTCGCGGACCAGCAGCGCCGCCATCAGCGTGCGCGTCGTGTCCGGCGCGAAGATCTCCACGCCGAAGCGATGAGCGCCCGCGTACGCGGCGGCCAGCAGACGGTTCTTGGTCACCGACCGTGTCCACGTCGCCGGTGCCACGTTGAACGAGACAGGCTGTCCGGCGTCCTCTGCGACGATCCCGCGCCAGCGCTGGATCCGCTTCGCCATCGCGTAGTTCGGGCCCTGCTGCGGGACGAGGATGTCGGCGACGCCCGAGCCGTCCGGGAGTGCGGTCTCGTAGTTGGGCAGGAAGAGGCGGCCGCGGCTGACCACCCGCAGCGGCGCTTGGACGAGGCGCACCGCTCCTCGGCCCTCGTACGCCGCCGTGCTCGCCTCCACGACCTCGGACGGCACGACGAAGGCGTCGGTGGGCGTGGCCAGGTAGGCAAGCGCCGTCGTGGCGTCCTCGTCGGTGAGCCTGCTCAGCATCGCGTCGACCGCGGCAGTGACACGGACGTGAGCACCGCCGTCGGCGTACGCGTGCATGCCGACGACCAGACCGCCGCCGCGTGCCTCGCGAACCTGTCGGAGCCAGGCCAGGACGTCGCCGGTCCGTCCGACCAGGTCCGCCCCTGGCACGCCGTTCTCCACCGGGTACGTCACGGTGCCGGCGCCGCCCTCGGCGATACCGCGCACCCGGTCCCAGACCGGAGTCGCCGGGACGTCCACCGCCAGGACGTCGGCTCCCCAGGCGCACAGCGGGCCGAGCGGGCTCATCTCGGCGCCGGCGCCGAGCAGCGCGACCGTGCGGCCCCCCACGGCCAGCCACTCGGGATGGTCGACGACCTCGCCGACCGCCTCGACGAAGGACGGCTCCACGATCCCGTCGCTCTGCCACCGTGCCAGCTGGTCACGCAGCGCACCCCCGGTGAGCGACCGGCCGCGGTACGGCACCCGGAGCTCGGGCACCCGAGGGGCAGTGCCGCGCACGGTCTCGGAGGCGAACGGCTCCCCCGCGCCGTCCCAGTCACGCAGCGGGACCTCGCCGGTCGCCGTGCCGCTCGCCGTGCCGGCCACGACCATCCGCTCGTGCACCGCTCTCAGCCCGGCCTGCGCCATCGCGAGCGCGGCCTTGGGCGTCTGGGCGGAGACCGAGGTCACCTGTCGAACGAGGCCGACGTAGTCCGAGCGCCACGACGAAGAGGCGTCGACCGCGTCGGCGAGGCGAGGATCGACGTCACGGGTCGCATCGGCGAGGACACCCCGGACGGTGGGCGTCGACGGGCGGCGCCCATCGACGGACGGGAAGTCGATCGCGGGCCTGGCGGTCTCGGGGCGAGCGGTCTGGGCGTTGGGAGGTGGCTGCACCCCTCCAGTATCTGAGGCTCCCCTCATGTTTTGTCCAGTACCCCCCGTACGACTCGGGCCACCACCGCGACGCCGTCACCCAGCACGCCCGCACCGTTGGCCGCGTAGCCGAGCACGAGTCCCGGCGCTCCGGGGCGCTGTCGGTGCAACGAGAGCGGGTGAGTCTTGACGCCTTCGGCGAGCACCGCCTCCGCGATCGCGCGGTCGTCGATCCCGTCGGGCAGCGTCACGACCAGGTGGAGGCCGGCAGCAGCGCCGTGGACCCGCGCCTCAGGGAGCCGTGCCGCCAGGGCGGCGACCATCGCGTCACGACGTCGGCGGTGCCGCACCCGGACCGTCCTCAGGTGCCGCTCCATCGCGCCCGAGCCCATCAGCTCGGCGAGGACGAGCTGACCGAGGACCGGGTTGCCCAGATCGACGTCCCGCTTGAGCGAGAGCACGGGCTCGTGCAGGCGCGGCGGGACGACGAGCCACCCGGTACGCAGGGCAGGCGCGAGGAGCTTCGAGACGCTGCCCACGTACACGACGGCGTCACCCAGCGTGCCGCGCAGCGCGGGGACGGGCGCACGGTCGTAGCGGTGCTCGGCGTCGTAGTCGTCCTCGAGCACGAGCCCTCCCTCGCCTACCCACGCCGCGAGCGCACGGCGCCGTGGGCCGCTCAGCACGACACCGGTCGGGAACTGGTGGGCGGGCGTGAGCATGACGGCACCGGCGCCGCTCGCGCGCAAGGCGTCGACGCGCAGACCGTCCTCGTCGACGGGCACCGGGACGACCTCCGCACCCTGCCTTCGCAGCTGTTGCCGCGCGCCGAACGAGCCGGGGTCCTCCACTCCGAAGCGGTTGATCCCGATCGCGCGGAGCACGTGCGCCAGGAGGAAGAAGGCCTGGGCCGCTCCGGCCACGACGACCACCTCGTCCGGGGTCACGCGGATCCCGCGATTGCGCCCGAGCCACTGCGCGACCGCCGACCGCAGGGCGGGAGTGCCGCGCGGGTCGCCGTACCCGAGGTCGGCGGCGGTCCGGCCGGTGAGGACCTCGCGCTCGGCGCGCAGCCACGCGGCGCGGGGGAAGGCTGTCATGTCCGGCACGCCGGGCGAGAGGTCGATCCGTGCTGGAGCAGCCCGCAGCCGGTCGACGAAGTCGGCACCATCGAGGTCGGAGAACACGGCTCCGCCACGCGTGGCCGCCGCACGGTCGGAGTCGGGCGCGAGCGGCGGTGCCGGGCGTACGGGGCTGGAGACGACGACCGTGCCGGCCCGGCCCCGCCCTTCCACATGTCCCTCGTCAGCGAGGCGCTGGTAGGCCTCGGTGACCACGCCGCGCGAGACACCGAGGTCGTGGCTGAGGGACCGGGTCGGGGGCAGCCGCGTACCGACCGGCAGCGAACCGTCGAGGACCGCCTCGCGGACGCGCGCCGCCACGCGCGAGGCCAGTGTGCCGACTGGCGCGCCCGCGAGGTCGAGACTCAGGAAGTCTGACCCCGTTTTGGCCTTCTGGGCACCGGAGGCTTTGGACCTGTCCACCGGGCCATTGTCGGACAGAGGCTGGTCCCGTGCACACGATCACGTCCAGCCCTCTCGCCTACGTCCCCGGCGCCCTCGGCATGGCGCTGGTCGGCGGGAGCGTCGCCGTCTCGCACGTCCTCGTCGACGCGCCCCTGCTGACGGCGCAGACCGTCCGGTACGCCGCGGCGGCTGTCGTCCTCGTCATCGTCGCGCACCTCCTGGGACGCGCGGTCCCGCTCCCCCGGGGACGCGAGTGGCTCCTTCTCGCCCTGCTCGCCGCGACCGGGCTGGTGCTCTTCAACGTCGCGCTCGTCCGGGGGGCGGAGCACGCGGAGCCGGCTGCCATCGCCGTCGCGGTCGCCTCCGTCCCGCTCGTGCTCGGCGTGGTCGGTCCGATGCTCGAGGGAAGGCACCCGACCGCCCGGATCGTCGCCGCCGCCGCGGTCGTCACGGCGGGGAGCATGCTCGTGCAGGGCACGGGTCGTACGGACGCGGCCGGTGTCGCGTGGGCCGTGCTGGCGCTGGCGTGCGAGGCGGCGTTCACGCTCCTGGCCGTCCCCCTGCTCCCCCGGCTGGGACCGTGGGGCGTCTCGTCGCACTCGGTGGTGATGGGGACGCTGATGTTCGCCGGGCTCGCCCTCGTCATCGAAGGGCCGACGGCCGTCCAGGCTCTCGACGCCGGTGACTGGGCGGCGGTCACGTACCTGGCCGTGCTCGTGACCGCGGTCGCCTTCGTGCTCTGGTACGCGACGGTGGCCCGCGTCGGGAGCGCCTCCGCAGGCCTGCTCACCGGCGTCGCGCCGGTCGCTGCTGCCACCGTCGGCGTCGCCGTCACGGGAGACGTGCCTGGCCCGCTGGTCTGGGTCGGCGTCACGGTCGTCGTCGTCGGGCTCGCGTGCGGGCTGCGCACGACCCGGCGGTCCGCACGACTCGTACGACCCTGAGGCGACCCCGCGTCTGGCACGCTGGTCGTGTGCCCGAGACACCGACCGAGAGCTGGTTCGCCGACGCCTTCCGCGGCGCCTGGACGAACGAGCAGCGCAAGCTAGGACGTTTCAACCTGGCGATCTTCGGCAAGACGGGCGTTGGCAAGAGCACGCTCGTCAACGCGATCTTCGGTGACGACATCGCCGCCACCGGCATCGGTGAGCCGGTGACGCGCGAGGAGCATCTCTACCTCCACACGAGCGGCACGCTCGGCGTCCTCGACACCCGTGGGCTCGAGGTCGGCGTGGACAACGACGCGATCCTGGCCGAGGTGACCGACCACGTGACTCGGATGCGGCGACGACCGCTGGAGGATCAGCTCCACGTCGCCTGGTTCTGCGTACGGGCGGGCGACCGGAGGTTCGAGGACACGGAGGACCAGTTCGTCCGCGCTCTCGCCCGGCTCGGCGTGCCGGTGATGCTCGTCATGACGCAGGTCCCGCAGGTCGACGGCCGCATCCATCCCGACGCGCTCGCGCTGGCGGCGGAGATCGAGGCACGCGACCTCCCAGTCCACCGCGGCAAGGTCTTCCTGACGATGGCGCTCGCCGACGAGTTCTCGGGCCACGAGGCGCACGGGCTCATGGACCTTCTCGATGCCACCTTTCGCTGTGCCCCGGAAGGGGTAGCCGAGGCGCTCACCGCCGCCCAGCGCATCGACCTCGCCCGCAAACGCAAGCGGGCCGGTGACGCGATCAAGGTGGCGACCAGCGCGGCGGGGACGGCCGGTGCCAGTCCGATCCCGTTCTCCGACGCCGCGGTCCTCGTCCCGATCCAGATCACCATGATGGCCTCCATCGCCAGCACGTACGGCCTGAGCCTCGAGCGCTCGACCGCGGCGTCGTTGGCCGCGACCGCTGCGGCGACGGTCGCAGGGCGTACGGCGGTGACGAGCCTGATCAAGCTGATCCCGGGGGCGGGGACGATCGTCGGCGGGAGCATCAACGCGGCAGTCGCCGGCACGCTCACCTACGCGGTCGGGCACGCGTGGACACGGGTGTGCGAACGGCTCACGCAGGGTGAGCTGCAGGGCGTCGGCGGCATCCTCGACAGCGCGGCGATCCGCAAGATCTTCATGGAGGAGTTCCGCAAGCAGGCCGGCAGGCGCCGGCCTGCCGTCGAGCGCTAGCAGCCGAGCAGGGCCGTACGTCAGGGGCGGGGCCGGCGCCTCGGCGGCCACGACGGCGACGACAGCGGGCTGATGCCGGGGAGAGGCTCGGCGCCCTCGGCGACGGGAAGCGCGCCGAGGATCCGGCGGAGCGAGACGACGACCGCCGCGCCGGGAAAGGCCTGCTCGCCGTCGTCGAGCGACGCGGCCACGAGCGCCGACAGGTCCTCGAGCGAGCGTGCGAGGCTCGCGGCGTCGGCGGGCCGCACCTGCTGCTCGCGGGCGAGCGTGCGGACCACGGTGGCGAGGTCGTGCAGCGTGTCGGCCACGGATCGCGCGGCCTCGCCGCCGGGGCGCAGCCACCGTCTCTCCGAGATCTGCACCTCGCTGATCGTGAACGTCAGGTTCTCTGCCAGCGCGGCCACCCTCTCGATGACGTCGGCCGTGGCGCGCTGCCGGGCGACCACGGTGCGCCACCGGCGCGCCCGGAGGTTGCCGCGTAACGCGTCGTCGAGGGTGGCGTAGCTCTCGCGCAGGCGCAGGGCCTCGGGCAGGACCTCCCGGGGCAGCTCCTTCCAAGGACCGTCCTCGTCGTGGGGGGTGACCAGAGCCTGCGCCAGGTCGTCGAGCTGGTCGGCCGCCATGTCCGCCACCGCCTCCAGCCGCTTGCGGGACACCCGTTCGGGGACCGGCGGGAGGAGGAGAGTGAGGGCGAACCCGATGGCGGCGCCGATCGCGACCTGCCCGATGAGCCCGGACACGAAGTCGGACGTGTCGACGTTCCCGAGGATGTAGGTGAAGAGGGCGGCCGTGATGACCCAGCTGCGCTGCGCCCCGAGGCGGTCCCAGCCGCCCAGCAGCACCGCGATCAGGACCAGCAGCCCGATCGCGACCGATCCGGGGAGCGGGAGGAGGTGGAAGACCGCTCCCACGCCGGCTCCCATGACCAGCGCGGTGAAGAGCTGCGCCGAGTCGCGCACCGAGGCGGCCACGCTCGGGTGAACGGCCAGGACGGCACCGAGCGGCGCGTAGTAGGCGTAGTCCCCGACGGGTGCCGGCACGAGGTTGCCGACCTGCCAGGCCACTGCTGCGGCGACGGCCGCCTTGACGGCGATGTGCGTCCGGGACCCGAGGAGCGGGTCGGGACTGCTGGTCGACTTCATCCGATCCACACTAGCGAGGGCGCCCTACGCAGCCACCACGGTGGAACGGGCGGGATCAGCGGGCCCGGTGCTCCGCCGCGCCTGCGAACGTGGCGGCCTCACGGTCGACCAGCGCGCGGTAGTGCGCCCCGCCCATCGCCCAGACCGCCCGGGACAGGAAGCCGGTCTGGTCCAGCGCGACGAGCAGCCGCGACGCGTCGCCACGCGGCGTGATCTGGTGCGAACCGGTCGTGGTGACGCCCGGCACCGACGCCCGCCAGGTGAACCCGGTCCCGGGCTCGCACGCGGTCACCGTCCACGGCATCGCGCGGATGTTGGGCTGGCGCACGAGGTAGACGGAGCCGACGGCGAGTCCGTTGCCCTCGCGCTGCTCCACCTTGAGGAAGCTGTCGCTCAGCATCGGCCACTGGGTGGGATCACCCACGACGGACCACACCACCTCGGGAGGCGCCTCGACGTCGACCTGCACCTCGTGCCTCACAGGAACGACCACCAGAGGGTGCCGACGCACAGCACGAGCATGCCCGTGGCGTTGAGGAAGAGGTTGCGGCCGAGGTCGCGGGCGCGCACGTGCATGGAGATCGCGACGAGGAAGTACGCGATGAGCGCGATCACGGTCACGAGTCCCAGGTACGGGATCCAGATGCCGGCGACGAGCCCGGCCGCCGCGGCGAGCTTGAGCGGCGTGAGCAGCCGCCAGAAGCGCTGAGGGAACCGGACGTCGGTCAGGCAGGCGCGGACGAAAGCCACGGGACCGACGCAGAAGACGGCGTCGACAGCGCTGATCACCGCCAGCACGACGACAGGCCATACGGGATCAGGAAGCGAGCTCATCGTTCATCCAATCGGGTTCGGCGGCGATGGGCCGCGACACGCACGCGACCACCGCACTGCGAGCAACAGTAGCGTCGAGGTCGGCCACGGAGACCGTCGATCCAGACGTCGACACACTCGATGCCTTCGCACACTCCCAGCGCCGCCGCTCCACGGGTCAGCACCACGTCGGTGAGGGTGTGGAGCGCGGCGACGAGCACGGCGTCGGCCGGTGACGCCGGCTCCCACTCCGCGCGCGCACGTCCGGCGTCGTCACCGTGGAGGTGGACCGACAGGCCTGCCTCGGCGATCAGCCGGTCGAGGCGCCGTATCCGCTTCTCGGACGTGGACGCGGCGAACACGGGCTGGAGGCGGTCCGCGGTGCGGACGAGCACGTCGACCTCGGTCCTGTCTGGCAGGCCCACGGAACCGGGCTCCGGGTAGGGGTCCGCATCCTCCCCCGCCTCTGCACGTGGCCGGGTCCCCCACTCGTTGACGAGCCTGGCGACGTCGTCCGGTGTGAGCGCGTGCATGGAGAAATCGTAACGCTTTCAAGCGCAATCACCGTTACGATTTGGTGATGGTCGATCCGTCGGTGCTTCCGGCGTTCGTGCTGGCCGTCGTGGCCGTCACGGTGGCGCCAGGTCCGGACAACACGTACATCGCCGCGGTCGCGCTGCGGCACGGTCCCCGCGCGGGCGTGGTCTCCGCGCTCGGGATGGCGTGCGGGATGGTCGTCCACGTGACGGCCGCGGCGCTCGGACTCGCCGCGCTGCTGCGTCTCAACCCGGAGATCGTCGTGGGCGTCCAGCTGGTCGGCGCGGCCTACCTGGGCTGGCTCGCCGTCGACACCGTCCGTGGACTGACCCGCGCCAGCGAGACGGAGGACGCCCCAGCGACGGGTCGCGTGCTCGTGCGCGCGACGCTCACCAACCTCACGAACCCGAAGGTCATCTTGTTCTTCGCGGCGTTCCTTCCCGGGTTCGTCGAGAACGGCCACGGGCCCGCCGTCGTCCAGCTGCTCACGCTGGGCACGATCTTCCTCGTGGTGGGGCTGGTGTGTGACGTCACGATCGGTCTCGTCGCCGGACGGCTCGGACGCGCCCTCGACGCCCGGGGACGGGCCGGGACGACGCTGACCGCAGTCGCCGCCTGCGTGTACGCAGGGCTGGCGCTGCTCCTCCTCTTCGAGGCCCTCCGTACGATCACTCCGTGACCGTCCACCCGCTCTGGCGCCCGTACGAGGTCCCTGACCAGGAGACCACCGACGCGGCGTTCGTCGCCGGCTCGGAGCCGAGGGCGGAAGGCCGCATCACGGTGGTCCCGTACGACCCCTCCTGGCCCTCGGCGTACGAGCGGGTCGCCGCAGCGGTCGAGAGCGCGCTCGGTGGCCGACTGGTCAGCATCGAGCACGTCGGCTCGACAGCCGTGCCGGGGCTCGCTGCCAAGCCCGTCCTCGACATCGACCTCGTCGTGCCCGACCCGGCGGACGAGGAGTCGTACGTCCCGGCGCTGGAGTCGATCGGATTCGTCCTCCGGATCCGCGAGCCCGCGTGGGAGCAGCACCGGATGCTCCGCCTGGACGAGCCCATGGTCAACCTGCACGTGTTCGGGCCCGAGGCCACCGAGCCGCGGCGGCACCTGCTCTTCCGCGAGCGGCTGCGCAGCGACGCGTCCGACCGCGAGGCGTACGCGGCGCTCAAGACGGAGCTGGCGACCCGGGAGTTCGCGACCGTGATGGCGTACAACGCGGCGAAGTCGGCACTGGTCTACGCGATCTACGAACGCGCGTTCGCCGCCGATCCCCGCTACCCGCATGCCCTGCAACCGCGCGACGCCTGACTCACACGGGAAGCAGCCGCGAGACGACACCGGACAGCTGGTCCACCGTCCGGCACTCGTGCATGTCGACGATCTGCGCGTACGCCGGCGCGACCGAGTCACCGAGCCCCCATCGGCTCTCGTGCTCGGGGTTGAGCCAGAACGTCCGGTGGGCGAGGGCGGAGATGTCGCGCAGGGCGTCGAGGTCGGGGTCCAGATGGTTGGTGCGGGCGTCGCCGAGGATCAGCACGCTCGTCCGTGGGCCGAGGGAGGCCCCGTACCGGCTCACGAACGAGCGCAGCGACCGGCCGTAGTCGCTCGACGGGTGCCAGGGGGCGACGTTGGCGTGAGCCATGACGCGCTCGACGAGCGCCCCCGGGTCGGCCTCACCGGACGTGACGAGCTCTGTCACCTCGTCGGTGTGGTTGACGAACGCGAACACCCGGACCTTGCTGAACTGGTCGCGCAGCGCCTGGACGAGGAGCATCGTGAAACCGGCAAACCCGGCCACTGAGCCCGAGACGTCACAGAGGAGCACGAGCTCGGGCCGCGCCTTGCGCCGGTGCTGGTACGCCGGTTTCAGCGGCACTCCCCCGTACGACATCGAGCGCCGGAGGGTCCGTCGGATGTCCACCTGCCCCCGGTTGCGTCGCCGGCGTCGCGCGGAGAGCCGTGTGGCGAGGCGCCGGGCGAGCGGCTGGACGGTCCGGCGGAGCTCCAGGACCTGCTGGCGGTTCGCGGCGAGGAACTCCACCTGCTCCGCATCGGGCCGTACGGCGTACTTCGCGACCCGGTCGCGGTCGCGGACCTCGGCGGTACGGCGCGTCGCCTCGGTCTGGACGAGTGCACGGAAGCGCTCGACGTCGCGGCGCACCTCGTCGCGGTCGAGTCGCTCGACGAACCCTTCGCTGCTCCCGCGCGCAGCGAGTGCGCGGACGATCATGGTCTGCGGGCGCAGCTGCTCCAGCGTCTGGCGCGCGGACCAGCCCGAACCTGCCATCCCCGGCCCGTCGCCGCCCTGCACCTGCGCGAGCGCGTCGACAGCCGACGCCGCTACCTGCTCGAGCGCCTCGTCGCTGCCTCGCGCCAAGGCGTCGACGAGGGCGTCGCGCAACGCCTCGACGCTGTCGGCGGCCTGGCCCTCGCCGGCGGCCTCGCGGTCGGCCTCGCGCGCGCCGACACCGGCGGGGAAGTACACGTCAAACACGGCGTCGAAGACGCGGCGGTGCCCGGTACGCCGGATCAGTGCCGCCGCGAGACCCTCGCGGAGCAGGTCCCGGTCGGCGAGCGAGAGCACCTCCATCACCCGGGCGGCGTCGACGGTCTCGCTGGTGCCGACGACGAGATCGTGTCCGCGCAGCGCCTCGACCATCGCGACGAGCCGCGCCGGCAACGAGCCGCCACCACCACCGCTGGTCGAGTAGCCCGAGCCGCCACCACCACCGCTGGTCGAGTAGCCCGAGCCGCTGGGCGAGGGCGTATCGAGACCCCGCCTGCCGTTCATCGCCGTACGTCCGCCTCGTCGAGCTGGAGGTGCTGTCGCGCCCGCGAGATGTCGTCGGTGTGCTTGAGGAGGACGCCGAGCGTCTCTCCGACGACCGCCTCGTCCAGGGTGTCCGCGCCGAGCGCCAGCAACGTGCGCGCCCAGTCGATGCTCTCCGAGACGGACGGCGCCTTGCGCAGGTCGATCCGCCGTAGTGCGTTGACGACGCGGACGAGCGAGGCCGACAGTGCGTCGTCCACGCCGGGCACGCGGCTGCGGACGATGCGCTCCTCCAGGTCGGGCTCGGGGAAGTCGATGTGCAGGAACAGGCAGCGGCGGCGCAGCGCCTCGCTGAGCTCGCGGGTGGCGTTGGACGTGAGCACGGTGAACGGCGCGTGGCGCGCGGTGAGCGTCCCGAGCTCAGGCACGGTGATCGCGTAGTCGCTGAGCACCTCCAGCAGCAGACCCTCGATCTCGAGATCCGCCTTGTCGACCTCGTCGATGAGCAGCGTGCTCGGGAGCTCCGAGCGGATCGCCTGGAGCAGCGGGCGCGCGAGGAGGAACTCGTCGGTGAAGATGTCGTCGCGGGTCTCGTCCCACGTCTCGCCACGACCGGCGGTGATGCGAAGCAGCTGCTTGGCGTGGTTCCACTCGTACAGGGCCCGCGCCTCGTCGACACCCTCGTAGCACTGGAGGCGTACGAGATCGGCGCCGGTGGCCTGCGCGACCGCCCGGGCGAGCTCGGTCTTGCCGACGCCCGCGGGTCCTTCGACGAGGAGAGGCTTGTCCAGCCGGTCGGCCAGGAAGACGGTCGTCGCGACGGAAGGCGACGCGAGGTAGCCACGCTCGGCCAACCGCTCGGTCACGTCCTCGACGGAGGCGAATCGCTCACTCACGCGCCCAGCCTACGGTGCGCGGTGTCTCGCAGCCCTTCGTCCGGGCTCGGTCAGAGGAGGTGCGAGACGGCGTGGATCGTGACACCGGCCAGCGCACCGACCACGGTGCCGTTGATCCGGATGAACTGGAGGTCGCGCCCGACGTGCAGCTCGATCTTGCGGGACGCCTCACGCCCGTCCCAGCGGTTGACCGTCTCCGAGATCACCGTGGCGATCTCGTCGCCGTAGTTCGTGACCACGAACGCCGCCGAGTCGCTGAGCATCCGGTCGAGGCGCGCCTGGAGCTCGACGTCGTTGACGACCCGCTCCCCCGTCTCGTGCAGGATCGCCTCCATCCGGGTCCGCAGCATGCCGACGGAGTCGTCGAGGGAGTCCAGCAACGCGTGCCGCAGGCCGCTCCACAGCGCGACCGCGACGTCGACGACGCGCGGCTGGGAGAGGACCCGCACCTTGAGCGCCTCCGCACGCCGGATCGTCGCCGGGTCGTGCTGCAGGTCCTCCGCGAGGGTCACCAGGAAGGCGTCGAGCGACTGGCGTACGCGGTGCTCGGGGTCGGAGCGCACGTCGTCGACCCACGCGAGCGCCTCCCGGTAGAGGCGGGTCGAGATCTTGCCGTCCACCCACTGCGGCGTCCACCACGGGGCACGGTCGGCGACCATCCCCTCGACGGTCTCCTGGTTCTCGAGAAGCCACCGGTGCATCTCCTCCACGCCGATGTCGACGAGACCGTGGTGCGCGCGGTCGCGGACGATCTCGCCGAGCGCCTGACCGGCGGCAGGGCTGAGCTCCTCGGACTTCAGGCGCGGGACGACGACCTCACGCACGATCGCGGCGACGTCGTCGTCGCTGATGCGCGAGAGCCCGTCGCGCAGGATCCGGGAACCGATGTCCACGATCCGCCGTGCGTGCTCGGGACGAGAGATCCACTGGCCGATCCGCAGGCTGATGCGCGCCGCGCCGACGCGCTCACGGACGACGTCCTCGTTGAGGAAGTTGTCCGTGACGAACTCCTGCAGGCTCGCGCCGAGGGCGTCCTTGCGCTTGGGGATCAGGGCCGTGTGCGGGATCGGGATGCCCAGGGGGTGCTTGAAGAGCGCCGTCACCGCGAACCAGTCGGCGATCGCGCCGACCATCGCGGCCTCGGCGCCCGCGTTGACGTAGCCGAGCGTCCCCTCTTCCCCGTACGTGAGGGCGTAGACGACCGCGGCGAGAGCCAGGAGGCTGGTCGCGAGCGTCCGCATGCGTCGGAGCCCACGACGACGTGCCTCGTCCGAACCCCCGAAAGAGGCCGGCACCGTGAACCCGAGCGCGCGCGTGTCAGTCACGGGTGCAGGCTACCGGGGCGCGAAACGCTCACCGCTGCTCCGACACGATGACGGCGGTGGTCCCCTCCGCCAACGCCTCGAAGACGTGGGGAGCATCACCCGGATAGGTCATGTAGTCGCCCGGTCCGAGCTTGACGGGATCGGCCGACGGACCGACGAGCGCACGCCCCGTGCTGATCACCACGTGCTCGACGGTCCCCCGGGGATGGGGGTCGGAGCGCCGTGGAGCACCCGGCTCCGCCGTCACCAGGAACAGGTCCCGCCGCGCATGGGGCGGTGACGCCGAGAGGAGTGTGGCGGCGTAGTCGGCCTCCCCCGCTGCCATCCGCGGACCGTCGCCCGCCCGGATGACCTCGACGCGTGACGCCTCCGGATCGACGAGGCGGGAGAACGGGATCCCCAAGGCGGTGCTGAGCGCCCATATCGTCTCCACGCTGGGGTTGGCGGCGCCTGCCTCGAGCTGCGAGAGCGTCGACTTCGCCACCCCGGCCTGCTGAGCGAGCTTCGAGAGGCTGATGCCCGCGGCAGCGCGCTCGCGCCGGAGCGCACGCGCGACGAGGTCACGGAGATCGGGGTGCCGTTCGGTAGACGCGTCCAACTGTTCGGCTTGACGATCATCGTCCATAGGTTCATCGTAAGAGAATGCGTTCGGTTTGGCGAACATTCGATCGGTCCATGGCGAGAGACGTGCTGCCCATCTGCGTGACGGTGGCCCTGATCGGTGTCTCGTACGGTGTCACCGCGACGGCGGCCGGGTTCCCCGCCTGGCAGGTGGTCGCCCTCGCAGTCACCGTGCTCGGCGCGTCGTCCGAGCTGCTGTTCGTCGGGCTCGTGGCCGTGGGCGCGGCACCCCTCGTCGCGGCAGCCGCGGGGCTCTTGGTCAACGTCCGCAACTCTGCGTACGGGATGGCGGTCGGCCCTCTCCTCCGCTCAGGGCCTCAGCGCCTCTTCGGCGCCCACCTCGTGAACGACGAGACGGCTGCGCTCGCGACCGCCCAGCCGACGCCGTCCGCGGGAGGACGCGTGTTCTGGGTGTGCGGGGTGGGCATCGCGATCGCCTGGCCGCTGGGAGCGATCGTCGGCGCCCAGCTCGGCCAGGTGGTGCCCGACCCCCGGACCTGGGGACTCGACGCCGTGTTCCCGGCCGTGATCGCAGCCCTGGTGCTGCCGGCGCTGTGTGACCGACCCACCCTCGTGGCGGCCCTGACCGGCGGTCTCGTCGCCCTGCTCGCCGTTCCCCACGTCCCGCACGGGCTCGCACCGGTGCTGGCGCTCGGCGGCCTGGCGGCCGCACGGCTCGTCCGGGCGAGCCGATGAGCGTCGCGTCGTTCGCCGTCGCGGTCGCCGTGCTCGCCAGCGGGACGTACGCCCTCAGGTGGGGCGGTGTGTCGGCCGGCGCACGCGTGTCGCTGACAGACGAGGCCGCGCTCCTCGTCGAGCGTGCGGTTGCGGTGCTGCTCGTCGCGGTGGTGCTCACCGGCACGCTCGACGAGGGCGTGGAGACGTCGGACCACACCCGTGCCGTCGGCGTGGTCGCCGGCGTGGTCGCCGCCCTCGCACGAGCGCCGCTCGTCGTCGTGGTTCTCGTGGCGGTCCTGGTCACGGCGCTGCTGCGCGCGTGGTGACGCGCGCCGCGTACCACGGTGGCTCCCGCCCTAGACTCCCGACCATGACGTTCAACGAAGGCGCGGGCCTCGACACCAGCCAGGTCCGCAGCGGCGGTTCCAGCCGAGGCGGCGTGCTCGTCGGCGGCGGTGCGGGGTCGATCATCCTCGTCGTCATCGGGCTCCTCCTCGGTGTCAACCCGTTCGACCAGGGCGGAGGAGGACCCTTCGACACCTCGCAGGTCCAGCAGGCCGGTGCCTCGGAGGTCGACTTCTCGCAGTGCAAGACCGGTGCCGACGCGAACCGTGACGTCACCTGCCGCATCATCGGCACGGTCAACAGCGTCCAGGACTACTGGCGCGACGCCCTGCCCGCCGACGCGAACCGTCAGTACCGCGACGCCTACACCGTCATCTACTCCGGCCAGACCCAGTCGCCGTGCGGGACCGCGAGCAACGCCGTGGGCCCGTTCTACTGCCCGACCGACGAGCAGATCTACATCGACGCCGCGTTCTTCGACGAGCTGACGTCACGCTTCGGTGCCGACGACGGCGCACTGGCGCAGATGTACGTGGTCGCGCACGAGTACGGCCACCACGTCCAGAACATCCTCGGGGTCCTGCAGTACGCCCAGCAGGACCGGCAGGGACCGGCCTCCGGTGCCGTACGCGTCGAGCTGATGGCGGACTGTCTCGCAGGGGTGTGGGCACACCACGCAGCGACGACGCAGGACGAGGACGGCACCACCCTCATCCAGCCGCTCACCCGCTCCGACATCGAGTCGGCGCTCTCTGCCGCGGCAGCCGTCGGCGACGACCGCATCCAGAAGTCCGCGACCGGCTCGGTCGACCCTGAGAGCTGGACGCACGGGTCTGCCGAGCAGCGCCAGCGCTGGTTCACGACCGGGTACGAGTCAGGTGACCTGAACACCTGCGACACGCTCTCCGCCCGTACGCTCTGAGCATCGTGGCCCTCGTCTTCCCTGGTCCGCTGGTCCCGGCACCCGACCGGGTCATGCCCCCGCAGCGGCGGCTCCTGGGCATCGAGGTCTGGATCGTCCTCCTGCTGTCGCTGCTGCAGTCGGGCGTGTACGCCACGGTCTCGCTGATCGCCAAGCTGACCCGCGGCCCGCTCGCCGACCAGACGGCCACGCTCAACGCGTCACGAAGCGACCGGCCGTGGCTCGACCTGACGTACCAGCTCCTCGGCATCGGGTTCGCCCTGATGCCCGTCGCGCTCGTGCTCTACCTCCTCGTCCGCTCCGGCGACCGCCCACGTCGCGTCCTCGGGATCGGCCGTGGCTCGGCGGCGGGTGACGCAGGGTGGGGTGTCGGGCTCGCCGCGCTGATCGGCATCCCCGGGCTCGGGCTGTACTTCGCCGGTCGCGCCCTCGGCCTCACCGCGACGATCGTGCCGAGCGCGCTCGACGACCACTGGTGGCGGGTGCCGGTCCTCATCGCGTCGGCGCTGATGAACTCCGTGCTGGAGGAGGTCATCGTCGTCGCGTACCTGATGTGGCGGCTGACCCAGCTGGGCTGGAACCGGTGGACCGTCCTCGCGACGAGCGCGGCACTCCGCGCCTCGTACCACCTCTACCAGGGGATCGGCCCGGCGATCGGCAATGCGGCGATGGGTATCGTGTTCGGGTACTGGTACCAACGGACGGGGCGCGTCGTCCCGCTGATCGTGGCCCACGCGGTCCTCGACGTCGTCGCGTTCGTGGGGTACGCCTTGTTCAAGGACGCCCTCAACCTGCCTTGATCGCTACAGCCCTAGGGGTTCTCGGATGACCGTCGGCGAGCTGCGCACGCGGCTGGGCGAGGTGATGCTCCGCGACGAGCGTCGCCTGCGTCGCCGACTCGACCGTGCGGCCTCCCAGCGCGACGCGGGACGCCGTGCGCACGAGCTCCTCGAGGTCGAGAAGGAGATCGAGGCGGCCGAGCGCCGGGTCGTTCGGCGTACGGAGTCGGTTCCCGCCCTGGAGTATCCCGCCGAGCTGCCCGTGACCGAGCGCCGCGACGACATCGCCGACGCCATCGCGCACCACCAGGTGGTCGTCGTCGCGGGCGAGACCGGATCAGGCAAGACCACCCAGCTGCCCAAGATCGCGATGTCGCTCGGCCGCGGCGTGCGCGGCACCATCGCGCACACGCAGCCCCGTCGCATCGCGGCACGCAGCGTCGCCGCCCGCATCGCCGAGGAGACGAAGTCGACCCTCGGTGAGCAGGTCGGCTACGCGGTGCGCTTCGACGACCGCTCGAGCCGCGACACGCTCGTGCGCGTCATGACCGACGGCGTGCTGCTCGCCGAGATCCACGACGACCCGATGCTGCTGCGCTACGACACCGTGATCGTCGACGAGGCGCACGAGCGCTCGCTCACGATCGACTTCCTCCTGGGCTACCTCCAGCGGCTCCTCCCCCGGCGGCCCGATCTCAAGGTCGTCATCACGTCGGCGACGATCGACCCCGAGCGCTTCGCCGCGCACTTCGCGGATGCCGACGGCAATCCGGCCCCGATCATCGAGGTCAGCGGACGGACGTACCCCGTCGAGGTGCGCTACCGGCCCCTCGCAGAGCGGGAGGACGGCGACGTCCTCGGGGCGATCGGCGACGCCGTCGACGAGCTCGGACGGGAGTCGGACGGGGACGTGCTCGTCTTCCTCTCCGGCGAACGCGAGATCCGCGACGCCGCGGACATGCTGCGCGACCGCAAGCTCAGGCGCACGGAAGTGCTCCCCCTGTACGGCCGGCTGTCCGCGGCCGAGCAGCACAAGGTGTTCGAGGCGCACACCGGCCGGCGGATCGTCCTCGCCACCAACGTCGCCGAGACCTCGCTGACCGTTCCCGGCATCCGGTACGTCGTCGATCCCGGCACGGCGCGCATCTCGCGCTACAGCCAGCGCCTCAAGGTGCAGCGGCTGCCGATCGAGCCCGTCTCGCAGGCCAGCGCCAACCAGCGCGCCGGACGGTGCGGGCGTACG
>Ga0233365_1000547_pt1 | contig 17078 bp, 14 predicted proteins | sample ElkDunMinimDraft_27_FD_191535 | JGI IMG/M metagenome (GOLD analysis project Ga0233365, IMG submission 191535) | Fecal eukaryotic communites from dung pellets of Tule Elk in California, USA - Elk Dung C36 | ecosystem: Host-associated > Mammals > Digestive system > Large intestine > Fecal | place...
CCGTCGCATTGAGAGGGTCGGTGTACGTCCGACGCTGGGTGTTCACCGCCTGCCAATTCGCCGTGGAGCCCCAGACGACTGCCGAGAATCGTGATACCTCCGCTAAACCGGTGTTAGCAATGCAGGATGTTGGGGTAGCCAAATCCACGGGAGGTGATTCAACGTGATCTTGCTGAAACGTCGTAAGCCGAAGAACCGAGCCCAGCTGATTCGTGGTGAACTCGCTGAGGGCTTCGGCCATTTCAGGTCAGCCACCAATCACGCCGCCAATGGCGCGGCCGAGCGCATCGCACCACGTATCGACAGCGCGTTGACGATTGTCGGACTGCGGAAGAAACGTCGAGCCCGCTGGCCGTGGGTGGCCGGAGCGGTTGCGGCGGGAGCCGCGGTAGGCGTGGCTGGAGCGATTCTGTTGCGGCGCAAGCCGGAACCCATAGATGATCTGTTCGCCGACGACCCTCGCACGGCGGCCTTGGGATACCCGGAGGCCACCATTCACGAGCGGACTGAGGAATTGGCTAACTCGGCCAAGTAGCGGTTGAATTCATCGGCCCGGTGTGATGCACCGGGCCGATTCCGAGCGTCCACATTATTTATGGACTCGGAAGACGCGTGAACGTAAACGTGGCGCCGGGGGCACGCTCGCTGCGGGGGGGAGTCAGCGAGTGCGCCACCCGACGCCACATGGGGGGGGCGGGGGTAAAGCCTCCGTCGACGCTCAACGCGTCGCATGTCTGTGATTCTTATCGGTCCTCACGATGGTTGCAAACCCTTCGTGCTGGCGGTTGTCCGCCATGGCGTATCTACGCCAGGGTAGCTATTCCGCAGGGTCGCGACGCCATAACCGTCTGTCGATTTTGGTCACGAGAGCATCACAGACTGACAACAGATAATTTACAGTCCTCGATTGCCGCCGCCAAACGGCGAACGCCTTCGTCCACTCGGTCGGCGGGTACCGCCGAATAGGCCAGTCGCAGACTGTGCTCGCCGCCTTCCAGTACGAAGTCGGTGCCCTTGACGACCTGAACGCCGCGTTCCCGGGCCGCCGGAAGTAGCTTGTGGACATCCACATCGGATCCAAGATCGACCCACAGGAAGTAACCGCCGTCTGGAACGGTGAATTCCGCGTCGGGCAGATGGCGACTCAGCCCGGCCGCCAGCGCGTCGGCGCGTTCGGCGAGCGCCTTTCGCACATTATGGATGGACGTCTCCAAAGCACCCGACACCGCGAACTGGAAGATGGTGGCCTGAGCCAACATGTTCGGCGCGATATAGGTGTTGGTGGCCATCGACGCGATCTTTCCGATCAGATTCGTCGGGCCCACCAGGTAACCGGTGCGAAGACCGGGACAGACCGTCTTCGAGAACGACGAGGCGAACACCACCGAACCACGGGTGTCCTGCGACAACATGGTCGGCAGGCTCTCGCCTCGGAACCGGATGTCGAGGTACGGGTCGTCCTCGAAGATGGTGAACTCGTACTCGTCGGCCAGCTCCAGCAGCCGGGTCCGCTTCGCCGCCGACAGGGTCACCCCGGCGGGGTTCTGGAAGTTCGGGATGATGTGCGCCAGCTTCGGCCGTAGCCCGCCCTTCAGGGCCTCCTCAAGCGCCGCGACGTCCAAGCCGTCGGACTCCAGGCCGATCGGGTGCAGATCACCGCGCCGGTTGCGCAGCCCCAGCAGGGTGCGGTCGTAGGTGGGACGCTCGACGACGACGGGGGTGTCGGGTGAGACCAGTGCGTCGAACAGGAACGCGTCGGCCTGCATCGAACCGTTGGTGACCAGGACCTGGTCCACCGCCACGCCGTGTTTGTCCGCGATCCACTCGCGCAACGGGGGATAACCCACCGAGGTTCCGTAACCGGCGATGCGGGCCGGGTCCTTGTCGAACGCGGCGACCGACGCCGCCTTCAGCCCCTCGATGTCGACGATGTCGAGGCTGGGTGCCCCTCGGGAGAACGAGATGATGTCAGTTGCGGCCATGCCCCCATGCTAGAACGACCAGTGCCGACATCGGCGGCTTGGTTGGCCGCATACCCTCCCGATTCGTCCACATTCTGGACGGTGCGCACCAGCCCGATGGCGTGTGCGCATGCATCGATGGGTGTGCGGCCAGCCAAACCAGGTCGCCGGCGGCTACAGGTACTGGCCGTGTCCGGAGTCCTCGTCCTTGTCACCGCCGGCCAGCATCTGCTGGACGCCGGCGGGAATCTGTCCGCCCGCAGGCAGCGCGGGTACGCCGCCACGACGCATCTGCTCCAACTGCACTCGCGCGGCCATCTGCTGCGCCATGAGTGCGGCTTGAATACCGTGGAACAGACCTTCCAGCCATCCCACCAGTTGGGCCTGCGCGATGCGAAGCTCCGATTCCGACGGGGGCTGGTCACCGTTGAACGGCAACGAGAGTCGTTCCAGCTCGTCACGCAGCTCGGGGGCCAGTCCGTCTTCGAGCTCCTGAATGGACCGCGCGTGGATCTCACGCAGTCGGCTTCGACCGGCCTCGTCCAGCGGAGCCGCACGCACCTCCTCGAGGAGCTGCTTGATCATGCTGCCCACGCGCATTACCTTGGCGGGCTGCTCGACGAGCTTCGCCGGGTCGCCCGATTCACCGGTCTGCGGGTCAACCTCCATGGTGCCCACCGGCTTACCGTCGGGGCCCATCACCAACACCGTCGCCGACTGTTCCACTTGGTCGTCCCGATCGGTGTCGGAGTCGTGCTCCTCCTCATCGGTCTTCGGTTCGATGTCTTCGGTGTGTTCTGCGTGCTCGTTAGTCATCCGTAGTCGTCCCCACAATGTCGCTGTAACGTCCTTCGAGCGTAACTCCGCTGTGTGCCGGAGGTGGCGGCACGGGCATGTCGGAAATCGCGTCCGCCTGAGATCTCCCGGGTTAGTGATTGATGTGGTGGTTGGCCGGATTTGGTTGGTCGCGCCATTCGTGCACTTGGCCCGGTTTTACCAACATGGCTCCTCGCACACTCCAGTACCTGCGACACGCCGGAAGTCGTCTGCGGAGGCATGACCTAGTTGCGAAAGCGACGGAAGTCGGGTTCCCGTTTCTCCGCGAACGCGGCGGCACCCTCACCCGCCTCCTCGGTGCGGCTGTACAGATCCAGCCCGTCGAACGCCAGATGCGAGATCCCGCCGAGGTGATCGGTGTCGGCGTTGAAGGAGTGTTTGAGGAACCGCAACGCGGTCGGTGAGTGCCGATTGATGTCGTCGGCCCAGGCTTGCGCGGTGGCCGCGAGTTCCCCCTCGGGGGCGATGTCGTTGACGAGGCCCCAATCGAGTGCTTGTGGCGCATCGATCAGCCGACAGCGAAACCACAGTTCGCGCGCCCGCTTCTCGCCGATGACCCGAGCCAGATACGCCGAACCGAACCCGGCGTCGAAGCTGCCGACCCGGGGACCGGACTGCCCGAATCGGGCATGCGGCGCGGCGATCGTCAGATCGGCGAGAACGTGCAGGACATGCCCGCCACCGATCGCGATCCCGTTGACGGCGGCGATGACCGGCTTGGGTACGTCGCGGATGATCCGGTGCAGCCGTTCGATCTCGAAGGTGCCCCACTCGGTGTCGCCGTAACCACCGGTCTCGGCGCGTTCCTTGACGTCGCCGCCGGCGCAGAACGCCCGATCGCCCGTGCCGGTGAGAATGATCGTCCCGACCGTCGGGTCGGACCAGGCGGTCTTGAAGGCCCAGATGAGCTCGTCGACGGTCTTGCCCCGGAAGGCGTTCATCCGCTCTGGACGATCGATGGTGATGGTCGCGGTGTGATCGTGCGTCGCGTACCGCACATCGGTGAGGTCTCTCATGGCCTCACGCTAATGGATTGCGACGGTTCGTCAATGGTGCTCGACCGTCGGTGTTGTGCCCCGGCAGGCGCGTTGCCTGACGGGGAGGCGGATGAGATGGAGTGGGGTGTGCCGAGGGCTTTGGTGCGTCTGTCCGATGCCCTGGTGTTGATCTCAGTGTTTGCGCCCGTTCAGGTGCGCGTATGGCAAGGCGCGGGTGGGCGCCGCCTACGGTTTTGGTAGGCAAGTCCGACCGTAACGCGGTCAGACACGTGCCTGGGCAGGCGCAACGGTTTTGGTAGGCAAGTCCGACCGTAACGCGGTCAGACACGTGCCTGGGCAGGCGCAATAACGCAACGGAAGCCGGTGTTGCCAGAACCCGAATCCGGGGTGTTGAAGGTGCGGGCGGCTACCCGGTAGCGGTTGCAGTAGGACTCGTGGCACAGGTAGGAACCGCCTCGGGTGACCCGAGCGGTGCCCTCGTCGGGGCCGGTGGGGTCGGTCGACTCGGTTGGCAGCGGTTCGGTGCCCCAGTTGTCGGCGCACCACTCCCAGACGTTGCCCGACATCTGGTAGAGCCCGTATCCGTTGGGGCGGAACGTTTTCACCGGTGCGGTCCCGACATGCCCGTCCTCGGAGGTGTTGAGGTCGGGGAACCGGCCCTGCCAGATGTTGCATCGGTGCGCGCCGTTGACCAGCAACGTGTCGCCCCAGGGGTAGCGCGCTTGTTCCAGGCCGCCTCGCGCGGCGGCCTCCCACTGCGCCTCGGTGGGCAGTTGCTTGCCGGCCCAGTCGGCGTAGGCGACGGCGTCGTTCCAGGAGACCTGGACGACCGGATGGTTCTGCGGTGCCTGCGAACCGGGTCCGGCGGGTTGCCGCCAGTTCGCGCCCGACACCGGCAGCCACCAGGGAGTCTGTGGCACCGATGCGTTGAGGACGTGAGCCGCGGCCTGTCGAGGTAGCAGCAGGTGGAAGACGTATGACCAGCCTTCCCGCTCCGCGTCGGTGACGTAGCCGGTCCGTTTGACGAAGGACGCGAAGTCGGCGTTGGTGACGCACATGGGATCAATGTGGAACGACGAGAGATGGACCGTACGCGGCGGCCCCTCCCGGTCGGCGGGATTGGCGTCGGGGTCGTCGCCACCCAGGATGAAGGTGCCGCCCTCGATGCGAACCATGTCCTTGGTGACCGGTCGAGCCGCCCGGCGACGGGTGCGCGGGGTCTGGCCGGTCGACGGTCGAGCGGGAGAGCAGCAGGAGTCCACGGCGTATTGTGATCACATGATCGATCCCCGCGAGGTGTTGACCCGACCGGCGGTCGAGGGTGTCACGTTCGTCTACGGGGACTCACCCGATCAGGTGGTCGAGTGTTTCGGTCCTGAGGACGGTGCGCCGATCATCTTCATCCACGGTGGATTCTGGCGTCACGAGTACGACCGGTCTCACGTTCGGCCGCTGTGCAATGCATTGGCGGCGTTGGGATCCAGAGTGTTCGCCATCGAGTACCGCCGCAGCGGCGGCTCCGGCGGATTCCCCGAGACCTTCGAGGACGTGCTCACCGCGCTGCACGCCGTCGGCGGCCACATCACCGGCCCGGTGGTGCTCGCCGGGCACTCGGCGGGTGGCCACCTCGCCCTGTGGGCGGCCGGGCGTCGATCGGACAGCGCGGTCGAACCCGCCGGACGAGCCACCGACCCGACCGTGTCGAGCATGCGGTCCCCGATCCCGATCGCCTCGGTCGTGGCGTTGGCGCCGGTCAGCGACCTGGCCCGTGCGTTCCGCGACGACCTGGACGACGGAGCGGTCGCCGCGCTGCTGGGTGGTTCCCCGGCGCGGTTTCCGGAGCGCTACATCGCCACCGATCCGGCCCGGTCGGCCGGGATCGATGTCCCCGTTACGGTGATTCACGGCGAGCTGGATCCATGGGTGCCGATCGACTATTCCCGGTCTTACGTCGCCGAACACGGAGGATCCCTGGTCACGCTGCCGGAGATTGAGCACTTCGGACTCATTGACCCCGAGTCGCCGGCGTGGTCATGGGTGTACGATGCGATGCGGCGCACTGACTGACGGAATCGTACGGTTTTGGACGTCGCGCGCAGAGTCCTTGTGGTCACCCGGGCGGTGTGACCAGCCAGCGGATGAGGAGAGGCGGTGATCGCCATCATGCGAAAAGCGACAGCTCGACGAACTAGCACCGGCGAACCCCCGAGTCCCGTGCCGCTGGCGGCGCGGTGACCCTGCGGGGTCCTCTCTCGTTTCACGTGCTTCCAGCGGTCTTTCTTTAGTCCTTTGTGAACTTTTTTAGGCCGAAAGACCTGCCATGTCTGACTTTCGTAATCTGGCCAAGCGTGCCTTCCGGATGCCCACCGTTCGCCGACAAGCCCACCAGGCTCCTCCGAAAGCTCCCGAACCGGTGGCCGTGCCGGAACAGAGCAGCCTGATCGACTCGGCCCTGTATCGGGGTGGGCGCCGCGTCTACACCCCCGATTCGCTCGCCGAGACCTACCGACTGGCGCGGGCCGACCGCGCGACCATGGCCTGGATCGGGCTTCGCCGACCCACCGAGACCGAGTTGGCGTCGCTGGCCACTGAGTTCGACCTGCACGAACTGGCACTCGAAGACGCCATGGAGGCACACCAGCGCGCCAAGCTGGAACGTTACGGCGACACCCTGTTCGTCGTGCTGCGCGCCGCCCGCTACCTGGACGCGTCCGAGTCGGTCGAGTTCAGCGAACTGCACCTGTTCGTCGGGCCCGGATTCGTGCTCACCGTTCGACACGGCAGTGCCCCGGACCTGTCGGCGGTGCGGCGACGCATGGAATCGGAGCCGGAGCTGTTGTCGAGCGGCCCCGAAGCGGTGCTGTACGCCATCTTCGACGCCGTTGTGGACGGTTACGCCCCGGTCGTGGCGGGGCTTCAGAACGACATCGACGAGATCGAGACCGAGGTCTTCGGGGGCGACCCGGCGGTGTCGCGACGCATCTACGAACTGTCCCGGGAGGTCGTCGAGTTCCAGCGCGCGGTCCGACCGCTGTCGGGAATGCTGCGAGCCCTCGCCGCCGGCTGGGAGAAGTACGGCGTCGATGAGGAACTACGTCGCTACCTGCGCGACGTCGCCGACCACGCCGCCTCGGTGATGGAACAGGTCGACACGTTCCGCCAGGCGCTGGCCGACATGCTCACCGTCAACGCCACCCTGGTCGCCCAGCAGCAGAACGCCGAGATGAAGGCGCTCACCGAAGCCAGTTTCGAGCAGAACGAGGAGATCAAGAAGGTGTCGGCCTGGGCGGCGATCCTGTTCGCGCCGACCCTGATCGGGACGATCTACGGCATGAACTTCGACTTCATGCCGGAGACCCACTGGCGATTCGGCTATCCGATGGCGATCGGGATGATGGCGGTCACCTGCGTATGCCTGTTCCTGATCTTCAAGCGACGCAACTGGTTGTGACGCCGAATCACCAGAGACGTGAGCGGGGCTTGTCCTGCGCCACCACGTGGACCTTCACTGTCCCCAGGCCGGTGACGGCTATCAGCCGGACCGTCATCGCCGGAACCGCCTGCGGCAACGGATTGTCCTCGACCTGACGGGACCCGACGGCGGTGTCACCCGACACGATCAGCCGAACATTGTCGGGCACGACCACTTTGATCGTTCCCACGTTGACTCGAACCCGAAGCTCGATCTCACGGGCGCTGAACGCCGCGTCCCGAAGGTCGAGTTTGACCGTTCCGAACTTCACGGCCAGCTCACTGACCGCCGGTAGCCGCCACCGCCCGAACCGTTTGATCGAACCGAGCAGCAGTCGAGCGCCGGAGTCGCCGCCGGCGCTCGGATGTTGGGCCAGATCCGGGTCGGGTTCGGGCAGCCCGGTCAGGGTGGCTTCGACGTCGCCGCGCGTCCGGGCGGCGTAGACGGCGCCACTGCGGTCGGTGAACTCGTCGATGGTCAGTCGACCTTCACTGACCGCTTGGTTCAACCTCACGACGGCGGCTTCGCGCTCGGCGTTGGACGCCAACACCTCGGGAACCGGGCGAGGGGTGGTTTCGCTGGACATGCCTCAAGATTAGGCCGGATCGGCGACCGATGGTGGTTCGGTTCGCGCCTCAACGCCGACGACGAAGCCGGTCCCGCGTCATCCGTTCGGCGAACGTCCGCCAGGTGTCGAAGACCCGCACCGTGTTCAGCGGAACCGTCGATCAGTAGCCGACTTCGCCGGGCAGCGCGATGAACGCCGATCCATCCTCGGCGAAGACGATGCGTGGCAGCACCGGCGACAGGTCGCGTTCCTCGGCGGTGGCCAGCACACTGTCCACGGTCAGGTGTCCGGTCAGGTCCGACAGTGCCTGCGCCGTCGGCGGCAACATGGCGGCACGGTGTTCCCGCAACGCGACCTCGGGCGCCATCCAACCGGCCCAGTCGGCCTCGCCGCTGATGTCCATCGGGGCCGCGTCGTCGGGTTGTCTGGCCACATAGAACCAGGTGTCGTACCGGCGAGGTTCGAACTCCGGCGTCACCCAGCGGCTCCACGCGTGGAGTTCCCGCAGCTTCAGACCGGTTTCCTCCCGGACCTCCCGAAGTGCCGCCGACTGCACGTCGATGTCGCTGGGGTCCATGCCGCCACCGGGGAACGCGTACAGCCCGCCCGCGAACGCCATGCTCGGTTGGCGCCGAATCAGGTACACCTCGATGCCGCCGCAGGTGCCGGCCACGTGTGGCAGGTCCCGCAGGATCATCACCGTGGCGGCGCGTCTGGGGGCGGCCGGTTCACCGCCTTCGCGATAGAACTGGCGAGCCCGTTCGGCGAACGCGTACGGAACGGTTCGCAATGAGGATTCAGTCAACGTGTACCACCACCGCCATACCCTGCCCGACGCCGATGCAAGCCGCAGCGATCCCGTAGCCGCCACCCCGTCGGCGCAACTGGTCACACAGGTCCATGATGATACGCGGTGCGGACGCTCCCAGTGGGTGTCCGTACGCGATCGCCCCGCCTTGGCGGTTGACTTTTTCCTCCGGGATCTTCGGAAGCCGGTGGAGGCACGACAACACCATCGCGCTGAACGCCTCGTTGATCTCCCAGGCGGCGATGTCGTCGAACTCCAGTTCGGCGCGGGCCAGGACCTTGTTGATCGCGTCGACCGGGCCCAGCGAGAACCGTTCCGGTGCCACACCGACGGTCGCCGAGGCGACCAGTCGCCCCATCGCGTGCGGTTCCGGACGGCTCGACACCAGGACCGCGGCGGCGCCGTCGTTGATCGGCGAGGAGTTCCCGGCGGTGATCGCGCCGTCGGCGGTGAAGGCCGAACGCAGCCCCGCGAGCGTCGCCGCGGTGGTGCTCGGCCGGATGCTCTCGTCTTTGACGCAGTCCTCGACCGGCATGACTCGGTCGGCGAACACGCCGTCCCGCCACGCGGCCTCGGCCAGTTCGTGGCTGCGCGCGGCCCACTCGTCCTGACGCCCGCGGTCGATGCCCAGTTCCTCGGCGACTCGCTGCGCGCATTCACCCAAGGGTTTCACCCATTCGGCGTTCATCTTCGGATTGATCAACCGCCAGCCGACCTGGGTGGGGGTGAGGTCGAGGGACCGGGGGAACGCCCGGTCGGGCCGGGGCAGGATGAACGGCGCGCGACTCATGGACTCGACGCCACCGGCGATGACCTGTGTGGCCTCCCCGGATCGAACCATGCGGCCCGCCTGCACGATCGCCTCCGCGCCCGAGGCGCACAGCCGGTTGACGGTCACACCGGGAACCGACTCGGGCAGCCCCGCCAACAGGGCTGCCATGCGGGCGACGTTGCGGTTGTCCTCACCGGCGCCGTTGGTGTCGCCGAGGATCACGTCCTCGATGTCGGCCGGGTCCAGGTGGGGGTTGCGTTCGATGAGCCGCGCGATGGGCAGCGCGGCGAGGTCGTCGGTCCGAATGTGCGACAGCCCGCCGGCGTGTTTGCCGAAGGGGGTGCGCACCGCGTCAATGAGGTAGGCGTCCACATGTTGGACGATACCGTGACCGGGGGTCGATCCGAGATGGTGGATTTGCCCGCCGGATCGCGGTGGCGCGCACCAGCCGACGGCTGGATCTCCTCGATGAAGAACCAGCCGTCGCGTTCAGTGCGTGATCGAACCCGGGCTCGCGGCTCATGATCTCAATAGACGGTCTGAGGGTTGAGGATTATTCGGGGTCGGTCGGCAGGTCGCGCCGACGGCGAAGGGTCAGAACAGGGGACGAACGACGAAGTAGACACCGGCCGCGACGGCCGCTGCCGCCGGGAAGGTGAGGATCCACGCCATCACGATGTTTCCGGCCACACCCCAACGCACCGCGGCCAGGCCCTTGGTGGTGCCGACGCCCATGATCGCCGAGGTGATGGTGTGAGTGGTGGAGATCGGGGCACCGAACACCAGCGCGTTGGTGTACAGGACACCGCTGGCCACGGTCTCGGCCGCGAAGCCCTCCGGTGGTCCCAGGTCGATGACCTTGCGGCCCAGCGTCTTGATGATCCGCCAACCACCGGCGTAGGTTCCGGCCGCCAACACCGCCGCCGAGGAGATGAACACCCACTCCGGGATGTGCTGCGTGTTGTCCTGGAAACCGCCGATGTACAGCGCCAGGACCACGATTCCCATGGTCTTGGCGGCGTCCTGCATACCGTGACCGACGGCCATGGCCGCCGCCGAGATCGACTGCGCGACCTTGAAGCCTCGATTGAGGCGGCGGGGATTTCCGTTCTTGAAAATCCACATGATCGCGATCATCGCGCCGAAACCGAGCACCAGACCCACGAGCGGGGAGGCGATCATCGGGATGACGACCTTCTCCAGGATGCCGCCCCACAGCACCTCGAATCCGGCCACCAGGGTGGCGCCGACGAGTCCGCCGAACAGGGCGTGCGATGAGGAGGACGGCAACCCGAACCACCAGGTGATCAGGTTCCAGGTGATGGCACCCAGCACCCCGGCTAGGACCACCGCCAGCCCGATGCGTTCCTGAGGGAGCGTGACCAGCCCGGAACCGACGGTCTGCGCGACCTTCGCTCCCAGGTGGGCGCCGATGAAGTTGCCGACCGCGGCCAGTGCCAACGCCTGGCGAGGGCTTAGCGCTCTCGTTGAGACCGAGGTCGCGATCGCATTGGCGGCATCGTGAAAGCCGTTGGTGTAGTCAAAGACCATCGCCGCCAAGATGACGGCGATGACCCCGATGAGCATCGGGTCCACTTACGATTCCTTCACCGAGATCGTCTCGACCGTGTTCGAGACGTGCTCGAAGGCGTCGCAGGCCTTTTCCAGTTCATCGGCGACTTCCTTGAGCTTGAGAACCGTCAGGGCCTCGTACTCACCCGAGAACAGTCGCACCAGCAACATCCGGTAGGCGCGGTCGCCGTCGTTCTCCAGACGATTGATCTCGATCCAGTAGTCCCGGAGCGAGGGGTCCATGCCCTTGAGCTTCGGCATCGCCTCGGCCGTGATCCGAGCCTGCTCGGTCAATACGTTGAACAGCTCGATCATCTCGCGAGGCGGAGCGGGGAGCTCCGACAGGCCATAGAGGTACACCAGGTTTCCGGCGGCCTCGATGTGGTCCATGACGTCGTCGAGCTGCGAACCCAACGAGTACAGGTCCTCGCGGTCGAGCGGGGTCACGAATGTGGAGTTGATCTTGTTGTACAACTCGTGCGTGATGTCGTCATTGGCGTGTTCGACCTCGACGAGCCGCTCCGACACTGATTGAGCATCGGCTTCAGGCTCGGCCAGTTCAGCCAGAATCGCGGTGCCTTTGACGATATTGCTCGCCGCGTCCGTGAAGAATTTATAGAACGCGTCGTCCTGCGGACGCAGTGAAAACCGCACCTGTCACCTCGTGAGCACAACATTGACAGGCATCACCGAGTGGAAATGCCGCCGTTCACGATACCGTCACCTGGCACCAACCCGCGCCGAGTACGGTCCGACAGTTCTGCCAGCGGGTTTGGACGCCCGGCATTGATGACGGATAGCGCTCACAACGTCGAATTCAGCGCCTGGATCGCGTTGTCGGCGTCACATGTACCGGCCGGTACGGCTTCTCCCGTCACCCTTCGACGGCCCGATTCGGACCGTGCCGCAAATCACTCAGCCGGGTGAACTCGCGGCTGCATCGGCCGAGCTCGTGCGCAGTCGTCCCAGCGCGGCGTGAACTTTGTCCGCATCTGTCGTATACCACAGGGGCGGCAGGGTCTTTTTGAGATACGGACCGTAGGACCTGGCCGTGTGCAGTCGCGGATCGAGCACCGCCGCAACCCCCTTGTCGCTGGCGGTGCGAATCAGTCGCCCCACGCCCTGGGCGAGGCGAATCGCCGCGTGGGGAACACTCACCGCCGCGAAACCCGAACCACCGGCGGCGTCGGCCGCCGCCGATCGGGCCGCCGACAGCGGTTCGTCGGGGCGCGGGAACGGCAGTCGGTCGACGATGACGAGCTGACAGGCGTCGCCCGGCACGTCCACGCCCTGCCACAGCGACATGACACCCAACAGCACCGAACTGGGTTCGGCCTTGAACTTCTTCACCAACAGCGGCAACGTCTCGTCGCCCTGCAACAGGATCGGCAGGTCGGTGCGCTCTCGCAGCACCTCGGCGGCGGTGTCGGCGGCTCGGCGCGACGAGAACAGTCCCAGCGCGCGGCCACCCAACGCCGACACCAGTTTGACCAGTTCCTCCGCCGCCGCGTCCGACAACCCGGATGCGGTCGGTCGGGGCAGGTGGGAGGCGACGTAGAGAATGCCCTGCTTGCGGTAGTCGAACGGTGAACCGACGTCGAGACTGCGCCACATGGTCCCGGTGTGGGTTCCGCTGGGACGATCCTCGCCGGTCTGTTCGTTCTCCTTGCGCAACCCCAGCGATCCGGCGACGGCGTCGAACGTGCCGCCCAACGTGAGGGTCGCCGAGGTCGCCACGACGGTCCGCCCCGCGAACAACTCCTCGCCCAGCAGTCCGGCCACCGACAGCGGCGCCACCACCAGGCTGCGGGCGCGTCCGTCGCCCTCGCACCAGCGCACGTCCGACTCGGCGTCGATCATGCAGCGCTGCGCGGTCTCCTGCGCCTCGGTCAACTGCGACTTCAACTGGTTGCGCGCCATGGAATCGGCCGAATCGGGCGAGACACCGCCGATTCCGCTGACCGCCTCCCGGCACACCGCCTCCAGCAGGGTCAGCGCCTGGTTCATCGCCTCGGGCAGCTCCAGCAGCCGAGTGCTCGGACTGTCGGTGACGGCGACGCCCAGCAGATCGGCGGCCTCGGCCAAACGGCCCGAGATGTCGTTGCCGCAGATCTTGGTCGATCGGCGGGACAGTCGATCCAGCGAGCTCGCCGACAACTCCGCGCGAGCCGCCGAGGTCGTGCGGTCGGCCAGCTCATGCGCCTCGTCGATGATGAGCAACTTGTGTTCGGGCAGGATCGACCGGTTGTGGATCAGGTCGATCGACAGCAGCGCGTGGTTGGTGACGATGATGTCGGCCGAGCGGGCGCGGTCGCGGGCACGTTCGGCGAAACATTCGGTTCCCCAGCGGCAGTTGCTGGCTCCGACGCAGTCGCGAGCCGACGTCGACATCTGGCGCCACGCGTTGTCCGACACGCCGGGGTCCAGGTCATCGCGGTCACCGGTGTCGGTATCGCCGGCCCAGTCGGTCAACCGTCCGATGTCCTTGCCCAGCCGGGACCGCTGGCCCAACCAGCCGCTGTCGTCCTCACCGGTGTCGAACAGGGTGTCGTCGTCGGCGCCGATCTTGGCCGGGCACAGGTAGTGGTGCCGTCCTTTGAAGACCGCGAACTTCGGGGTGCGCCCCAAGACCTCGCTGACCGCTTCGGCGAGCCGGGGCAGGTCGGTGGCGATCAGTTGGGATTGCAGAGCAAGGGTCGCCGTCGACACGACGACCGGACCATCCGACAGCAACGCCGGGGCCAGATAGGCCAGCGACTTCCCCGTCCCGGTTCCGGCCTGCGCCAGCAGATGCTCACCGGTTCCGAGTGACTCCGCGATGGCGGTGGCCATCTGTTGTTGTCCGGGCCTGATCTCGCCATTGGGGACCGCGGATACCGCAGCCTCCAAGAGTTGGTCGACAGTCGGTTTGGTCACGCCGTGACGTTACCGGTTGGGGGTGACTCTTCTGACGGCTCCTCTTGCTGCGTCGGCGCCTTCATCCGTAGTTGCCGGACACCGGCGTTGAGGACGGCCACCAACGGAACCGCGATGAGCGCTCCGATGATTCCGGCCAGGACCACTCCGGCACCCACCGCCAGCACCACGGCCAACGGGTGGATGCTGACCGCGCGTCCCATCAGGATCGGTTGCAGCACATTGCCTTCCAACTGTTGTACCGCCAACACCAGGCCCAGCACGATCAGCGCGGTCACCCAGTCGTCGCCGACCAGGGCCACCAGAACGGCGACCGCACCCGACACGGTCGCTCCGACGATCGGCACGAACGCGCCGAGGAACACCAGCGCGGCCAGTGGAATCGCCAGCGGGACCTTCAGCAGGACCAGGCCGGCTCCGATGCCGATCGCGTCGATCACGGCGACCAGGATCGTGGCGCGCACATAGGACACCAGCGACCGCCATGAGGCGTTGCCCGCTCGCACCATGGGCTCGGAGGCTGCGAGGGGCAGCATCCCGAGGAGGAAGTTCCAGATGCGGCGTCCGTCGCGCATGAAGAAGAAGGTGGTGAACAGCACCAGGAACAGACCGGTCAATGTGGTCAAAGCGACGCCGAGGGTCACTCCGGCGGTCTCGGCCGCGCTGGTGGGGTCGGCGGCCAACCAGTTGCTGATGGAGTCGCTCAACTGGCGGAAGAAGTTGTCGATCTGGGCCTGCTCCAGATGCAGCGGCCCCTCCTTCGCCCAGGTCTGGATCGTCTGGACACCCCGCTGCACGTTCTCGACCAGTTCGGGAACACCCTCGATGAACTGGTTGATGACGTAGGTCAGCACTCCGGCGACGGTGCCCAGTCCCGCGACCAGCACCACGGCGGCGGCCAGCGACCGGGGAATATGGGCCCGGACCAGCAGCGCCACCAGTGGTTGCAGCATCGCCGCCAACAACAGTGAGATCAGCATCGGGATGACGACCACGGCCAACATGTCGGCCAGATAGAGGACACCGATGACGGCGGCCGCGATGACCAGCGTCCGCCAGGCCCAGCTGGAGGCGACCTTCAGCGATCGCGGGATACCGGGGTCTGCTCCGGGTTCGGGTTCGAGGTCGTCGTCGACGGGAGGTGGTTCCGGCGGGGGTGGGTCCTCGTTGCGGTGCCGCGCCTGTTCGACACGTTCGAGATAGGGATTCTCCCGCAGAGCGCGCCACACCTGCCGGGCGCGAGCACCGGTTCGCCCCAGTCGAGTCATGACGTCTCCTCAGAGGTTGTCTTTGGACCTCGTTCGTTGTGAGCGGCGGTCCAGGCGAGTGCATTCGCAAGACGGAGGAGGCCCTGCATACCGGTGTTGTATGTAGGGCCTTCGACAACGCCGCGAGGCGCCCGCCTGGTCGTCGCGCAACAGAACAGCAGGTTCAAAGACGGCCTCTCAGTGCGTTGCCGGCTGTCGGGGGCGTGCGGGGTTCGACTCGAAACGCCGAACACGGTGTCCCGCGGCGATGTCCTCGCCGGTGCACCACCGGCACCGTCTCGCCGTTCGTGACGGCGGCCTGCCGCCGACAGCGTGAACACTGCCCCCTCGACGCCCCGCATCCAAGACCACCTGCCAACCCACTCACGTTCAAGCCCACGCCTGGATCGACCAGACGAGGCTGCACTACTGCATCGTGACCACCACCGTACCCAAGTCGACCATCAGTCACCGGTTCGCGCCGTCGATCCGCGTTACCGGGAGGTAGAGCCCACCCGACGCTGCCCGGTAGTGTGGGCTGCTGTGACCGCATACGACACAAAAACCGGCCTCCCCATTCGCCTGCTGCACGACCGGCTGCTGGTACGTGTCGACGACGAGGGCGAACGCCGCTCAGCGGCCGGAATCGTGATTCCGGCGACCGCTTCGATCGGGCATCGGCTGTCGTGGGCGCGCGCGGTGGCGGTCGGCCCTCTGGTTCGGTCGGTACAGGTCGAGGACCGAGTACTCTTCGACCCCGATGATCGATCCGAAGTGGAACTTCACGGTGAGGATTACGTGCTCCTGCGGGAACGTGACATCCACGCCGTCGCCGCCCCGCACATCGACGACAACGGAACCGGCCTCTACCTGTGACCTCGATCGGTTGACGCGGGGTTCGAGGAATCAGTGAAATAATCCGTGTCAGCGGTTCCGAACCCACGGGTAGGGTCTCGGCATGAGACGGATTGACGAGATAGCCGACAAGTTCGTAGCCGACAGCATCGCGCTGAGCCCCGAACTGAGCACCTACATGGGTGTCCCGGGGCGTGACCACGAGCTTGACGATTTTTCCCCGGCGGGGTTCAAGGCCGTCGCGGACTTGGAGCGTGCCGCGCTCGCCGAGTTGCGGGCCACCGAACCGGTGGATGAGCGTGAACGCGTCGCCAAGGAAGGCATGGTCGAGCGCCTCGAACTGTCCTTGGAGCGTTACGACGCGGGCGACGTCCACCTCGGCTTGAACGTCATCGCCAGTGGCGCGCACGGTATCCGCCAGATCTTCGACCTGATGGACACCGAGGGCGCCGAGGCCGCCGCCAATGTCGCGGCGCGACTGAAGGCTGTGCCGACCGGTCTTGACCAGTACACCGAGACGCTGCGTGCCGAGGCGGCCGAGGGCCGCGTCGCGTCGCGTCGCCAGGTCACCGAGGTCGCCACGCACTGCGACAACTGGAACGGTGCCGGCGGTGAGGACTTCTGGTCCAGCGTCGTCGCCAAGACCACTGTCGACGGCAAGGCCGCCACCGGCGAACTGGCCGAGTCGCTGGCCGCGGGCGCCGAGGCGGCGCGGGCCGCCACCGCCAAGTTCGCGGCGTTCCTGCGCGACGAACTGGCTCCACAGGCACCGGAGAAGGACGCGGTCGGCCGGGACCGTTACGCCCGCGCCTCGCGGTACTTCCTTGGTGCCACAGTGGATCTCGAAGAGACCTACGCGTGGGGTTGGCAGGAGCTGCACCGCATCGAGACCGAGATGGCGCAGGTCGCGAACCAGATCAAGTCCGGTGCCACCGTCGACGAGGCCGTGGAGCTGCTCGACGCCGACCCCGCACAGATCGTTCACGACAAGAACGATTTCCGCGACTGGATGCAGGAGCTGGCCGACGCGACCGTCGCGGACATGGCCGACACCCACTTCGATATCCCCGAG
>Ga0233365_1000548_pt1 | contig 17071 bp, 15 predicted proteins | sample ElkDunMinimDraft_27_FD_191535 | JGI IMG/M metagenome (GOLD analysis project Ga0233365, IMG submission 191535) | Fecal eukaryotic communites from dung pellets of Tule Elk in California, USA - Elk Dung C36 | ecosystem: Host-associated > Mammals > Digestive system > Large intestine > Fecal | place...
GTTCATCAATGGCTATGCCGCGGGAACCAAGCTGCAGATCGCCGGCTACCTGACCTCAGCCTATGGCGGCATGCGCAATTTCGGAGCGATTTTCGGCACCATGGCCAGCTTGATCGCGGCCGGTTCGGGGCTTGGGCCGCTCGTGGGCGGGCTGATCTATGACTATTACGGTTCCTACGACCCTTACCTCTGGTTCGGGGTGTTCGGCACCTGGGTCAGCGCGTTCCTGATCTTCGGTCTGCGCGATTACCCGGAATGGGTGAAGCGGCCGCACTCAAAGGTCAAACCTGCCTGAGCGCTTACCCTCTCCCCTGATGGGAAGAGGGCTTTGCGTGATGCGCTGTTAGTCTTTCGCCAGCAACAGCGCCGCTGCCATGGGGCCGCCGCCTGATGTTGCGACGGCAACCTTGGGATCGCCCGGAATCTGGCGGGCGCCGCCTTTCTTGCGAAGCTGCGTCACGGCTTCATGCGCGAAACCGAAGCCGTGGAGACGGCCCGCACCTAGCTGGCCGCCATTGGTGTTAAGCGGCAGTTCGCCATCGCGGGCGATACGGGTGCCGCCTTCGATGAACTTGCCGCCTTCGCCCTTTTCGCAAAAGCCCAGACCTTCCAGCCAGGTGATCGGCAGGAAGGCAAAGCCGTCATAGAACTGGGCCGTATCGACGTCCTTGGGCTTGTAGTCGGTGTTCTTCCACAGATCGCGGCCAGCGTCATAGGCTGCGAACCAGTCAACCTGATCCCAGCTGTAGCGGTCAACCGAGCCGGAACTCGCCGCGATGCGGATCGGCTCCACCTTTACTTCGTCCAGCGCATCGCCGGCCGATACGATCACGACAGTCGAAGCATCGCTGAAACGGTCGCAGTCGTAGAGGCACAGCGGGGTCGAGATCAGCCGCGCCGACATATATTTGTCGAGCGTCAGCTCTTCCTTGGTGATCGCCCGCGCATTGGGATTGAGCATGGCGTTCTTCGAGCCGTTGATGGCGATCTGGGCCAACTGCTCACGCGTCATGCCGTACTGGTGCATGTGGCGTGACGCATATTGCGCAACCCAGCATGCAGCAGACGTCGCCCAGAACGGCGCAGTCCACTGGGACGATCCCGAGACCGTTTCCTGCCGCGCCGGCATATATTCAGCAGGGTTGGCCATGCCACCCGCTTCGTAAACCGTGCGGAAGCAGATGACGTGGCGGCAGATGCCTTCCTTCACGGCCCATGCCGCCATGGCAATTGCGGAAAGCTGCGCGGGCTGTTCCATCGCGCCCATCTGCCACTTTGACTTGATCCCCAGAACTTCGATCAGGTCATCGGTGCCGATGGGTGAGAAGGCCAGGTAGCCGCCGACCTTGCCGGGAAAGCTGAAGACGCCATCGATCTGGTCAAGCGTCAGTCCGGCGTCGTCCAGTGCCTGGTTGACGGCATCGACCGTCAGCAGCAGCGGGTGGCGCGGCAGGCGAACGCCTACCTCTGATTGGCCGATGCCGGTGATATAGGCTTCGCGCTGGGCCATGGTTCAGTTCGCTCCTTCGCCGCCGGTCGCGACGTGCTTCTCGAATAGGGGGTAGAAGATTTCGTCCTGCTGCTCGAACGTGACGCGGACGGGGTCGCCAAAGTGCACGTCTTCGACCGGAGAGCCGACGATATTGGTGGTCAGGTAAACGCCGGGCACGCCATCAAGAGCCACGCGGGCGATTACATAGGGTACTTCAAGCCCGGGCGCCCAAGGCTGGTGGTTAACGGTGAACGTGTCGATCACACCGGTGCCGGCGACGGCCTGGGGCGCAACGTTCTCTGACTGGCAGTGGCGGCACAGAATGCGGGGCGGGTGAGTGTACTTTCCGCAGTCGCCGCACTGGACGATGTTGAGCTTGCCTTCCGCGCCGCCTGTCCAGAAGGCGCGGTTTTCGGCGTCAAGCTTTGGCCGAGGCCGGGGTGGGTTCATGGGTTGCTGCTCCGTTTGCGAGATCGTGTCGTGCCAGCGGGCAAGCCGCCGGGCTGAAGAACGCTGCATGCACGACAATGAAACCGCTGCCGATAGCGCATGACCTTCTCCCTTGCGCCAATAGGACGCGGGCGCGCTCGGGCGGTCAAGCCCGGCGGGGTCGTTGCCGCAAACTCATCGCGTGCGCGGTGAGGTTTCCTCGCGCCGGACGACCTCAATCAGCATGTCGGCAACCGCGCGCGGCTCGGTGATCATCAGGTCATGGCCGGTGTCGATTTCGAACACGTGATCGGCGTCGGTTACGCGGGCGACAAATTCCGGCTGCCGGATCTTGAGGATCGGGGTGCAGTTGATGCTGGTGCGCGGAAGCTTGCGGACGGCGTCTTCGTTCTCCAGCCGCAGCGGCTGGCTGAAGCAGGCCCACGGGTGCGGGGTAAGCCGGGGCTGTGCCCAGGCCAGCTGCGCCGCGTCCGAAATGCCGTAATGGCGAACGGAATCGCTTTCGGGGAACAGCACCAGTTCCACGCCATCCACGACGCGGGCCTGCTTGTAGGCTTCGTCCATCAGCGCCTTGGCCGATGTGGTCAGCGCCTCGCCATTGCGGGGGTGTGCGGCGTCTAGGAAGACCAGATGCCCCACGCGGTCCAGCGCGCGGTCGGCCACGCCGGTGATGACCATGCCGCCATAGGAGTGGCCAGCAAGATAGACGTCGCACAAATCCTCGTAAAACAGCAGCTTGACGACATCTTCGATATGGGTGTCGAGGTTGATCGAAGGGTTAAGCAGGTGGGAGCGGTCAGCCAGTCCGGTCAGGGTCGGGCAATAGACCTCGTGCCCTTCGGCGCGCAGGATGCGGGCGAGCGGCTGATAGCACCAACCGCCATGGCCCCCGCCATGAACCAGCACAAATGTCGCCATGTACCCTCTCCCTCCGGCGCGTCCGGATAGTCTTCAGTCGATCACTTTGCGGGCTATCAGGTCGTCCACATGCTCCTGCGGCAGGCCCAGGATTTCCCGATATACGTAATCGTTATGCTCCCCCAGCAAAGGCGCGCCGCGCTCGACCCTGGCGGGATCGGGCGTGATCCGCCACGAGGGGCCGATGATCGGGCGAGAGCCGTTGCGGTGATCGCTGACCATGCGAAAGCCTTCGCGGCCCCAGAGGTAATCGTCCGAGCACAGATCGATCGAGCTTTGGCTGCGGAAGGCGGGGACGCCGGCGAGGCGAAGACGGTCGGCAAGGTCAGCCGCCGTTTCTCCGGCAGTGCGGTCGCCGATGATGGCATCCAGCGCGTGGCGGTTTTCCAGCCGCAGGGCGAGCGAGGCAAAGCGCGGTTCGGCGGCCAATGCATCGTGCTCAAGCACACCGCACAGCGCCTGCCATTCCGCATCATCGGCCACGGCAATGCTGATCCACTCGCCATTGGCGCAGGGGTAGGCGCCGTGCGGGCACATCTCGGGATGATAGTTGCCATCGGGCTGCGGAACTTCGCCCGTGACGCTATGGGCAAACAGGCTGTCGCCCACGAGGCTGGTCATGGTTTCCACGGCGGAAAGGTCGATGAACTGGCCTTCGCCCGTAGCTTCGCGGTGGTGCAGGGCGGCAATGGCGGCCAGCGCGGCGCAGGCACCGGCGGTGGAATCGCCATAGCGGATGTTCATGCCCTTCGGCGTCTCGCCCTCGTGCCCGACAAGTGCGGTAAGGCCGCTGAGCGAGGCGAAGCAGGGGGCGTAGCCGGTCTGATAGCCCAGCGGGCCATCGGTGCCCCACATCTTGATCGATACCTGGATGATGTCGGGTTTGATCTTTTTCAGGTTTTCATAATCAAGCTGCGATCGCTCCATCGCGCCGGGGCGGATGTTGTCGATGACGATGTCGCTCTCCGCCACCATCCTGCGGACAAGCTCCAGCCCCTCGTCGGTCTTCATATTGACCTGAACCGACAGGATTTCCTGGTTGATCGACAGGAAATAGGGGGCGGAATTGATGTCGACGCCGCCATAGGCGCGCATTTCGTCAAGGTTCGTGGCGCTTTCCACCTTGACGACTTCGGCGCCCAGATGGGCCAGCAGCTTGCCCGCATAGGGGCCGGCCCAGACCTTGGTGAGTTCAAGGACGCGCACGCCCTTCAGCGGGCCGCCGCGATCAGGAACGGGCATGGCGGGGCTCCAGTGAGGATAGGCCCTCACCCTTCCGGCACCTTTGGTGCCTCCCTCCCTCTCCCGGCGGGAGAGGGAAATGGGGCGCGCCGCTTCTCTCCCTCTCCCGCCGGGAGAGGGAAGGGGCCCGCCGCTGCAGGCGGTGGGAAGGGTGAGGGCGACTAGGCATCACGCCACCTCGCCATCATGCGCACCCAGCGGCGGGGCGGGGGTGACGATCCGGACCGGCGTTGCGCTCATCCGGTAGCAGGCTGTGGGATAGGAAACCGTGCCGAAGGCGGGATGGTCTGCCTTTTGGAAAAAGCCGCGGTGGATGAATTGTTCGTTGCGGGGCAAGTCAGCGGCGGTGTTGACCGGAACCATGGCGACGCCTGCTTTCTGGGCGGCTTCGGTGATCGGGATTTTCTCCTGCCGGGCAATCCATGCCGAAAAGTGTTCGCGAAACCGGGCGACGTTGTCTTTGGTACAGTCGAATTCCAGCCAGTCTTCGCGGAAGGTCGCTGCCCATTCCGGGCTGCCCATCAGTGCGCAAAGGCCCAGCCAGTGCGCCTTCGTCGTCATGAAGAGATAGATATGCCCGTCCTTGCAGGCGAAGGACGTGCCGGGGCCACCCATGTCATAGGCGGTGCGCTCGTGGCTTGGTTCGACGTCGCCGGCCAGCATCCGGTCGAGCACGCAGTCGATCCGGTTCACCTGCACTTCCACTTCGGAAATGTCGATGAACTGGCCCTGGCCGGTCTTCCGCTGGCGGTGCAGCGAAGCGACGACGCAGAGTGCGGCGTCGATGCCGGATTCATAGTCTGGCAGAAACCTCCCCGCGCCTTTCAGCGGCGGCTTGCTGGCCGGCGTTTCGCTGGGGGAATGATAGGCCCAGCCGCCCGCGTTGATTACGTTGATCGGGCGGGCCTTCTGCCACTCGGGTGGAGAACCCTGTCCAAAAGGTGTGATCACGCAGTGGACAAGTTGTGGAAAAGTAGTGGATAGCGCGGGATAAGTCAGGCTGCGCGCCTCTGCCCATGCCTCGTCGTGATCGTCGATCAGGGCATTGGCGCGGGCAAGAAGCTGGTCCAGACGGGCGCGATCTTGTGGCTGGTCAAGGTCCAGCACCACGGACTTCTTGTTGGTGTTCAGATAGGCAAACAGCGCGCTTTCGCCATTCTTGAACGGCCCCATGTGCCGCGTCGGCGCGCCGCCCGGGCGCTCTATCTTGATGACCTCTGCGCCAAAGTCGGCCAGCAGTTTCGCCGCGTATTCGCCCGCCACGCGCTCAGCCGTTTCGATTATCAACAGGCCCTTCAGCGCGGTCATAGGGATTGCCCGTCGTCGATGGTGAAAGTTGACCCGGTGATCTGGCGGGAACGGTCGGACAACAAGTAGAGCAGCATGTCGTCCAGCGCGCGTCCATCCAGCAGGCGGCGGCGGTGCAGGGCCTGAATGTCTGCCTTGCCGCGATCGCTGGCGAACCACGCATCGTTGATCTCGGTGGGTATCCAGCCGGGTTGCAGCGTGTTCACGTTGATCCCCTGCCGCACCCATTCCCTGGCGAACTGCCGGCCAAGGTGAGCAAGCCCGGCCTTGGTGGCGGCATAGGCGGCATCGCCCGTGCCGTTCTGCTCTGCCGTGATGGAGCCGATCAGCACGATGCGGCCGTCCTCCGTTTCGCGGCTGCCCGCCGCAATCATGCGGCGCACACCTTCACGGGCGACAAGGTAAGTGCCCACAAGGTTGGTGTCGATGACCCGGCGAATGCCTTCCACCGCGACATCGGTAGAGCGTCCGCCGGTGCCGACGCCGGCATTGGCGACGATGGAATTCACCGTGCCGAAGCGCTCCTGGGCTGCGTCATAGGCTGCCATCACCGATGCTTCATCGGTGACGTCCAGCGGCACGGCGAGGGCCCGTCCGCCCGCTGCCTCAATTTCCTGAGCCAGCGCGCCAGTCCGATCAAGCCGCCGCGCGCCCAGCACGACACGGGCGCCTGCGCCGGCAAGCAGCCGGGCAAACCCGGCTCCTATTCCAGAAGAAGCGCCGGCGATCAGGGCAACGCGGCCCTCGAGTGTGTGCATGACCAATTCCTTCGTCATCCCCGCGCAGGCGGAGATCCATCTCCGGCATCAATCACGCGGGAATGACGGGCAATGCGCGGGGGTGACCATCTCTAGCGCTGGAGCTTGTTCCAATTGGGAAGCTTGGGTTCCATCGCCATGTACTTGTCGACTGCCTGCTCGAAGTGGCGGACGCGGATTTCCTGATAGTCGCCCAGAGTGATGCCCGGCTTGGCGCTGGCCTCCAGCCCTTCCTGCTGGGCATAGAGGTTGTCGGTGTCCTGATCGAGGATCTTGCCGAAACCCGCGTCCATGCCCTTGGCCTCTGCGAAGGACTGGTGGTCCTGCAGCACTTCTACCTCGGCGGTTTCCGGTACCGAGCCGTTCTTCGGACGCGGGCGCATGAACATCACTTCGTAGATCGTACGGCGATGGTCGCGCGCATCGGGGCGGAAGCGGTAGATCATCGGCAGCGAAATGCCGGGGAACAGGAACAGGTTCGGGAAGAAGGTATAGCTGTAGGTGTCCAGCAGCTCCGTATCGGAAACATGGCTGAGGTCGGTGTTGGTCGCCGTTTCGAACATGTCGCGGAACATGTCGGCCATGAGCTGCCGGGCGCGTTCGCCTTCCTTAAGCTGCGGCTTGCTGCCGCCCATCGAGGAACTGTCACCCAGGGTGAAGTTCTCGATAATGTCCTGCTCGCTGTACTTGTCGTAAAGCTTGGGGCTGATGACGCCCAGGGTCGAGATGAAGCGGTCCACGTGCTCGCCATAGACGTCGTATTGCGAATTGACGTCGCCGTTGGCGGGCGCGACCTGCGGGTGTGTATCGCCAACGTGATAGGCTTCCATGAAGGCCTCCATCGTCAGCTTCCAGTTAGCCGGATAGCTCTTCTGGACGTGCAGGTAGATATAGCGGTCTTCCAGCTTCCAGGCCTTCATGTGGCCAAGAATTTCCTCGCCAAGATAGTCTTCAAGACTGGGGGCGTCGGGATCCATGTTGATCCACACGAAGCCGCCCAGCCGTGCGACGCGGGCCTCGGGTAGGCACATTTTGCGGTTTGCGGTATGGGCGAAGTCCCACTTCTCGGGGATTTCCTTCAGCGAGCCGTCGAGGTTCCAGGTCCAGCCGTGGAACGGGCATTTCAGAGTGTTGGCGAAACCTGCGGTGCCCGATGGCTTCAGCTTGGTGCCCCGGTGGAGGCACGCGTTGTAATAGGCGCGGATTTCATCGTCGTCGCAGCGGGTTACGACGAAACTGTATTGCCCGATGTCATAGACGTAATAGTCGCCCACTTCGGGAATATGCTCCTCGCGGCAGGCCATTTGCCAGGTGCGGGTCCACAGCCGGTCGAACTCGCCCGTGGCGAAGTCGGCACTGGTGTAGCGGTCCTTGGAGACGTCCTCGCTGCCGAGGTATTCGTAGCTTTCGCTGGCGGCCCAGGCAGGCGCGGCGACCTTGTCGCGTGCGATGATTTCCTGGGTGGTTTCTGCCGGGCACCGGGCCTCTCCGGGCTGCAGCTTGCCGGTTTCGAGGTTCATTGGATCCACTCCTGCCTGTTCTTATTCCGCGGCTTCAAGCGCGGAGGATTGGGTTGTGCGCACAAGGGCGGGCGATGCGGACTGGATGGCTCCGTCCTTCATCACCAGGGCGATCCGCCCCGGCTGAGTAAGGATGCTCACGTCTTCCAGCACATTGCCGTTGACGAGGATCAGGTCGGCCAGCTTGCCTTCCTGCAGCGTGCCAAGATCGCCCTCGCTGCGCATGGCCTGCCCGCCGTATTTCGTGGCGCAAACCAGCGCCTCTGCGGCGCTGTAGCCATAGTATTTCATGAAGTGCCCGATGTCGCGGGCCTGCTGGCCATGGGGGCTCCAGGCAAACCCATAGTCGCCGCCAATCAAGTGCCGCACGCCGCGCTTGCGCAGTTCAGTGTGGGTCTTGATCGATTCCTCGATCAGTCCCGGGATGCCCATGTAGCCGGAGATTTCCGGTGTGATGCCAAAGGGAGAGGCCCCGCCGCTGACCATCTGATGGAACAGGTCCAGCGTCGGCACGACGAAGATGCGGTCCTTCACCTCTTCCATCATGTCGAGCAGTTCCTCATCGGAATATTCGCAGTGGAACAGTCCGTCGACACCCGCGCGGATGCAGGCCTTCGAACCTTCGATAGAGCGGGTGTGGGCGTTGATCTTCTTGCCGAAGGCGTGGGCCGTATCGACCGCCATCTTGATCTCTTCAAAGGACATCGGCGTCGAATTGCCCGGCGTGCCGGGGTAGAAAGGGTCGCCCGATACATCGAGCTTGATATTGTCGCAGCCTTCGCGGGCGCAGAACCGCACGGCCTTGCGCATTTCTTCGGGGCCATCGACGATGATCGAGGGGCCGACGCGCGGGTTATGCTCCTTGCTTTCGTCGCCCATCGCGCCCGTCACGCTGATTTCCAGCCCGCCGGCACGGATGCGCGGGCCGGGGATGCGCCCGGCGTTGACTTCGTTACGGACCGCCACGGCAAGGCGCAGCTTGGCTTCAGAAGCGCCATAGACGCTGGTAAAGCCGGCCTCGATCAGTGCCTTCGCCCCGCGGGCCGTGGCGAAAACCTGTTCTTCCGGGGTGGGCGTGATCAGGTTTTCGGTCGCCGTTACGTTCTCGAACGAGAGGTGGCCGTGGCCTTCGGTCATGCCGGGCATGCAGAACAGGCCGGTGCCGTCGATCACGGTATCCGCCGGCGCCGCAGGGCGTGCGCCTGCGGGTGCCACGCTGGCTATGGTGTTTCCTTCGACAACGATGTCACCGACGAACGGCTTTGCGCCTGTCGCGTCGAAAATCGTCGCATTGGTAATATGCGTACGGGCCACGGGGACCTCTCCATTTTTTGCTTGCCCGATGAATAACGCCGGAACCGAGGAGAGGGCAATCCGGCCACATGACTGGCAGGGCAGGCGGGGTTTCCCCTATCGGCGGAGGCTGCATGCGGCGTTGGCATTGCCGCCCCGCGTTCGGCATGGGATACAGCGTGCAGGCCCAAAAGGGGCGGAAGAGGATAGTTGCTGAGATGGGCAATCTGAAAGTCACGATGACCGACGTGAACGGCGATACAAAGGTCATCGAGAATGTGGATGAGGGTGTCAGCCTGATGGAGCTGGCCAAGGCGAATGGTGTTGACGGCATCTTCGGCGATTGCGGCGGCGGATGCGCCTGCGCGACCTGCCACGTCTATGTGGGGGAGCAGTGGATGGCGCAGGTCGGCCAGCCCGACGATATCGAGTTCGCCATGCTCGACATGGTTGCCGATGTGATGCGCGATAACAGCCGGCTGGGCTGCCAGATCAAGATGAAGCCAGAGCTTGACGGGATCGAAGTCACCGTCGCGCCCGCGTCCGCCTATTGAGTTTTCGCCCGCTTCAGAAGGGTTCGCTTGCCGCGTGAGGCAAGCCGCCATTCGAGCGCGGGTATGGCTTGCACAGGATCAATTCGCCAAATGTGGGCGGTGATGGCGCACGCGGCAAGCCCACAGGGCTGGTGCTGCGCCGGGGCAGGGACAGGATAGGAAAGCCAGATGGAAACGCAGACCGCAGAAAGCACCCCGCTCACCACCGAAGAGCAGAAGCTCCTCGAAGAAGGCACGCTGAGCAACCACGAAATCCAGGCCCGCCCGCGCGAATACTATCGCGCCATGCGCAAAGGCGATCCGATCCATTACGACAAGGGGCTGAATTCCTGGCTGGTTACGCGGCACGAGGATATCTGGGCCGTCCAGTCGGATCCGATCACCTTTTCCGTAAAGCACGGCTATAGCGAGCAATATGCCCGCGGCATGCAGGATGAGTTCCGCGACTATCTGCGCGAGCATGGCGGCGGCTATTTTCCCGACGCCATCATGTCTGACCCGCCCTACCACACCCGCATCCGCAAGCTGATGGAGCAGGCCTTCACTGCCCACCGCGTGAAGGATCTGGAACCGCGCATCACAGAGGTCGTGCGCGATCTGATCGCCAGCGTGGTTGCCAAGGGCAACAGCTGCGATGCCGTGAAAGACATTGCCCAGCCGCTGACCATCCGCATCATCGTCGAGCAGCTTGGCCTCGATCAGGGGCTTGAGGCGAAGATCGTCGAATGGTCGATGGCGGTTACCGCGCAGATCAGCTCGATGCAGAGCCGCGAAACCATGTTGGCCAACGCTGCCAAGATCGCGGAACTGCAGCACTATATCATCGGCAAGATGAAAGAGCGTGAGGCCGACCCCAGCGAGGACATGCTGTCTGACCTCGTCCACGCCAAGGTTCGCCACGAAGACGGCACTGAAGAAAAGCTGACTTTCGAGGAAGCCGTCTCGCTGGTCCGCGCCATGCTGATCGCCGGGAACGACACTACGGCAACGGCGATCGGCAACCTGTTCTACGTCCTTGCCACCAAGCCCGGCATGGCGGAAATCCTGGAAAGCTGCCTGGATGACGAGCGCAAGATGAACCGCTTTGTCGAAGAGCACATGCGCAACGAGCCACCGGTGCGGGCGCTGTCGCGCATGACCACCAAGGAAACCGTGGTGAACGGCACGACGATCCCCGAAGGCGCGCACATGCTGCTGGTCTATGATTCCGGCAACGATGACGAAACCGTGTTCCCCGATCCGCGCAGGTTCGACGTGGAGCGCCCCAACCTTGGCCGTCACGTCGGTTTCGGCGGCGGGCCGCACCGCTGCATCGGCATCGCATTGGCCCGCATGGAAGTGAAAGTCGCGGCGAAGGAGATCGCGCGGCAGATGAAGAACATGAAGCTGGCGATCCCGATGGAGGAGATCCGCTACCTTCCCACGGTGGCCACCCACACGATTGAATCGCTGCCGATCACTTACGAGCCTCGCACGAACTGAGGCCGCGCCCAACGGGGCCGCATAGAGTATATTCCGGCTGCGCCCTTCCAAGCGGGAGGGGCGCGGTTTGCGCCATGGAGAGGTATATGTCCAAGCAACTGGCCGGCAAGGTCGCGATCATCACGGGCGGCGCGGGCGGCATCGGCCGCGCGACAGTGGAGTTGTTCGTTGCGGAAGGCGCCAGCGTCGTGATTGCCGATGTGGCAGACGCGGCTGGCACGCAACTGGCGGCAGGCCTTGGCGATGCGGCGATTTACCAGCACACCGACGTATCGTCTGCTGATGATATGCAGGCCGTGGTGGACCTGGCTGTCGAGCGCTTTGGTGGGCTCGACATCATGTTCAACAATGCGGGCATTTCCTGCGGGGCGTTCCCGCATTTCACTGACGATACGCTAGCTGATTTTGACCGGGTGATGCGCGTCAACCTGCTGGGCCCGATGCTGGGCACACGCAATGCCGCGCGCGTCATGAAGAAGCGCGGCGGCGGCGTTGTGCTGAACAACGCCTCGATCGCGGGCACCTTGGCCGGGCTGGGCATGATGACCTACCGCGCGTCAAAGGCGGGCCTGATCCATTTCAGCAAGTCAGCCGCGATCGACCTTGCCGAGCACAATATCCGGGTGAACTGCATCGTCCCCGGCCATGTCCGCACGACGCTGTCGTCGTTTGAGGAACACGGCGTCGAAGAACATACCGCCCGCGCCATCGAGGAGGGCGTGAACGCCGTCTATCTTTCGAACCAGCCGCTGAAGCGCCGGGGCGAGCCCATCGACGTTGCCGAAGTCGCGCTGTTTCTGGCGAGCGACAAGGCCCGGCAGCTGACCGGCGTGGTCCTGCCGGTGGAGGCCGGCGTGACAGCGGGCGATCCGGTCAACCATCTGGCGGAAATTCTGGAAGTACGATCCGCGGCTCTTGCTGTGCCCGCCGTGTCATAGCGCGGCCGCACCAATAATAACCAATGTGTTCAGGGAGGGAGTACATGAGGAAAATCTTGGCAGCCGGCCTTTTGGCCGGAACGACGCTGGCATCGGCGCCCATGGCGATGGCGCAGGATGCCCCGGCGGCATCGAGCTATAACAGCGAAGACATTGTCGTCACCGCGCGGCGCCGCGAGGAAAACCTGTCGACCGTTCCGGCGGCCGTCACCGCGTTCAATGCCGAGGCACTGGTCCAGCGGTCGATCCGCACGGACTCAGACCTGCAGCTGGTGACGCCGGGCCTCACCATCCGGCAGACGCAGGGCAACAATTCGCTGACCTATTCGATCCGCGGGCAGACGGCGGACACGTTCAGCGGATCGCCGTCTTCGGTCATCGCCTATCTCAATGAAGTCCCGCTCACGATTGGCGGCGCCTCGACCCTCTATGATCTTGATAATGTGCAGGTGCTGAAAGGTCCGCAGGGCACGCTGTTCGGGCGCAACGCCACGGGCGGTGCCGTGCTGTTCAACACGGCCAAGCCCACGAACGAGATCGAGGGGCGGCTGCGCGGGCGTCTCGGCAATTTCGATCTGCGCGAGATCGAAGGCATGCTGAACCTGCCGGTCGTGGAAGATGTAGTGATGCTGCGCGCCGCCTTCAGCGCCGTGCGCCGCGATGGTTACATTCACAACCTGCTGAATGATGAGCGCCTTGGCCAGACCCACCGCGATAGCGGCCGGTTCACCATCACGCTGAAGCCGGATGACCAGATCACCAACACCACCATGGTGCAATATACCGATACCGAGGGCAGCAACACCGGCGCGTCCTATACCTACAGCGTCTATGGCTGCGGCGAGACCAACAACGGGTTCAACCTGACCTGCAACGCGGGACTGCTGTTCGGCCCGTCGCTGGACAGCGTTGCCGGGGCGGGGGCCTGGGATGCTTATCTCGCGGCCAATCCCGATGCCTATGCGCCGGGCCTGATCGCCTATGTCGACGAACAGAAGCGGATCGGCGCCTACAAGACGCGCCACCCCGGCGGGGCAAGCCATCGTGGGGAGGACTTCTTCCTGTCGAACATCACCGAAGGCGACATGAACGATACCATGCGCTTCCGGAACATCCTGGGCTATTCGCGATCGAAGGTCGTTTCCGAACAGCCCCAGCTGGGCGCGCCGTTCATCACCATCCTGACCGCCAATGCGCCGGCGGGCGAATTTGGCAATCGGCTGGACGTGAAATCCTTCAGCGAGGAAATGCAGCTGCTGGGCGAAAGCTCTGATGGGAAGTTCGAATATATCGTCGGCTTCTACCTGCAGCGCCAGCGCAGCGATACGCTGTGGCCGCAGACCTATTTCGACGTCTCGCCCGTTATGGCGCCGGCCTATGTCACCAACAACTTCCGCATTCGCAACAATACCGAGGCGCTTTATGCGCAGGGGACTTATTCGCTTACCGAACGCCTGAAGCTGACTGCGGGCCTGCGCTATACGTGGGAAAGCGTAAAGATGGAGCAGCTGCCGGCCGCGACCTATACGGCCAATGCGCCATCGCAGAGCCGCAATTTCAGCGATCCCAGCTGGGAAGTGGGCCTGGAATTCCAGGCGACGGACCAGATCTTCACCTACCTGAAAACGCGCGGCAGTTTTCGCAGCGGCGGCTTCAACGGTGCGGCTCCCCCGATCAACGCCGATGCTGCGGCGGGCGGCAACATGTTCGATTCCGAACATACGCAGGATATCGAGGCGGGCCTGAAGTGGCGCGGCGAACTGTTCGGGCGCCCGGCCAATTTCAATTCGGCAGCGTTCATCCAGTGGATCCAGGACGTGCAGCGCGTGGAATTCCCCGATCCGGACGGCCCCGGCGGGCTGGGCTCGATCGCAGTGACGGCAAACGTGCCATCGTCGCGCATCTGGGGCTTTGAGGCGGAAGGCGCGGTCCGGCCGGCAGACTGGCTGGAACTGGGCGGCATGGCCTCTTACACCAATGCCAAGTTCACGGACGGCAACATCGAGCTGTTCGGAACGCCGTTTTCCTATGGCCCGGTGGGTGACACGCCGGAATTTTCGGGCACTGCCTATGCGCAGGTCTATCTGCCGACATCGGAAGAGACTGGGCAGATCACCGTTCGCGGCGAAATGTATGGCCAGACGAACCAGTACTTCTCGAACGCAGCAGCATCGATTGCACCGGGCACGAAGCTGCCGGGCTATGTGCTGGTCAATGCGCGGGCGAGCTGGGATGGCATCATGGGCACCGGCTTCTCCGCCGCCCTGTTTGCGCGCAACCTGCTGAAAGAGACCTACTTCACCGGCGGCATGACGCTGGCGGCGGCGCTTGGCCATAACGCTGCGGCGGTGGGTGAGCCGCGGACCTATGGGATCGAGCTGGGCTTCAAGTTCTGATCGCCCCGGCGAAGACAAAACCGCTTGTACAAGGGGCCGCGCGAACGTCATGTTTGCGCGGCCCAATTTTTGCGGCCCTGATACGTCGATAATAGCCTGGGAGAGAGGCGGATGACGGATGCGGAGTGGAGAGGCGGGCTTGCCCCGCATTACGACTACATGCTGGCCGAAAGGCCGACCGATCCGGAAATGCGCGAAAGCGCCTCGATCTGGCTTTATGAAGAGAGCGGCGAATTCGGCTTTCCCCGCATCGGCATAGAGGGGATCGGCGCCAACTGGGGCCATCACCGCTACGATGCCAACTTCGCCTTCGCCGATGGCCGCGCCCTGTATGAAGGGCGAATGGATGCCGATACGCTTTCGCCCATCGGCGCGGATGGCCGGGCGACGATCCTGGGTTCGGGCGGCCTGCGCTTTGAATGCGTAGAGCCATACCGCCGCTGGAAGGTCAGCTACGAAGGCAATCCGATAGACAGCACCAGCGCGGGCATGATTGCCGGCACCATGGATCCGGCAAAACGCGCGGCGGTCAGCTTCGATGTGGACCTCACGATGGTCACGCCTTGCTGGGTGCAGGACAATACGCCGGAAAAGCTGGAGACTATGTCAGAGCGAGAGCGTGACGACGCCCGGTCCATGGGCATCGGCTATCGCATGGAGCATCTGTTCCGCGGCGAGGGACGGCTGACCATTGATGGAACATCGCGCGACTTCCGCTGCACGGGTTCACGCATCCACCGCCAGAGCGTGCGCCCGCTTGACGGGTTTCGCGGCCATTGCTGGCAATCGGCGGTTTTTCCCGATGGCCGGGCCTTCGGCTTCATCGCCTATCCGCCGGGCGAGGACGGTTCCACCTACAACGATGGCTACGTCTATCAGGATGGCCGCATGTATCCGGCCAGGGCGACGAAGATTCCGTTCCTGCGGCAGCTGCTTCCGGGGGGCGAGGACGTTTCGCTGGAGCTGGAATCCGAAATCGGCACGGTGCGGATCAGCGGCACAAGCTGCCTTGCCACCAGCAAGAGCGGCATAGCCGAAATGCCGGGCTTCGCCTTGCAGCAGGGCGGAGTGCGTTACGAATGGGATGGGCAAGTAGCCTACGGCATGATCGAGCGATCAAGCTGGGAATCCCAGATTTCCGGATAAGGGAGACGGTAAGTGTCTGAACTCGATTGGTACGGCGGGCTTGAGCCTGAACTTGATGGCGCCATGCTGGCCGGCAAGCCCGACGATCCCGAAATGCGGGAAAGCGCCTCGATCTGGCTCTATGAGGAAAACGGCGCATTCGGGTTTCCCCGCGTGGGTATCGAGGCGGTTGGATCGCAGTGGGGGGCGCATCGCTATGACGGCAACTTCGCCTTGGGCGGCGGGCGCATCCTGCGCACCAGCACGCGCGGACCGACGCTACCAGTGAATTCAGGCGGCGGCCCAATGCTGGGCGCCGGCGGCCTGCAATTCGAATGCGTCGATCCGTCACGCAAATGGATCGTCCGCTTTGACGACACGGTCTGCGAAAGCACTGTGCAGGAGCAGATTGCCGGCAATTTCCGCGTCTATGCCGACAATCCGGTCGACCCCTCGCTAAAGCGGGTGCCGCTGAAGTGGGAAGTCGAGCTGGAAATGGCGGCGCCTGCCTGGACGCAGGACTATCGCCCGGCAGCGCTGGAGCGGATGAGCGAGGCCGAACGCACAGACGCGGGCCTCATGGGCTATGGATGGCGCATCGAGCAGCTGTTCCGGGGCGAGGGCGAGCTGACGGTCGACGGCCAGACGCGCAGCTTCCGCTGCCTGGGTTCCCGCATCCACCGCCAGAGCGTACGGCCGATGGGCGCATTTCGCGGGCACTGCTGGCAATCGGCGGTCTTCCCGGATGGCCGGGCCCCCGCGCGAAGACGGGACGACCTATAACAACGGCTACATCTATCAGGACGGCAAATGGCACTTCGCCCGTTCGGTAAAGACGCCGTTCCTGCGCAACATCATGCCCGAAGGCGATGATGTGTCGCTGGAGCTGGAGTCCGATCTGGGCATCACCAAGATCAGCGGGATCACCACGCTGTCCACGTTCCACATCGGCAATCCCGGCGTGAACGGGATGAACAACCAGCAGGGCGGCGTGCGCTATGGCTGGGATGGCATGGAAGCCTATGGGATGATCGAACGGTCGTCTCCGGCGGAGCTGTGCCGGATTGTGGGGTAGTTGGGGGCAAAACGGCAGCTACGGTGGCGCAGTTGCCGCCGTGGCATGCCACCGTCGTCGCGCCGTCACGTCGTCACGTCTTCACTCTCGCCATCTCGTCACCCTGAACTTGTTTCAGGGTCCATCTTCCTTGTGGCACAATGCTTGAAGGCACGATGGATGCTGAAACAAGTTCAGCATGACGGAATATGTTGGGGGTGCGGGGTAGATACGGGGTAACGGTGGAGGGGGGCTCCAGCAGGCGGCTTCAAAACCCGCTCAACGCAGCCCCAACCTGTGCCGCGCGTTCCACCGGCAGCATGTGGCCGGCGGCTGGGTAGTCGATCCGCCGGATGTTCGGCACGCTGGCTTCCAGCAGATCGGCGATAAGGCGGAAGTCGGGCAGGTCCAGTTCGCCCGCCAGCAGCAGGGTAGGCGCCGTTATCTGATGCAGTCGTTCGACATCGGGCAAAACCCGGCGCTGTGGATCTTTCACCCATACCCGTCCGGAGAACGCCTCGATAGAGCGGCGCAGTTCGTC
>Ga0233365_1000550_pt1 | contig 17023 bp, 21 predicted proteins | sample ElkDunMinimDraft_27_FD_191535 | JGI IMG/M metagenome (GOLD analysis project Ga0233365, IMG submission 191535) | Fecal eukaryotic communites from dung pellets of Tule Elk in California, USA - Elk Dung C36 | ecosystem: Host-associated > Mammals > Digestive system > Large intestine > Fecal | place...
ACAACGCGGGCTTGGGCAACATACTCAAGGCGCAAGTCAGATCCGGTAACGCGCTCTGGTTCGCTCCGATCATTCGGTGCCTGGACACTGTGACCGGTAACGCAAGCATTGAGACCACAACATACTGTAAACGCATCTTGCAGTGGTGGGCTCAGGAGATTACGGGATGACCAGCTTTTGCAATCGCCGTTTGGTCCCAGGCTGGCAGCGCTGCTACCGATGGCTGTCGATTCAGCTGCTGGCCCTGGCTGCCGCTGCTGAGCTTGTCCAGGCATACGATCCGGCATGGATGTATCTGCTCCCAGAGACCGCGCGTCAATACGTGGTGCCGACGCTGGTGGCCCTGGCCATGATCGGCCGGCTTATCAAACAAGGAGATCCGCATGCTGGCGACCATCCGATCAAAAATTAAATCGTACGGCCTGCTGATTCTCGGTGCGCTGAGCGGTGCGCTCTATTTCGCATTGCGCGTGGTGTCCGCCCAGAAGCGATCCGCCCAGGAGCGAGCCGAGCAGGCTGAGCACCGCGCTGAAACTGCAGAGGCCCGGACAAAGCAGCAGCAGAAAGCTGAGGCGGCAAACCAGCAGGCAAAGATTGAGGGTGAGGAACATGTCGAGAAAGCTGTTGAGCGTGCTCGCAGTGGTGATCGTCGCCACTTTGAGTAGCTGTTCGCACCTGGAGCGATTGGTATTTGTTCAAGAGCCGCTCCCGCTACCTGATCGGCCAGAGCTTCCGCGCATTCCAGCAGAAGATCTGATGTCAATCTCTGACGAGGCCTTCGAGAGTCTGGTGCGTCGTGATGTGCTGCAGGCTCAACACATCCTCCGACTCGAGGCCATCATCCGGACAACCCATCAGTAAGGCCATGGCCACCGACCCGGTGCCAGTCTTTATCCGCTTCTGGCTCGGGCCAGCCGAACAACAGGGGTCACTTCATGCTGTTACTCATCCTCGCACTCGCAGCTATCCCGGCGCTGATCGGCCTGCTCACATTGGTCAGCTGGTGCAGGTCTCTGCAGGAGCCAATGGATGAGTCGAATCGAATCAACAGAATCATGCTGTGGTGGCTTGTGGTGAGCAAGCCGCATCTGTTCATAGGGAAGTGGGCAATCTTTCGTATGGACGTCGAAGACCAAGTCCGAGCGATCGGGGAGACTGACTATGCTCAATCTGTTCACAGCAGTAGCACTGACACTGATCCTCAACAATAGCCAGGGCCCTGACGTACACAACGGCCCCGAGGCCCACATCAGCTACCACGTCACTGACGCAGCGTATGCCTGGGGCAGCTATGCCCAGGGCAGACAGACGCGCGTGACGCAGCGCATGGGCAAGGTGCAGACATACGGCGGCGGCATCGGCCTGCAGCTGGACAGCGGCTGGTTCATCGAGGCCGGGTATCTGTGGCAGCGCTTCGATAGTGATCCTCGTGTCGCGGCTGAGGTGGCGTACTACTACTTCGAGCCCACGTTCGGCCCGCCACCCTTCGCCGACAATTGGAGCCAGGTGGAATACCGCCACGATCCAGAGCCCGACATAGCGGTGCGCATTGGGTACAACCACCAGATAACGACCAGGTGGAGCCTGCAGGCGTCCTATCAGCACTACAGGCCGATCGAGTATTGGCGGATCTGGAACCCGAGCTATCTGGTTGATGGGGCTGAGGGCGGGCTGCCGTACCCTTACTGGGAGGGCGACAGCAAGGTCGACAATTCATCGATCAGGGTCGGCATCCAGTTCGAATTCTAAGTAATCCCGTCAACCGGCAGGGGAAGGGGCCATATGCACCACTTTGGTGCAGCGGCGGGTCCTTCCCCCGATCCTGCCGTACGGGTGGCCGGACTCGCGATTTCGCACTAATTATGAAAATTTTCCAGAGCTGGTTGTTGTTTAGTTATGGCGCAACGTGAAGCCCATTGGCTCAACAAATCCGACACTGCCAAGAGTCTCGGCATTTCCGTCCAAGCCTTCGATAAATGGGGCGTTGAGCCGGTTGCCAAGATTGGGCGCGAGAACTTTTTCACGATGCGCGCCGTTGTCGACAACCGCATAGCAAACAACAACCAGAAGCATGCTGGCGCGGTGGATCCGGAAGACTACGAGGCGCAGCGCACCAGGCTCACAAAAGAACAGGCCGATCAGCTTGAGATGAAGAATGCGGTCATGCGTCGCGAGCAGGCGCCAGTCGAGCTGCTGCAGTGGGCGCTCGATGAATTATCTCAACGCGTCTCCGCTATCCTCGGCGCCATACCTTCGAAAGTGAAGAAACGGGTACCCAGCTTGACCGCCGGCGAGATGACCAACATCACCAGGGAGATAATCAAGGCGCAAAATGCAGCCAGCAAAGCAGAACTCCCTTGGGATCGGCTGCAGGGAATCGATTGACTTAGCTGTCAGGAAGGGACTCCAGGCGCTTTACAAGCCTGAGCCCCTGACGCTTTCGAAGTGGGCGGATGAGAATTTTTATCTCAGCCCTGAGTCCAGCGCAGTAGAAGGCCCTTGGGAAACGCTCCCGCCACAGAAGGGCATCATGGACGTCATCAGCAACGACGACATTCCAGTGGTCAGCTGGCGGAAGTCCGCGCGAACCGGCTACACCAAGATCATAGTTGCTGCGGGCTGCTACTTCGCTGAGCATCGGCGCCGGAACGTTGTCGTGTTCCAACCTACAGATAGCGACGCTGAAGAATTCGTCAAGGACGAAATCAACCCGGCCATCCGCGATGTCGATGTAGTTCGCGACATATTCCCGAGCTTCGACAAGAAGTCGAAAGACAACACGCTCAGCAAGAAGGTGTTCAACGGTTCCACCCTCGATGTCCGAGGCGGTCAGAGCCCGCGTAACTACCGGCGGCTGACGAAAGACGTTGCGATCTACGACGAGCTGTCCGGCTTCGTTAGAGACGTGGGCGGGGAAGGCAAGCCGACCGATCTGGGCGACGTGCGTATCACGACTTCCCCATTTCCAAAATCGATTCGTGGATCCACGCCCAAGACTGAGGGCACTTGCCAGATCACCGACTCGCTGAACGAATCGGATGTTATTTTCAGATACGAGGTTCCCTGCCCGAAGTGTCAGGAGATGCAGGTTCTGGAGTGGGGCGGACGGGATGCTGATTACGGCATCAAGTGGGCCGCAAACAAGGATCCTGCGACGGCGCATTACTTGTGCCGGCACTGCAAGAAAAAATTCTTCTACCCGGACCTGACAAAAATCTGGCTCAAAGGCAGATGGCTGTCAGAGGCGGGCGACTGGATTGATGACGACGGCGTGATCCGCGCTTCAACGAATGAGGTGATGGATCCCCAGCCGCATCATGTAGGGTTCGATCGCTACTCCTCGCTGTACTCGATTTTCTTCACCTGGGCGCAGATGGCGAAGGCCTACATTCAAGCTGCGGACAAAGCCACCCAGGGAGACGACACCAAGCTCAAGGCGTTCATCAACACGCGCCTGGGTGAGACCTGGAAAGAAGACGCTACTGACAAGCCCAAGAGCGAAGCGCTCTACGGACGCAGAGAGAACTACGGCGGACAGTGCCCAGATCAGGTGGTGTTTATCACGGCTGGCATCGACACCCAGGACGATCGGTTCGAGTTCGAGATCTGCGGATGGGACCAGCACGAACAGTCCTATTCGCTTGAGTACCAGGTGCTCATGGGCAACCTGTCGAATCAGGATATTTGGGACATCCTGGCAGAGATGCTGCGCAAGCAGTTCACTCGCAACGACGGGCTGATCCTTCCGGTGAGCCGGGGCTGTATCGACTCCGGCGGACATTTTACTGATGAGGTGTATGCGTTCTCTCGGAAGGTCGGCATCCACTGGATGATCCCGACCAAAGGCCAGAGCACACCAGGCCGGCCGATCGTTGAGTTTCCCAAAAAGCTGAACAAGAACCGGGTTCATCTGACGCTGCTGGGTACCGAGAACGCAAAAGACCTGATTTACAACAGGCTGGCGATTCAGGAAGTGGGGCCAGGTTATTGCCATTTCCCGAACAAGGATGAGATGTACACGGAAGCGTATTTCAAGATGCTTACCGCGGAATTCAAGAAGCTCGACTACAGCCGTGGTCGCCCTGTTTACAAATACTTCTGCCCTAGGGGCATGCGCAACGAAGCGCTGGATTGCCGTGTCGGCAACCTGGCGGCGTTACGCCTATCTCAACAGTTCTTCGGCCTGGATCTGAACTCAATCCATCCAGCGCAGCGAGACGATGAGCCGAAGCCTGAGGAAAGGCGCAAGTCTGATTATTGGAGCCGTTAATGTCTGACGCAGTGCAACTACAGAAGCTTAATGAAGCCATCGCCACCGGTGCCACCGAGATCACCATGAATGGTCGCAAGGTGGTATTCCGCAGCCTGGCCGAGATGCGCAGCATCCGCGATGAGCTCCAGCGCAAGACGGGGGTCAGCAGCGGGCCTGATGTCCTTTATCCGAGCTTCTCCAAGGGTTACTGATGTCCAACGTCATAGACAAAACTATCGGGTACGTCTTCCCGGGATGGGGTGCGAGCAGAGCATTTGCCAGAGCTCGCTTAGACTACCTGGGCGCCCTGAATAAGTATGACGCCGCAAGCAAGGGGCGCCGAGGTCAGGGATGGAGCCGAGGCAGCGATAGCAGCGCTAATGCGGAGATCCGGGGGGCGCTGCCGGCGGTACGCGCATTCTCGAGAGAGCAGAAGCGCAACAACCCCTACGCCGCAAAGATCTCCGACTCGCTCGTTTTCAACGTGATCGGCGCCGGCATCGTGCCAGGAGCGAAATCCAGCTCGAAGCCAAAACAGAAAAAAGCCCAGCAGTTGATGCAGGACTGGTCTTGGACCACGTCTTGTGATGCAGATGGCCGTAACAATCTGTTCGGTTTGCAATCGCTTGCATTCCGCACAGAAAGCGATAGCGGCGATGCACTCATCATGCGGCAAATCGTCAACGACCGATCAATGGATGTGCCTCTGCGGATCCGGGTGCTTGAGGGAGACTTCCTCGACCACACGAAGAATCAGGAGCTGGCCGATGGTGGACGCATTGTTCAAGGCGTGGAGTTCGACGCCAGCGGATCACGACGCGCTTACTGGATTCACCAGGAGCACCCGGGCGAGGGTGGCCGGATGCGTTTCAATTCCCGCCCGGTGCCCGCGGAAGACGTGATCCACCTCTACGAAGTGAAGCGGCCCGGCCAGGTGCGGGGTATGCCTCGCGGTGTCGCCGGATTCATGCGGCTGAAAAATGTTGATGAATTCCAAGACGCGGTGTTGGCGCTGCAAAAAGTTGCCGCGTGTTATAGCACCTTTATCAAGACTGACAACCCCGATAAGAAAGCAGGGGACATTCTGCCCGAGAAGATAGAGCCGGCCATGATAGTCAAGCTGGGGTATAACGAGGACGTGTCCTACGCCTCACCGCCCACAACGAGCGGACATGCTGACTTTCTCACGACTGAGCTGCTGGCGGCATGCGCGCCGTCCGGGGTGACGTACCAGGCTGCTACTGGCGACCTGCGAGGACTCAACTTCTCCACTGGAAAGATGGGACACATCGAATTCGGTCGCGCCATCATCCATCTGCAGAAGAACATGATCCTTCCACTGCTGTGTCAGGGCATCGAGAAGTGGTTCCTCGAGGCCGCTGCGCTGCGTGGCCACGATCTGAAAGGCGTGTACTTCGAGTGGACTCCGCCTCGCAGAGAAATGATTGACCCTCCCAAAGAGATCCCCGCGGTCCTCAACGCCCTGCAAGGCAAGATGAAGTCCTTCTCCGACTGGGCGCGTGAAAACAACCGCGACCCCGACGAGTGGGCCGAAGAGATGGCCGCTGACCTCGAGCGATTCAAAAAGCACGGAATTGATTTCTACAAACCCGTGACCACGCAGAACGGAGAAACGAACAATGCCTCAAGCAAAGACGAATAGCCCCGCTAACAGCAAGCTGCTGCTCTCGTCATCTGGTGAACTCCTGATCTACGGGGTAGTCGGCGACTGGTGGGATGGCAACGATGCCCTGACCCTAGCGCAAGAGATTGACGCTATCGATGGCGATGAGATCAACGTCCGGATCCACTCACCCGGCGGGTACATCCTCGAAGGGCTGGTGGTCTACAACCGACTCAAGTACTCCGAAAAGCCGGTGAATATCCACATCGATGGCATGGCCGCCAGCATGGCCTCTGTCATCGCGATGGCCGGCGACAAGATCACTATGCCGTCCAATGCCTGGCTGATGATCCACAAGCCGATCAATGCGGTCTGGGGTAATGCTGACGACATGCGCAAGATGGCTGAAACCCTCGACGGGTTCGAGTCCGACATCAGCAATATCTACATGCAGCGCTTCACCGGCACCCGCGATGAGCTGGCCGAAATGCTTGCCGATGAGACCTGGATCAATGCCCAGGACGCGCTGGCGTACGGCTTCATCGACGAGATTGTCGAGCCTGTGAAAGCTGCAGCCTCACTCAATATTTCCGACTTCAAAAACGCTCCAGAGGACGTCATCCGTCTGCTTGGAGAATCACCGGCGCAAACCGCCAATCAGCAAGGAGTAACAACTATGCCTAAGGCTACGACTGCGGCGGCCCCCACCGGCGCCGATCCGATCAACCCTGCAGAGCCTGCAGGTAACACGCCCGAGCCTCAGGCTGTGGCAACCCCAGCGGCTGATGTACAGGCTGCCGTGGATGCTGCCCTGGCTGCCCGTGCACAAACCAACGCCCAGATCCAGGTGCTGGCCACTTCCGTTCGGCTCTCTGCTGATGAGACGGCCGCGATCGTTGCCCAGAACCTGAGCCTGGATAAAGCCCGTGAAGCCATCCTTGCTGTGGTGGCCAAGCGTGACCAGGAGAATCAACCCGTGCCTCATGTCACTGTATCGAACAACACCGCTGTGCTGCGCCAGGATGTCGCCAAGGGCCTGATGGCCAAGGCTGGCCTGATCGACAGCAAAGAGGGCAACGACTTCACTGTGATGAGCCTAGTGGACATCGCTCGGGTTGTGCTGCAGGCGGGTGGCATCTCCATCAATGGCTTGAGTAATAACGCGATTGCCGTGCAAGCCATGCACACCACCAGCGACTTCCCGAATATCCTGGCGGATGTGGCGAATAAGTCCCTGCGTGCTGGTTATGATGGATACCCGCGCACGTTCCTGCCGTTCACCCGAAAGGTTTCAGCCACCGATTTCAAGAACATCAACCGTGTGCAGCTGGGTGAAGCTCCTGCGCTGGAGAAGGTGAACGAGAAGGGCGAGTACAAGTACGGCACCCTGGGCGACGGTAAAGAGTCCTACAGGCTGGAAACGTACGGCAAGATCATCAGCCTGACTCGCAAAACAATCATTGACGATGATCTTGACGCGCTCACTCGGATTCCCCTGAGCTTCGGAGATGCTGCTGCTGACCTGGAGAACACCGTGGTGTGGGGGCTGATTATCAATAACGCCAAGCTCTCCGACAACAAAGGGATCTTCCACGCGGACCACAATAACCTGGGAACAGCTGGGGTGCCGAGTGAAACCACCCTGAGTGAAGGTCGCAAGAAAATGCGTCGCCAGAAAGCGATGAATGGCACCCGCAACCTGAATCTGCGCGCAGATTTCGTATTGGCGCCTGCATCCTTGGAGACCACTTTCGAAAAGCTGCTGAGTGCCGTGATGGCAACAGAGACAGCGGATGTGAACGTCTTCGCTAAAAAGCTGGAATTGATCACGGAGCCACTGCTGGACGATGCAAGCGAGGCATCCTGGTATCTGGCATCTACGCCCAGCCGCATCGACACAATCGAGTACGCCTATCTGGCTGGGGAGGAAGGTGTGTTCATCGAGACCCAGTCCGGTTTCGATGTGGATGGCGTCAAGATCAAGGCAGTGCTGGACTTCGGTGCTGGCGTGATCGACTACCGAGGCCTCTTCAAAAACGCCGGCCAGTAACCGGTTCCAACTACCACGATAAGAGGCCGCTTAGCGGCCTTTTTCGTTTTAACCCTCCAAATCTTGGGATCAGGAGAAACGTATGAAGAACTTCGTTCAATTGGGCAACACCGTGTCGGTGACGCTCGCAGCTACTGTGACCAGCGGTGCTGGTTTGCTGTCCGGCGGTCTGTTCGGAATTTGCTCTGTCGATGGTGTTTCCGGGGATGTAATTGAGCTGCAGGTAGAGGGGGTGTTCACACTTCCGAAGACTTCGGCCAACACGCCCGCCCAGTTCGCGAAAGCCTACTGGAACAACACTGCCAAAGAGGTCACAACCACTGCTACCGACAACACACTGATCGGCGTGTTCATGGACGCCCTGGGTAGTGGCACCACTACCGCCAACGTCCGTCTGAACGGCGTATCGGTATAACTGAGGGCCCCGGCTGATGTTCGATCTTGCTGCATCAATTTCAGTCGGGGTGTTCGGTGAGGATCTGACCTACACCCGTGGGTCAGAGACTCAAACCATCCGGATCCTGATCGAGCGTAACCTGCAGGTCGTGGACGAGGACACAGGGGCAGGGCAGTACATCAACGCTGCCGTGTTCGCCAATGCGGAATTTCCCTACGAAAAGCCACTCCAAGGCGACCTCATCATTACGTCCGATCGCACCTGGACTGTACTTCGAAGGGTGTCCGACGACGGCCATGTCTCGACAGTGGAAATCAAATGATCGAGATCAAGGATGACCTGAAGCACATGATCCAGACGATGGATCCGAATGTGCTGCGAAAGGCGCAGATATCGACCATCACCAGGCTGCGCTCCAGGGCTGCCACTCTCATGTCGCGGGCAGGCCGGGAGAAGTACAACGTCACTGCCAAGACTGTCAGCGATGCGCTGTCTCGTCGCATCAAGATCATCGTGGGCCCCGACCAGGTTACCGGGTACCTGCACTACATCGGCAGGCGCATCGGCCTCATTAATTTCGGCGGGCAGTTTAAGAAAGTGAAAACCGCCCGCGGCAGCCGCTTCGGTGCCACCACAAAGCTGTACAAGAAAGAACGTCGATTTCTCACCAAGCGCGGGTTTATTGCAGCTGGTCGCGGCAATGCGAGAGCCGGTGGCAACGTACACATCTACCAGCGCGAGAAAGGCGAGCAAACTTCACGGCTGCCCATCATGGCGCTGTATGGCCCCTCGATTCCCCAGATGCTGGGAAGCAAGGAGGTCATTGAGAAGACCAACGCTTTTGTCAAAGAGCAGTACCCCATTGAGCTCATGCACCAGATCAACTACCAGCTGAGCAAATTATGATCGACGCCTATATCGCGCACCTGCAGGAAGTGACGGCGCAGTTCAAGCGGATCACTCACGCCAAAGATCAGGAGCCAGTAGACCAGATCGACGAGGAGCTGCCGCTGATCGGCGTGTTCCCGGGCGAGGACAGCACCAGCAGCCAGGAAGCCAGGACCGACAACTTCGAAGCCAAAACGGTTGAATCTAATCTGCTCGTGCACCTGGTTTGCCAGGTCGAGGACTTCGAAGGCCTGCGCAACGTTCTGCGAGACGCCTCTATCGGCTGGTGTATGGACGGATATCATACCGATCTGACGCTGATGGAAGGCCACGTCATCCAGCTCAAGGGCGGCGTGATCTGGTGGCAGGACAAGTACTCCTCCCGGCACCAGGTCCGCGAAAATCCGGCGCGATTCACAACGCAGTCCGGCGCATACCTGCTCATCGGCGGCGATCCGCTCGAGTAAAGCATTCCCCGTACACACACTGACTCCAGCTCCTCGAGCTGCGTGAGGTTATGCCATGAAAAAAGAAAACAGCAGAGGAAAGGGCGGCAGCTACTTCCGACCCAGCCCGGACGCTGAGCGCGTCCTGGTGGCCGGCACGGACCAGGTGCCGCCATCGCCCGCAAAGCCCGAGGACACGAAAGAACCGCTGGAGGCTCCCAGGCCTCGAGTCCAAGCAACCGGTAAAGGAGCTGCATGATGGCATTTGCCCGCAACCAGATCATCCTGGCAAAGATTGAAACGGTATACGGTACCGACCCCACCCCGACGGAAGGCGCCAACGCGATCCTGACGAAGAACCTCTCCCGTACCATCTACGACGGCAACCGGATCTCGCGTGATCTGGATTACGCGTACATGGGCAACGACCACTCGATCAACACTGCGCCGTTCGTCACCGTGACGTTCGATGTGGAGCTGGCCGGTTCGGCTGCTGCCGGCACCGTCCCGCAGTTCGGTGAGCTGCTGCGCGCATGCGGCCTGGATGAGACCGTCACCGCGTCGACCAGCGTTGTGTATGCGCCGATCAGTGGCAGCTTTGAGTCTGTCACCATCTACTACAACTACGATGGCGAGATGCAGAAAGTTGTCGGTGCGCGTGGTACTGCGGTCATCAACATGTCCCGCGGCCAGATCCCGACGATCTCGTTCACCTTCACCGGTCGTTACGCCAAGCCGACGGCGGTGGCGATGTACAGCCCGACCTACACTGCTGTCGCACCTCTGCCTTTCAGCAGCTACAACACCACGACGTTCAACGTCCACGGTCAGGCCGTCTACGGCGACACCTTCAGCCTGGACCTGGGCTGCACTGTCGTGCATCGCAACCTGGCTGGCTATGACGGCGTCCAGATCACCGATCGCGCTCCGACAGGCAACTCGGTGTTCGAGGCTGTGGCGATCGCCACGAAAGACTTCTTCGCCGCGGTGCAGTCACACCTGGGCGTACTGACTGAGGCATCTGTCTCCGTAGTCCACGGCACTGTAGCCGGCAACATCTGCACGATCACCGCGCCTACCTCGCAGTTGTCGAATCTGACCGAGCAGGAGAGCGACGGCATCAGGATGTTCTCGGCTGACTTCATTCCGATTCCCGATGAAGGCAATGACGAGTTCAGCATCGCCTTCACCTGATACCGATTTGTCAGCCTGCTGCCGTCTCTCCCTCTGAGCGGCGGGCTGACTTTTTTCAAGAGGGAATGGAGAGAGAACATGGCATTTGTTATTGGCAAGATTCAGACAGTAAAGCGTCGGGTGGTATTCACGCAGCTGGCTGACGATGGGAAGCCCGCGAAGAAGGCTGATTTCGTTGTTGAGTTCACCGTTCGCGATGCGGACACGGTCAAGGCCCGTCGTCGGGAGCTGCAGGATTATCTGACGACAATCAGCAAAGAGCTGTCGCTGGCGAACAAGAATCCAGAGTACGAAGCGCAGATCCCAGAAGGGAACCAAGACGAGACCTACGTACGCGAAGACGTGGTGAACATCGAAGGCATTCTGACTGAATCCGGCGATGAGGTCCCCTACAGCCTCGATGTGCTTGAAGAAATCATGAAGGATCGAATTGCCCGAAAGGCTCTGATCACAACCTGGTCAGAGCTGAACCTCGAGGACGGCGCCAAGAGAAAAAACTGATCGAGGCGGGAGAGCACTGGGCACGGATGCCCGCAGATCCTCAGAGGCACCACAGCGTCGAGGATGACATGGAGGCCTTCGGGCTGCCCCAGGAGATCCGCGATCAGATCCGGGGCTCGATGTCAGGCTCTTCCGTCGAAGACTTCACCCTGCTGGAAGAGAACGTCGAGGCGTTGAGCATGTTCCTGCGTTGCCAAACGCAGTGGCGCCACACACTGTCCGGAGTCACCGGACTGGATTACACCGCCGTCCTTCAGGTTATCGAATCCTCCTGCAGTAAAAAGCGAAAACGCAAAAACCTATTCCGTGATGTGTGCCTGATCGAGCAGGGCGCGCTGAAAGCCTTTTCTTCGAAAAAGAGAGCGTGATGCAAAAGACGTTTACAACCGGCTACGTAATCACCGGCGATGCCGCGAAAGGCGTCAAGGCGATCCGTCGTGTCCGTGAGGAAGCGGAATCGCTCGACTCTACAAACAAGAAGGCGAAGGACTCCAGCAAGAAATGGCGGGAAGAGACCGAGCGCCAGGGCACGACTCTCGATAAAACTGCCGAGTCGATATCCCGCACGAAGACCCTGATTGTCGGGATGACCGCGGCGCTTGGTGCCATCGGGGCGATCAGCTTCGGTCAGACGATGGTAGCAGAGTTTCGGGAATGGGAAACCGGCCTGGTTGGCGTTGCCAAGACTACCGGCCTGGCCGGCGAAGAGTTGGATAGCTTTGCTGCTCGCATCGATGCCGCTTCACGTCACATTCCTGTCTCTACCCAAGAACTGCTGGAGCTGGCGCAGGCAGCGGGCCAGATGGGCGTCACCGGTGCCGATAATCTAGAAAAATTCTCCACCACCATAGCCAAACTCGGCCGCGCGTCTGATCTCGCCGGCGAAGAGGCGGCTTCCTCCCTCGCGCGAATCCTCAACGTCACCGGTGAGAGCATTGACTCTGTCGATGTTCTGGCCAGTGTGATTGTCTCCCTCGGCAACAGCGTTGCCGCCTCTGAATCTGAAATTGCCCGTATGACCACCGAGGTGGCGCGGGCAACCTCACAATTTGGCGTGAGCTCTGCAGAAGCTGCAGGTTTGGCCGCAGCCATGGCGTCTATCGGTATCCGCGCTGAGCTTGGTGGCTCCTCCGTCGGTCGTGCAATGCAGGAAATCACTTCCCGGGTTCAGGCCGGTGGCGCTGAGCTGCAGGAGTTTGCGGACATCCTGGGGCTGAATGCCGATGAGCTCAAAAGGCTGTTTGAGCAGGATCGCGTTGCTGCATTCGAGTACTTCCTTCGCAACGTCGGCGAGCTGGGCCTCGATGCCGGTAATGCCCTGAAGGACGTTGGCCTGGGTGGCCAGGAGATCGCGAAGACAATCATTCCTCTGTCGAACAACATGGGGATTTTCGCGACCACGATGGGGCTGGCCGCAGCCGAAGTGGAGAACGCGACCGCGCTTGAGCGAGAGTTTGCAGCGACGCTGGACACTTTGGATTCGCAGTGGGAGATCAGCCAGAACATCCTGAAAAGCTACCGCCTAGAGCTGGCAAACAACCTGATGCCCTCGGTTACCGAAGCGTTGAAATCCTTCAACGAATGGTCGGCCACCGATGGCCCCCGCGAGATGCTGGAGAGCCTGACCACAGCGGCCGAGGCGTTAACGGTTCTGTTCGGCGGCAGACTGGTGGGCGCCATAGGCGCTGCAGCCGCGGCAAAGACTGCAGCCATGGCGGCCTCCCTCGCCTACGAAGCCTCCGTGGTGCGGCTGGCTTTTGAATCAGGTGCCGCAGCTGGTGCTCAGTACTCGCTGGCCCGCGCTGCTGGAGCGGCCAGGGGGGCAATGGCGCTTCTGGGCGGGCCGGCCGGGATACTTGGTATAGTCGCCACTGGTCTGTATGTCTTCCGCGAGGAGCTCGGGCTTGTGCCAGCCGATGTCAGCGACGCACAGGCAGCGATCGACAGGCTTACTGGGTCTCTGGAGAATCTAACCGCAGCACAGCTGGGTTTGAGAAAAATCAGCGCCCAGGAGCAGCTGGAAGAAGCAGAGAGGGCCGCTGCGCACTATCAAGCTCGGATTGACTCAATTCAGAAGATGATTGCCAGGTCCGGCATCGCTGCGCACCAGGACCTGCGAGACAGCCTGGTGGAGATGCAAGCTGGATACGACACTGCGACACAGGCAGCAGAAGGTTACCGCGACGCGATAGCGGAGATCGAGTCCGCAGTGGCCGACCTGGTGCACAGCCCGGATATCTTCGTTGGCCCGATGACGCAGATCCAGGCTGTGAATGCTGCGCTGGATGAGATGTTCGAATCCGAGGCCTCGTTCGCTTCAACCGCTGGCGCCGTCGATGAGCTCACAGATGCGCAAGCTCGGGCGATCCAGTATTACAAAGACCTGGTAGACGAATCCTCCGCGCTGCGCAAAGAGGTCGACGCGCACGAGAAGGCCATGCGGTCTGCCCGTCAGCGTATTGACGAGCAGATAGCGGGCCTGCGTCAACAGAAAGAAGCCTCGACCATGACTGCCCGGGCCGCGGCGATCTATAACGCGGTAATGAATCTCGGCACTGAGGCCACGTCCGCCCAGATCGTTGAAGTCGCCACGCTTACCGCTGAGCTGTTTGACCAAGAGATCGCGCTCAAGGCTGCTGCTGATGCCAATGCGGCCTATGAGCGCCGCCAGGCAGATCTGGCTCGGGCATCCGAGCGGGCTGCGAAACAGATGGCCGAGGACTGGGCTCATACCCGCGAAGCTTTCGGTGAGTTCTTCGCTGACATGGTTGAGGATGGCGAGAGCGCCTTCGATGCGCTGCTGAAATCGTTCAAGCGCATGCTGCTTGAAATGACGGGCCAACTGGCTCTTTCCGGCATCATGAAAATGGCTGGAATCGCGGTGCCGGGTGGTTCTGGCGGCGGCATGAGCGGGATCCTCGACAGCTCTGGTATGTCCGGCACAGTGATGCGCGCTATAGGCAACACGCCAGCATTTGAAAAGCTTTCTAAAAGCAATGGCCTGTCGGGCATCACGGGGTCCATGCCAGGAAAAGAACTGGCCGGTCCGGTACAGCCGGGGCAGGGCGCTCTGACTCAGGGTTTTGACGGTACTGCTTTCATGCAAGGCGCCAAGACCATGGGCCTGAACATGATAGCCGGCTGGGCTGGCAGCATGGCTGGCGGTGCGCTGGGCGAGGCGATTTTCGACAAGCAGGCCGAATCGAATATCGGCGCGACCATTGGTTCGACAATCGGCTCGATGTGGGGGCCTTGGTTCGCTGCGCTTGGCGGCGCTATCGGTGGCATGGTAGACGTTGCTACGGGCGGGGACGGGTACACCCGACAGAATGCGGGGATGCTGGTGGCTCCAACGCCTGGCGCTAAGTCCGAGCACACATTCGAGGTCGATCCTTTTGCATCAGGGCTTCAGGTAACCGGCTTCGCCCGGCGAGAAGATCAAGAGACAGCCCTTCGGAACATCGAAATGTTCCGCGGATTCGACTCGGTCCTTACAAGCTTGGCGCGTGACCTGGGCGGCTCTCTCTCAGTCACCTCCCTGCACGGATTGAACGAGGAGGCCACGCCAGGCAGCTCAGGGACGTATCTGGGATCTGGCAGAGATGCAGACCTGCAGGGCCAGTTGGACTGGTTTGTCACTCAGTTGGCGGACAACATCAGCGGCATCGATGAGGCGCTGCTCGAAACGGTCCGCAATGCGACCACCGCGGACGAGGTCATCAAACTTCTGGCCGAGGCCGTTGAGAAACAGCAGGCCCTGACAGTCTACCTGCCGGCCGTCAATGAAGAGCTCGAGCGTCTTGGTCTGGGGTTGTTCGATGTCACCGAGGAGGGTGCCGCCCTGGCAGAGCAGCTGCTGGCCACCGCCGGCGGCATCGAAGGCCTGGCAATTGGGTCCAGCACCTACTTCAAGAATTTCTACACTGCCGGGGAAAAATTCAATCTCCTGACCTCCGATGTAGCAGACGGTTTCGACCAACTGGGCATCAAGATGCCTCGCACGGAAGCAGCACTTCGTGAGCTCGTGAGTGGGCTCGATCTCACTACTGATGCAGGCCGGCTGACCTTCACATCGATCATGTCTGCCAGTGATGCGCTGGGCGAGTACTACGACATTCTCGAGGACCAGGCGCAGAACGTCGGCTCGGGATTCGCGGAGCTGCGCGAACGCATCTTCATGGATTCCCTGGGTAGCGCCGAAAGCCAGTACGGTTACCTCAAGAGCCAATACGACTCACTAAGCACTTTACTGCCTAGCCTGACTGACGCCGATGCTATCGCCAGCGTTAAGAACGAGCTCCTTGATCTGATGTCCTCATCGTACAACCTGCTGGATGAGGGCACCCGCAAAGACAAGTCTGCCGAATTCATCCGCCAGATTGACGAGCTCGAGCGTGCAAGCCTCGAGCAGTTACAGCGTGTGCAGCAGCAGGGCGATGTTGAATCTGATGCCTGGGGAAAACGCATGGACACCGCTACTGATAAGTTCGCGGCGGATCTTGGCAAGCTGCTCCAAACCCAAAACAAAGACCAAGCACAGAATCAGCAGGCGATGAACTCGATCGTGCGCGATTTCGGAGCCTTCGTTAAAGGCCTGCCCAGCAACATCAGCATCCAGATCAGACAGTCGGAGATCGGTTAATGGCCGGGAGAGTTCTATCAACAGTCATTAACACTGCGATCGGCCAGCGCATCACCCAGCCGGCGTACCTGGTCGAGCTTGGATTCTCACCCATCATGCGACATGCGACCCACAAGCAGATTGTTTGGAATGGCGAAGCTTGGTATGCCGGTGGAATTGACGTGCAGTCTGTCTCTGCAGCCGAGGCTTCGTTTTCGCTGCGAAACTCGGATAACTCGATCAGCGCTCTGGTCCTCACCCAGCGCACGATAGACCTGACCTGTCGCGTTTTCCAGATGTACGACACTGACGCGGAGCTCATCTTTGACGGTGTTCTGGGTCAACCGACAGAGATCGGTGCCCGGGTCCAGTTTCTTGCGCGCAGTCACGTAGACGTCGGGGTTTTCCCGGACGAGCGCATAGGCCCGCCACTTTGCAATTACATCACACCGGCCGGGACCGTCGTACGGTGGGGCAGCGGTACCCTTGAGCTCGAGGCGGAGGAATCTTGATCGTCGACTATCCCAACATCCCCTTCAGCTATGAGAGCAGCTGTGAGCCAAGACCGAGCATAGAGTTTGACCCTATGTCCGATGGCTTTGCATCTGGTCGGGTGGCTACTGAGAACGTCGTATATGACGTCACATTTATTCATCCACTCATGACCCGTGAGGATGCCGCATCGATTCGCCAACACTTCCGCGATCATAGGACTGACACCATTCGGCTTATATGGGATGGCGATGTTTATGAGGGCGGCTACATCGGTGAGCCATCAGTAAAGAAAAATGGCGTCTGGCGCACTGTTACCAGCCGCTTTGTCGCAAACCTTGCCAGTGAGCTGGATGCGTTCCAGCTGCAGACTGGCGAATACCTGCAAATCGGCGGGGAGACTCTGGAGTAGATATGGCCAAAAGACTGGATCAAATGGATCAGCCGGAGGATCTCGAGGACGGGGATCTGTTGTACTGCCTGCGGGGCAATGTTGACCTTGCTGTGCCCATGAGCAAGGTCGCCCTGAAGGCCTCGGAGCTCCTTGGCGACGCTGTC
>Ga0233365_1000551_pt1 | contig 17019 bp, 18 predicted proteins | sample ElkDunMinimDraft_27_FD_191535 | JGI IMG/M metagenome (GOLD analysis project Ga0233365, IMG submission 191535) | Fecal eukaryotic communites from dung pellets of Tule Elk in California, USA - Elk Dung C36 | ecosystem: Host-associated > Mammals > Digestive system > Large intestine > Fecal | place...
GCGCAGTCTGGCGGTCAGCTCGAAGCAGGTCCTGCTCCTGCTGGTCGGCGCGATTGGCGGCCCCGCTATTGTGGGCGGTTTCCGAGTGGCGGCGCAACTCGGTCAGTCGCTGGTGCAACTTGGCGAGGCGGTCCCGCGCGCGCTGTATCCTGAATTGGTTCGCGAAGCCGCGCGCGCCGCCGATCTGGCCAGGCGGACAGCCCTGATGGCGCTCGCCACAGGGGCGTTCGCCGTCGCCGTGGCGGCATTTGCCGGAAAATGGCTGGTATCGAGCATCGCTGGCCCCGGCTTCGGCTTCGTTCATGGGGCGATGATGGTGCTTGCACTCGCGGGTGCGATCGACCTGCTCGCAGCGGCGGCGGATGCCCTGCTTGTGTCGCGAGGCGCGGCGTGGCGCGTGTTCGCCTTGCGAGCCTTTCCGTTCCTCGCCGCGCTCGCCCTGCTATCCCCGGCCATCGCGCGGTTCGGCCTGATCGGCGCGGCGGGCTGCGTACTGCTGGCCAGCGCCGGAAGCGCGGCTGGGCTAGGCTACAGCCTCGTTTTCCGTGGCAGGAGCCGGTGAAGCCCATGTGATCGGACAGTGCCTCGCGGCTCTGTTCCTTGCCGCAAGGGCACCTCTGAGCCCGAGACATCGAGCTTTGTGATCGCTCCATCAGGCTGCAACGGCATGTCGCGCGCGCTCGGTGTCAGATATGCGGTTTGCCTTTGGTGCGAAGCGTCCGCTTTGGGGTATGCACCAGCATACCCCAATGACCGAAAACGCACGCGTCAAACGCCACACTTCAGCCGGCTTAATCGATCACCGAACGACGAGTACGGGGATGTCGCTGTGGGTGAGAACTTCGGATGTTTTGCTTCCGAGCATAAGGCGCCCCAGCCCCCGGCGGCCATGCGATGCCATCACGATAAGATTGCAATTCTTCTCCTGGGCCGTGGCGATGATGGCTTCGGCAACCTGCGCATCGGGGACATGCAGCGTTTCCACGGATACGCCCTGCCGCTCAGCGATCTGCCTGGCGCTCGCAAGAATTGCGTCAGAAGCATTGGCCTGCTTTTCCGCGTATTCGTTGATGGCAGCGCTGCTCCACGAAATATCGTAACCTATTCCGCTGGAATACACGGGGAACGGCTCAGTCACGGTGACAACCGTCGCTGCAACGCCAAGCGACTTTGCAAGCGCCAAGCCATGTTCCACGCCCTTTTGCCCGAGTTCCGATCCGTCCGTTGTGACAAGTATGCGGCTATACATGAATGCTTCTCCATCAGAATGTTGCATCAAGGGTTAAACGAAGGGCGGGACGCGCGGCGACATCTGCAAGATGGCGCGCGCATCGCCGCGGCAGTGCATCGGCACAGCAGCCATGGCTATCGGGCGTGTCGAGATATTTGTTTCCGCACGAAAGGGAACACCGAGTTGTCTGCAGGATCGACGCTGATCTGATGAACATGGCCGGCACAAGGCGCGATAGCTGCCGCCGCCAAAATGATCACAGATAACGGCAATAACAGAACGCTCCTCTTTCTTCCAAAATACTTCGAACTCTCGAGAGATCGATGCGTCCTGCATTATACTATCATTATCGCCAGAGTGGCCCGGTACGCTGCTATTTACCTATGGCGCGGCGGAAATCATTTCAATGGCAGAAGCCGCAACCGTCAAGGGCGAAACATTATCTTACAGAACCGGCCGCTATGTTATGGGGTAGGCGCGGCCTGAGCACTGTAGCTCGCGCGGCACCATGCGCCTGCCACCGCACCGCCCCTCGTTCCCGTTCACCCGCCTGGAAACCCCTTGCGAATGCGTGCGTTGTTTCCCCCTATTACAACGAGATACCTGTACACTCCGAAAGGGCCTTCGCGATGCTCCCAAAAATTCTGGTGGTGATGACTGCAATCGGAGCGCTGCCGAGTCCGGCCCTCGCGGCAAGCGAACAGTTCGGGATGTCCTATCATGTGGAACGTGTGGATTCTGCCCGCCTCAGCGTCGAGGAATGCCTGGCCACTACGCAGCGCGCCTCAACGGGCCTGGGCTATGTAACTGCCAAGCGGCAGCTTCATCCCGGGCAGGTTGGCGTCTATGCGTCAGGACCGCGTAATGGCGGCGGCTCGCTGACAGTCTATTGTATCGCCGTTGATCGGAAGACGGCTTTCGTCGTCCAGGCGCTCGACTACAATCGCCCAGACAGTGCCGCCGCGCAGCGCGCCGCAGACACCATACGGCAGGCGCTGTTGAATGCAGGAGCGCGATAGCACGCGCGACTGGCCTTGCTGAGCTTAGCTTCCCAGCCCATTGGCCGCCAAGGCTAGTGGGTCTGGGCCTGCTTGATAGCCTGATAGGCGCCGCCCATCAGCTCCGTCACTTCGTCTCCGCTGAGGACATAGTGAGGCTCATAGCTGAACCCCAGGCGCGGCGTCCGCTTCCAGACGTCGACATAAAGACCTTTGTTCGGACCAAAGGTCAGGTCGACATGCCGGGAGAGGATGGCCGGCCCCTGACGGGAATAGGCGGTTCGAAAGATGGAAATGTCGACGACATAGGCGCCGATCATCACCCAGACATGGCCATGCCAGTCCGGGGTGGGAGCGGCGGAGGCCTTTGCGGCGTCAAACTGTGTGTCGTCGCCAAAGACCACAGTGCCTTCGACTGCCAGGGTTCCGGCAACGAGGTGAATCGGCGCGTTCAAGCGACCTTCCAGGCTTACAGCCAGTGCCGCACTCATCAGCGCAGACGATCCCGGCACGGGCGGGAAGACCTTGAGCATATGCACCCCGCACTTTGTCAGAACGGCGCGATCGGATTCGCTCATTTCATAGGACTTGGCTGCTTTGGCGGCGGCCCAGCCATGGTGGCGCGCAATAAGCTTTCCCAAGTGGGTGAGATCTTTGACGGTCGACATCGCCTGCCCCTAGCGCCGCAGGAATGGTGAGGCCAGCGCCAGCAGGCTTGACGGCAACAGTTCTACGCCGCGCGGCATACCCCCAAGGATGGCGAGATCGTCAGGCCGGTGTTTCGACAAGCTCGGCGATTTCGAAGGCAAAGCTCTTCCAGCCGCGTGTCCGGGCAGCCTCTTCGGCAGGTGCCCGCTTACGGCGAGCTTCGGCGAGCGAACGGGCGTGGCCCCAAAACACTTCAGTCTTGCCGTTGCCCAGCTCGGCCACGATCCGCCAATAATGCGTGAAGCTGTCGGACGTCGGCCCGATGGTTTTTACATACCCGTCGGGCATGGTCGCAGTGAGATAGCGGCGCTTCTTCCTCATCGGCATCCATCGCCCCGATGGCAGCGAGAGACAATGGCCCTGTGTACGAGTCAGGCGGGCTGCCGTGCGTTGGGCTCGAGGGCCGCTGTTCTTCCCGTCAGTAATGCGAGAGTGCCGATGGGAGCCGGAGCGCTCGGCTACAACCGCCATGCATCTGAGATTCGACTAGAGGGGACTCATCACCGCCAGCTTGGCCACAAATATGCCAATTCCCTCTACGTCGGCAGCCGTGTCGAAGAGTGCGTCATAATATTACTTCGCACGGGTCGCTGACCAAACAATTTCGAATTGCTTCGGCATGCCTACCCTTGATAAGGATCACTTTACCTCCTGGGGGCATCCGGAGGTAAAAGAGGGGGATTTCAGTGAGATATACAGCGTTCCGGCGCGCGAAAGTCGCGTGTCTTGGGCCAATGGGGCACGCCCGGGCATCTTTGGGCGAGCAATCGGCAGCCAGCCGGCGTGCAAAACGATCTGCGCAGGACAGCCGGAAAATGCTACGCATTCGCCTGTGCTTCAGTTTGAAGAGCAGTCTGTCGGCGGGAGATGCGTATTATGCGTGATCTTTTGGAAGAACTGCGCGCCGCAAAGGCAGAAGTTGCGCGCCAACAGGCCGAGGCTGAACGCGCCCAGGCTGTTTGGGCATCCGCCCGTGATCAGCACGCCAAGGCTGTGGAAACGGTGAACGCAGTGCTTGCCGCTATTCACACCGCGACCGAGCCCTGAACACGGCTGCGGGGCCTGTAGCGCCGTGGGTGATGCAAGGCTTGGCGGCGACCGAAACCGTCGCCAGGCCGGCACCCCGTGAGCCTAATGCAATTGCGTGTGAGCGCCTGGAGCGGTCGGCTCGTTTTGCCTTGCCACAGGGCGCAGGCGCACGGCCAGACTGATCACGAAGGGCCAGAACAAGGTGTTTACGATATCGGACGCCGTATCCGCGGCCCGCCAGCCGTTGGTCATATAGTCCAGCACCTCGTTGCCCGCTTCAGCGAGAACGACGAACAGAAACGGAATAAACGATCCCAGATTTCGGCCGCTGATAACGCGCGCGACCAGAAGGACGGCCAGCCCCGCGTGAATATGCAGAATGGGGTCCGACAGCCCGGATACACGGGCGATCCAGACTGTGACGGAATGGTACCATTCTGGAAAACTCATTCCGGGCCGATGACAGGAGATCGCCTGAAAAAGCAAGGAAGATCGGGTTCGGGCGAACCGACGTCACGACAAACGAGCCGCCCTTGCCCTTCGCGGATTATCTATGAACCGGTGCCAGATGAAAGGGCATTCATACCGCCGGCACAAGCGAGCCGTCGCCGCCTACCCCAATGCTGCACCGCCACGGCATGCAGACAAAAAAATGGCGGCCCGAAAGCCGCCATTCTTCAAAATGTGTCTGCAGCTCAGTTGCTGTCAGGCGCATTGTTGCTGCCGCTATCAGCGGCAACTGCGACACCAGCGGCGATAGCCGCTGCTGCGAGAACGGCCAGGACCGTCTCGGCACCCGTCAGCCGGCTGGACTTCTTTGCAGAGGTTCCAGCCTTCGCACCAACTGCCTTAGCAACCGACAGCGACGAAGCCGTATTGGCCAACACCGGGGTGGCGAACAGCGACGTTGCAACCACGGCTGCCACTAACTTGCTAATACGCATAGATGCTCAACTCCTTTGATTACCAAGGTATTATCATTCTGGCAGATCGAGCGCCCCCATAGCCGGGCACCCGCTGTCATACAAGCATTCCCTCGTTTCAGTTCCAATTTGATCCGTTGAAACGCCTTTCCGCGGAGATAAGCCGAGCAAAAGACAGCTTCGCGACAGAAACACAACAGAATCAGCAGTTTCGCGAGCGGCTCCTTGGCTCTACCCACCCCCAATGCGCGCGCAAAAGCAGCTATCTGCGAATCACTGTCGGGCCCTTTTCCGGTGACGGGAAACCGTGCTTCACGCCGACCTACTAGACCCGCCCCCTTGCGGCCTTTCAGCCTCATGCTGGTGGCGGCAACGTTTACCATTGCCACCCCGGCGCATGCCGACGAGGAAGTGTTCGAAGTCATTCGCGAAGCCGATTTGGCCATGGCGCAGATCGGCTATCGCCTTGCCACGGCGAACGCACCGCTCTGTGATCGCCTCGAGCCGGGACTTGGGCTCGTGCTCCATACGCCCCAGCAGTACGCGCGGGGCCTGCGCAGCGATGCCATTCGCCATTTCAAGTTCAAAGGCCCGGTTGGAGTGGAAGCGGTTATCGCCGGCTCTCCCGCAGCCCGCGCCGGCATAGAGCCCGATGATGCCCTTTTCAGGCTGGGCGCGATCCCGTTCGTGGATTCAGACCTTCAGTCGGAAGCTAATACCGACGCATTGATCCGCGCTTCAGACCAGATCGCGGCCCTGCCCCTAACCGAGCCCGTTGATACTTTTGGCCAGCGCAATGGCGAGGATTACACCCGGGCGATCGATCCCGTGCCGGCCTGCAAGACGCGTTTCGAACTTATCATCGCTACGGATTTCACAGCCAATGCCGATGGCAACATGGTGCAGGTCAGCAGCCGCTTTTTCGAAGACTATTCAGCCGATCTGGTTGCTGCGGTCGTTGCCCATGAACTGGCGCACAATATCCTGCACCACCGCGAGCGCCTGGAAGAACGAGGCGTCGCCTACGGCATTCTGTCGGGCTTTGGCCGCAATGTCCGCTACTTCCGGCAGACCGAACTTGAGGCAGACCATCTCTCGGTTTCGCTCCTCGCCAACGCCGGCTACGACCCAGCCGTGGCAGTCCAGTTCTGGCAGGCGTTCGGGCCCAGCAGCGGAGGCATTCTTCGCAGTCGATCGCACCCTGCCTGGCAAGACCGCGTGAATGCGATCAAACACGCCATTGCTGATCTGGGCCCGGAACGCCCGCACCAACCATCGATCCTTCAGGCACGAAGCAAACCTCTCGACGGTGATTGGCAGTCACTACTGAAAGGCGACGCCGAAAAGTAACCAGGTCAGCGCCCGATGCGGGCACCCGGCGTCTGGACCTGATCGGCTGCGACCTCGAACGGCGATGTCGCATTGGCCTGCGGATTGTAATTCCGGTCGATACGGTTGCGGATCCGGCTCTGGACGCGATTGGGAATGCGACTGTTGATGCGAGCCATGGGCTCGGCCTGTATCTGCGCCTGCGTGCGCGCTGCCGTCTGGCGCTGCCCCACTTGCCCAACTGCCGATTCCGCGACGCGCCCAGCCTGCGGCTGTTGCTGAGCTAGGGATGGGCTGGAAAACAGCAGGCCGGCGCAGAGGATTGCGATGCCCTGACGGCAGCATTGCATCATCGGGCTAAAGTCCTTTGCCATTCAACGAGCGGGACGAAGCTGGGCACGGTCAATCTGCCCGGTAACGCCCGCCATCGCGTTTGACGAGCGCGCAACAAGCGCCAGAACCTGCAGCGGGCAATCGGCCGGAACCGTGAACGGGCCGGTAAACTTGCCACCATCCTGCGATGAGTTCGCCACTTCGAGCCGCCCGAGCTCGCGACCTCCGCGGCGGCAGCTGAGCGTCCAATAGGGACGCGATCCGGAAGGCTGGTCCAGGCCCAGACTGCGTCCCTCCAGAACGTAATCGCCTTGGGGCAGCATTTGCAGCTGCTGCAGCAGCACGCCGCTGACGCTTGGCGACACCGCGAAATCGAAGATGCCGCTCTTGGCGCCGGGCTGGATTGCCGTGGAGATGCCTACCGTGTTTTTGGCCACCCAATCAAACGCCAGGGCAGTCTCTGGCATTGTCCCGAAATCAGGATCGCGGGACATTTGGGGTTTAGCCCCGGGGCGCAGCGCAGAATAATAAGACCACGCTTCCGCATAGTTCTCACCCGCAAGGAGCGCATCGATCAAGGTCTTGCTGGCGGCGGTAGGGATTTCGAAATTGGCGCGCTTCAAGCCCCCGAAAAGCTCTGCCATGCTCTTCGGATCGGCGCTGTTCCTGGCTGCATAGTGGACGAAACTGTCTGCCCATAAGGGCTTGGCGGCAAGCGTCTTGATAAGCTCTATGCGAATGTTCGGATCCGCGGCGGCAGATACAAGCACCGGATACAGAAGTTCAGGGGCATTGGTCTTGGTCCGCAGCGCGATGTCGTAATGCTTGAGCGCGCCGGCAACATCCCCCCGCTCCACGGCCACCTCAATGGCCCAAAGCTGCGTAGCCAAGTTCCGCCGCGACAGGAACTGCGCGTATCCGAACATATCTTCAGCAGCCGGCCCGTCACCACGGATCGCCGCGTCGAGACCAAGAGTAGCGGCGGCCTCAACTGTCGTCGCATCACGGCGCAGAGCATCCCGCGCCAGATCGGCGGCGCGGGTGCGATCCGCGGAATTGGCCTCCGGCACTGACAGCGCTTCCGATAGCCGGGCGGTAATCTGGGCGTTGTTTGGGGCCAGCGCGTGCGCGCGTTCAAGCTCGCTGTGCGGCAGCGCGATCGCCAAGGAGTTCACCACGGATAGATAGCCTATCCATGCAACCGATCCCGCCAGGGCAAGGCGGATGACCCACGCCCTTGCGGAATACCGTCCCGGGGATGCGCGCCCGGCCATCACATAGCCGCTTTCTTTGCGCGGGCCTCCTTATCGCGTCCGTAGCCATAGCCATACTCATAGCCATAACCATAGTGCGCTTTATTGGATTCGAATTTGGTCAGCACGCTGCCGAAGATCCTGGCGTTGGCATTGGCGAGGCGCGCCAGAGCCGTCTTTACCATGGTCGTGCGGATGCCGTGGGATTCTACAGCATAGACCACGCCCTCGACGGTGCTGGCGATCAATGGCGCGTCGGCCAAGCCCATGACCGGGGGCGAATCGATGATCACGTGATCGTAGGTCTCAAGCAGTCGCCCGATCAGGCGTGCCAGACGATCACTGGTCAGCAGTTCCGCAGCGTTGGGCGGCAGCGGCCCGGACGACATCGCCATGATACCAAGGTCCGCCATCGGGAAGACCAGCGAATTGATATCGTCCGTGCCGCTCAGGTAATTGCTCAGGCCGCGATCGTGCGTAACGCCGCCCAGGTGGTGGACTGACGGCGACCGCATGTCGCCATCGACGAGTATGACCCTCTTGCCCGCACGCGCAAGCGTGGTCGCCAGAGAAAGCGCCGTGGTCGACTTGCCTTCCCCAGGCCGGGTAGACGTGATGGAGAACGAGCGCGGGACGCCGTGATCCGTGGTGAACGACAGGTTTGTCTGTACCGCCAGATAGGCGTCCACAAGTTCGGACTTGCGATCCAGCAGCGCGTCGCGTGGGGTTTCGTCTTCCACCTTTGGCACGGAGCCGAGCAGCGGCAATCCAAGCCGGCGCTCTACCTCGCCCGGATCGCTGATCGCTTCGTCCATCTGTTCCAAGACAAAAACGAGCGCCGCGCCAAACCCCAAGCCTATCAAAAGCGATACAGCAAGATTGATCAGAAGCTTTGGACTCGAAGGTGTTTTGGGTATGATGGCATGATCGACAATCGAAATATTGTTGACGCCTACCCCTCCTGCAACACCGATTTCCTTGAAGCGCTGGAGGAGGCCGTCATACAAGGCGCGATTGGTATCCACTTCCTGCTGATAGATATTATACTGAATGCTGCGGCGCCGCACATCGAGGAATTCCTCTTTGAGCTGCTCGACCTTTGCCAGTAGGGCCTGCTCGCGCCCTCTGGCTTCGCTGTAATCCGCGAGTAACGATCCGGCCACCCGGCTCTCTTCACGCGCAATGCTCCGGTCAAGTTGATCAAGCTGAGATTTGGCTGCTTTTGCGGCAGGATATTCTGGCTCAAACTGGGTCATTAACCGTTGATAATCCGCCGCCAGTTCCGCGCGGCGCTGGCGCAAACTGTTGATCGCCGGATTATTTAACGCCGCGGTTGACGCACCATCACGTCCTGCTGCGGCATGGCGCGCTTCTGCCTGAATTCGGTCAGCCGTTGCTTGCGCGTGCGCTGCATTCAAAGCGGCGAGATTATCCACTACCATTGATCGCTCGGACGTGGCGCTGCCATCAGCACCCGTCGCCGTTGGCAAGTTAATGATCTTTTCCGAAGAGGCATAGCCAACCAGTTGGCGCTGTGACTGGTCGAGCTTGTCCTTCAACTCCGCGAGTTGGCCCTGCAAAAGATTGCGTCCATAGGATGTCGCTTGGATTTTCCTCTCTAGATTGGTCTGGATGAAATTTTCAGCCCACGCATTGGCCACTTTGGCAGAAAAGCCAGCGTCAGGGCTGGTAAAGCGAATTTCCACCAGTCGTGACATCCGAGTGGGGACAACGCTCAGATTCTTTCTCAAGATATCCCCGGCAACACGCTGGCGTATTGAACGGCCTGATGCTGGATACCGACCATTGACTTGCTGAAACGCCGGATCTTCGCCGCCCACGCCAAACATATCAAAGAACTTCGGATCATCAAACAACCGAAGCTCCGTCGCCACGCGCTCAGAAAGGGCGCGGGATTCCAACAAACCATATTGTGTTTGGTAAAATTCCAAATCGGCGGCGCTAGTTTCCTGCTGCACGCCCTGTAAATTGGTGACTTTATCCGCTTCCCGTGAAATCTCGATCGTAGCGGAAGCCGTAAACTTTGAGGTCATCAGCAGAGTGACAACCAACCCCAACAGAACACAGGCAGCCATCGTACCGAGCAGAACATATCGCCTGCGTATTGCTATGCGTAGATACTGGCGAAGAATCTGGCCGGCGCTACTCTCACCCGCGCCGCTGCGCTGAAGTGCGAAGGGAGCCGGGGCCAAGGCTGTCTGCAGGTGGGGATTGGGAACATTCATGTCAGCGGAACTCACCGTATCAGTGCAACGAGCGGCGCTACCACCAGCGGCGCTAGAGAAACGACATCCTTGAAGAGACGGCGCGACGGGGAATCCCCAACCATCACAACGTCATTGGCGTAGATTGGCGGATCGGCATAAGCGCCGCGCCGGATGGCCTCCAGATCATACAGGCCGGCCATGCGCTGATTGTTGACGGTGCGTAGGATGACCACCTGTTCCAGCCGCGCGAATTCGGACACGCCCCGGGCCGAAGCAATCACCCGCATCAGCGTCATCTGGTTCGTCACGGGGTACAGCCCCGGATCCCGCACTTCGCCATCGACTGTCACGACCTGGCTGACGGAGCTTCGGATATTGATCGTCACTTGCGGATCACGGACGTACCGCCCCCGCAGGGCGTTCTCGATCTCGCTTGCCAATTCATTGCCGGTCTTGCCGCGCGCATCGACCGTACCAATCAGCGGCATCGCTATGCGGCCGCTGGCGTCAACCTGCATCTCGCGGCTGAGATCGGGCACATTAAACACATCCACCGTAATCGTATCGAGCGGGCCGATCAGCGCAGGCCGATCGGCCGCCGTCAGGTCACCGCGAATGGGCGAAGGCAGTTCCTGGCTGTCCGTAAGCACGGTCAACTGCGCACTGGACTGCGGCGGAGGCGCGCCGGCACATCCCGCGAGGCCAGCCGCCACGATCAAAGCAAGGAGGGTTTTACGCATACGTCTGATGGCTCTCACGCCCGAGGGAAGAATCTGCGGCCCGCTGACGCGGCGCCGGCTCTGCTAAGTCTGGTCGCTGGACGGGGTCTGCCCCACGGCTAAGCCACACGGCGGCAATTAGAATCATCACCATAACCATCGGCGTCCGTGCTGGATAGTCGACAACGCTCGCGATGAATACCAGCAGCAACATCGCGGATCCGAGCCGGGCCATTCTGCCGCGATGATCGTCCTGGCCGCGCCACACGCGCCAGGTGGCGATGCCCCACCAGCCCAGCGCTGCCGCGATCAACACGAGAGCGGGCAAACCGCCGTCCAAGACAAGTTCCAGAAAATCGTTGTGCGCGTGGTTGAAGTAAGTCCGCTTCAGCAGCTCCAACGGTTCGTGGATCCGGAAAACCGGGTCGAAGCTGCCAAAGCCCGTTCCTGCAGGAAAATAGGCGCTGACCATCGCCAGCACGGTAGGAAGCCCACGGGTGCGCATATCCTCACCGGGATCGTTCGCCAAAGCGCGGTCAATCGACACCGCCCGGTCCGCAGCCACACTGATAAGGATGAAAATCACGATCATCCCGACAATGGCAGCGATCAGGGCGGGAAAGACCCAGCGGGGCGCGCGGTGCAGTTCGCGCCCGATGGATTTCCACGAAAGAGCCAGGCCAATTGCCAGCGCCGTCGCGCCGACAAGAATCCCTGCTCTGGAGCCGCTTGCGAGAATGGTGAGTGTGAAAAGCAGTACGAGGCCTATCGCGATCAGACCGCGCAGCCCCGCCCGCTCTCTATCGCCAAATGCCCAGACCGGCGCCAGCAGGCAGCCGAAGGCCAGGAAAAGCGCAAAGTGGTTGCGGTTGGCAAACGTGCCGCTCACCTGCCCCACCGATTCATTGATCAGCGGATTGTCAAAACGGGCGCCCGAGAACTGCAGCAGGCCGACGAGAGTCGATGCCCCGATCAATCCCAACAGAAGGCCGGGCAGCCAACGGCGCTGCCGCTCGTCAAGGCAGGCCAGGAACAGCAAGGTCGCGATGGGCACAATCAGCGAGGAGGCGGCGTTAATCGTTGCACCCGGCACGATCGTCCAGGGACGCCAGACGCCGTTTACGATCGCAGCTTCGGCAAATGGCGCTCGGCCCGGCAGCGCATGCCAGATCGCCGGCGGCAAAGGCACGAGTTGCAGAAGAACGAGAAGAACTGCCGCCCCTAGAAAAATCACGACAGGTTTGATGCCCGCCGTGCTGGGCCGCATACCGAGCAGAATGGCTGCAATCAGCAAAAGCCACGTCGCGGCGCGCGTTACCGCCTGCCCCAAGGCATCCGCGCGCACGGCTCCGCCTGCCACAAACAGCACGGCCAGCAACGCCAGCAGGAGCAGGAACGCCAAGCTCAGTGGGCGCTGAGAAGCAGGTATCACCCGACTGCTCACACCGATACCCCGCCCTTTACAGGGGGGTGCCGGTCTAACGACGAGCCGCCCAAACGGCACACGTCCGCTGCTGCCCAGTCATTCATGAACGATTGGAGCTTTAGCAGAGAGTTCATGGCCTGCACCGACAGGGGCGGGAATGCCGTCAATCCGCCAGCACCCGTTGATGCATCTCGCCTGCCCCGCCTGACAGCCTATCGTTCGCCGCCTGGCCAAGCACTTCGGCAATAGCCTTCACGGCGCGCTGGGTATCATCGGCCGACAGCGTCGGGTGAACCAGGAACATGATGCTGTTCTCGCCCAATTCCCGGGCCACAGGCAGCGGCTCTGCTGGCCGCCAACCGGTGCCGTCAAATGCCTTTTCCCGGTACACTTCCGAGCAAGACCCCTGGAAGCACGGAACACCTTGGCCAACGATCTCGCTGACGATGCGGTTGCGTGACCACCCTGCGGCAAGGTTTTCGGGCCGGACGTAAGCGTAGTATTTGTAATAAGCGTGAACCGATCCGTCATCCCAGGCTTCATCCGCCACCCGGGAATCGCTCAACCGGATGCTTCCGCCTTCGCCCGAAAACGGCGCCAGCGCGTCATGGATCGCCATGGAGTTTGCGTTTCGCGCCTGTGTCCATTCGGCCATGCGAGCCAACTGGATGCGGCCGATCACCGCCTGCATCTCTAGCATGCGCCAGTTCGTTCCGATGCTCTCATGAACCCATTTGAAGCCAGGCGCGGGCGCCGGGGAATAGACGGCATCCCAGCTCTTGCCATGATCCTTGAACGACCACATCCGCGACCAGAAATCGCGATCGTTGGTTGTCACCATGCCGCCTTCGCCGCCTGTGGTCATGATCTTGTCCTGACAGAACGACCATGCGGCGACGTGGCCGATGCTGCCAATGCTGCGTCCCTTGTAACGGGTGCCATGCGCCTGCGCGCAATCCTCGATGATCTTCAGGTCGTGCGCTGCCGCCAGTTCCATGATCGGATCCATGTCACAGGGCCAGCCCGCCAGATGCACGGCGATGACGGCCTTGGTACGCGGGGTCAGCACAGCCGCGATTGTTTCGGCGGAAATGTTTCCGCTCGCCCGGTCAACGTCCGCGAAAACCGGCGTTGCGCCAGCGTTCACGACACACGAAACGGACGCAATGAACGTGCGCGGGGTAACGACGACTTCGTCACCCGGCCCGATACCCAGCCCCTGCAGCGCGAGGTCAAGCGCGACGGTTCCGTTGGCCACGGCAATGGCGTGGTCGGTTTCCGCCCAGGCGGCGAACTCCTTTTCAAACGTGCGCCCCTCGTCGCCGGTCCAGTAATTTACCTGGCCGCTCGACAGTACGGCCGAAACGGCCTCGATTTCGGCGCTTGTGAAGGACGGCCACGGAGCAACATTCTGATTCAACATAACATCACTCAATCCTTATGGAGCTGCCGCGCCGGGTTTCCGACTACCGTAGTGTGAGGAGGCACATCCTTTGTGACAACGGCGCCCATACCCACGATTGCGCCCTTGCCGATGGTCAGCGGCTGGCCGGGTTTCCCCTGCTTAATGACTGCGCCCGATCCGATATATGCATGATCCTCAATCACAATGTTGCCGTTGCACTTTGCCCCGGGCGCGAATGTGACAAAGTCGCCGATGATGCAATCGTGCTCGACGTAGGAGTAGAGATTGGCATGGAAGCATCGGCCGATCCGGATGTTCGACGTGAGCGTGACAAACGGAGACAGCACCGCGCCCTCGCCGATCTCTACATCGTCCATCATGACCACGTTCTGCGCACGCGCTTCGAACAGAGGGATGCCGGCAGCGGCGCATTTGTCCGCTAGCCGCTCCCGAATCTCGGAGTTCGCGATGGCGATGCAAACGCGCTTTACGGCAGGTTCCGCGCAGAAGGCGGCCCATGACATAACGCGGTGCCCGTTGGCCTCTTCCGCAGGCGGCGCATCGTCGATGAACACCAGTTCGGCATCCAGGCCATGCCTGTCGCGCACGATAGGCATCACACCGCGGCCTCCGCCGCTTGCCCCGTAAACACCAAGCAAAGGCCTGCTCACTTGGCGTCACCCTGGAACTTGGTCATCGTGGCTTCGCCCTCGGCGCTGATGCCATCGCGCATGACGACCTTGAGGCCTGTCATGACCAGGATTTTCAGGTCGAGCCAGAGGGACTGGTTATCGACATACCACACATCCAGCGCGAACTTTTCCGGCCAGCCCAGCGCGTTTCGGCCATTGACCTGCGCCCAGCCCGTAATGCCCGGCCGCATCTCGTGACGGCGGTACTGTTCGGCGGAATAGCGCGGCAGATATTCCATGAGCAGCGGACGCGGGCCTACCAGGCTCATGTCGCCCGTCAGCACGTTCCACAGCTCGGGCAGCTCATCAAGGCTGGCCGCCCGAAGGAACTTGCCAAAGGCCGTCAGACGATCGGCATCGCTGAGCGGATTGCCCGAAGCATCATAGGCGTCCCGCATCGTGCGGAACTTGATCATGCGGAAAGGATCGCCGTTAAGCCCGGGACGAACCTGCCGGAACAGTACCGGAGAACCCAGGTCGGCCCGGACCAGAAGGGCGACCACAAGCAGAACCGGCGCGAGCACGATCAGCCCCACCGCCGCAACGATGATGTCCAGCAGGCGCTTTATCATTCGCTGTCTACCGAAAGACGCTGCGGAACTGCGGTAGCCGGAGCCACGTCGCCACTGCTGCGCGAAACAAGCCGGTCGCTGCCAGCCGTGACCCAGGCCACCCACTGTTCAGAAAGGTTATCGCGGTTCAAGGGTCCGCGAGCCAGTGCTGCGGCCCGCTGCCCCATTTTGCGCAGGACTGCGCGCCAATCCGCGGCCTGTTCCAACGCGTTCGCAAACGCCGTGGGTGAATCCGGCTGAATGGCAAAGCCCAGTTCATGCTCGCGGATCATATCCGCTAGCCAGCCCGGATAATTGTTCAGCACCGGCAGGCCGACCGAAAGATAGTCAAAGAACTTGTTGGGCGACGTACCGTAGGCGAATTCCGGAATGTTCTTCAGGATTTGCAGGCCAAGGTCCGCCTCGGCCAGTACGGTCGTCAGCCGCGTCTTGGAGACGGGGTCGAAAAACCGCACATTGGTCAGCCCTTCCGCCTTCGCCCGTTCCATCAGGCGGGCCTTTTCCTTGCCCTTCCCGATCAGGGCCAGAACGATGTCATCGCGGCCCCGGCTGCGCAGTTCGATCCCGGCATCGACCACGGCATCCAGTCCATTCGCGAGACCATGAGTGCCGCAATAGACGGCCAGAAGCTGATCGTCGGAAATGCCGTTCGCGTGCCGGAAATCTGCTTCTTCGCGCGCCTGCCCGCTGGCGAACAGGTCTACATCGCAGCCATTGGGGATCATGCTGATCCGCGAATGCGGCACGCCCCGGCGGGCAATGCCGTCGACGATACCGGGCGACAGCCCTATGCAGCGCGTGGCGGAACGGTAGGACGCCCATTCCAGCACCGACATGGCGCCCAGCACGATCGGGTTGGTGATCACCCCCATCGCCTTTGGCAGCTCGGGCCAGAGATCCCTGACTTCGAACACAAAGGGCTTGCCCCGCAGCCACCGCGCGAAAATGCCCGGGATGCCGGCTGTCAGCGGCGTCGTGGTCGCAAAGACAACGTCGTAGCTTTCGCGAAAAGCCAGCCCGATCGAAGACATCGCGAATTTCATGAAAACGCCGGACCGCTGCAGGAAGCCCTGCTCGTTCGAATATTGCAGATCGAATTCCACAACATCGATGCCGTCAACCGTGCCGCGCCGGCACCCGTTCTGGAATGCCCCCATGAGCCCGGTCATCCCTTGCGCATAGCTTCCGCAGACCATCGTCACGGAATGCCCCTCACGCAGCAACCGGCGCGCCATCTCATAGGAACGCGTGCCCGCAGCGCCATCAGGTGTCGAAAAATGTTGGTGGAAGTACAGTACCCGCACGTCAGAACTCACCCATTGTCACGATTCGGCAGGGTCGCTGCAACGCGATCTCCAGAACCGGAATCTGTTCCTGCTGCATATAATACCGGGACTCAGAACCGACCTTCAGGTCCGTCCTGCTTTCCGGATCGTCACACTCGACTGAAAGTCGAAATCCCTGTCCTGACAAGCGGTTGCCGTTCAGCTGGTACGGCCCGGGAAACAACCGCCATCGCAAGACCGCTGCGCTGAACTGCCCTGAAATCGTGTCGGAACACGTAAACCCATCGGGCCGAAGTGAAATTTCGCGGTGGTGGCGCAGGCCCCGATCGTCCGTGACCGCCGCCGCGCATCGCACGCTGTCGTCGCTGCTGGAAAACTCCACATCGCTGGCCTTTGCCCAGGCCCCGAACAGGAACCGGCCCAGCCGCGGCATCTGATCGCGGCCGTCAAATTCCACGGTATTGTGCGCCGCGGTTCCCGCGAAGTACTCGCTCGTTTCCCGCGCAGCGTTGTAACTGAACGTTCCCGCATCGCGCAGCAGGTTTCGGCCTTCGACCCATAAATCGAAGTGCAGAAGATCCGCCTGACCCGGACGGAACCGGAACCGGGGATAACGCAGGTACGCCGCCGCACGACCCGCCCGCAAGACATGGTAACCCCCATCGTCAAAGCTTGTGCTGACAGGCGGCCTGGCCGTCACCTCGGGGATCGAAACCCCCAGCCAGTGCAGTTGATCGTCCCAAGGCCCGGCCTCGCCAATCGCGCGCTGGCCGCGGAACAGCACCGATGCCAGTTGCAGCGACGGGCGAAAATCCCGGTAATCGGCTTCGGTGAACGGGAGGATCCGCGCGCCATCGTTCGCGCCCAGATTGGGGGTATCGCCGGAT
>Ga0233365_1000553_pt1 | contig 17001 bp, 16 predicted proteins | sample ElkDunMinimDraft_27_FD_191535 | JGI IMG/M metagenome (GOLD analysis project Ga0233365, IMG submission 191535) | Fecal eukaryotic communites from dung pellets of Tule Elk in California, USA - Elk Dung C36 | ecosystem: Host-associated > Mammals > Digestive system > Large intestine > Fecal | place...
GACGCGCAGGTTGATGTCGGACAGCAGAATTCGGGGACCGGCACGCAGTTCCAGTCCGGTTACGGAGATCATGTGAAGAGGCTCGCTTTCGAGGCGATGGCGATTAGGCGGACAGCATTGAGCCGCTGGCCCCCGGTCACCTCCAACAGCTGGTCATCCCAGCTTCGTGACGGGCGAGGTCAGCGGCGGTCCGCTCAGTCTTCGCAGCGATGCATGGGGCAAGTCTAACGGCAGGTCCCACCGGTCAGCGACCCGATATCGCGCACCTCACCTGTCACATCGAATCCTCCTCGCGGATGACCCCGTCCCTCACAGGGTTGATTCCGGGCTCGGCGGTGGAGTCACAATCGCGTGACACGGCACCCTCGAACCGCATGTTTCTGCAGGTCAGAGCCCTAATGTCCGGTTTCAAGAGTTGTACGGTCGCTGAGTTATGGATTCACCCTCCGAGAAAACCCCGCAAACCAGTACACCGGCAAAATTCTTCGAGAAGCACCGCCAGGCGATCCTGTCGTTCCTCGACAAACAACGCCAGTCAGCGGTGTCGCGGACTGTTTTCGCGGCTGTTGCCGCAGCAGTTCTCTTGGGAACCGGGTTCTCCGCGGTCAGCGCCGCCGGTACCCCCGCCGATGAGACTGTCGCCGTCGCCTCTGCCGACCGCGAGGAAAACGATCAGGCCGGCCGTAGCGCCGAGCGTGACGAAGCCACGGACACGGAAGCCGCTGAGAAGGCTACCGAGAAAGAAACTGAGACCAAGGCTCCCGAGCCGAAGAAAGCCGAACCCGAACCGGCACCCGACTGGGTAGTTCCCTCCCCGGCGCCCATCAGCGACGTCTACGGACCTCGCGACTGGCGTAACGGAGAGATGCACTACGGCACCGACTTCGCCGCGGCCGAAGGCGCCGACAACGTCGCCGCCGCCGATGGTGTGGTCGTGCAGTCAGGTTCCAACGGAGGCTACGGCCTGGGAATCACCATTGAGCACGACGACGGCATCGTGACCGTCTACGGACACCACTCCAAGCTGCTGGTGTCGGTCGGTGACAAGGTCAAGGCCGGTGACGTCATCGGTCTGGCCGGTTCCACCGGCGATGTGACCGGACCCCACCTCCACTTCGAGGTGTACGTCAACGGAGCTCCCACCGACCCGGTGAAGTTCCTGAAGGAACAAGGCGTCAAGATCTGATCCCTCCCTCCCAACGAGGCGGTTCGCTCCCCGGCGAGCCGCCTCGTTCTCTATGCGCTGACCTCGGCGAACCTGCTTGGTGAACGTGCTCGGGTGACCCCAGCCACCGCTGATCCGGACCTGCCTTGAACGACCGGCCGGGCCGTCAGTCTCCGGGCTCGGTCAGGTGGATGCGCACGGTGCGGAACCGCTCGGGAAGAGCCTTCAGCGTCACCAGCCGCGGCTCGGCGACATCGCCCCAGTGCGGCGGCGCCACCCGGGCGCGCACCTGCGCCAACCGGGAGTCGGCCAGGATCGCGGTCACGAACTCTCGATCGCCGCCGGTGACCACGGCGTACAGGTCATCCATCATCGGCGACAGAATCCGGTCCACCACGCCGGCCGCCGTCGAGGCGGCCTTGCTCGCCTGGTTGGACCGGCGCCGGGAGTACCGCTGCTGAGACCAGCCACCGGCGGCGGTCCGCCCCTGCACATAGGTGGTGTCGACCTTCGAGCTGACGAGGCGATCACCGTCGAAGACACCGACGGCGAACGCGCCGCGCCGCGCGATCAGCGCCCCCACCCGGCGTGGCCGGGTGGCCGCCTCGGCGAAGAACTCCAGCAGCGGCCCCCACTCCTCACCGGGATTGGGGTGTGGGGCTCGATCCGACAGATGAGCCCCGAGGGGGAGCGAGCATTCCGCGACCGCGCCGTCGGCGGCTTCGGCTCGCACGCCTGTCTCGATGGCCGACAGACTGGTGACCGCGTGTCGCTGGTCAAAGCCGTCGAGCCACTTGGCAGCCCGTTCCGGGGTCACGAGTATCTCCCGGCCGCCACCGGCGGCCGGACGGTTCACCGACATCGCTCAGACGTTATCGGATCAGACGTTGAAGCCCAAGGCCCGCAGCTGTTCACGGCCCTCGTCGGTGATCTTGTCGGGGCCCCACGGCGGAATCCACACCCAGTTGATGCGCACGTCGTTGCACAGTCCCCCACCGGGACCGGTGGTCAACGCGGAGCGGGTCTGGTCTTCGATGACGTCCGTCAACGGGCACGCCGCCGAGGTCAAGGTCATGTCCAGGGTCGCGACATTGTCGTCATCGACGTGCACCCCGTAGACCAGGCCGAGGTCGACGACGTTGATCCCCAGTTCGGGGTCGACGACGTCCTTCATGGCCTCGGTCACGTCATCGGGGTCGGCCTTGGTCACCGGGGCCGACGGAGACGCCTGCTCGTCCGACGCGGCCGGGGTCTCGGTCACCTCGTTCGGCTGGGTTTCGGTGTCGGTCATGTGTCTTCTCCACTCCTGGCTGAACCACTGGCACGTACCGCGGCGTCCTTGAACGCCATCCACGACAGTAGGGCGCATTTGACCCGGCCGGGGAACTTCGAAACCCCGGCGAAGGCAACCGCGTCCTCCAACACGTCTTCATCGGGGTCGATTCCGCCCCGGCTTCCCATGAGCTCGGTGAACGCATCCAGCTTGGCAAACGCTTCCTTGAGCGGTTGGTCATGCACGAGGTCGTACATGACGCTGGCCGACGCCTGCGAGATCGAGCAACCGATGCTGTCGTAGGAGACATCGGCGACCCGGCCGTCGCTGAGGTGAACCCGCAGGGTGATCTCATCGCCACAGGTCGGGTTGACGTGGTGGGCCTCCGCCTCGAACGGCTCCCGAAGTCCCTTGCCGTGCGGAGACCGGTAGTGATCCAGAATCACTTCCTGGTACAACTCATCGAGCATCAGCCGAACACCTTCCGGGTCTTCTCCAAGCCTGCCACCAGCGCGTCGATCTCCTGCGGGGTGTTGTAGATGTAGAACGACGCCCGCGTCGTGGCCGGGACACCGAATCGAGCACACACCGGTTTGGCGCAGTGGTGGCCAACCCGGACCTGAACGCCTTCGGAGTCCAGAACCTGCCCGACATCGTGAGGATGGATACCGGCCAGGTCGAACGAGATCGTTCCACCACGGGCCAGCGGCACCCTCGGGCCGATGATCGTCAGGTCGGGCACGCTCTCCAGCGCGTCCAACGCGTAGGCGACCAGTTCCTTCTCGTGCCACTGGATCGCGGGCATTCCGAGCTTCGACAGGTAGTCCACGGCCGCGCCCAAGCCCACGGCCTCGGTGATCGGCGGTGTTCCCGCCTCGAACCGGGCCGGCGGTGCGGCATAGGTCGACTTGCCCATCGTCACGGTGGCGATCATCGAACCGCCGCCCAGGAACGGCGGCATCACCGACAGCAGGTCGTACCTGCCCCACAACACCCCGATCCCGGTGGGACCACACATCTTGTGTCCGGTGAAGGCGATGAAGTCGACGTCCAACGCCGTCACGTCCACCGGCAGGTGCGGCACCGACTGGGAGGCGTCCAACATGATCAGCGCACCGACGTCACGCGCCCGAGCCCGAATGCGGTCAACCTGGTTGACGGTTCCCAGGATGTTCGACATGTGAACGACCGAGACCAACTTTGTCCGCTCGGTTATCACCTCGTCGAGATCGTCCAGGTCGAGCCGTCCGTGGTCGGTGATTCCGAACCACTTCAGGGTGGCGCCGGTTCGTTCGCACAGCAACTGCCACGGGACGATGTTCGAGTGATGCTCCATTTCGGAGATCACGATCTCGTCGCCGGGGCCGAGGCGGAACCTCGGGTCGGCCCCGGGATCCAGCGACGCCGCCAGCATCACATTGGACACCAGGTTGATGGCCTCGGTGGAGTTCTTCGTGAACACCACCTCGTCCACCGAAGGCGCGTTGATGAACGCCGCGACCTTGGCTCGGGCTCCCTCGAACGCCTCGGTGGCCTCGGTACCCAAGGTGTGCACCGCACGTGAGATGTTCGCGTTGTGTCGAGCCGCGAACTCGGCCATCGTGTCGATGACCTGCCGAGGCTTCTGGGAGGTGTTCCCCGAATCCAGGTAGACCAGCGGCTTGTCACCCACGGTGCGCGACAGGATCGGGAAATCCCGTCGGATCGCCGCCACGTCCAACGCCGGCACATCAGCCGGGCGGGCCGACGACGCCAGGGTCGCGGTCATGGTCAGTCTCCGATCTTGGCGGCACCGGCTCCGGCGACGTAACGCTCGTAACCTTCGGCCTCCAGGCGCTCCGACAGCTCCGGTCCGCCTTCCTCGACGATACGTCCGCCGACGAACACGTGCACGAAGTCCGGCTTGATGTAACGCAGGATGCGGGTGTAGTGCGTGATCAGCAGGACACCGGAGCCGGTCTGTTCCTTGGCCCGGTTGACGCCCTCACTCACCACACGCAACGCGTCGATGTCCAGGCCGGAGTCGGTCTCGTCGAGGATGGCCATCTTCGGCTTCAACAGTCCCAACTGCATGATCTCGTGGCGCTTCTTCTCACCACCGGAGAATCCCTCGTTGACGTTGCGCTGCGCGAACTCCGGGTCCATCTGCAGTTCGGACATCGCCGACTTCAGATCCTTCATCCAGGTCCGCAGCTTCGGTGCCTCGCCGTCCAGGGCGGTCTTGGCGGTGCGCAGGAAGTTGGCAACCGACACACCCGGAACCTCGACGGGGTACTGCATGGCCAGGAACAGACCGGCACGAGCGCGCTCGTCCACGCTCATGGCCAGGACGTCCTCACCATCGAGAGTCACCGAGCCGCCGGTGATCGTGTACTTGGGGTGCCCGGCGATCGAGTAGGCCAACGTGGACTTGCCCGACCCGTTGGGGCCCATGATCGCGTGGGTCTCACCGGAGTTGATGGTCAGGTCGACCCCGTGCAGGATCTGCTTGTCCTCACCCTCACCGATGTTCACCGACACCTGAAGGTCTCGAATGGAAAGCGTGCTCATGTCAATTTCTCCCGATATCTCATTTTCAGTGTTCAGTCGATCGTTCTGGATCGACCAGACACGCTCTTAGTTCTTGGGGGTGAGGCTCAAATAGACGTCGCCGTCGCGGATCTCCACCGGGTACACCTTCACCGGGACCGTGGCGGGCAGACCGGTGGGATCACCGGTGCGCAGATCGAAGCGGGAACCGTGCAGCCAGCACTCCAGGGTGCAGCCCTCCACGTCGCCCTCCGACAGCGCCACCGCGGCGTGCGAACACTCGTCGTAGATCGCGTACACCTCACCCTCGGTGCGCACCAACGCGATCGGTGTTCCGTCGACCTCGGCGCGGATGGCCTCGTCGGCGGGCAGATCGGTCACCGCGCAGATGCGGTGGAAGGTGTCACTGGCGGTGTTCATCGATCACACCCCGGCCTTTTCCAGCCGCTGCTCGATGGCCTCGGTCAACCGGTCCCGCACCGACTCGATGCCGATACGGCCCAACAGGTCGGCGAAGAAGCCCCGCACGACCAGGCGACGCGCCTCGGTCTCGGTGATGCCACGCGACTGGAGGTAGAACAGCTGCTCGTCGTCGAAGCGGCCGGTCGCGCTGGCGTGACCGGCGCTGACGATCTCACCGGTCTCGATCTCCAGGTTGGGAACCGAGTCGGCCTGCGCGCCGTCGGTGAGCACCAGGTTCCGGTTGATCTCGTAGGTCTCGATCTGCTCGGCTACCTTGCGGATCAGCACGTCACCGACCCACACGGTCCTGGCGTCCTGACCCTGCAACGCGCCCTTGTAGTCGACGTTGCTGCGCGTGTGCGGCGCATTGTGGTCGACGAACTGACGGTGCTCCAGGTGCTGACCTGCGTCGGCGAAGTACAGGCCGAGCAGGTCGGCGGAGGCGCCGGTGCCGGCGTACCGCACGTTCGAGTTCAGCCGGACCAGGTCACCGCCCAGGGACACCACGACGTGCTTGTAGGTGGCGTCACGGCCGATGACGGCCTCGTGCTGGCCCAGGTGGACCGCGTCACGGGCCCAGTCCTGGATGGAGATCACGGTGACTTCGGCACCGTCGCCGACCAGGACCTCGAGGTTCCCGGTGTGTACTCCCGAACCACGGTGGTCCAGCAGCAGCGTCACCTTCGCGAACTCCCCCACCTGCAATACGTAGTGGGCGTTGCTGCGCTTGTCGGCGGCACCGGTCACGGTCACGGTCACCGGTTCGGGAACCACGGTCTCGGCGGGCACCTTGATGTGCAGTGCCTGCGGGGTCTCGGCTGAGGCGATCGCGGCGGCGCGATCGGTCGGCAGCAGTGCCGATCCTCGTGGAGCCTCATCCCGTCCCAGGGTTCCCACCTGGATGCCCTCGGGTTCGTACACCTCGAACTCGGCGGCACCCTCGTCGCTGGGACGGTGTTCCAACGCCCCCGCCAGGCGGCGCAGCGGCGTGAACCGCCAGATCTCCTCCCGCCCGTTGGGCATCGGGTGATCCTCGACGTTGAAGGAACCCTCCGGGTGCAGGTGGCTGGCCACCTTGTCGGAGGTCTCCACGGCCCCGGTCACGTTGGGTCGCGCTTCGGACGCGGCTTGCTCAGTCACGGACAACGAACTTCACTCTTTCGGCTTGACGGTCGAACAATGCTGATTGCACGTGCCGTTACACGTGGGCGGTGGTGGGTCCCGGCAGGGTTACCCCACGGCCCCTTCCATCTGCAGTTCGATGAGGCGGTTGAGCTCCAGGGCGTACTCCATCGGCAGTTCCTTGGCGATCGGCTCGATGAATCCGCGCACGATCATGGCCATGGCCTCATCCTCGGTGAGTCCGCGGCTCATCAGGTAGAACAACTGGTCGTCGCTGACCTTGGAGACCGTGGCCTCGTGCCCCATCTGCACGTCGTCCTCACGGACGTCGACGTACGGGTAGGTGTCGGAGCGAGAGATGTTGTCCACCAGCAGCGCGTCACACTTCACGGTGCTCTTGGAGTGGTGGGAGCCGTCGTTGACCTGGACCAGTCCCCGGTACGACGTACGGCCACCGCCTCGGGCGATCGACTTGGAGATGATCGAGGAGGAGGTGTGCGGCGCCGCGTGAGTCATCTTGGCTCCGGCGTCCTGGTGTTGCCCGGCTCCGGCCATGGCCACCGACAGGACCTCGCCCTTGGCGTGCTCACCGGTCATGACCACGGCGGGGTACTTCATGGTGACCTTGGAGCCGAGGTTGCCGTCGACCCACTCCATGGTGGCGCCGGCTTCGGCGACCGCGCGCTTGGTGACCAGGTTGTAGACGTTGTTGGACCAGTTCTGGATGGTCGTGTACCGCACGCGGGCGTTCTTCTTGACGATGATCTCCACGACGGCCGAGTGCAGGCTGTCCGAGGAGTAGATCGGCGCGGTGCATCCTTCGACGTAGTGAACGTAGGAGCCCTCGTCGGCGATGATGAGGGTGCGCTCGAACTGCCCCATGTTCTCGGTGTTGATGCGGAAGTACGCCTGCAACGGGATGTCGACGTGGACGCCCTTGGGCACGTAGATGAACGAGCCACCACTCCAGGTGGCGGTGTTCAACGCGGCGAACTTGTTGTCGCCCACCGGGATGACCGAGCCGAAGTACTCCTGGAAGATCTCCGGGTGTTCCTTCAGGGCGGTGTCGGTGTCCAGGAAGAGGACGCCCTTCTCCTCAAGATCATCCCGGATCTTGTGGTAGACGACTTCACTCTCGTACTGCGCGGCCACACCCGCCACGAGGCGCTGCTTCTCAGCCTCGGGGATGCCGAGCCTGTCGTAGGTGTTCTTGATGTCCTCGGGGAGGTCTTCCCACGAGGCCGCCTGCTTCTCGGTGGAGCGCACGAAGTACTTGATGTTGTCGAAGTCGATGCCCGACAGGTCCGCGCCCCAGTGCGGCATGGGCTTGCGGCCGAACAGCTTCAAGCCCTTCAGACGCAGATCCAGCATCCACTGCGGCTCGTCCTTCTTGGCGGAGATGTCACGCACCACGGCCTCGGACAGACCACGCTGAGCTGAGGCACCCGCGGTGTCCGAGTCGGCCCAGCCGTACTCATAGCTACCCAGGGCGGCAAGCGTCTCTTCCTGGCTCAATGGCGCGGCTTTGCTGGTGTCAGTCATCGGTTCCTCACCTGCGGCGTTTCAATAGCGGTTGTGGACTTTAGCCCGGCGCCCGATACGCCGGGAATGTAGGTCGTGCATACCCCGTCGCCGTTGGCGATGGTGGCTAGTCGTTGTACGTGGTGGCCCACCAGGCGGCTGATCACCTCGGTCTCGGCCTCGCACAACTGCGGGAACTCGGCCGCGGCGTGGGCGACCGGGCAGTGGTGCTGGCAGAGCTGACCACCGTTGGCGATGGACTTGGCGGTCGCCGCGTAGCCTTCGGCGGACAGTGCCTCGGCCAGGGCGGTGGCTCGGGCCAGCGTGTCGTCTCCGGCGTCGGCCAGGGCGGTCCTGCAGCGCTCCTCCAGGGCTGACACCTGGTCACCGGCGAAGGCGGTGACCGCTGCGGGTCCGCCGTGCTGGTGAATCCAGCGCAACGCCTGAGTGGCGAGGTCGTCGTAGTGGTGCCCGAACGTGTCGCGCGCCGCCGGGGCCAACCGGTAGGTGCGAGCGGGTCGTCCCCTGCCGCGGCCGGTGGCCTTGGCCAGGGGTTCCCGAAACTCGACGAGCCCGTCGGTGGCCATCGCGTCCAGGTGCTTGCGCACCGCGACGTGGGTGATGCCGATGGCGGCCGCCAGTTGCCGGGCGGTGGCCTGACCGTTTTGAAGCAGCAGTTCAGCGACCCGACGGCGGGTGTCGACCGGTGATTGACCGGAAGAAGCCGTCCCCTCGGGTGTCGCGCAGCCTGACGGCTGCGGCCGGGTCGCCTCGTTTTCCACAACCCCAGTGTTGCTTATTTCTCTCGAGGTGGCCAACCGGGGGTGGGTGAGCCAGGACACGCCCGTAGAGTGTTGACTCGTGTCACCTACTTGGGTGCGGCGGCTGAGCCTGACCAACGTCGTCGTCAACGTTCTCATCATCATCACCGGCGGCGCCGTCCGCCTCACCGGATCCGGCCTGGGGTGCCCCAGCTGGCCGAACTGCCAGCCCGGAGCATTTCACGCGACGCCCGAGATGGGCATTCACGGTGCGATCGAGTGGGGCAACCGGGTGTTCGGTTTCGTCGTCGGTGTGGTGGCACTGGCCACCCTGTTGGCGACGATCTTCCGCAAACCTCGCCGCAAATCACTGATCAAACTGGCATTGCTGGTGGCCATCGGCGTCCCGATGCAGGCCGTCATCGGCCTCATCACGGTGATGACAGACCTCAACCCGTGGATCGTCAGCTGCCACTTCCTCGTCTCGATCGCCGTGTTGGCGGCGGCCTACCTGGGTTATGTGCGCTCCGGGGAACCCGACGGGGTCGTCGAGCAGTCGACGCCCCCCGCCTTCCGCCTGTTGGCGCAGCTGATCACGGCCGCGTCACTGGCGGCAATCGTGCTCGGGGTGATCGTCACCGGCAGCGGACCGCACGCCGGCGATCCGATCTCGCCTCGCATACCGGTGGATCCCGCCCTGATGGCTCAGCTGCACGTGGACGCGGTCTTCCTGCTGTTGGGCTTGACGGTCGCGGCGGGTCTGGCGGCGATGGCTCTCAAGGCACCGGCGCGTGTGGTCAAGGCCGTCTGGCTGTTGCTGGGAATCGAACTGGCGCAGGGTGCGATCGGGTTCGTCCAGTTCTTCACCGGGCTGCCCGAGATCCTGGTCGGCGCCCACATGCTGGGTTCGGCGATCCTGTGGCTGGCCGCCTTGAACGTTCTGGTGGCGATTCGGGTCCGGCATCCGTTGCCGCAACCTCGCCAACCGGCCGACGAATCGGTCGAACCGTCAGCCGATCCCACCGAACCGGATGAGTCCGCCGAGCAACTCGCGACCGCCGAGAAGTGACCGGCACCACCCAGCAGGTGAATGCGCAGGTTCATCACGTACCCTCTGCGCCGTGCGGCACTCCCCTGAGCTTCTACCTGCGATAACACCACCGCTGAGCCGTCTGGCCACGGTGTGGAGACGCGTCTCCCACAACCGGAAGGTGTTGGCGGTTCTGGCCGTCATCATCACCGCGCTGGGAATGGTGAGCGTCGCCAACCGATTCGGCCCCGGACACACCGGGGTGGTTCTCGAACCGCTGGTGGCGCTGGCGCTGATCCTGTTGGCGCGCCGCGCCGGACTGAGCTGGCATGACCTGGGGCTGTCACGCAGCACCTGGTGGAAGGGGCTCAAATACGCCCTGGTCGGCATCCTGGCCGTCGGAGTGCTCTACGCGATAGCCGCAGCGATTCCACTGACCAGGCAGGCGTTCCTGGACGGCCGCTACCAACTGCACACCGGAGCCGCCCTGCTGACGGCGTTGGTGTTCATCCCGTTGGGAACGATCGTCCTGGAGGAGATCGCGTTTCGCGGTGTCCTGATGGGCCTCTTCCGGAATCGGAGCCGCGCCTGGGTCGCGGTGCTGGTGTCGTCGGTGATGTTCGGCGCGTGGCACATCGTTCCCGCCGCCGCCCTGGGCGCCAACCGGTTGGTCTCCGAGGTCTTCGGTGCCGGGCCGATGGCGCAGGTGGCGTTGATCGCCGCCGTCGTCGCGTTCACCGGTCTGGCGGGTTGGCTGCTGTGTGAGATTCGGCGTCGCAGCGGCAGCCTCATCGCCACCGCCGGTCTGCACTGGGCGACCAACGGTCTGGGCGTGCTGCTCACCAGTGCGCTGTGGTCGTTGCGGATCGTGTGATCCCCGGTCACTGCTGGGATCGGTCAGCAGTCGACACCGGAGGCCGAGGCGTCGTTGTCAGCCGCGACGTCTTAGAACCGCCGATCTCACATACAGCGGTCTCAAATACGCCGAGATCTCAAACACGCCCAGGTCTCAAATACGCCGAGCGATGGCCTTGGCCAGGCGCGCGGCCGCTTCGGGGTCGTGTCCGAAGAACAGACTGGGTTCGGCGACCTCGACCTCCAGCACCACGCTGCCCACCTCGGATTCGACGAGATCGACCCGCGCGTACAGCAGCGGCTGGTCGGTCGGAACGGCCGCCAGCGCGGCTTCGGCCAGCTCTCGGTCGGCGTCGCCCACCGTCAGCGGGGTGATGTTCTCGGCCTTGTACAGGTCGTCCAGCCCGCGATAGGGGCCATCCAGCATGGCACCCTTGCGGATGGCATGGGAGAACCGCCCGTCGATGTAGACCAGCGCCCGCTCCCCATTGACATCCACATCAGACATGTAGGGCTGAGCCATGACGGTGATGTCGCTACGGTGCAGTCGCGCGACGTGCTCAGCGGCCTCCGTGGCCTGAGTCGCCATCTGGTAGCGCCCGGCGTTGCGGCTGCCCGCGCCGACCGAAGGCTTGAGCACCCACTCGCCACGGGCGGGCAGGCTCACCTCACCACCCGGCGGTAGCCAGGTCGTCGGAACCACCGGCACGCCGGCGGCGGCCAGGTCGGCCAGGTAGCGCTTGTCGGTGTTCCACTCGACCAACGCCGCCGAATTGTGGAGTCGGGGCACGCTCTTCGCCCAGGTGATGAACCGGTCGCGCTGTTCGGCGTAGTCCCAGGGGCAGCGCAGAACGGTCAGATCGAACTTCTCCCAGTCGACCGCCGAGTCGGTCCACACCTCGGGTGTGGCCGTCAGTCCCAGTTCGCGAAGCGGCGCCAACAACGCCGCTTCGTCCGGGTCGAGCTCAGGCAGTTCGGCACAGGTGACGATCGCGACGGCTGGCATGGCGGCATCATCTCAATCACACGCTCGGCCTCATGCGCCAGGGCCGGGTGTCACAGCGCGCTCGACGACGGTCGATGCCGCGAGCCGCGCGGTGTCACACCAGGAACGAGTCGACCGCCAACGCGACGAACAGCAGGGTCAGATACGAGGTCGACCAGTGGAACAACCGCATCGGCTTGACGTTCTCGCCGCGACGGGCCCGGCCGTGCATCTTGTGGGCTTCGAGGCAGAACATGCCGCCGGTGACCAACGCCACCACACCGTAGAGGGGGGTGGTCGCCAACGGCCACAGCGCCAAGGAGGTGAGCAGGGTCAGCCACGCATAGATGACCGACTCCAGGCCGACCCGGCGCAGCGACGCCACGACCGGGAGCATCGGGATGCCCGCGGCGGCGTAGTCGTCCTTGTACTTGATGGCCAGCGCCCAGAAGTGCGGCGGCTGCCAGAAGAAGACCACCGCGAACAGGATCCAGGCTTCCCACGACAGGGTGCCGGTGACGGCGGCCCAGCCGATGAGGACCGGGGCCGCTCCACACACGCCGCCCCACACGGTGTTGGCGGCGGTGGTGCGCTTGAGCCACAGCGTGTAGACCAGGTCGTAGTAGGCGATCGCGGCCAACGTCAGCGCGGCGGCCAACAGGTTGGTGAACGTCCAGATCAACGCGATCGACACCACACCCAGGACCAACCCGAAGACGAGAGCGCGTTCGGGCGTGATGGTGTGTTGCGGAAGCGGGCGCCGTGAGGTGCGCCGCATCAGCTGGTCGATGTCGCGGTCGATGTAACAGTTGAGCGCGTTGGCCGCACCGGCGGCCATGGCGCCGCCGATGACGACGACGATCACGGTCAGCAGGTCGGGTAGACCGTTGTGGGCCAGACGCGCGGCCAAGAACATCGCCGGGACGGTCGTGATGAGCAGCAGCTCGACGATCCGCGGCTTGGTCAGGGAGAAGTAGGCCTTCACCACCGCCCCGGGGGTGGATCGGGTCGGAGCGGGCTCGGCGCCGGTGTTCACGACAAGTGTCCGCGCGCGGCCGGGCGACACCGAGGGCTCCGGCGCGGTGTCGGTGGCGGACATCGAGTTTCTACGCATCGTGGAAGATCGTATTCGCACCTACTTTGCCGATGCCGCCGGGGCTGGTAGGTGGTGCCGCTCACGAATCGGCACACCGGAGACAACATAAGCCTCACGCTGCGCGTGATGCCGATGCGCGGTGGGTATCGTCATGCGTGTCGAGCAGCCGTCGTTTGCCTGAGGAGGCAACCAGTGTCCACTGCAGCACTTGATTGGTCCGATCTCGATCAGCGGGGGGTCGACACTGTCCGAGTCCTGGCGATCGACGCGGTGGAGCGGGCCGGAAACGGCCACCCGGGGACGGCCATGAGTTTGGCCCCTGCGGCGTATCTGCTGTTTCAGCGAGTGATGAAGCACGACCCGTCGGACCCGAACTGGGCCGGACGCGACCGCTTCGTGCTCTCTTGTGGTCATTCGAGTCTGACCCTCTACATCCAGCTGTACCTGGCCGGATACGGGTTGGAACTCGATGACCTGAAAGCCTTGCGGCAGTGGGGCTCCAAGACCCCCGGTCACCCCGAGCACGGGCACACCGCCGGGGTGGAGACCACCACCGGTCCGTTGGGCCAGGGCATCGCCAACGCCGTGGGCATGGCCATGGCAGCCCGCCGGGAGCGCGGTCTCTTCGACCCCGACGCACCGGCCGGCACCTCGCCGTTCGACCACAACATCTACGCCTTCTGCTCCGATGGCGACGTCCAGGAGGGCATCAGCCACGAGGCCAGCGCCCTGGCCGGCACCCAGCAGTTGGGCAACCTGGTCGTCCTGTACGACGACAACCAGATCTCGATCGAGGACGACACCCGGGTGGCGTTGAGCGAGGACGTCGATGCCCGCTACCGCGCCTACGGCTGGCACACCCAGACCGTGGACTGGCGGGCCGGCGGTTCGTACCACGAGAACATCGAGCAGCTCTTCGAAGCGCTGGAGACCGCCAAGCGGGTCACCGACCGTCCGTCGTTCATCTCGTTGAAGACGATCATCGGCTGGCCCGCCCCGAGTAAGCAGAACACCGGGGCCATCCACGGTTCGAAGCTGGGCGCCGAGGAGGCCGCCGCCACCAAGGAGATCCTCGGGTTCGACGCGGCCCAGAATTTCCAGGTCGACGCCGACGTCCTCGAGCACACCCGTGGCGTGCGCGAGCGTGGTCACGCCGAACACCAGCAGTGGCTGGCCGGGTTCGAGAAGTGGGCGAAGGACAACCCGGAGGAGAAGCAACTCTTCGACCGGATGTCGCGCCGGGAGCTTCCGGCGGGCTGGACCGAGGCACTGCCGGAGTTCGCCGCCGACGACAAGGGTGTGGCCACTCGGGTCGCGTCGGGCAAGGTTCTGTCGGCGCTGGCGCCGGTGCTGCCGGAGCTGTGGGGCGGATCGGCCGACCTGGCCGGAAGCAACAACACCACCATGGACGGCGAACCGTCGTTCCTGCCCAGCGAACACGCCACCAAGATGTTCCCCGGTCACCCCTACGGACGTACCCTCCACTTCGGTATCCGTGAGCACGCGATGGCGGCCATCTGCAACGGCATCGCGTTGCACGGCGGAACCCGCCCCTACGGCGGCACCTTCCTGGTCTTCAGCGACTACATGCGTCCGGCGGTGAGACTGGCGGCGCTGATGAAGCTGCCGGTGACGTTCGTGTGGACGCACGACTCCGTCGGTCTGGGCGAGGACGGTCCCACGCACCAACCCATCGAGCACCTGTCCGCACTTCGCGCGATCCCCGGCCTGGACGTGGTTCGCCCCGCCGACGCCAACGAGACCGCGTGGGCATGGCGCGGCACGCTGGAGCACACCGACCGGCCCACCGCGTTGGCGCTGACACGTCAGAACGTCCCCACCTTCGACCGCGACAAGTTCGCCTCGGCTGAGGGAACACTGCGGGGCGGATATGTGTTGGCCGATGCGGACAGTGGAACTCCCGACGTGATCATCATGGCCACCGGCAGCGAAGTCGGCTTGGCCATGGACGCTCGCGACGAACTCCAGGCTTCCGGGGTCGCCACCCGCGTGGTGTCGATGCCGTGCCGCGAGTGGTTCAACGACCAGGACGAGGCCTACCGCGACAGCGTCCTGCTGCCGGGAGTCCGCGCTCGCGTCAGTGTCGAGGCGGGCGTGGCGATGTCCTGGTACGACCTGCTCGGCGATGCCGGTGTCCCCGTCAGCATCGAGCACTTCGGAGCCAGCGCCCCCTACCAGCGGTTGTTCGACGAGTTCGGCGTCACCGTCGAGCACGTCGTGGCGGCCGCTCGGGAATCGCTGACCAAGGCCAACCGGTAACGACCAGAAACGCCTGGTCGCGACTTGCGGCCGGGCGTTTCTGCCTGTTGAGCACCACCAACGCTTCACGACCGAAGCCCAATAGCGACAGACCGACAGCTAAGGAGCTGTACTCATGTCTCACGACCGTCTGGGAGACCTTTCCACCGCGGGTGTCGCGGTGTGGCTGGACGACATTTCACGGCAACGGTTGACCTCGGGAAACCTGGCTCAGCTGCGCGATGACCGACACGTCGTCGGCGTGACCAGCAACCCCACGATCTTCGCCAACGCGATCACCTCCGGCGACGACTATCAGGAACAGCTGTCCGAGCTGGCATTGCGTGGGGTTTCGGTGGACGAGGCCGCTCGCGCCCTCACCACGTACGACGTACGGTGGGCCTGCGACCAGCTTCGTACGGTGTACGACACCTCCGACGGCGTCGACGGTCGAGTCTCCATAGAGGTCGATCCCCGGTTGGCGCACGACACCGCCCGCACCATCGCCGAGGCCAAGGCCCTGTGGTGGCAGGTGGACCGCCCGAACCTGTACATCAAGATCCCCGCCACCCGTGCGGGCCTTCCCGCCATCAGCGCGGTGCTGGCCGAGGGCATCAGCGTCAACGTGACCCTGATCTTCGGATTGGACCGCTACCGCGAGGTCATGGACGCGTTCTTCGAGGGCATGGAACGCGCCCGGTCAGCCGGGCACGACCTGTCCCGGATGGGTTCGGTGGCCTCATTCTTCGTCTCGCGGGTCGACACCGAGATCGACGGCCGTCTCGAAGAGATCGGGACGCCCGAGGCTCAGGCGGTCAAGGGCAAGGCCGCCGTCGCCAACGCGCGCCTGGCACATCGGGCCCACGCGCAGGCGTTCGACTCCGACCGGTGGCGTGACCTGGCGGCGGCCGGCGCGCACCCGCAGCGGCCACTGTGGGCATCGACCTCGTCGAAGAACCCCGCTTACCGTGACACGCTGTACGTCGAGGACCTGATCGCCTCCGGTTCGGTCAACACGATGCCGCAGGCGACATTGGACGCCTTCGCCGATCACGGCCGGGTCGAGGACGACACGGTGACCGGCAACTACGAGATCGCCGAAGCCGTCATGACCACGTTGACCAAGTTGGGCGTCGACTACGACGACGTCGTCGACAAACTGGAACGCGAAGGCGTCGAGAAGTTCGCCCAGAGCTGGGACGACCTCCTCGCGAAGGTGTCGGCCGCACTCGACCTCACACAGGAGTGAGCATGTCCCCGATTCGTATGGACGCCGGTGGCGGCCTCGCCGTCACCACCGGCGTGGACGTCGACCGAGCGGTCGAGACGCTGCTCACCGAGGACGTTCCGGCGCGGCTGGCTGCCGCCGACGCGACCCTGTGGGGTCCCGGCGCCGCCGAGGAGGCGGCCATCCGGCTTGGTTGGCTGGACACGTTCGAGCGCAGTCGCGGCCTGCTGCCGGTGGTCGCGCAACTGCGCACCGAACTGGCCGACGCGGGCATTCACCGGGTGGTGTTGGCCGGGATGGGCGGCTCCTCACTGGCGCCGGAGGTCATCTGCCGCACGCTGGACGTCCCGTTGACGGTGTTGGACACCACCGACCCCGAACAGATCAAACGAGCCCTGGGAGACCACCTGGCCGAGACCGTGGTCGTGGTGTCGAGCAAGTCGGGTGGAACGGTGGAGACCGAGAGTCTTCGCCGCGCCTGGGTACAGGCGTTCACCGACACCGGGATCAAGTCGGTCGGCAAGCACTTCGTCGTGGTCACCGATCCGGGTTCGCCGTTGGAACAGTTGGGCACCGCGATGGGAGCTCACGTCGTTCTCGCCGACCCCGACGTAGGCGGACGTTACTCGGCGTTGACGGCGTTCGGGCTGGTTCCCGCGGCGTTGGCCGGTGTCGACATCGGTGAGTTGATCGAGGAGGCCGCCGCGTTCGCCGA